>Ga0075471_10001605_pt1 | contig 14932 bp, 10 predicted proteins | sample DEB19_08_DNA_2_FD_74787 | JGI IMG/M metagenome (GOLD analysis project Ga0075471, IMG submission 74787) | Aqueous microbial communities from the Delaware River and Bay under freshwater to marine salinity gradient to study organic matter... | ecosystem: Environmental > Aquatic > Marine > Coastal ... | reverse complement strand
TGGCGCGATCAACGAGGTCTTCCGTCAGGTGGTAGCCGGGCCGCACCGGCGTATCGATGAAGTGGTTGTCCTGGACCAGCAGCGGTGCCCACTGGTCCGTCTCGCCGCCGAGGAAACCGTAGAAGGTTTCAAAGCCCATGCCCAAGGGCCAGCGATCGAAGGGCCCGGCGGCGGTATAGGCGGTATAGGGCGCAAGGTGCCACTTGCCGAAGGCCATGGTGTTGTAGCCGTTCTGTTTCAGAACCTCGGCGACGGTCGCCGCGCTCTTCGGGATCGAGCCATAGGCGCCGGGATAGCCCGCCGCCGCTTCGGTGATTGCCGCGAGGCCGATCTGGTGGTGATTGCGGCCGGTGAGCAGCGCCCCGCGCGACGGCGAACACAAGGCGGTGGTGTGGAAGTTATTGTAGCGCAGCCCATCCTGCGCCAGAGCCATGAGGTTCGCCGTCTGCACCGGCCCGCCATAGGCGCTGGTATGGCCGAACCCCACATCGTCCAGCACGATCAGCAGAATGTTGGGGGCACCCTTCGGCGCCATGAGCGGAAGGGCCGGTGCCCAGTCCGGCGTCGAGTCACGCCAGGTCTCTCCAATCGTACCGGAGAAGGCGGGCGGCGGCGGCGGCAGACGCGAGCGGTCGACTGCCTCGGCGGCTTGCAGCGGGGCCGCAGCACCGAGGCCCACTGCCAGAACCAAGGCGCCGAACGCCAGCCTCAGGGTCGTTTTGCAAGGCATGACGGACCTCCTCCCATCTACCGGTCCCCGTTTAGGCCGGAAGCGCCTGCCACGATGGCACAACCATCCCGCTTAATTGCCTCATTTTGTGCAATCTCATGCCGGAATATCAGGAAGCTCTCTCGACCGATGCCTCACTCTTCGGTCAGGATTGGGGGCCGCACATCTGCGCAACACATGAAGAAAATCGCCGGGAAAGATATGCCCATGCAGCGCCTGACCACAGACGAAAAGCGGCACCTCCTCTCGGCGGGCTGGCTCAGCCTGTGTGCGCCCGGCTTCGGTGAAGCCGTTCTCGCGCGCACCCGGATCCAGCTGGTCGGCACCGGCGAGGCCCTCTATCATCCGGGCGACCCCTCCCTCAGTCTCGTTGCGGTCCTCTCCGGTGCCTTCGCTGTATCGGTGGTCGTACCCGAGTTCGGACCAAGCGTGTCGCATGTCATGCAGCCGGGCGCATGGTTCGGCGAAGCGGCCCTGGCCGGACAGCCCCGTACCATTGGCGTCCACGCCACCCGTCCCTCGCGGGCTGGCATCCTCTCCATGACGGACGTCAGGGCCATCGCCGCAGAACTTCCAGACCTCTGGACCGACTTCGCAAGACTTTCGATCCTGAATGGCCAACTCGCCATCGGTGCCGCATATGACATGATGATGCTCGACCCGAGCCGGCGCTGCGCCGCCACGCTCCTCCGCCTGGGCGGCTTGCGCCACATGCCGCCACTTACCCGCGGGCCCATCGAGATCGACATCACCCAATCCGACCTCGCACACATGGCGTGCATGTCGCGCAACACCGCAGCACGCGTTCTCAAGGAGTTCAGGGACACGGGTCTCATCGACTGGAGCTACCGCCGACTGCGTGTCCTGAAGCCGGGCGCGCTTGCCAGCATGCTGAACGCGGAAGGCTCGTAGTCCGCCGCTCCAACTTGGACCGGATAAGCCTCGAGACGTTCGCCGGACAGACTTAGAATGCCAGCTCAGAATGGAGCAGGCGCCGCACGGAAACTGCCAATGACGTTCCCAGACAGATCGATATTGTGCAGGTCGAGAATCCTGACGGCATTACGGTTCTCCGTGTTGTAGAGTCCAAACCCCTCGAAATGAACGCCCAAACAGCACAGATACGTTGCGTGGTATGAACAGGATTCCTGAAGCTGCCTCGCGCTTATTTACCGGATCGGGCAGATTGCCGAGAAAACAGGCCTCGCACTGGAAACGATCGGCCGCATTCCCATTGCCGGGCACGGGAACCGTGCTGCTGGGTTTTGAAAGCGCGGGTATGTACTGGTCCCTAAGGCCGGCCTGCACACCTTTCTTGCTGGCGTCCCGCGCCACGAAGTCAGTTGCGGTGAGATAGAGCAGATGTAAGGCGACGCCCTTCTCGTTCATGCCGTCGGCCGAACCGATACCGCAGGCGGTGGTCACCATAGCGCCGTACCGCACTCTAGGCGGTCGCCATCTCTTGCGGCGGAACCATCATCACAATGAACTGAGCACGTCCGCGAATCGCGGCATTGGTGGCCACGAATGGAAGGTCATCGCGGCGGGCGCACCGGACAAGATACGGACAAGAATTGGAACATGACCGCTCATATCGTATAAACCATTGAAATAAATATCATTCTACCTTGAATGTTGGCTTGAACGATGCCGGAGCAAGACTGTTGTTGATGTCAGCCGCATCAATGTTGTTTCCGTCGATGATGCGAATAGCGGGCCCGGCGTGGGAAACCGCCAGCGTTCCTTCGAGGGCACGGACTGCCTGGTCCACCGAGAGCTCGCCCTGCAGTACCGGCGAATCCGTTGGCGCCGCGATCACCTTGCCACGCTTGATGGCACGATAGGTGCCATGGGTAAAATAGTCTGCCAGGACACCAATCCTGCCGGTCAAGTTCTTCGACCGCAGAAGGCTGACCGCAGCATCGGCCGTCACGGCACTGCCGATGATGTAATCGACGTCGGGATGTTCCTCCAACAAGTCCTCGAGCAGCAGCAATTGGTCCTCGAAGCCCGTGTCGCCCCATTTAACGGACACGATCTCGGCCGAGCTTCTAGCGATGCCGCGCTGAAATCCCTTCTCGACGAAGCCGACCCAGCCAGCCCCTTTGGGTCCGGGGAACCATGCGATGCGGACCTTCTGCGAGCCCTTGGGATGCAGCATCGCGAAGTAGCGCCCGATTGCCTCGCCCATGCTGATCCAAGAGACGCCCGACTTCGCACGTATGCCGGCGCTGTCGATGTCGTTGACCGCAGCAATGACGGGCATCCGCTTCGACAGTGATACCAGAAGAGGTGTCAGGCCATCATAGGAGACGGTGCCGACGATCAGGGCATCAGCCGACTTTGTACAGCCGGCGATCTGTGCCTTCTGCTTGTCGAGGTTCGGATAGCCGCCAGCCTCGACGATCTCGAGCGCGACTCCGAGCTTCTTTGCGTGGCGGACCATGCCGTAATTGACCGAAAGCCAGTAAGAATCTTTGAGGTGCGGGTAGGAGGCGCAGATGCGCCAGTGCCTGTTGGCCTTCTGAAGCGGTTGATAGTCGATCTCGTTGGATTTGCCCCGGTAATCAAAAGGCGGCGTCCAGCTTTCGAGCGCCCAAGTATCCGCAGCACGGCTGGTCCCGCAAAGGGCAAGCAGGGCGAGGGCGGTTAGGAGCGGTCTCATTTGGCGTGTTCCTGAAAGCGGCTTACGCTGTATCATGAAGCTAGCGGGTTCCTGCAGGAGGGCAAGCCTCACGGACGCAGGAGAAGGAGGGGCAACTGTTTTCGCGGCTCGGCATCGGCGCACGGCTGTTCATCGCATTCCTCGGCATCGCGGCCCTGTCGCTATCCTCGGGCGTGGCCGGTTGGTGGATCCTGCGCGACGTGTCCAAGGCACAGTCACGTATCACAGTCGAGGCCTTGCCGGCCGTCGCGGCGGCACAGGCGATGGGCGATGCCACCACCCGTATCCTCGCCGCCGGCCAGTCGCTTGCCGCCTCGCAGGACGAGGCGGCACGCCTGCGACATGCCGCCGAGGTCACGGCACTCGCCGGCGAGATCCGCCGTGACCTGGCGGATGCCGCCCTTTCCAAGCTGGACTATCCGCTGCTCACCCAGATGTCCGCCAATGCCGAAACCCTGATTGCCAACCTCGGCGAGCAGGATCGTCTGGTAACCGCCAGACTACAGATGCAGCGCGGCTTCGAACGGCGGGCCGAAAGCACGCTGGCCGCGGCCACCAATCTCGTCGACCTTTCGGAAACGCTGGTCTCCAATGCCTCGGCTGGGGCCTCCGCCGTGGTGGCGGGCCTTTACGGGCTCATCGACGGGCAAGGTACGCGGGGTGAAGCCTATGACGCGCTCGACCGCCTGATCGAACAGGATATCTACCTGCTCGACCGAATGTGGGAACTGCGCCTGCGCTCCTCGCAACTGGCGCTTCTGACCAACCGCCTATCCCGTGCGGCCACACAGGATGAAGTGCTTGCGTTGTCGCGTGAGTTTTCCGCGAACCTCCGCATTGTCAAGCGCCGCGTCTCGGGCATCGACGACCCGATCCGCCGGATCCAGGCCGACGAGCAGCTTCTCGCTCTGCGCTCGGCAGTTGGCGAGGTGAAGGTGAACTCCAGCCTGTTCGAGGACCGCCTGCGGCTGATTGTCATCGGCGATGAACTCGACAAGGTAACTGCGAGTAATCGCCTGCTCTCCAGCAAGCTGACGGAAGTCTCGCAGACGGTCGTGAGCAATGCGCGCGGCTTCGCCCTTGCCGCCTCGGCACAGGCCGACCGCGCGGTCTCGGCCGGCCTCTTCGCGCTGCTGGCCACAACAGCGGTCGCGGTGCTGATTTCCGGGCTGATCGTCTGGCTTTACGTCGAGCGCGGCGTGGTGCGCCGTTTGCAGGAACTGGCGCAGGCGATGCGGCGGCTGACCACCGGCGACCTGGCAGTCGAAGTGCGGCAGGGCGGCACCCATGAGATGAAGGACCTGGCAGAGGCCGTCACGGCCTTCCGTGATGTGTCGCGCCAGCGCCAGGCGCTGGAGGCCGAACGTGAGCGCACAAACGAGGAGCTGCGCCGCCACCGCGAAGAACTGCGCGAGCTCGTCGCCGAGCGCACGGCACAGCTCGAGCACGAAGTCAGGAACCATGCCGCGGCCCGTGAGGCCGCCGAGCGGGCAAACCGTGCCAAGTCGGAATTTCTTGCTACGATGAGCCATGAAATCCGGACGCCGATGACCGGCATGCTGGGCATGCTGCGCCTGCTGAAGGATGGCAAGCCGGGGCCGGAGCAGACACATCGCATGGCTACGGCATCAGCATCAGGCGAGGCGCTGCTCGGTATCCTCAACAGCATCCTTGATTACTCAAAGATCGAGTCCGGAAAGATCACGGTTGACCCGGTGGTGTTCCGGCTCGACGAACTGCTCTCCGGCATCGTGACCCTGATGCGGCCCTCAGCGGAGGAGAAGGGACTGGCCCTCGAAGTGGCGATCTCGCCCGCAGTGTCGGCATGGTTCGAGGGCGATGCCGGCAAGATCCGCCAGATCCTGTTCAACCTCGTCGGAAATGCCATCAAATTCACGCCGAGCGGCAAGATTGGACTAACCGCCGATGCCCAGTCCTGCGGCACCGGGCGGCAGATGGTCACCGTGTCCGTCACCGACACTGGCGTGGGCATCCCGGAGGCGAAGCGCCAGAGCATCTTCGAGTCCTTCACCCAGACCGATAGTTCGATCACCCGCCGCTACGGAGGCACAGGCCTTGGCCTGTCGATCTCGCGCGGCCTAGCACAGGCGTTAGGCGGCACGATCGAGGTCGAATCGGGGCCGGGGCGGGGCAGCACTTTCACCCTGATGCTCGAACTCACGGAAGCAGCCGCGATGGAGGTGGCAGCCGCTGCCGAGACCATCGCGTCGCAATCGCTGAGCTATCTTGTCCTGATCGTCGAGGACGACGAGGTGACGCGCGAGGTCGCAACCCAATTCATCGTTGCACTTGGCCATCGCTGCGAAGTGGCGCGGGACGGCTACGAGGCCCTTGCGCTGGCACAGGCGTTCAGGCCGGACATCGTGCTGATGGACATCAGCCTTCCCGGCCTCGACGGCCTGTCTACGGCGCGCCTCATTCGCGAGGTGCTGGCGCCATCTCCGATCCGCTTCATCGCCATGTCAGCACATGTCTTCGCCCAGGAGGTGGAAAGCTATCTCGCCTCCGGCATGGTGTCCTACGTGCCGAAACCGCTGGTGCCCGAAGCACTGGCGGCAGCCATCGCGCAGGCCATGGGCGACACAGTGCCCGTGCCAGCCATCGACGAAGCCGCATGGCGGGCCGACCTACAGTCCCTCGGCGAAGATCAGATGCGCAACATCCTCGCGATTGCCGCGACAATCTTGCCGGAACGCCTGGCACAGCTGCGCGATGCTCTTGCCAAAGATGATGGAGCAAAGCTTGCCGCGGTCGCGCATGCCGCCTTCAGTGCGGCATCAGCTGCCGGCTTCGTCGGACTTCAGCAGCGTCTTGCGCACATCGAGACTGCGGCAAAGCGCGGTGACGTGACGTCCTGTGGCGAGCTCATCGAAACCCTGGCTGGTCTCATCGACGCAACACTGGCAGAGGCGGAATCGCGTCTCGGAGGCGGGACCGGGGCGCTCAACCCCGCTCGAGCGCAACCGCGAAGAGATAGCCCTCTCCGTGTGACGTGACGATCAGGCGCGGATGGCTGGCATCATCGCCCAGCTTCTTGCGCAGGCGGCGGATGACAACGTCGACCGTTCGGTCCGACGGGTCCCAGTCGCGATGGGCGATCTCGTGCAGCAGCCGGTCGCGTGACAGCACCTGGCCAGCATGCCCGGTGAGAAGCGCCAGCGCCTTGAACTCGGCGCGCGTCAGGTCGACGAACTTGCCGTCGGCACCGGTGAGCGTGCGGCTGGCAAGGTCGAAGCTCCATCCCTGGAACTGCCGCTTCTTGGCACCCATGCCGGCAGCGCCGCTGCCGCGCACCCTGCGCAGCAGGTTTTTCACCCTGGCAAGCAGCTCGCGCTGCTCGAAGGGCTTCGTGACGTAGTCATCGGCTCCGATCTCGAGCCCGATGATGCGGTCCACGGCGTCGCTGCGCCCGGTGACCAAGATAATGCCGACGTCCGACTGGGCGCGCAGCTCGCGCGTCAGCTTGAGCCCATCCTCCCCCGGAAGCTGGATGTCGATCATCAGCAGATCGGCGGGGTCGACGGCCTGGACGTCGCGCATCGTGTCGCCATCCTCCGCCTCACTGATGCGATAGCCCTCTGCCTTGAAATAGGCGGCGAGCTTGGCACGTGTCACCGGATCGTCCTCGACGATTAGGATATGGGAAGGCGTTGGCTTCATCGCGCGTTTTTAACAACATTTCACAAATCCCGCCAGAGCTTTTACCAAGTTCGACCAACGGCTTCACAGCCGGCCGATATGGTGCCCGCAGCGCACGACAGTGAAGCGCAGCGGACGGCCCCACAGATCGGCCGCCGAAACACAAACGGAGGGATGCATGAACTACGTCAGGACGATTGCTCTTCTCGGAGCCCTGGGCCTTGTGTCCGGAAGTGCTTTCGCAGAGGATTCGAGTGATCCGATCAAGATCGTGACCAACAACTGGACGAGCCAGGTGGTGCTCTCCAACGTGATCGGACAGGTGCTCGAGTCGCAGGGCGACAAGGTCGAGTACAAGTCGTCGGACACGCAACTGCAGTTCACCGCCATCGCAGCAGGTGACATGGACTTCCAGGTCGAAGTCTGGGAAGGCTCCATGGCCGAGCCCTTTGAAAAGTCGCTGGCCAGCGGTGCCGTGGACTACGGCGCGCATGCCGCCGTGACGCGCGAAGACTGGTGGTATCCCGCCTACATGAACGAGATGTGCCCGGGCCTGCCGGACTGGAAGGCGCTGGATGCCTGCGCTGCCAAGCTGGCAACTGCCGAGACTGGTTCCAAGGGCCGCTTCGTCGGACCGCCGGCCGACTGGGGCAAGCACTACTCGGAGCGCATCCAGGCGCTGAAGATGAACTTCCAGGAAGTGCCGGTCGGTCAGGCCGCCACGCTGTGGGCCGAACTGCAGGCAGCCTATGACCGCAAGGAACCGATCGTTCTCTTCAATTGGACGCCGAACTTCATCGAGGCGAAGTTCGAAGGCCAGTTCGTCGAATTCCCGAAATATGAGGCCGCCTGCCTGTCCGACCCGAAGTGGGGCCAGAACCCGGACGCCGTCTATGACTGCGGCGCACCGGCCAGCGGTTACCTCAAGAAGGTGGGATCGAAGGAGCTTGAGCAGAAGTGGCCGAAGGCCGCCTCCATCCTCAAGAAGGTAAACTTCAGCAACCCGCAGATTGCTGCTGCCGCTGCCCTTGTTGACGTCGACGGCATGACGCCGGAAGACGCCGCCAAGAAGTGGATCGAGACCAATCAGGATACGGTCAAGTCCTGGCTGCAGTAATGCCCAACTCAATTGAGGGGGCGCGGGGCTTTTGCTCCGCGTCCCTTCACTTACACTGCGGATTGCCTGACCATGCGTGATCAGCCCAAGATTTCCTGCCGCCATCTCTGGAAGGTGTTCGGTGCCGATCCCCAGGGCTTCCTGGCCCGCCATGGCCATGCTCCCACGTCGGAGAACTTCGCGACCGAGCGCCACATCGGCGCGGTGCGCGACGTGTCCTTCGATGTCTATCCGGGTGAGATCCTCATCATCATGGGCCTCTCGGGGTCGGGCAAGTCCACGCTGATCCGCGCCATCACGAGGCTCAACGACCCGACGGCCGGTGAAGTGGTTTTCGAGGGGCGTGACCTCCTCAAGGCGAGCCCTGCCGAACTGATCGAGCTCCGGCGCCACAAGATGGGCATGGTGTTCCAGCACTTCGGCCTGCTGCCGCATCGCACGGTTCTCTCCAATGTCGCCTTCCCCCTCGAGGTGCGTGGCGCCACACGCGAGGAGCGCGATGCGCGCGCCCGCGAGATGATCCGGCTTGTCGGCCTCGAAGGCCGCGAGAGTTACTTCCCACGTGAGCTTTCGGGTGGCCAGCAGCAGCGCGTGGGCATCGCGCGCTCGCTCGCCGTGGGCCCAGACGTCTGGTTTCTCGACGAACCCTTCTCGGCCCTCGATCCGCTGATCCGCCGCGAGATGCAGGATGAATTCCTGAGGCTACAGAAGCTGCTTCGTAAAACCATCGTGTTCATAACCCATGACTTCGACGAGGCAATACGCCTCGGCGACCGCATCGGCATCATGAAGGACGGCCGCCTGGTGCAATTGGCGACACCCGAGGTTATGGTCTCCGCGCCCGCCGATGACTATGTTCGCGAATTCACCCGCAATGCCCCGCGGGACCGTGTACTGACGGTGGGTTCCATTGCCTCATCTGTTCCAGCGCCACTCAACGGCGTCAACATCCTTGCCTCCGCGAAAATCGGCGAGGCGGCAGCGATCGTGCTCGCCTCGGAAAAGCCGATCGCCGTGATTGACGCCGAGGGCCGCTCCATCGGCGCAGTCGACCGTGCGGCAATGATCCGCGCCCTTTATCCGGACGAGTGCGCGTGAGCGGCGGCGGCCAGGCCCTGGCTGCGCCGCAGCTTGCGCCAGCACCGCGGCTGCCGCTGCATATTGTCGTGCTCATCATTGCCGTCCTCGGCGTTGCGGCGGCGTGGGTCTGGCCGCCTTTTGCCCGCTGGCCCATGGAGTGGTCCATTCCCTTCCGCGACTGGGTGACGCAGGGGTTCGTCTGGTTCTCCGCCGCCGCCAAACCGGTCACCCGCGCGCTCGCGTGGCTGCTGTCATGGCCGCTGTGGTTTTCTGAAGCTCTCCTGTTCAGGGGGTTTCCGGTGCTGTCACTGCCGCCGTTACCATGGGTGACGATCGTCGGGGGCACCGCCATCCTCGGCCATTGGGCCGGCGGCCGCGGGCTCGCCATTTTCTGCGGGCTGGCCACCTTCTACCTCGCCATTTTCGGCCTGTGGCAGGATTCGATGCAGACGCTGTCCATCGTGCTCGTCACCGTACCGCTCGCGGCAGCTTTGGGGCTGGCGCTCGGCCTGTGGGCCACCCGCAACGACAGGGTCGAGCGCGTCCTCAACTCCGTCTTCGACGTGATGCAGGCCACGCCGCACATGGCCTATCTCGGGCCCGTGGTGATCCTTTTCGGCTTCGGGCAGGTGCCGGCGATGCTCGCCACCTTCGCCTTTGCGCTGCCGCCAATGGCGCGCTGTACGATTCTCGGCCTGAACACGGTGCCGCCGGACATTCTGGAAGCAGGCCGCATGGCCGGCTGCACGCCGCGCCAACTGCTGTGGAAGGTGGAGATTCCCGCTGCCGAGAAGACACTGATGCTGGGCCTCAACCAGGTCGTCATGCAGACGCTGGCAATGGTGGTCATTGCCTCGCTGGTGGGCGCTTCCGGTCTCGGTCAGAAACTCCTGTTCTCTCTGCAGCAGCTGCAGATCGGCAAGGCTGTCGAGCAGGGCGTCGCCATCACCCTTATCGCCATCGTCCTCGACAGGCTCACCCACGCCTACATGGCCAAATTGCCGGAGCATGCGGCGCCCAGAACCGGCGTCATCAGCCGTCATCCCCATGTATCGCTCTTCCTGCTAGTCTTGGCGGCCTCCGTCGCCGCTGCAGGCCTTTTCCATGGCTTCGCCGTGCTGCCCAAGGAGCTCACTCTTTCCTATGGCGGGCCAATCAACAGCGCGGTGCGCTGGATCTCGAAGGAACTCTTCCCCTACATCAAGCCGCTGCGCGATGCGCTGACCATCTGGCTGATGCTGCCGCTGCGCAACTTCTACCTCTGGCTTCCCTGGCCGGTGATGCTCGGCGTGCTCGCTGCGACCGGCTATTATCTTTCGGGTTGGCGGCTGGCCCTGCTGCCCGTCGGCCTCTTCGGTTTCATGATGCTCGCGGGCTTCTGGGAGCCCCTGATGCTGACGATATACCTCGTCACCGGCGCCACCATCCTGTGCGTTCTCATTGGCATTCCCATCGGCATCTGGGCCGCGCACAGTCCGCGCGTCGCGCATGTCACGCGCGGTGTCTGCGACACGCTGCAGACATTCCCCAGCTTCATTTACCTGATCCCCGTCATCATGCTGTTCCAGACCAGCGACGTCTCCAACGTCATTGCCATGCTGGCCTATGCAACCGTGCCGGCGATCCGCTTCACCTATCTGGGCCTGCTGCGCGTACCGGCCGCCACAATGGAGGCGGCCATCGCCTCGGGTGCCACGCCGTGGCAACGCCTGCGCAAGGTGGAACTCCCCATTGCCTTCCCTGAAATCCTGCTCGGCATCAACCAGACCATCATGATGGCGCTGGCCATGGTCGCCATCACGGCGCTTATCGGGTCGCGCGATCTCGGGCAGGAAATCTACAAGGCGCTGCCGGGTGCCGACACGGGTCGAGGCTTGCTCGCGGGTTTGGGCATCGCCTTCATCGGCATTACGGCAGACCGCCTGATTGGCGCATGGGCCATGCAGCGCAAGCGCCAGCTCGGCATGGCGTAGCCGGTCGATGGATGCGTGGAAACTTGCCGCAGCGCTTCTGATTTGCCTGTGCTTCGGCTCGATCCACGCCTATGGCGTGCTTCTGACGCCGGTCGAGCAGTGGCTCGGGACATCACGCACCGTTGCCAGTCTGGGCTATGCGATCGCCATTGCCGCCCTCACGGCGGGCGTTTACCTGAATGGCCGTATCGAGATGAAGGTGGGCTTGCGGCTGCGGCTTATTGGCTGCGGCATCCTGGCCACACTGGGCCTCATCATCGCGGGCGGCGGCGCAAGTACTGCCGGACTGCTCATCGGTTTCGGATTGATGTATGGCCTGGCCAACGGCGTCGCCTATGCAATGTCGCTCGGCATCGCTGCCGCGGCCATGCCCAGCCGCGAAGCGCAGGCAATGGGCCTGGCAACGGCGTCCTATGGCCTTGGCGCCGTACTCTGCGCTCAGCTCTTCAGCGCAGCGCTCAAGAGCGTTCAGGTCGCGAGCATCCTCCTGGCGCTTGCTCCGGTCATCCTCGCCGCCTGTGTACTTGGAGCGATACTTGTCCACAGCAACAGGCAGAATGACGCGCTGTCCGCCCAAGGTTATCCGCTTGCTCTCCCTCAACAACTGCTGGTCCTGTGGTTCAGCTATCTTCTCGGCGCCTTCGCCGGGCTCATGGTGCTTGCCCATGCGCCCGCCATCGCCCTGTGGCGCGCGAGTGAAACAGTGCAACCAGGACTTTTTTCCGGAGTGGTATCCTTTGGCAGCGTCGCAGGGGGCTATTTAGGAGGTGTGCTTGGAGAGCGGCTGCCGGGTCCCCGCGGGGTCGCCCTTCCTCTGATCGTGCAGTCTGCGGCGCTCGCCAGTCTGCTGCTCTTGTCAGGTCCTGCCCCGGTTGCCGTTGCCCTCGGCCTCGCAGGGTTCTGCTACGGCGTGTTGATCGCCGTCGTGCCGGTGGAGGTGCGGCGGATCAGCGGTGTTCAGGGCTTTGCGCGGAGCTACGGCAGAGTGTTCACCGCCTGGGGCGTTGCCGGCATCGCTGGCCCCGTGACGGCAGGCTTTCTCTACGACGTGACACTTGGTTATGGCGCAGCACTTGCCATGGCAGCCGTGCTGTCCCTGTGCTCATGCATTTTCATTCTGAGTGTTGGTAAATGATCATGGGCAGGAGAGGCACAGAGCTCTGGAGCCCCTGCGCTGCCATTCGACATTCTGCCTCGCCAGCTGGAATTGGAGAACTTGGCGCGCCCTACGGGAGTCGAACCCGTCTTTACAACGTGAAAGGCTGTCGTCCTAACCGATAGACGAAGGGCGCCCTTGTTTCCAAGTGGCCGCTCTATAGGGCGCTTCGGCGGGCTTGGCAAGCGTTACGAAACGCGTGCGGCATCTTCGATTTGCAGGCAGGGAACACGCGCGCCGGACCAGTCGTCGATGGTCAGGCGGCCCGCCACATGAAGGGGTAACTGCCTCTCGCTCAACAGCAATTCGCCCAGTTCCGTACCCATGGCCCGGAACGCGATGGCCTTGAGGCGCTTGCCGTCGGACGAGGCCAGCGTGCAGCGGATGTGGTCACCCCCTGCCCGGTCAGCATAGAGCACCCGATGCGCCGGGAACGCAAGAATCGGCGACGGATGTGCGGTCCCGTAAGGGCCTGCCTGCTCAAGGAGTTCGATCAACTCCAGCGTGGCGGCACCCGCCGTCAGCGCCGCGTCGATGGACAGCGCCCGGTCCTGAGCGGCCGCCACCTGCGGGCCAAGCCGCTCCTCCAGAAATCCACGAAGATCACCAAGCCGGGCCGTTTCCACGGTGAGGCCCGCCGCCATGGCATGGCCGCCGCCCTTGACGATCAGGCCCGACTCGAAGGCCTCCCTCACGGCGGAGCCGATGTCGACGCCCTGCACCGAGCGGCCGGAGCCTGAGGCAAGGTGGCCCGCCTTGTCCTCGGCCAGCACGAAGCTCGGTAGCGAGAAACGCTCCTTGAGACGCGCCGCGGCAAGCCCGACCACACCCGGGTGCCAGCCCTTGCCGGACACCACCAGCACGCTGCCGCGCCGCTCGCTTCCCAGCATGTTGTCGGCCTGCACCATGGCTTGGCCGACCACCGCGAGCTCGATCTCCTGGCGCTCGCGGTTGAGCCGTTCCAACTCCTGGGCGATCTGCGCGGCCTCGCCCTTGTCCTGCGTCGTCAGGAGGGTCAGCGCCATGCCCGCATTGCCGATGCGACCTGCCGCATTGATGCGCGGCCCCAGCAGGTAGCCCAGCGCGTAGGTATCGGGCTTGCGCTTCAGCCGCGCCACATCGGCCAGGCAGGCGACGCCGAGATTCTCGCGCCGCGCCATGATCTTCAGCCCCTGCGTGACGTAGGCGCGGTTGAGTCCTTGCAGAGGCACCACGTCGCACACAGTGGCGAGGCTCACGAGTTCCAGCCATTGCAGCATGTTGGGCTCCGGGCGGTCTGGCCCATACCAGCCATTCACCCGCAGCGTCTTGTTCACGGCGGCGATAAAGATCATCGCCACGCCGGCGGCGCAGAGATAGCCGAGGCCGGAGGTGTCATCCTGCCGGTTCGGGTTGATCACGGCATGGGCCTCGGGCAGCAGTTCTCCCGCCTGGTGGTGGTCGACGATGATCGTCGTCATCCCCAGTTCCGCCGCGCGCAGCAGCGGGTCATGCGCCATCACCCCGCAGTCCAGCGTGACGAGCACCTGGGTCCCTTGCGCCTTCAGGCTTTCGACGGCCTTCAGGCTCGGGCCATAGCCCTCGGTGAGCCGGTCAGGGATGTGCACGCTGCAGGAAGACCCGACCGCCTTCAGGAACAGCGTCAGGATTGCCGCGGACGATACGCCGTCCACGTCATAGTCCGCGATGGCGCCGATCCTCTCCCCCTGCATGATCGCCTGGGCGAGGCGTGCGGACCCCTTTTCCATGTCCTGCAGAGCCGAGGGCTGCGGCATCAGCGTGCGGATGGTGGGGTTGAGAAAGGCCTCGGCCTCGTCCACGCCCACGCCACGGGCGGCCAGCACGCGGCCGACGATTTCGGGAAGTTCATGGCGCTGGGAAATGGCTTCGGCGATGCGCTGATCGTCGAGCCGCGCCTTCCAGCGCCGGGCCGAGGCCGAGCGCTCGACGTTGAGGAAGGGGCGCGATGTGGGCTCCGCCGTCAAAGCCTCTCGATCCGGATCATGCGCGGACGGCCCGCCACATGGCCGTCCGCCTCGATGCGTTCGAGGGCCGCGCGCATGGCGCTTTCCACCGTGTCGTGGGTGATGAGGATGAAGGGTGCGGTGGCCCGCGCCTCGTCCTTCTCCAGCTTGCCACGCTGGAAGATCGACTCGATCGAGATCTTCTCCTCCGCGAGGATCTTGGCCACGGCGGCAACGGCGCCCGGCTTGTCCTGCAGCGTGAGCGCCACATAGAACCCGCCCTCATGCGCCCTGGGCGGCGCCGCCTTGTAGGCACGCAGGTCCTTGGCTGGAATGCCGAAAGCCGGGCGGAAATTGCCGCGCGCGATGTCGGCGATGTCGGAGAGCACGGCAGAGGCCGTGGGGTGTGCGCCCGCCCCCCGGCCCTCCAGCATCAGGTCGCCCACGAAATCGCCCTTCACCACCACGGCATTGAAAACGCCATCGGTGTCGGCGGCGGGCGAGCCCTTGGGGATCAGCGTCGGGTGCACCCGCTGCTCGATGCCCTGATCGGAGGCAACCGCCACGCCGAGCAGCTTGATCTTGTA
>Ga0075471_10001603_pt1 | contig 14935 bp, 14 predicted proteins | sample DEB19_08_DNA_2_FD_74787 | JGI IMG/M metagenome (GOLD analysis project Ga0075471, IMG submission 74787) | Aqueous microbial communities from the Delaware River and Bay under freshwater to marine salinity gradient to study organic matter... | ecosystem: Environmental > Aquatic > Marine > Coastal ... | reverse complement strand
TGCGCACGACGTCGCCGCAGGCGCCCATGGTGGAAAGGCCGCTGTGACAAACGTTGCTGATGACTTCCTTCACGCCGCCTTTGAGCACGCCATGGAGCTGAATGCCTTGGCGGTTGGTGAGGCGCATGTTGCCCATGGCTTTGGTGCAAAGGGCGTCGTGGATCATCCATTGTTCGGCGGTGATACGGCCGCCGGGCATCTTGCTGCGGATCATGAAGCTCCATGCCTTTTCCTTCTTTTCTTTGGAAAGCTGGGCACGCAAGTCGCGGTCGTCTTGCTGGTAGGACCCGTGATGCTTCATGAGGATATTGCTGTCCTCCGGAATGTTCGGGGTGCTGGTGTCAGCGAAAAGCTCGGCAAGCTGGCCACGGAGGCCAGCGGAGGCGAGTTTGATTTCTTCAACGGAGGCTTTGGACATGTCTTTTTAAGGTTTGGGGGCAGTCAAAATGCCGCAGAATGGTGCGAAAGCAAGGAATGGGGCATGAAAGCCCATGGGCGAACTCTTCAAAGGATGCCCCGCCGGGCTAGTGACTCCTCCATTGCACGGTCGAGAAGCAAGACGGCGAGGGTTTGGGTGGCGTCGTCGAGGAGCTGAGTGGCGGTTTTGAGGGCTTTGGCATCATGATCGGTTCCATCGAGTAGCTCGCGGACGTTGGCGGCGTGCTGGCGGACGGTTTGGGCTTCGTCAGCGGTGATAGCATCGCCGAGTTGCGTGAGGGCGGCTTCCACGGCGGGGAGGAGTTCCTCGGCTTTGAGTTTGGCTTCGGTCCAGATGCGCTCGTTCATGTCGTCGAAGGCGAACTCAATACTTTCGGCGATCATCTGCTCCACACGCTCGTCGGCGACGTCGATGGCAGTGCCGCGGATCTCAAGGTTGGTGTCACTGTTCGTGACGGTATCACGAGCAAGGACGTGGAGGATGCCATCGGCATCGAGGCTGAACTGCACGCCGACACGGGCGCTGCCTTTGGGTCCGCCGGGGAAGGGGACTTCGATACGGCCGAGTTCCCAGTTGTCGTTCGCCAACTCCCGTTCGCCCTGCAAAATGCGAATGAGCATGATGTCTTGGTTGGCGACTGCGTTGGTGAACATCTCGCCTGCCTTCGCGGGGAGGGTGGTGTTTCGCGGGATGATGATGTTCATCAAGCCGCCGAAAGTCTCGATGCCAAGCGAGAGCGGGGTGACATCGAGCAGCAGCACCTGCCGCAGGCTGCCGGCGAGGATGCCAGCCTGAATGGTGGCGCCTAGCGCGATCGCTTCGTCGGGATTTTGTGACGTGTTGGGTTCTTTACCGAAGAGTTCAGCCACGAATTGCCGTACCAGTGGCATTCGTGTGCTGCCGCCCACGAGGATGACCTCGTCGAGAACGCCGGGTTTGATCTTGGCATCGCTCAAAGCTCGAAGGCAGTGTTGTCGAGTGCGATCCAGCCAAGGTTTGGCCAGCTTTTCGAGGTCGCCACGTGTGATCGTCACTCCATGAAACTCCGTGGTGTCATCGGTGGAAAGACGTTTTTTGATGCTTTCGGCGGCTTCAAGAAGGTGGAGGTCGGTGGCCGGGCGCGAGAGCTTCTCCGCGAGGAAGCAGGCTAATGCTTGGTCGAGGTCGTCGCCGCCGAGCTGAGTATCGCCGGCAGTGGCAAGCACTTGAAAAACGCCATCGCGCATCTCGAGAATACTGATGTCGAAGGTGCCACCACCCAGATCATAGACGGCGACTTTTTGATGCTCGTCGAGTTTATCGAGGCCGTAGGCGAGTGCGGCGGCGGTGGGCTCGCTGAGGATGCGTTCGACAGTGAGGCCGGCTAGCTCACCTGCTTTCTTCGTCGCGGCGCGTTGCGCGTCATTGAAGAAGGCGGGCACGGTGATGACAGCGCGGCTGACATTTTGCTCCAGCGCATTTTCGGCGATGCTTTTGAGCCGTTTGAGAATCTCGGCGGAGACTTCGGCGGGTGTAACACCAAGCTCACTGAGGTTGTAGTGTGGCCGCCAGTCGCTCTCGCCGCCACGGCGTCCGATCAGACGCTTCACAGAGGTAACGGTGCGGCTCGGATTCAAGGCCCGCTGTCTCAGCGCTATGTTTCCCACTTGAATGCTACCATTGTGGTCATAACAGACAGCGCTTGGGGTGCTGCGGTTGCCATTCTCATCAGCAAGCAGAATGGGGAAGCCGCTGTCCACAACACCGACGAGAGAGTTCGTGGTGCCAAGATCCATGCCGAGGATGAGAGAGGGGCGGGTTTCAGGTTTCAAGTTTCAGGCAGGGTGCATGGTCCAAGGTATTTTGGGCCGGCTGGCGCAAAACGGAAACACGGAATATCGATCACATGAGTCCAAGTCAACGATTCGAGCCTTCGTTCGGGAACTTGTTTCCGCTAGGTGATGATTTCAGATTCATCTCCAACATGTTTTCAGAGCGGGTAGTGGGAATCGAACCCACATGGCCAGCGTGGAAGGCTGGAACTTTACCATTAAGCTATACCCGCGTGCTTAAGACAAGCTTCTGAAGCAAGCTCATTAGCAGGGCATCATGGGATGGCAAGGCCTGATTCTCCGCACTTTTCAGCCTTCTCGAGATGCATGAGCAACGGCTGTTTTTGAAAAGATGCGGGTGTTTCGTTTTGGCAGGTCTTTTCTCTCCAAGCTCGCCTCGGGCAGCAGAGTCACGCCAATGGAGGTAGAGGTTCGAGCAACCGACTGGCGATGGAATTCATACACCCGCGCATGTTGTGCCGTGTCGAAGCGGGGGCCCCGAAAACCTCGCCGTATGAGTTCTTTGCGCAGATACAGCATCATCCCGGCATGCGAGACGAGCAGCAGATCCTCTTGGTGCGATTCGATGATGTCTGCCACGGCGCGGACACGCTTGAAAAAGTCATCACGCAGATGTTTTTGAGACGGGTGTCCTGCCAACCAGGCCAAGCGGATCACACGGTACCATATCCAAACCGGAAGACGCAGCCTTCCGGTCGGAAATGGGCCAAATTCTCCCTCGCGTAGCAGTGAAAGGGGGGTGACTGCAGCGCGAAAAAGCGTCCGTGCCGTCTTCTCAGCTCGTGGAAGATCGCTGGTGTAGCAGTGAGACCAGTTTGGAGTCTCGTCGGGCACTGGAAAAGAAATCACCTCCGCGTGGTCGTATTGCTCACGCCAAGTTTGCAATTCAGCGGATGTGCGCCAGCCGCTGGGCCAAGGCACTGAGACGGGAAAATGACGCGCAAGGCCGATCCGCATGTGGGTCATCTGATCTGCGAGTATGCTGCCGGCACAAGAAGCAGGTTTGTAATGCGTGTTACGATTTCCTTGTCTGTGAAACCGGGGATTGCCTTCAGGCGCACCCATTCTGGATCAGCGCGGAAGGCATTCCATGCCGTGTCCTTGGCGGCGGTGTCGGCAAAGGCGAGCATGTAAGTCAGGTTTGGCATCAGAGGACCGAGAATTGTCTCGCCAAAGAAAACCGCGTTCAACCCACAGCGCGCAAAGATGGCCAGCTCGCCGATATCGAACATCTCGATCTTCTTCTTCGCTGCCTTCTCATTGTGGCTTTCGTAGATGCGTAGCTGGTAGAGTCCACTGTCCTTGGGCGGCAGGTTCATGCCCGGCATGCCTCCAATGCCGCGTGTGAGCCAGCTCTCAATGCGCTCATATGCTGGGTCCTCTGAAGTCAAATTGAGGTAAGATGCGCCCACCTGCTGCACCAAGGCTTCACTGAGCAAATCCGCACTCTTTGCCACTGTTTCGAGTGAGGCATGACGCAGCAGCACATACACCACGGCATCGCCGTCTGGCTTTTCAGGAAGGAACACACCCACATGGCTAACCCCCAGCTTGTTCAGCGCTGGGATTGCTGCGTCACGCAGGTAAGTTTCCAGCAGAGTTTGCTTCTCGGGGCTCTTGAGTGTGATTTTGCGGATTTCAATATACTCGCGTCCGCTGGTTTCGGCGGCTGGCGCGTTGGCGGCCAGGCCTGCAGCAGCCACGGTCGTCTTCAAAAAAGTGCTTCGTGTCATAATTAGATGGAATGGAGAGTTTAGTTGGAGTCGATGAACAAGCCTGCGATGCCCCAAGCGCGGTTTTCACGCGGCAGCAGACCATCACCGTCGAGATAGAAACGGCTGGCGATGAGGAAATTCTGCCGCCGGATGCTGCCTTTCTTATCGAAGGATAGCAGGTCCATCAACGCCAGCGCTGCGGCACCGCTCACGCCCTTTTTCTTCCGCACATGCTCGCGATAGTCCTCCTCGGACGGATTCAGCGCCGCCAGTGCCGCCATGACGCTGATCAGGATGAAAAGAAGTTTTTTCATGGGTAGTATCGTTTAGGGACCTGGTGCTATGCACACAACGAAAAAACTCGCAGCAGGCTCCTTTCGAGTTTTTGCATGGCAGTGGGGTCTCAATTCGTACAGCAGCCTATGCGTTTAATCACCTCGCTGGGCTCGCGTGTCTTCAGACTCGTTGTCCTAGCACTCGCTATTAAGGGCACTTTACGTTCGCAGGGTGAGGATGGAGCCATTCCTCGACCGCTGCGGCACGAGACTTTCGATGCGCTCATGACGAACTCACCCTTCACGCGCTCGCTTGGCATCTCCGATTCGCTGATTCTCACAGGCGTTGCCCGTTTTGATCAGAACACCTTTGCTACGCTCATGGACACTAGGACGATGGAGTCGATCATGGTTTCCCGGCAGCCCAATCGCGAGGGCTGGCAGCTGGTCGGCGTTGGCGGGGATCCGGCGAGGACGCAGACTTGGAGCGCGAAGATTCAGACTGCCGGCGGCGAAGTTGTCACGATCCGCTACCAAAAGCCTCCGCCTCGTCCACCAAAGTCTGTCAGTGGCAGCCGAGGTAGCTCCGTCAGCGGCGGCGGAAATCTTCCTGCGATCAGTGACAAGCAGCTTAGCGAAGCCAAAGCCGCTGCCTTGAACTACAAAGACGGCTTTCTCGCGGATGGGTATCCCGACAAGCCACCGCGTGAGATGGTCGAAAAACTTTCCCGCCTTAGCACCTCTCAGCGCGAAGAGATCAACAGGACCATGTTTGGTCATCGGAACCAAGGACTCGGCCTCGACGCCCGCCGACAGATCTACGAAGGCCTTGTGGACCGTGCCTTGCAGCGCCGATGAGATCGGGGCGCATGCGCGATCGCGTGGATGAGCGAGATCTTTAGGTTCGACGGTTCACCCATTCGCCCTGAGGATCTGCGAGAGCACATAGGGCAGGATGCCGCCGGCGCGGTAGTAGTCGATTTCGACGGGGGTGTCGATGCGGACCACCAGCGGGATGTCGAAGGTGCTGCCGTCGGCTTTGTGGACGCGGAGGGTGGCTTCGCTCATGGGCTTGAAGTCGTTGCTGAGGCCCAGGATGTCAAAGGTGGCATCGGCGAGGTCCTTGACCTTGTCGTAGTCGGCCTTGTTCTTGAAGTTGCAGGGCAGAACGCCCATGCCTACGAGGTTGCTGCGGTGGATGCGCTCGAAGGACTTCGTGATGACGGCCTTCACGCCGAGCAAACGGGTGCCTTTTGCAGCCCAATCGCGGCTGGAGCCCATGCCGTAGTCTTCGGCGCCGATGACAATCGTGGGTGTGCCAGCAGCCTTGTAGGCCTCGGCAGCATCGTAGATGCTCATTTCGGTGCCAGCGGGCTGGAGGAGCGTATCGCCGCCTTCCTTGCCGCCGAGCATCAGGTTCTTGATGCGCACGTTGGCGAAGGTGCCGCGGGTCATGACGAGGTCATTGCCGCGACGGCTGCCGTAGCTGTTGAAATCGGCCTGCGTGACGCCGTTTTCGGTGAGGAAACGGCCGGCAGGGCTGGCTTTCTTGATGGCACCCGCGGGGCTGATGTGGTCGGTCGTGACGCTGTCGCCAAAGATGCCGAGCGGACGTGCGCCTTTGATTTCCACGATGTCACCCGGGGTCATGCTGAAGTCGGCGAAGAACGGCGGATGCTGGATGTAGGTGGATTTGCCGTCCCACTCGAAGACCTCGCCGATGCTGCCCTGAATCTCGTTCCACTTCGGATTCTGCGAGGCGAAGTCGGTGTAGAGCTTGCGGAAGACGTCGGGCGAAAGCGCGGACTCCATGGCATCGCGCACTTCTTTGAGCGTGGGCCAGATGTCCTTCAAATAGACGCCGCTGCCCTTCACGAGTTCGTCCTTGCTCAAATCAATATCGACGGTGCCGGCGATGGCGTAGGCGACGACGAGCGGGGGCGACATGAGGAAGTTCGCCTTGATGCTCTGATGCACGCGGGCCTCGAAGTTGCGGTTGCCGGAGAGCACGGAGGCGGCGACGACATCCTGGCCTTTGACGACATCTTCAATGCCGGCGTCGAGCGGGCCGGAGTTGCCGATGCAGGTGGTGCAGCCGTAGCCGACGGTCTGGAAGCCGAGTTTGTCGAGCTCGACCTGGAGGCCGGTCTTGGTGAGGTAATCGGTCACGACGCGTGATCCTGGGCCGAGGCTGGTCTTGACGGAAGGCTTCACGGTGAGCCCCTTCGCGTTCGCTTTCTTCGCGAGCAGACCAGCGGCGAGCATGACGCTCGGGTTGGACGTGTTGGTGCAGCTCGTGATGGCAGCGATGAGCACGGAGCCGTCGGTGATGGTGTCTTTGACGTCGGCCTTGCTGTTCACGACGACTTCGGCGGGCTTGAAGGACTCCGCCTTGCCGAAACCACCGGCTTTGACATCCGCGCCGAGGAGGTCGCGGAACTTCGTCTTCAAAGCGGGCACCTCGATGCGGTCCTGCGGACGCTTCGGGCCGGATACGCAGGGCACAACGCCGCTGAGGTCGATCTCCATCTCGGTGGTGAATTCAATGCTGCCTTTCTCGGTGGGGATGCCCCACATGCCCTGTGCTTTGTAATAAGCCTCAATGGTCTTGCAAAGCTCCTCGCTGCGGCCGGTGCCGCGCAGGTAGGCGACGGTTTCTTCGTCCACGCCGAAGAAGCCCATCGTCGCGCCATACTCAGGTGCCATGTTCGCGATGGTTGCGCGATCGGTGACCGGCAGGCTAACTGCGCCGGGGCCGTAGAATTCGACGAATTTGCCAACGACGCCGAGCTTGCGGAGTTTTTGAGTCACTTCGAGCACGAGGTCGGTCGCGGTGACGCCTTCTTTGAGCGCTCCGGTCAGATAAACGCCGACCACTTCCGGCACGAGGAAGGTTACTGGCTGGCCGAGCATGCCTGCTTCGGCTTCGATGCCGCCTACGCCCCAACCGACGACGCCGAGGCCGTTGATCATCGTCGTGTGCGAGTCTGTGCCGACGAGCGAATCCGGGTAATACACGCCGTCTTTTTCGAGCACGCCCTTCGCGAGGTATTCGAGGTTCACCTGATGCACGATGCCGATGCCGGGAGGCACGACTTTGAAGGTATCGAAGGCCTGCTCGCCCCATTTCAGGAACTGATAGCGTTCCTTGTTGCGCTCAAACTCCAACGCGAGGTTTTGATTCAGCGCCTGCTGCGTGCCGGCGAAATCGACCTGCACCGAGTGGTCCACCACGAGATCGACCGGCACCAGCGGCTCGACCATCTTCGGGTTCTTCCCGAGCTGCTTCACCTTCGAGCGCATGGCAGCCAGATCGACCAGCAGTGGCACGCCCGTGAAGTCCTGCAGCACGATGCGGGCGACGGTGAAGGGGATCTCATACTCGCCTGGAGCCTTGGCGTTCCAGTTCGCCAGATTCTTCACATCGGCCTCAGTGACCTTCTTGCCGTCCAGATTGCGCAGGAGCGACTCCAGCACGATGCGGATGGAAACCGGCAGCTTCGAGACTTTGCCGATGCCTGCGGCCTCAAGAGCCGGGAGGGAGTAAAACTTGCCGGCGGAGCCGTTGCCAGTGGTGAAGGTCTGAGGGGTGTTCATGGGGGCTGAGAGCGGAGGGCGTAGAGCAAAGAGGATGCCGGTCTGGACCGGCGGGCCGGAGAGATAACCAAGAGAGCAGCTTTGACACCTACTTTTTGGCTTTGCGGGGCTTGGACGAGACTTTCCCGGGCCCCTCCATCTTCGGCCGCGATCTGGCCGGCATGGCGGCCATGACGAGGTCGTAGCTGTGCTGGACGAGTTCACGGATGAGCTTGGGAGGCACGGACCCGTCGAGGATGAGGGTGTTCCAGTGTTTCTTGTTCATGTGCCAGCCGGGTTTGATGGCCTGGTATTGATCACGAAGCTCCAGGGAACGCTCGGGGTCGCACTTGAGGTTGACGCGGGCCGGATGGTCCTCAGGCACGGTGATGGCAAAGAGCTTGCCGCCGACCTTGTAAACGAGCGCCTCGGGGCCAAAAGGCTGCGTTTCCTCGGCTCCGGGGAGGCTGAGGCAGAGGTCGATGACATCGGCGAGGTCCATGGTGGGAGGTTAAAACGAGCTTCCGCTGGCGAAAAGGGCCGGAAGCGCCAAAAAGCATGCCAATGACCTTTTCCGATGCCCTTGCCCTCAGCGCCGCCGGATGTGCGGCGGGGGCCGTGAATGCCGTGGCCGGCGGAGGCACGCTTTTGACTTTTCCGGTCCTGCTCATGTGCGGCGTGCCGCCAGTGGCGGCGAATGCCACGAGCACGGTGGGGTTGGTCATCGGCACGTCGAGCAGCTTGGTGAGCTTCCGCCATCACTTGAAAGCCGTGCGGCAATGGCTGCCGTGGTTCATCCCGGTGGGAACAGCGGGCGCTGCCTTTGGGAGCTGGCTGCTCACGCAGACGAGCGATGACCAGTTTTCAAAGCTGGTGCCGTTTCTCGTGCTATTCGCCACGGTGCTGTTTTTCCTCCAAGGCTTCTTAAAGAAGCCGGGAGCGACCAGCCAACGGAGTACGATCTGGTTCTCCATCGCCCTTCAACTGCCCGTGGCGATCTACGGAGCCTTTTTCGGTGCGGGGATCGGCATCCTGATGCTGGCCTCGTTTGGCTTCATGGGCATGTCGCACATCCACGAGATGAACGCGCTGAAAAACCTGCTTGGCAGCCTGATCAATGTCGTGGCCGCGGTGTGGTTCATCGCGGCGGGGATGGTGCAATGGCCGCAGGCGCTGGCGCTGACGGCGGGCGCTCTGGTCGGCTACTATCTCGGGGCGCACTTTTCCCAGCGCATCGAGCCACGTCGCGTGCGGCATTTGATCACGCTGATCGGACTGGTGATCTCGGTCGTGATGTTCTGGCGGCAGTTTGGAGGATGAAAGTGTCTCAGGTTTTCAACCTGTTCCACTTTCTCAACCGCGAATCGGCGGCCCATACCAGACATAGCACATCAGATAAACGATGATGCCGGTGACGGAAACGTAGAGCCAAATGGGCACAGTCCATTTGGCCATGCGCTTGTGTTTGTCGAAGCGGTTCCGCATTGCCGGAACGACGGTCATGATGATCATTGGCAGATTCAAAACAGCCAGCGGGATGTGGGTGAAAAGGAGGATGAAGTAAATAGGGCGGGTCATTCCGGTGCCGGCAAATTTCACATGCCCGGCGTGGTAATGATAATACAGGTAACAGCCAAGGAACGCTGCCGAGAAAAGCAACGCAATAGTCATGCTCGCGACATGAGCCTTGCGTTGCCCCATTTTGATCATCACTAGGCCGAGAATGATGTGAAGCAGCGCGCAGGCGTTGAACAGCGTGTAAATTTTGGGGAGGTCGAAGACAGTCATGGAGGAGGTTGGATTCAGTTCACCTTGCCGTCACGGTAGTCGATCAACCAGCGTAGGTCTCGGCGGAGTTGTTCGTTCCAGTACTTGGCGGTGGCAGGATCTTGATTCATCACGTCTTCAAGGCGGCGGACATGCCCTTGATGATCGACGACGGCGATGCGCAGGTCGTGAATGTATTTGTCATCAGGTCCGATGCGGTCCTTCTCGGGCATGTCTTCGACAGGGCGGAAGCCAAATTGGCGTGTCATGTAGTCGCGCACGGCTTTCTTATCGCCGCTGAGGAACCACCAGCGGGCATCGGCGGGAATGCCGAACTGCTCGGCAAACTTCGCCAACATTTGGGGTGTGTCATCGGCGTCGAGCGAAAAGGACAGAAAATGGATCTCCGGATGATCAGCGAACTCGTCATAGAGTTTTTTCATCAGCGAAGTGACTGCCGAGCAGCCTCGCGTGCAGCGAGTAAAGACCCATGAGGTGACGAGGATTTTTCCTTTGAGTTCGGCTAGGTGCACCTTCTTGCCGCTGCGCTCCGTGAGTTCCAAATCCGTCGCCAGTCGGCTCATGATCGGCGGGCGCGAGGGCGCGCCTGCGGCTTCCGCTTTCACACGGTCCATTTCTTGGCGTTGGCGAAAGATGAGCCAGTTGTAGAAAACAACGATGCCCAGTATCACCATGATGATCGGGATCCAGATCGACCACGGATTCAGAGAGCGTTTGGCGGGCGGAGAGACAGGTTCGGACATGAAACAAAGAAAGGTACGAGGCGTAAGGGCTTTTGGATCAGCGTTTCCAAGTTAGAACGGTGACCAGCAAGATCAGTGGCAGGTAAGCAAGCGTGCAAAAGAAGAGCTTGCGCGCGGTAGCCCGCTCCGATTGGCGGTTGAAACGCAGCGCCAGCCAGCCCAGCCAACCGCTAAGCAGCAGGGCTGGTGGCAAGAACCATGCCACGCTCACTGTGCCTGCGTAGGCCGGATACAGCATGAGCAGCAGCGTGGCGATGGCGTAAGCGAGTGCATGGCGGGAGGTCTTTGCACCGTGCTCATCCTCATTCGCCAGCATCACAAAGCCGCCTTTGCGGTACTCGTCTCGATACATCCAATTAATGGCCAAGAAATGCGGGAGCTGCCACAGGAAGAGCAGCAGGAAAAGGTAGATGGCCCCAGGCTCTAACATCAGTTGCCAGCGGAAGTAGGGCGTGATCCCGGTGGCCGGCCCGGCCGCACCTGCCCATCCGATCAGCGGTGGCAAAGCGCCCGAAACTGCCCCGACAAGGGTGTTGATGGCGTTTTGCCTCTTCAGGGGGGTGTATATGAAGAGATAAACCGCCAGCGTAGACGCCGTAAGCGCCGCCGCCTCCACATTCACGCGGTTGGCAAGGTGGATGAGTGCTGCCGCGCTGAGCAACCAACCCAAACCGAAGGCTGCGGAAGGACTTACCCGTCCGGAGGGCAGGGGCCGGTCCGCCGTGCGCTGCATGCGGCTGTCAGGTTCGATCTCCATGAGTTGGTTGAAGACCGCTGCGCCAAACGCCGCCAGCGTGCTACCGAGAATCGTATGCACCAGCAGCCATGGATCCAGCGGCCTGTTTGCCCGTACCCAGAACCCGACAAACGTTGTCACAATCACGAGTGCACTGAGGCGAAATTTCGTGAGGATGAGGAGGTCGCGTGCTGTCATGGAGGTCGCATCTAGCGAGAGCAGCAATGAGTGCCAAGGTCAAGCGAGGGCCAAAGGCGGTCTCACTTCCCTGTTGCCTGCCACCTTCACCAAATGCTATCACCCACTCATGTCCGGTGTGCTTCAGCTCAACCACCTCCGCAAACTGCTCGACGATGAGTCTGAAGTAGTGCGCGAGGCCGTGAGGCAGCAACTCACCGGCATGCGCCGCGACTTACCGCATTTTTTGGAGCATCTTGAGAATCCGCTCACACCGGAGGAGGAGCAGGTAGTGGCTGAGTTGCTGGAACCAGCTCGCCGTGCTGAGATGGAAGAAACTTGGATGCGCTGGCGCTGGCTGGAAGGTGCCACCACGCAGCTTGAGGAGGCCATGTGCCAAGTCTGCGCTTTTCTCGACGGCTGGAAGACGCATCCTGGGGATCTTGGACGCCAGCTCGACACGCTTGCAAGGGTAGCCTTTGAAGAAGGCGGACGAATGAATGCCCATGAGCTCGCCGAGTGGCTCTTTGCCCAACGCGGCGGCATCACCCGTTTCCGCGGAAACACAAAGGATTATTACTCACCGTTGAACAGCAACCTCTTTTGGGTCATCGAGACGGGTCTGGGCAATCCCTTGAGCCTTTGTTGCCTCTACCGCTTCATCGGCCAGCGCTTTGGCCTCGATATCGGTGGCTGCAATTTCCCAGGTCATTTCCTCGCTCGTGTCATGGTGGACGGAAAAGAGTGGCTCGTGGATTGCTTTAATCGCGGCAAGTTCATGGACGCCGAGAGCGTGGCCAAACATCATCCCACCGCCAATCCCGCCATGGAGGACCTCGTGCGCGAGCCCGCGAGCGTGAATGTCATCCTGTTGCGCATCCTGCGGAACCTCGACGAGGCCTTTACGCGGTCGAACCGTTTTTCAGAGCGGCAATTCATGCGCCGCCTAGCCGTGCGGTTGATGGAAGAGTGAGTCGCAGAGGCGCAGACGCGTCAGCGGACCCATCGCCAACCTCCGTGAAGCCGTCCGTCGGCCAGTGATTCATGCCACGATCAGCAGTGATGAGCACCTCGTGTGTTGACATAGAGCGAGTAGAGGCTCTGTGAGGCCGTAATGAAAAGGCGGTTTCGCTTCGAGCCGCCGAAGCAAACGTTGCTGGCAGTCTCGGGCAACTTGATGAAGCCGATAAGCTTGCCTTCGGGATTGAAAACGTGGACACCGTCGTAGCCATCGCCAATCCATCCGGCGCTGCACCAAAGATTGCCTTCCACATCGCAGCGGATGCCGTCGGAGTTGCCATTCGCTTTCGGATCGGCGAGCTGGCCTTTGTTCGTGGCGAAGACTTTGCCGTTTTTCACCTTCGTGCCGTCGACGTCATAGACGCGGATGTTCTTCGGGCTGCCAGTATCGACGATGTACACCTTCTTGTAATCGGGTGAGAAGCAGAGGCCATTCGGCTTTTCGAGATCTTCGGTGATCTTGGTGATTTCACCTGCTGGATCGATGCGATAGACGGATTCCTTGAGCAGCAGATCTCCTTTGTTGCCCTCGTAGTCCATCATGCTGCCGTAACCGGGATCGGTGAACCAGATAGAGCCATCGGGATGGACTGCTCCGTCATTCGGGGCATTGAGAGGTTTGCCGTCGAAGGTAGCTGCCAGAATGGTGACCTTTCCGTCGAGTTCATAGCGTACCACACGGCGCGTCGCGTGTTCGAAGCTGATTTGGCGGCCTCGCAGGTCGAAGGTGTTGCCGTTGCAGTTGTTGGCGTTGTTGCGCATCACGCTCACGTGACCGTCTTCCGGTAACCAGCGCATTTGGACATTATTGGGGATGTCACTCCACACCAAATAGTTGCCGCTGCCATTCCAAGCGGGACCTTCGGCCCAGAGCATGCCGGTGTGCAGGCGGCGGATCGGAGCATTGCCTTGAACGAGTTTGGTAAAGGAGGGATCGAGTGCAATCACATCAGGATCGGGATAGCGCTCAGGCGTCTGGCCGGTCCAGTCGCGGGCGATCGCGGAGCTGGCGGTGGCGGCGACGAAAGTGCTGAGGAAAGAGCGGCGGTCAGTGTTCATGGCAGCGGCTTTTTAGCGACTGGAGCCAAAAAACGCACGAAAAACTGCATCCACGTAGCTTAATAACATGAACAATCGATTTGCTGCGAGTTTCTCCGCAGGCACAACACGCTATTCCTAAATGCATCCGGTGAACAATGCCCCTGAACCCTGTCTCCAAACTCACGCAGCGAAAACGTGGGTGGCTTGGGTGCGAAACAAGTTCCTCGCTGGGCTGGCCTTGGCCGCGCCGCTTATTGTTACGTTTTGGATCCTACAATTCGTCTATGGCCTGCTGCATGGCTGGGCGGAAGGCCTGCTCGGTTATGTGGCTCAGATGACTGAGGAGATCGTTGGCCGTCCGGTGATCAATCTGGATGACCCAATGGTGAAACGCATCACCGCCTTCGCGGGCTTTATGCTGCCGCTGGTCGTCGTCGCCGGACTTGGCGTATTGGCTACCAACGTGATCGGCGCCCGCATCGTAACCGCTACGGACAAGCTGCTTTTGCGCGTGCCTATGGTGGCGGTCATCTACAAGACGTTGAAGCAGGTGATTGATGCTTTCCGCGGTTTTGGTACTCGCCAGAACCTGAAGCGAGTTGTTTACATCGAGCAAGGAGGTGGCGTGCGCATGTTGGGCTTTGCCACCGGTCAGTTCACTGATACGCAAAATGGCAAGGCAATGACCTGTGTGCTTGTGCCTACCTCTCCCAGCCCGATGACGGCCATCCTTCTCATCGTGGACAGCGATAAAATCACCGATGCGCCGATCTCCATCGAGGACTCGATGAAGATGATCCTCTCTGGCGGTCTAGTGGGTCCGCAGACGATCCTGCCGCCGCTCAATCCATTGGCGCCAAACAATCCTGCGCCCGAGCCTGAAACGAAGCCCAAAGAACAGGAAAAAAAGACGCAACCGCTGCTGCCCATCGGCTTGCCACGCGCAGAGGACTTTGATTCAGGTGATAACGATATCTTGGCAGAAGCCCTCAATGTCGAGCCGCGTGCCCGTCGCTGGCTGCACGGCTTGGGTTGGAGGAAGAAATAGCTCATGCTGGCCGCCGTTTTCGCCCTTTTGAGCCTCCTGGCGCTCAACGCGGCCCTTCAGGCCAAGTCGCGGCTGCGCTGGCAATTGCGGCTCGTCACGCTGGAATTCGGTCACTGGCTCTCGCTGGCTTGTTTGGTGCTCGCGGCATGGCATTGGGCCTTTTCAGGCCTCGCGATCGTTTTTCTCCGGCCTGCGTGGCAAGCCTCGCGGATCGCGAAGAAGCATGCCCTGCCATTTTCGTGGGTCCGACTGTGGTTCCCGCGTTACGAAGGCAAGAACGTGATCGTCACCCGCACCGCTGCTTTCGAGCATGATGGCGATCAAATCGATGTGGTGACCTACGAACCGGCTCGCGATGGCAAAAAGCGCCGCTGCATCATGGCATTGCACACGGGCGGTTGGGACAGTGGCGATCCAGGCGAGTTTCCCGCCGCGAACCGCGAGTTCGCTGTGCGATGCGATGCCGTGATTTGCTCGGTCGGTTATCGACTCGCGCCGAAGCATCGCTGGCCCGCTCAGGCCGAGGACACGCGTCGAGCCATCGA
>Ga0075471_10001602_pt1 | contig 14935 bp, 15 predicted proteins | sample DEB19_08_DNA_2_FD_74787 | JGI IMG/M metagenome (GOLD analysis project Ga0075471, IMG submission 74787) | Aqueous microbial communities from the Delaware River and Bay under freshwater to marine salinity gradient to study organic matter... | ecosystem: Environmental > Aquatic > Marine > Coastal ... | reverse complement strand
GTGTCATCCAGACGTCCGCGACGGGGTGGCCGGTCGAAGCGACTCTCGCCGGCCATGTAGGCCTCGGTGCCGATGATCGGGGTCACGCCCTGATTGCGGCACTCCTTGTAGAAGTCGAGAACGCCGTACATGTTGCCGTGGTCGGTCATGCCGAGCGCCGGCTGCCCGTCGGCCACGGCCGCGGCGACGAGCTCGTCGAGTTTGGCTGCCCCGTCGAGCATCGAGAATTCGGTGTGGACGTGGAGATGGGTGAACGAGTCGCCCATCTCCTACCTCCTTCTCAACGACCGGAATCCACCGAAGAACAACGGTGTGGTTTGCGAGGGTAGCAGAGGGTCAGAGGTACGTTCCCGGGCGTCCGTCGGCCCCCGACTCGCCTTCGGCTCCGTTGCCCGGACCGAGGCGGCGCATCTGTTCGAACTGCTGCCGGGCGGCCATCTGCTGGGCGAAGAGCGTCGCCTGGATTCCGTGGAAGAGCCCTTCCAGCCAGCCGACGAGTTGCGCCTGGGCCACCCTGATCTCGGCGTCGGTCGGCGGCTCGGCACCGAAAGGAAGAGCCAGCATGCGCAGTTCTTCCTGGAGATCTGGCGAGAGAGCTTCGGAAAGTTCGACGATCGAACGTTCGTAAATCTCGGCCAGTCGTTCCCGACTCTGTGGGTCGAGGGTGGCCGTGCGAACCTCCTCGAGCAGTTGCTTGACCATCGAGCCGATCCGCATCACCTTGCCCGGCTCGGTCACCGCCTCCGTGACGAGCGGAACCGTCTGCTGGTCGAGAACGGCGTCGGGTTGATGGACTTCGGCGGGAGATTCATCCGTTGACACGTTTCGATTGTTACCGAAGTTGGTCACCACTTCCATGCAGGATCCGATGAAGGACGGGGATCAGGCTCGCTGGGCGAGAAACGGAACGAGCATCTCGGCACTCGTGAGAGAGCCGTGGCGACAGCGAAGGGGAAACGGCCCCGAATCCAAGGGATCGTTGAAGCTCGTGGCGGCGAAAGGCACCAGCGCTATGTCGCCGAGCCGACGCACCACCGCTTCGGATCGACCAACCGAGGCCGAACCCAGCCAACCTTCGGCGAGAACCTCCTCCCGGGTACGGACCCACGCGACGTCCTCGAATCGGCGAACCAGCTCGCGGGCCTCGTCGAAACGACCGTTCTTCACGTGCAACCAACGGAAGCGACCCTCACCGGACTGGTGGGTCAGGCAGTCCACGAGTTCACGGGATAGATCGATCGATTCGTCACCGGTGTCGACTTGTCCATGATCGGCGACGACGATCAAGGTCGAACCGCTCGGCATGTCGTCCAGAACCGAAGCCACCAGGTCATCGGTCATCCGGAGTTCACGTTCGTAGAACCGACCGAATCCACGTTCGTGAGCGATCTTGTCGACTCCGTCGTAGTACGCGTACACGAAGCCGTGTCCGAGATCGAACTGACGTCTCACTTCAACCGCGATCGAACTCGGGCTGCGCCAACCCGGGTGCGGCATGCCTCGCAGATGGGCTTCGGTGAACCCGGTTCCCTCGTGCTCGGCCCGACTGATGACGGGCACACTCGAGCCACAGAACGGTGGCACCGGCTGAACGTCAGCCGGACGAAAAACGTTGCGGAGATCCCGACGTCCGTCGTGCCAGCGCAAGGTGTTCATGACCACATCGCCCATGTCGATTCGGTACCCGACGATCCCGTGCTCCAAGGGTCGAGCTCCCGTGACGAGGCTCGTCAAGGCGGTGGCGGTGGTACTGGGAGCGACCGTCGTGATCGAACCGCCCGACATCGACGCGACGGTTGGCATGAGGGAACGATGCGCGACCAATTGCTCCCAGCCGAGTCCATCCAGGACCAGAACCGCCACGCGCTCGGCTTCCTGCGCCGGCGCGGGGAACCAACTCGGGCGTTCGCCGGGCGCCCGGAGTAGGAGATTCGGCACCACGCCGACGAGGTTCGGCCCCGAGTAGTCGGGGACCGTAGGGCGATTCACCCTCTCAGTCCACCACAGCGGTCGAGGTTGCGTCGTCCGCCGGCGTCTCGTCCCGACCCCCTACGATGCGTTCGTGCGTGTTTCGACCCGAGGAGACTATGCGTGTCGGGCTCTCCTGAGCCTGGCCCTCCACGAGTCGGTCAGCGGACCCACTTCGGTGCGCGACATCGCCGAGCGCACCGGACTCCCCCAGCCGTACCTCGAACAGATCCTGCTCGCCTTGAAAGGCGCCGGTCTCGTCCGGTCGAAGCGAGGAGTCGGCGGTGGCTACACGCTCGCCCGCCGACCCGACGACATACAGTTGTCCGAGATCATCTCGGCGGTGGACGGACCCATCACCGTGGGCGACTTCGGCGAACCCCACCAGGACGGCTCATGTGACCACGAAGGCCAGTGCGTCCTACTCGCTATCTGGAAGCAAGCGGGCGAACACATGAAACATCACCTCGAAGGTTTCACCCTCGCCTCGATTGCCGCTGCGGCCACCGGCGCCGGGCCGTGGCCCGAGCCTCCGCATCACTGACCGCGAACCTGCGGATCCTTGGCGATCGCCGCCAGCACTCCGTTGACGAAACGACCGGAATCATCGGTACTGAAAGTCTTGGCCAGTTCCACTGCTTCATCGAGGACGACGGCGGTTGGCACGTCCGGTCGCGCGAGAAGTTCGTAGATCGCCAGTCGTAGAACCAGAACATCGATCGCCGGCATTCGTTGGATCGTCCAGCCGGTGGCGAATCGTTCGATCAGGGCATCGATCTCCGGCCCACGTTCGCTGACGCCGACCACGAGAGAGAGCACGTCGGAGTCGACGGCCACAATTTGTGCATCCGCCACGACGCGTGGGTCGATGTCCTTGGTCGAAGCCTCGTAGAGAAGACCGAGAGCCTGCTCGCGGGCTTCGGATCGCCGGTCCGGTCGGCCGGATCCGAGATTCGACGACACCTCAGACTCGGGTGATGTATTCGCCGGACCGGGTGTCGACCTTGACCCGGTCGCCGACGTTCACGAACAGCGGCACCTGGATCGTCTTGCCGGTCTCGAGTTCGGCCGGCTTGCGCGCCCCGGACACTCGATCACCTTGGATGCCGGGCTCGGTGTTGGCGATGGTGAGTTCGACCGACGCGGGAATCTCGACCGAGACGATCTCGCCGTTGTGGATCGCGATGATGGCCACCATCGACTCGATGAGGTAATCGGCCGCATCGCCGAGAGCCGTCGGGGCGACGTTCATCTGGTCGTACGACTCGGTGTCCATGAAGACGTAATCGTCCCCGTCGCGGTACAAGAACTGCATGTCCTTCTTTTCGAGGAGAGCTTGCTCGACCCGAATCCCGGCGTTGAAAGTCTTCTCGAAAACGTTGCCGGTGCGTACGTTGCGGAGCTTCGTTCGAACGAAAGCCCCGCCCTTGCCGGGCTTCACGTGCTGGAACTCGACGACCTGGAAGAGTCCGTTGTCGAGCTCGAGAGTGATCCCGTTCTTGAGATCGTTGGTGGTTATGGCAGGCATCGCAAGTCCTTGGGGTGTCGGGTGAGGATTCGGCAGCCGTCTTCGGTCACGAGAACGAGATCCTCGATACGAACGCCGCCGAGACCTCCACGATAGAGCCCGGGTTCCACGGTCACGACTTCCCCGGCCGAGAGTGTCGTCTGGCATCGAGGTCCGAAGAAAGGTTCCTCGTGGATGTCGAGTCCGACTCCGTGTCCGGTTCCGTGCGGATAGAGGTCGAGACAACCGGCCGCCTCGAACACTCGCCGGCAGGCGGCGTCGACGTCGAACCCCGAGGCTCCGGCCCGGACGGTTCGTAGGCCGGCCGCCTGAGCTTGCGCCACGACCTCGTAGATCTCGGCGAGCTCGCTCGGCGGAGTTCCGATGAAGAACGTTCGGGTCATGTCCGAGTGGTAACCGTCGACCAACGCACCGACATCGATGATCAACGAGTCGCCGTCTTCCAAGAGACGATCGGTCGGCTGATGGTGCGGGCGCGCCGAATTTGCGGGACCGGAGGCGACGATGGTCTCGTAGGACGGACCATCGGCGCCGAACTTTCTCATTCGGTATTCGAGTTCGTCCCGTAGATCACGCTCGCGTGTGCCACGAGTGAAAGCAGCGATGATCTCGGCGAGGGCTCGATCGGCGATCTCGGCGGCGCGCGAAATCGCGGCGATTTCATCGGCATCCTTGATGCGACGACACCGAGCCAATGTCTCCCCGTGATCTTCGGGTTGCAGGCCCGCCGCAACAAGATCGTCGTGCAACGTCCAACTGATGGCTGATCCGCGCACTGCGATCGACCCGCACACCCGCTGGCCGACTTCCTGAACCATTTGTACCTGCGTCCGGGCTTCGACGATCGAGCACTCGAATCCATGGTCGCGGGTTTGTTGAGCGGCCTGCTTGACGTAGCGACCGTCGGTCACCAACCAACATTCATTCCCGACCACGACGATCCAGCCGTTCGAACCGGAGAAACCGCTGATCCAACGAACGTCGGATCGATCGGTCAAGAGGAAAGCCCGACCGACTGGGAGTCCCGCCACCACTCGCGACAGCCGGTCGTACCCGGTGCCCACGATCAAGCCTCGGACAGCAGACCGGCGACGGCGTCGATGGCGAGGAGGTAGCCCCGACGTCCGAGCCCGGCGATCGAGCCATTGGCAACCGGTGCGATGACGCTCGTGTGGCGCCACGGTTCGCGCGCATTCGGGTTCGAGATATGAACCTCGATCACCGGACCGGAGAAGGTGGCGAGCGCATCGTGCAAGGACCAGGCGTAATGGGTGAACGCGCCGCCGTTGATGATGATGGCGGCGTGCCGGCCCCGCGCCGAGTGAATGGCATCCACGAGATCACCTTCGTGATTGGACTGCTGGTGTTCCAGATCGAATCCACGAGTCGTGGCGTGCGCGACACAAGCCTCGACGTAGTCGCCCAGGGTGTCGGTTCCGTAGATCTCGGGCTCTCGCTGCCCGAGAAGATTCAGGTTCGGGCCGTGGAGAAGAAGGATCGAGGGCACGACGAAAACCTAGCCGTGGAGGGCGGGCTGGCCGAGGAAGGTTTGCAGAGAGTCGGCCAGGACCGTCGCGTCGACGCCGCTCACGACTTCGAGCCCGACGGCGCCGTCCAGAACGAAGGTGAGTCCAGCGACAGCCTTCTTGTCACGGGCCATGCTCTCCAGTAGGTCAGCCGCGGGCAAACGGCGCACGGACTTCCACTGGTCGTCGCTCACCAGACCGTACTCACGTCGAACGACTTCGTAGTGCTGGTCGACCCGTCGATCATCGATGCGCCCCAGTGCCCGGGCGAGGTGAGCGGCGAACAGAAGACCGACCGCGACTGCCTCACCATGAGCGAGTTCGTGGGCTCCCACGCTCTCGATCGCATGAGCCAATGTGTGTCCGTAGTTGAGCAAGGCTCGACGACCACCTTCGCGCTCGTCCGAAGCGACGATGTCGGCTTTGATCGAGGCGCAGCGAGCGATCCGATCGACCATGGTCATCGTCAGCATGTCGTCACCGGCGATGAAGTGGTACTTCGCGACCTCGCCGAGACCGCAGCGCATTTCGCGTTCGGGCAACGTCGAGAGTGCTCGCGTATCGGACAGTACGGCCACTGGTTGCCAGAAAGCCCCGACGAGGTTCTTGCCCTCGGGCAGGTTGACGGCGGTCTTGCCGCCGATCGCCGCATCGACCATTCCGAGCAGAGTCGTCGGAACGTTCACGAACGAGGTGCCACGATGCCAACAGGCCGCACTGAATCCGGCGACGTCGGTGATCATTCCCCCACCGACCGCGATCACCACATCGGCTCGAGTGAGGCCGAACGTCGCGAATGTCCGCGAGATGTTCTCCACCGAACGCAGTGATTTCGACTCCTCACCCGGCGTCAATTCGATGATCTCGTGAGCGAGCGAGGGCCGACAGACGAAAGGCAGACCGGCTTCGGTGACCACGACGGCCCGCTTCGCGGAGGACGGGAGGTAGCGGTCGATCGAGTCGGCCACCCCATCACCAACGAGAACCGGATACGCCCGGTCACCCAACTCGACGACTATCTCGCGCGGGCTCACTGCTGGTCTCCCCGCACACAGGCGACCACCAGATCGCACACTCGCTCCGAGTCCAACCCGTCGACATCGATGGTCGAGGTCGCCACGTCGTGGTACAGGTCGCTTCGATCTCTGGACAGAGTCTCGAGGCGCTCCCTGAGATCGCCGTCGAGCAACGGTCGACGACCAGCTCCCTTCGTCACGCGAAGCCTCGAATCGAGCGTGTCGACCGTCGCCCGGAGCCAGACGACGTGGTGTGATCCCTTCAGGAGGCGACGATTGCGCTCGGCCAGCACGACCCCACCGCCCGTGGCCAGTACGAGTGGAACGTCCGACACGAGAAGACGCTCCAGAAGTGCGCTCTCTAGTTCACGGAACTCCGACTCTCCTCGGGCCTCGAAGATCTCCCGAACACTCAGGCCTTCTCGGCATTCGATGTCGGCATCGGAGTCGTGAAACTCTCGGCCGAGTTCGCGAGCCACCCGCTTGCCGACGGTGGTCTTACCGGTCCCCATGAGTCCCACCAGAACCACGTGCTTCGCGGTCATCGACGGGCGCGCTCGGCGGCTTGGGCGTTCCGCACGAATTCGGCCAGCGAGTCACCACCGAACTTTCGCTGAGCCTCGGCGGCCAGCACCAAAGCAACCATGGTTTCGGCCACGACGCCCATGGCCGGCACGGCCGTGACGTCGGTGCGTTCTTTGAACGAGACGGTCGATTCCTTGGTCACGACATCGACCGTCGGCAACGTCGGTCGATTCAACGTGGCCAGCGGCTTCATGGCCGCTCGAACGACGAGGAGTTCTCCGGTGGTCATTCCACCTTCGGTACCTCCGGCGAGAGTTCCCTCGCGGACGTAGTCGGCGGTTTCATCGTCCCAACGAATCGGGTCGTGTGCGTCGCTGCCTCGACGCCCGGCGACTTCGAAACCGTCTCCGATCTCCACGCCTTTGACCGCTTGGATGCTCATGATCGACTGGGCGAGGAGGCCGTCGATCTTGCGATCCCAATGGACGTGGCTACCCAATCCGACGGGAACCCCGAATCCGAGAACTTCCACCAAGCCACCGAGCGAGTCCCCCTCCTTGGCAGCCGCTTCGATGGCGAGGACCATGGCGTCCTCGGCCGACTTGTCGAAGCAGCGCACGGGCGACTCGTCCACGGAGGAGAGATCAGCCGGACTCGGACGTGAACCCGAGCGACTACGTGCATCACCCATCTGGATCACATGGGAAATCACCGTGGTTCCGATGTGGGCCAGCAAGGCCTTGGCCAAAGCACCGGCCGCGACGCGGGCCGCGGTCTCGCGGGCACTCGCCCGCTCGAGAACGTCGCGCGCGTCCGTGAAGCCGTACTTCTGCATACCCACGAGATCGGCGTGACCGGGGCGAACGCTGGTGAGGGGCTTCTTGGTTCGACCGGGCGCCGGATCCATCTCGGCGTGCCACTTGTCGGAACGGAACCACTCCGTGTTCTTGATCTCGATGGCCACCGGCGAACCGAGGGTTCGTCCGTGTCGCACCCCACCGATCAGGGTGACTTCGTCGACCTCGAATCGCTGGCGAGGACCCCGACCGTAACCGAGACGACGACGACCCAGTTCGACTTGGATGTCCTCGACGGTGATCGGCAAACCGGCCGGTAGACCCTCGACGATGACCGACAGGGCACGACCATGGGATTCGCCAGCCGTCAGATAACGAAGCATCGAGATCAGGCTATCCCCGCGCCACCAGCGCCGAACGGGCGGCGCGGCTCATGACTTCGACATCGGGCATGTGACCGGTCCAGATCTTCTGTTGGAGTGCGGCCTGATGGACGAGCATTCCGAGCCCACCGATGGAACGAGCGCCCCTCGTAGCGGCCTCGCCGAGCAAACGTGTTTCGAGTGGGTGATACACGAGATCGACGATCGTGTGCCGGGGGCCGATGCACGATGTGTCGAAGGGCGTTGATCGGTCGGAGCCCATTCCCACCGAAGTGCAGTTGATGACGATGTCGGCGGCACCTGCCGCGTCGTTGCGATCGTCCCACTCGACTCGCTCGACGACGGCCGAGACGCTCGTCAGATCAGGACGGTCGGTGGATCGGTTCGAGGCCAGGAGCCGACGCGGACCTCGGCGTGAAATCGCTTCGAGCACCGATCGACCGGCACCTCCCGTACCGATCACCAAGATGGTGCGATCGGAGACGTCGACGCCGTCGTGGGCGAGCGAATCGACCAAGCCGTCGCCGTCGGTGGTGTGGCCCGTGGAACGACGGTTTTCGTCGAACGAAACCGTGTTCGCCGACCCCAGTCGACGGCACGTGTCGTCGACTTCGTCGACTTGAGCGGCCACTGCGGTCTTGTAGGGCATCGTGACACTCAGACCGGCGATTCCGAGCGCAGTGCACGCCGAAACGATTCGATCTTGACTCGACGGTGGCACGGGAAGCGCGACGTACGTCCAGTCGACTCCCGTTGACTCGAAGCCCGCTTGGTGGATCGTCGGCGACAGCGAGTGGGCGATCGGCCACCCGACGACCGCCGCCACCTTGGTCGATCCCGAGATCTTCACCACGTCCACTCCCCCATCAGAGCAGTCCGGCCGCCCGTGCCGCTTCCACATTTCGCTGGTGCTGATCGAAAGTCGCGGCGAACACGTGCGAACCGTCCTCGTCGGCCAGGACGTAATAGAGCCACAGACACGGACTATCGGCCGGGATCTCGGCGCAGACTTCGTTGTTCGTGGAGGGATTGGGGGACGGCGCCAAAGCGGCCCGAATGGACGCCCGACCGGGATTGGCAATGGGAGTCGGAGGAAGACCGGTGTACAGGTAGGTGTTGTATGGCGAGTCGATCGTCTTCAGCGCCGAGAAGTCGATGGTGGGGTCCTGCCCGTAATAGAGCGTGGCATCGATCTCGAGCGGCATCCCGAGAGCCAGGCGGTTGTAGATGACCCGCGCGATCTTGGGACGATCGGCCGCGGTGCGGGCCTCGCGTTCGATCATCGAAGCGATAGTGAGGACTTGATACGGCGTGTAACCGAGTGACGCGGAGGAGTCATCGAGGCCCTCTTGGCGACCGACACGCTCCATGAGTCGAACCATGCGCTGGAGAATCTGAACGGGTTTCACGTCACCGGCCACCGAGTAGGTGTCGGGGAAGAGAAGACCTTCGAGGCTCGGGGAACCCGATGGCAAGTACTCGCTCTCGAACGGATCGAGGTCGGTCGTGGCGCGGGCGATCAATGCGGCCGCGTCGAATCCGGGCACGCCCGTGGCCAGACGATCGGCGATCTGGGCCAAAGTGAAACCCTCGGGAAACGTGACCTTCATGAACGTCTGATTGGGCGGTGTGCGAAGGACTCGAAGGATGTTGCCCATGTGATCGCGCGGCTTGAGGGTGTAGAAGCCACGGACGACGTCGAGTCCACCTTCGTTGGCGACGTAGGTACGAAAGGTCGATGCATCCACGACGAAACCCAGACCCGCCAAACGCTCGGAAACGGACCGAAGATCGTCGGTGTCGGTGACCTCGAACAACTGGGCGGCCAGCGGATCTCCGGCCGGATTGACGCGCTCCAGATAACGCCACTCACGAATCGCATAGACGCAAACGACGAACATCACGACGGCCAACAAGGCCAAGAAGCACTTCTTCGCCCTGCCGGCGATCCGACGACGCACCACGATTCGGGGCAGAACCTCGTAGGGGTCCTCGATCGCGTCGCGCTCGAGTGTGTCGGTCATGTGGTCGGCCGGGCATCCAGCCAGGTCTGGAGAATCACGGCGGCCGCGACCTTGTCGACGAACCGTCGACGCTGCGTGGCCGACAGATCCGCCTCACGAAGCAAGCGGTCGGCGGCGACCGTGGTCAACCGTTCGTCCTGCAAGTGAATCGGCACGCCGACCACCGTACCGATTCTCTTCGCCTCGTCGATGACGGCCTTGGCCGCCGGGCCGGTCGATCCGTCGAGCGACAAAGGCAAGCCGATGACGAGTACCTCGGCCTCTTCGTCGAGCACGAGACGGCGGATCGTGTCGTGATCGTGCCGAGGACTCGACGAACGATCGATCACCGAATGCGGTGAGGCGATCGTGCCCGTGAGGTCGCTCACCGCCACTCCGATCCGCTTGGAGCCGAGATCGAGGGCCATGACCCGCATCAGTTCCGGGCCGCCTCCGCCGCCAGCTGGAGCGCCCGGTCGAGACCTTCGGGTTGCTTACCCCCGGCGGTGGCGACGTCGCCCTTACCGCCACCACCGCCGCCAACGGCTTTGGCAGCTTCCTTGATGAGATCTCCGGCGACGAGTCCGGTCTCCGGCCGAACCGCCGCGACGAGCGACACGCCTCCGGAGGGCGAGATCCCTCCGAGCACGACGACCCGAATTCCGCTCACCTGACGAACCGCTAGCGCAAGGTCGCGAAGTTCTCCGGGTTGCAGTGAGTCGACGCGCTGAACGACGACGCCGTCCGCCGCCGAAGCCGCGATCTCGTCGGCCTGACCCGAGGCCAACTTCGACTTCAGGCGCTTCACTTCGTCCTGCACCGACTTGAGGTCGGACAGCTTCCGTTCGACGGCCTCCAGCACGGCATCGGGCGTCGCACCGACGAGTTCGGCGACCTGGCCCAAAGTTGCCTCACGATTCTGGAGGACTTCGAGCGACCGGGCTCCGGCCACGGCTTCGACTCGCCGAAGATTCGCGCCGATCGAGCCTTCGGCGACGATCTTGATGAGACCGATGTCGCCGGTTGCCGAAACGTGCGTTCCACCGCAGAGTTCGACCGAATCTCCGGCGCGCAGAACTCGCACCAGATCGCCGTACTTGTCACCGAAGAAGGCGATGGCACCCGAAGCGAGCGCTTCGTCCTTGGACGTCTCGAAGGCATCCACGGGGGTGTTGCGGAGAGCCTGCTCGTTGGCCAGGCTCTCGATACGGGTGATCTCGTCGATCGACAAAGCCGAGAAATGGCTGAAGTCGAAACGGAGTCGGTTGTCATCGACGAGCGATCCGGCCTGCTTCACGTGATCACCCAGAACTGTGCGCAAGGCCCAGTGGAGAACGTGGGTGGCGGTGTGGTGTCGCCGAATAGCCGAACGACGCTGCGAGTCGATCGTCGCTTCCACCGTGTCGCCGATACGGATCTCTCCGCTGACCACACGACAACGATGGCGACGTAGACCGGGAACGGCATAGGTGGTGTCGACCACCTCGACACCACCGTCCGGACCGATGATCGAGCCGGTGTCACCCACCTGACCGCCGCTCTCGGCATAGAACGGCGTCCGATCGAGCAGGATGTCGACTCCCTCGTCGGTCTCGACGACGTCGATCACGGTCGCCGTGCACTGGTCGCTCTCGTAACCGACGAACACCGTGGTGCCCTTGTCCTCCAGAATCCCTCGGTAGTGGTCCTGGATCTCCTGATCGATGCCGTCGCCCTTGCGAGCGGCCTTGGCTCGCTCTCGTTGGGCGCGCATCTCGGAGTCGAAGGCGTCCCGATCGACGGTGAAACCTCGCTCGAGAACGATCTCCTCGGTCACTTCGAGCGGGAAACCATAGGTGTCGTGCAGAAGGAACGCGGTCGAACCGGAGAGCTTCTTGGTCGACGAGACCTGGTCGAGTTCGGACTCGAGGATCCCCACACCCGTCTTCAGAGTCTGACGGAAACGCTCCTCTTCGCGGGTGAGAACGCCCTTGATGAAATCGCGCTGACCGCCCAGACCCGGATACGCCGAGGACATCGAGTCGATCGCCGTGTCGACCAGCGATGGCATCACGAGCTTCTCGGTGCCCAACAGGTAGGCGTGGCGAATCGCCCGCCGGATGATGCGTCGCAGGACGTAGCCCCGACCTTCGTTCGACGGGAAGACTCCGTCGCCGACGAGCATCGAACTCGAACGCGCGTGCTCGGCGAGTACTCGGAGACTGAAGCTCGTGCGATCCCCGTAATCCCCGACGAGATAACGACCGCCGGTCACCGATTGCGCGGTCTCGATCAAGGGCAGCAGGGCGTCCGTCTCCCAGACCGAGTCCGTTCCCTGAATGAGGGCCAGGATCCGCTCGAAGCCGGCGCCGGTGTCGATGGAGGGCTTGGGCAGCGGAGTTCGGCTGCCGTCGGGCGCCTGGTTGTACTGCATGAAGACGAGGTTCCAGAACTCCATGAAGCGGTCGCCGTGCGGATCGTTCAACGGTCCACCATCCGGACCGAAAGAAGGCCCGCGATCGATGTGGAGCTCCGAACACGGACCACACGGCCCGGTGTCGCCCATCTGCCAGAAGTTGTCCTTGTCACCCAGACGTTGGATCCGATCCATCGGAACGCCGACTTGCTCGTGCCAGATGGCCTCGGCCTCGTCGTCGCTGGTGTGCACCGTCACCCAGATCCGGTCGCCGTCGAAACCGAGCTTCTCCGTGACGAGCTCCCAACTCCACGGGATCGCCGACTCCTTGAAGTAATCGCCGAACGAGAAGTTGCCGAGCATCTCGAAGAACACGAGGTGACGCTTGGTGCGACCGACATCGTCGAGGTCGTTGTGCTTGCCGCCCGCGCGCACGCACTTCTGCACGGTCGCAGCGCGTTTGAAGGGAGGGATCTCGTCGCCGACGAAGTAGGGCTTGAAGGGGACCATCCCGGCCACCGTGAACAGAACCGTCGGGTCGTGAGGAATGAGGCTCGCCGACGGAACTTCTGTGTGACCCCGATCGGTGAAGAAGCCCGTGAAGGCGTCGCGTAAGCCTTGGGCGGATTTCGGCGGCCGACTGTCCATGGACTTCTCAGGTTACCCGTTGTGCCTTTAGCCTGACCCGGTGCCCACTCAACGTCGTCGCATCCCTGTCAACGGACTCTCCGGCCGCCAACTCGATCTGCACGAGATGATCGCCTTCGAGGACCCGAAGGAACAGCGGACGTGGGTGTTCGACGCGACGTTTCTGCGGTCGTCCTGGAAGTGCATTTTCGGCGAAGGTTGCAAAGGCGTTCTCGAGGAGGATGCCGAACATCTGAATCAAGGATGCTGTTCGTTCGGCGCTCACTTCGTCGACGAGGAAGACGTCGCCGTCGTGGTGAAGTCGGCGGTCAAACTGACGGCCAAGAACTGGCAATTCAAGGCGAAGGCCGACAAGTCGGGATTCCTGAAGCGCAACAAGGCCGGCGACACCATGACCCGGCGTGTCGACGGCGCCTGCATCTTCTTGAATCGCCCCGGATTCGAGGGTGGGGCCGGTTGCGCTCTGCACATCGGGGCCATGGAGGCCGGCAAGCGTCCGCTCGACTGGAAGCCCAATGTCTGTTGGCAGCTCCCCATCCGTCTCGACCACAGCGAGGACGACACCGGGTATGTCACCACGTTCGTTCGCGAGTGGAAGCGGCGCGACTGGGGCGTGTCCGGCGACGAGTTCCATTGGTGGTGCACCGACACCTCCGACTCATTCGTGGGCCGCGAGCCGGTCTACAAGTACCTGAAGGACGAACTCGTGGAGACCGTGGGTGCCGAGGTGTACGACCAGCTGGTCGAGTTGCTCGAGCGCCCCCGTAACGCTCCGATCGGACACGAATCCGATCCGAACACGCCGAAGATCAAACGCTCTAACTGATCAGGCGTTCGCCTTCTTGAAGGCTTTCCGTCGGTCTTCGAGCCCGAGATGACGTTTGCGAATACGAATGGCGTTGGGAGTGACTTCGACGAGTTCGTCGTCGGCGATCCATTCGATGGCTGTCTCGAGCGTGTGGATGATCGGAGCGGCCAGTTTCACGCCATCGTCGTGGCTGTGGGTTCGGATGTTGGTCTTCTCCTTGGCCCTCACCGCATTGACGACCATCTCGTCGCCGCGAGCGCTCTCCCCCACGACCATTCCCTCGTAGACCTTGTCGCCCGGCTCGACGAAGAGTTCTCCACGAAGTTGCAGATTGTCCAATGCGTAGGCCGTGACCATGCCCTCGCGGTCGGCGATCATGGCGCCACCCGATCGGTGCGGAAGGTCGCCGGCCCACGGAGTCCAACCGGCATGATGCTGGTGCAACATCGCCGTACCGCGGGTGGCCGACAGGAGAAGTGATCGGAAACCGATCAAGCCACGACTCGGGCACTCGAACGTGATGATGGTGCGCCCAGGATCGCCTTGACGAAGGTCGGTCACCCGACCTTTGCGAGGGGCAAGAGCCTGGGTCACGGTGCCGACGTATTCATCCGGAACGTCGCAGACGCCGCGTTCGAGCGGCTCGAACTTCTTGCCGTTCACTTCCTTGGTGATCACTTCGGGTCGGCTGACCTGAAGCTCGTAACCCTCACGACGCATCGACTCGATCAGGACCGCCAACTGAAGCTCGCCACGGCCGGCGACTTCCATCACGTCGGCCGAGTCGGTTTCACGGAGCTTGATCGACACGTTGCCGAGAACTTCGCGCTTCAACCGGTCGAGCAGGTGACGTGACGTGAGGTACTTGCCTTCCCGCCCGGCGAACGGCGACGTATTGACACCGAAAGTCATGGCGAGCACGGGCTCGTCGACGGTGAGGCGAGTGAGCGGAATCGGGTTGTCGGCCGCGGCGATGGTGTCCCCGATCTCGACCTCGGGGAACCCGGAAACCACGAAGAGGTCACCCGCTTCGAGGACGTCCTCATCGGAGCGGCCCACGCCGCTGAAACCCATGAGCGAACTCAACTTGCGCTTGAGCGGCGGTTGGCCCTCGGTGAACTCTTCTTCGAGGAGCGCGACCATGTCACCCTTGCGAAGAACACCGTTGTAGATACGACCGATGGCGAGTCGACCCAGATAGTCCGAGGCATCGAGATTGGTCACCAAAGCTTGCAACGGTGCGCTGGGATCGCCCACCGGTGCGGGAATCCGGCGCACGATGGCGTCCAGCAGTGCCGACAGGTCGGCGTCGGCCGCCGGCATGCCGAGACCGAGCAT
>Ga0075471_10001596_pt1 | contig 14955 bp, 12 predicted proteins | sample DEB19_08_DNA_2_FD_74787 | JGI IMG/M metagenome (GOLD analysis project Ga0075471, IMG submission 74787) | Aqueous microbial communities from the Delaware River and Bay under freshwater to marine salinity gradient to study organic matter... | ecosystem: Environmental > Aquatic > Marine > Coastal ... | reverse complement strand
GGCGCCCACTACGACCACCTCGGCTACGGCGGCGCCAATTCCGCGGCGCCCGGTGAGCATGCGGTGCACCACGGCGCCGACGACAACGCCAGCGGTACGGCGCTGCTCGTCGAAGTGGCACGGATTCTCCGGCAGCAGGGGCCGTTTCCGCGGACGATCATGTTCGTCGCCTTCTCCGGCGAGGAGCGGGGGCTGCTGGGCAGCGCCCATTACGCCGCCAACGCGGCAGTGCCCCTCGCCGACACCGTCGCCATGGTGAATCTCGACATGGTCGGTCGACTCGATGGCGACAAGCTCGTCGTGCATGGCACCGGCACGGGGACCGGGCTGGAGGCGCTCGTCGATCGATTCGGCGGAGCCCGTGGATTCGAGGTCGCCAAAGAGCCGGGCGGCTTCGGGCCGAGCGACCATTCGAGCTTTTATGCCAAGAAGATCCCGGTGCTGCACGTCTTCACCGGATCGCACGCCGACTACCACCGTCCCACCGACACGGCGGAGAAGATCAACTACGACGGCATGGTGCGGATCGCCGGCCTGGTCGCCGACATCGTCAGGGAGCTGGCCACCGTGCCCGAGCGGCCCGCCTACATCGAGGTGGCCTCGAAGCAGTTTGCCAGGGGAGGCGGTGACCGTCCGTACTTCGGCAGCATTCCCGATTTCGGCAAGCCTGGGAAGGGGTATGCGATCACCGGCGCCACGAAGGATTCGCCGGCAGCCAAGGGTGGTCTCAAGGGAGGCGACGTGATCGTGCGGCTGGGGGGAAGCGCCGTCACGGGGCTCGAGGATTTCGACAGCGCCCTGCGAAAGCACAAGGGGGGCGAGACGGTGCCGGTCGTGGTGATGCGGGACGGCGCCGAGGTCACGCTGCAGGTCACGCTCGACCCGCCGAAGTAGGCTCTGGCTGACAACGCTGCTCGGCGGTCTGCAGGGTCTTCTCAGGCGGCTCTTCGTGGGCTGCGGCCGCGGTTTTGCGACAGCTCTGCCAGACGGTCTCGGGCCGGGCCGGCCGTTTGCAGGCATACCGCTAGAGCGCATTCGACTTTGGTGGAGCACCGGCTCGGGGGCGGACAAAGTCTCCTCGCTCGATGCCGAAGCGGCCACACGCTCGTCGAGCTTCCGCCGATCCCTTCGCCTACACCCTCCGGTTTACCGGGACATCGCTACAGCTCAGGCGGATGCGATCGGGCCGCCTCTTTTGCCCGTTTTTTGCAGGCCGAATCTGATCTTGTACCGGCCAACTCGGATCGCCATTATCCCGCCGCCTACGAATCCCGTTCGCCCTCCGGATCGTTTTTTCGGCGGCGATCGTCGGGCACCGTGGATTCCGCGCCCGCAACACCAGCAAGGAGTGCTTTCCGTGAACAGGCTCATCGCCACCATCGTCTGTGCGGCCGTCGTGTCGCTCGTGCAGGTTTCTGCGTTCGGCCAGGTGCCCGCCGGCGTCCCGCAGGGGGGTGTCCCCGGGCAGCCTGCCCAGCCGCAGGTGCGGGCGGCGTCGGCCGTGTCGCACGTCGCGGTGATCGACGTGGGCTACATTTTCAAGAATCATCAGCGGTTCAAGGCCGCGATGGACAAGATGAAAGACGAGGTGATGGCCGCGGAAAACGGCCTCAAGGGAGAGCGCGACCGGATCAACGGTCTCATGGAGCAGCTCAAGGGCTTCAACGTGGGCACCCCGGAATACAAGAAGCTCGAAGCCGAGATCGCCAAGGGGCAGGGCGACTTCAACGTCAACGCGCAGCTCCAGAAAAAGGATTTCATGGATCGTGAGGCCAAGGTCTACCTGCAGGTCTACACGGAGATCGAGAAGGCCGTGGCCCAGTTCGCGCGGGAGCACAGCATCACGGCCGTGTTTCGTATCGACGGCGACCCGATCGACGGTGCCGATCGCAATCAGATCCTGCGGGGTATCACGAAGCCGATCGTCTATTACGACGGCGGCTACGACATCACCCCGGACATCGTGAAGATCCTCAACGGTGCGAGCGTCGCCGATCAGAGCGGTCGTGCCGGTGTGCCGCCGCAGCGGACCAGGTAGTGGCGTCGATTTCGTTCTCCGCACTCCAGCGACGGCGCGGGCCGGCTTGCCCTCGTTGCCTTCATGCCACACTCCATCGGGCTGCGGTTGCAGCGCACGCTCCGGAGGCGGGTGTCCGTAGCGGGCATCGGCTACTGGAGCGGTCGTGAGAATCGTGTCGATCTCGAGCCCGCGGCGGCGGGTTCGGGAGTGGTGTTCGTGAGGGAGGATTTGCCAGAGCCGGTGCGCATCCCTGCCGCCGTCGCCCATCGAATCGAGGCGTCGAGCCGCACGAATCTCTCGTCGGGGGGGGCCAGGGTGGAGATGGTCGAGCATGTGCTCAGCGCGCTGGCGGGCCTCGGGGTCGACTGTTGCGTGGTGCGCGTGCACGGCGAGGAGATGCCGGGGCTCGACGGCTCGTCCCTGGCGTTCGTCGAGGCGATCGATGCCGCCGGCAGTGAGGATCTGGCGGAGCCGGTGATTCCGATCGTCGTCGACACCGTGTTTCGCGTGGGCGACGACGTCTCCTGGATCGAGGCTTCGCCTCCCCGGTTCGCTGGTTTGTCCGTCGAGTATTGCCTGGACTACGGCCCCGGACCCATCGGCAGGCAGGAGTTGGCGATCGACGTGACGCCGGAGGCCTACCGGCTGCGGTTGGCCGCGGCGCGGACGTTCCTCCCCGTCACCGAGGCCGAGCAGCTGCGGGCGGCGGGGCGCGGGCTCGCCGCCACCACCGGCGACCTGCTCATCTTCGGCCCCGAGGGCCCCATCGGGAACACCCTGCGTTGGCCGGACGAGTGCGTGCGACACAAGGTGCTCGACTTGGTCGGGGATTTGTCGCTGGCCGGAAGGCCGATTCACGCGCACGTCCGAGCCTGCCGCAGCGGGCATCGGCTCAACGGAGCGCTCGCGGCGCGGCTCGCCGCCGCCTAGGGATCGAGTGGTCGGGGTGCTGTCCCGCAGGTGAGGCAGTCATGAACGAATTCGAAGCGACGGTGCCCATGCGGGATGCCTCCCCCTCGCGCGTGCCGGCGCTGCGAGGGATGCCGGCCTGTGTTCATGCCAGTGCCGTGGTGGAGCGGGGCGCCGTTCTGGCAGACGACGTGCGGATCGGTCCCTGCTGCGTGGTGTCCGGAAGCACTGTGCTGGGCAGGGGCACGATCCTCGAGTCGCACGTCACGATCATGGGCCACGTGGTCATCGGTGAACGCAATCACATCTATCCCAACGCCGTGATCGGAGGGGAGCCGCAGGACGTCAGCTATCGTGGCACGGCCACGCGTGTGGTGATCGGCGATCGCAACGTCATCCGGGAGGGCGTGACCATCAATCGCGCCACCGAAAAGGAGGACGGCGTCACCTCGCTCGGCAACGACAACTTTCTGATGGCGTGCAGCCACGTCGCCCATGACTGCCGGATCGGCGACCACTGCACGTTTGCCAACGGCACGCTGCTCGGTGGCCACGTGCGGGTGCATTCCCGGGCCTCGCTGTCCGGCGCCGTCGCCGTGCATCATTGGGCGACCATCGGCGGCTGGTCGTTCGTCGCCGGACTCTCTCGGGTGCTTCACGACGTTGCTCCCTTCATGCTCAGCGAGGGACTGCCTGCGCGGCCGCGGTGCGTCAATCTCGTGGCGTTGCGCCGCGGGGGCTTCGCAGCATCGTCCATCGAGTCGCTGGTCGAGGCCCATCGGCTGCTGTATCGCGCCAAGGTCGGTCTCGATCCCGCCCGGGAGATCCTCCGGTCGCAGGGAATGCTCGTCGCCGAGGTCGCCGAACTGTTGGACTTTCTGACGCTGCAGCGGGATGGTCGGCACGGACGGGCGCGTGAACGAAGGAGGGCGGCATGAGCGGGACGAGGGTGGCGGTCGTCGGTTGCGGTCACCTGGGGGCGATCCATGCGCGCCTGCTGGCGGCGCGAGGCGACGTCGAACTCGTGGCCGTGGTCGATCCGTCGCGCGAAGCGCGCGAGCGAGTGGCGGCGCACGGCTGCCGTGCGCTGGACGAGCCGACGCGCCTCGTCGGTCTCGCGGAGGCGGTGGTCGTCGCGGCCCCCACGTTTCTGCACGCCGACGTGGCGCTGCCCCTGCTCGAGGCGGGCGTTGATCTGCTGGTCGAGAAGCCGATCGCAGCCGATCTCGCTGCGGGCAGGCGGATCGCCGACGCGGCCCATCGAGCCGGCCGCATCGTCGCGGTGGGCCACGTCGAGCGGTTCAACCCGGCCTGGAGCACCGCGGTGGAGCGGTGCGGCAGGGTCGTCGCCGTCGAGGCGTCGCGGCTCGCGCCGTTCACGTTCCGGTCGCTCGACGTCGGTGCCGTCCTCGACATCATGATCCACGACATCGATCTCGTCCTGTCGCTCGAGCCGGGTGCGCTCGAGCGGGTCGAGTCGCACGGCCTCGTCGCGACCGGCGGCCACGAGGATGCCGCCCGTGCCAGGCTCGTCTTCTCCTCGGGGCTCGTCGCGGACCTGGCGGCATCGCGCATCAGCCCGACTCTGACCCGCTGTCTGACGCTGTGGGGAAGCCGTGCGGTCGCCTCCGTGAACCTCAACACGAAGACGGTGGACGTGGTCGCGGCGTCGCCCGACGTGCTGCACGGTGCGTTCGACGCCGGCCGTGTACCCCCCGCCGAGCGGTCGGCGCTCAAGGAGCGGTTCTTCTCCGAGATCATGCCGCGGGAGACGGTGCAGGTGCCGGACGTCAACGCGATCGCCTGCGAGCACGACGACTTCCTGGCGGCCGTGCGGTCGCGGGGGACGGTGCGGGTGCCGGCGACCGCCGGGGTCGCGGCGCTCGAGGTGGCCGAGCGGATTCTCGCGTGCATGACGCTCACGCGAATGGGGCATGCTTTGCCGGCCGTTCAGTCGCCATCCCCGGCACCGCCGTTCCGCAAGGTCGCCTGAAGCCGTCGAGCTTGCGCGATGGCGACGGCTTTCCGTGGAAGCCGATGGCGTACGGCGGCGGTCCTGCCGATAGACGCAGAGGGGGTCGGGTGCGACGCCGGCCGCGGAGGAGGTCTGCATGGCGGGGGGGCAGGGTAGCGTGGCAGCGGTGCTCATGGCGCTGGCGTGCGCGGCCACGGTCGCCTGCGACGTGCCGGTCGATCTGCCGCCGCCGCTCGTGTTCGAAGGGCTCGGCCTCGACGACTTCAAAGGGAGCGGATCGATCGCGGCGGCGCTGCGCGGAGCGACGGCCGACGGACAGCAGCCCGAAGTGCCCTTGGGGCTGCCGGTCGACGTGGTGGTGAAGGGGCCCATGGGCCGCGAGCGGACGCTGGATCCCTGGGTGGCCGAGGTGAAGGGCAAGCTGGACGGCGTGGATGTAATCGCCGGAATCCAGGCCGACCCCACGGTCGTCGAGGATGGACCGAAGAAATGGGTCGGTGGCGTGCGGATGTCGAGTTCGCACGGTTCGGGTCGCGAGGTCTTGGAGTTGCGGACGTCGTTGGGCCGCCAGAATCAGGTAGGCACGCTGGGTGTGGAAGTCGGGCCGCGGATTGAACGGCGGCTGCGCGGCGGGCTTACCGTCTTTCTCGACGGTAAGGCGCAGGCGCAAGCCCGGCGGCAGGCAGACACGGGTGACTGGATGCTGCCCGGACGTGCCGGCGACGGTTCGGGAACGCTCGGACTGACGGCCAGTACGGGGTGGGCACGCTAGAGCGCATCCCGCGGACGGCAGAAGTCTCCTCGCTCGAGGCCGCGGCGGCCACACGCTCGTCGAGTGTCCGCCGACCCCGTCTCCCCGTGTGCCGGGCGTGCCGCGGCATCGCTCCAGCTCCGCGAGACGCGCGTGAGAGGGCGGGCGAGCGACCGCCATCAGGCCAGGTCGCGGTCCTGGAACAGCACGAGGGCCACGAGGAGCGCCACCGCCGAGTAGAGGCCGGCGTAGAGCGCGGCCCAGCCCAGATAGCTCCAGGGCACCGGCACGCCGCCCACCACCGCGGCCTCGATGGTGAAGTGCTCGAGCACAGGTAGCAGCGTGGCGAACAGCTGTCCCACGAACCGCACGATCGCGATCTTGCCCACGCTCGACTGGACGATCAGGGGAACGAGATGCCCCAACGCGTAGATCGTGAAGCAGATGATCAGGTTCGGGACGATTCCCAACCGCGTCGAGACGGCCAAGCTCACGGCGGCGAGGAGGACCGTCTCGAGGAACGAGAGCACCAGTCCCGGAACCACCGTGATCATCTCGTCGGCGCAGTCCCGCCAAATCGGGTCGAGCTTGGCACCTTCTCGCGCGTCGTACACCACCTTGAGGCTCGTCGTCGCCAGGAGCACCGCTCCGAGGATCATGAAAACCAGCATCGCGACCAGCACGAGGCCGGCGAATTTGCCAAGGATGAACTGTGGACGGGTGAGCGGCTTGGACAGCACGGTCAGCGCCGTCCGCCCCTCGATTTCCTCCGCCACCGAGACGCTCGCCGTCCAGACCACCACCAAGAGTGCCAGCACCTTGATCAGGGTCAGGCCGCTGTCCTTGAGCATTTTCACGTCTTCGCCGAACGTGTTGTAGGGAATGACGATAAATGCCAGGAGCATCACGATGCCGAGAATCAGGGCCACCGAGAAAATCGGCTGTCCGACGGCCTCTTTCGTCGTCGCGGATGCCACGGCGGCGATGCGGCGCGGGATCAGCCGGAACAGGCCGTAGGCGATCGCCAGCGAGAGCAGCACGGCCGTGGTCCAGGGCAGAAGCCCCACCTGGGGGAACTCCGGCACCAGTCTCCAGCGAGCCGTCAGCCGCACCGGCTGGCCCGAACTGTTCGTGGCCTCCAGCTTCGCCCGTGCTCCGAGAAACGGATTGGTGCCACCCTCGCTGCGGTTCCAGCTCCAGCGGCGGTTGTTGGAGGCGTCGAGTTCGACGTCGGGAACCTTCGCCAGGGCGAATCCCTCGATCGGCTGCTGCGTGCGCACGACCAGCGGCGCGTCGCTCTCGAGCTCCAAGGACGACAGCTCCTGCGGGCGAATGTCGAGCGGGATCTCCTGGAGTTCGGCGCCGGGTGGCACCGTGATGACCAGGGCGTCACGGTCGGTCGCCGTCAGTCGGACCAGCGACCGCCATATCTGCCCCCGGGGCACCAGCGGGGCGAAGGCGATCGCCACGGCGGCCATGGCGAGCAGCAGCCATGCCATGGGGCCTGCGAACCCGTCGCGCAGGCTGGCACGGGCCTCGGCGGCTGCCCGCGGCCACACCACCGACAAAGTCGCCCACATCGCGAGGAGCACTGCCGCGGTCGTCAGGCCGCCGAGTGCGACCAGCCAGATGGGTGGAACCGCAACCAGCCAGCGATTTGCGAACAGGGGGATCATGGCAGCTCGTGAGACGTCCGTGAGAAGAAAAAAAGACCGGATCGAACAGGCATTATGCCCGCGCAGCAGCCGGGACGGAAGCCTCGGGATCGGCCGGCCCGGCGAGCACAGTCGCGCCCGGCCCGAGGAGGGGCCAGCGGGCCAGCACCCGCTGCAGGTCGTCGAGCGCCAGCCGCTCGACGATCCGCAGATTGTCGGCCACCGAGCGGTAGACGCCACCGTGCGCCCACTCGAGGCCGACGTGGAAGAGCCGTCGGCGCGGTCGTTCCCCCTCGAGGACCACCCGCCCGGCGAGCTTGTTGCGGGCCTGCTCGAATTCGCGGCCGTCGATCCCCTTGGTGGTGGCGTCTCCGTAGATCTCGAGCACGCGGGCCATCAGGGGATCGACATCCGCGGCATCGCAGGACAGCTGCGTAATCATGAGCCCGGCATCGAGGAAGTCGTGGTGGTTCAAGGAGGCGTGCTCCGCGACGCCGGCATCGACCAGAGCCCAGTAGAGGCGACTCCCCGACTCGTCTCCGAGCACCACGGAGAGCAGCTTGGCGGCGAAGCGATCGTCGTCGTCGCCGGCCGGGCCTGCCGACATCCGCACGGCGTACTCGAGCGCCGCCGTGGGGCGGACGATCCTCTCGAGGTGGTCATCCGGAGCGACGGTCGGGTGGCGACGTTCGGAAAGCGGCAGTGGTTCCCAGTGACCGCAGAGCCTCTTTGCCGACTCGACCAGAGCCCCAAAGTCGACGGCGCCCGTCGCGGCGAGCACGATGTTTCCCGGCGCGTACCGACGGCGATGGTAGTGACGCATCGCCTCGACCGGCAGCGACTCGATCGACTCGACGGAGCCCAGCACGCTCCGCGCCAGCGGGTGCGTCCCGAAAAATGCAGCGCGGCAGCGGTCATCGGCGCCGAACGGAGGCTGATCGTCGTACATCCTGATCTCCTCCAGGATGACGAGCTTTTCGGTCGCAAAGTCCTCCGCGCGCAGCGCCGGTCGCATCATTCGTGCGAGCAGGTCGACGGCCTCGTGCTGCTGCGAAGGCAGCACCGCGGCATGGTAGACGGTGTCCTCTTCGCTGGTGAAGGCGTTGGCACTGGCGCCCATCCAGTCAAAGCGGCGGTTGATGTCCTCGGCCGAGAGGTCGGTCGTACCCTTGAAGACCATGTGCTCCAGGAAATGGCTCACGCCCCACAGGTCGTTCGACTCGTCGCGGGCGCCGGTGCACACGAAGAAACCGAGGCTCGTCGACAGGGCTCCGTCGGTCACTTCAGCGATGACATCGAGGCCGTTGTCGAGACGTTCACGAAGAAATCGCATCCCTCACCTCCAGAGGCTCGCGGCCAAGGAACACGATCGACAGATCGTCGATAGGGTGCGATGCCAGCCAGGCCTCGATCGATCCGCGGTCGAGCCGGTCGTATCGCTGGAGTTCCTCGGCCAGCGGGCGGATCATGCCGAGGTGATACCACTGTCTGGCGATGGCGCCCGCGCGTGCGGCGCTCGATTCCTGCTGCATCACGAGGCCGCTCTTGGCGCGGGCCCTCACGCGCTCCACTTCGGCGTCCTGGATGCTGCCGGGCAGTCGACGGATTTCGGCGAGCATCACGTCGAGCGTCTCCTGCGCACGGGCCGCCGTCGTGCCCGAGTAGCAGATCGCCATCGCGAAATCGCGGTGCGTCTGGTATCCGGCGGACACGCTGTAACACAGGCCGCGGCGTTCGCGGACCTCGGAGAAGAGCCGCGAACTCGAGCCGCCGCCGAGCACGGCCAGGGCGGCCGTCGCCTCGTATGACTCGTCGGAGCGGTACGGCGGGGCCGACCAGGCGACGGCGATGTGCGTCTGCTGCGAGTCGTGCGGGACGTGCCGCACCCGCGGCCCGCGCGGGCCGCGGGTCGACGCCGCGGGGGCACCGGTGTCCCAGTCGCCGAAGAGTCGCTCGATCCGTGCGACGAAATCGTCCCAGTCGACGCGGCCGGCGATGGCGATGATGGTGCCGCGCGGCCGCACGTGGGCGGAGGTGAACCCGCGAACGTCATCGATGCCGATATGCTCGACGTCCGCGGAGAGTCCTTCGGCCGGCATGCCCCACGGCGCGGGATAGTGGAGCTCGCGGAGCGCCAGGATGGCGCGGTGCGCCGGATCATCCTCCGTGCCTGCCAGATTTTGCAGCACCATCTGGCGGGCATGCTCGAGCTCCTCCTCGGCGAGCAAAGGCCGTCGCAGGATGTCGGCGTAGATGGGCAGGGCGTCCGGGAGTTGGCGGGCGACCATCGCGCCGGAGAAGCTCGCGTGGCTCGTCGACACCGCCTGGGCCCATTGAACGCCGGCGCCCTCGAGATCCTCCACGATCTTCCGGCTGCTGCGGTCGCCCGCGCCGCGAAGCATCATTTCGCCCGAGAGCGTGGCCAGGCCACATCGGCCGCTCCCGTCGTGGATGGCGCCGGCCGGCGTGTGGAACGCAATCGCCACCGACTCGAGCCCCGGCAGCTCCTCGCCGACCAGCACGAGGCCGTTGTCGAGCGTCGTCGAGAAGAGCGTCTGCTTCACGGGCACCGCGATCCGGAAGGGATCATGACCAGGCCGGTTCAGCCAGGGCGGAGCCGTCCGCGGCCGGGAAATCATCCGGACGTAAATCGTTGGTGCCGCCGTCGATGACCTTGTAGATCGTGCGGGAACGGCGAAAGCCCAGCCGCTGATAAAGCCGCACGGCGCGGCAGTTGTCGGCCGTGACCTCCAGCGATGCCAATCTCACCCCGTGCCGACGGAAGCCGAGCAACGCCTGCTCGATGAGGCACGAGCCGAGACCAAGACCTCGATGGCCGGGCACGATGCCAATGTTTTGGATCAAACCGCAGCCGCTGCGGTCGACGACGCCTTGAATGGTGCCGCACCACTGCAGCGCCTGCGGCGAGTTGCCGAACGCCACGAGCCACGTCGCTTCGGGCAGGAAGCCCGGCTTGTTGCGGATCTCCCGCATCAGCCGCCGGCAGCCCTCGAGGCTGCCCAGGCAGGGAAACACGACCGCGTCGATCTCGTCGCGAAACGAGCGGAATTTCGCCCTGGCGTGCACGTCCACCAGCGCCTCGTTCCAGGGCACCAGCCGGTAGCCGTCGCGCACGCCGACAGGGCGGCGGGCGGCGCACAGATCCGCGTCCATCCGAAACCGCTTGAAGTAGGTCGATTCCACGACGTTGGCTCCGGGAACACTTCGTGCTTCTTGAGACTAAGGATACGCTCAGTTTCGGTCAACGCGCCGGTGCCCTCGAAAACCGCGAAAAGCCGCAGGTTTTCCCGGCTCGCGGCCATGCCGATCAGGGGTGGAGCCGTCGCACGGCATTGCAGACGATCGTCCCGTCGGAGTATGATTTTTGGGCGGTCAAAAAATGTTTTTTGGGACATCAAAAACGGGTTTGCGATGGGCGGCCGCCTACGGGTTCGCGTGGGCTGCGGCCTTTCCCAACGTCGAGTCCGCATCCGGCGCCGGGCCGCCGACGGTCGTGGCCACCACCACGGTCGTGGCAGACCTGGTGCGGCAGGTGGGCGGAGACCGCGTCGTCGTCGACTGCCTCATGGGGCCGGGAATCGACCCGCACTCCTACAAGGCCACTCCCCGCGACGCCGATCGCCTTTCTCGCGGCCGACTGGTTGTGGCCTCGGGACTGCACCTGGAAGGAAAACTGTCCGATCTGCTGGGGCGTCTGGCCCGACGGACTCCGGTGACGGCGGTGGCCGACAGTCTTCCGCGCGAGCAGCTGCTGTCGGTGGGAAACGAGCTCTACGATCCGCACGTGTGGTTCGACGCGCGGCTATGGAGCCGCTGCGTGCCCGCGGTCGTCACGGCGCTCGGCACCCTCGATCCCGACGGTCGTGCGGGCTATGAAGCGCGGGCCGCGGAGTATGTCAGGCGGCTCGAGGAACTCGATGACCGGCTCCGCGAGCGGATCGCGACGATCCCGGAGCGACGCCGGGTGCTCGTCACCGCGCACGATGCCTTCCGGTATTTCGGGCGGGCATACGGGGTGGAGGTCGTGGGAGTGCAGGGCACCAGCACGGAAGCTGAGGCCGGCCTGGCCGACATCAACCGGCTCGTGGATCTCATCGTTGCACGGGACGTTCCCGCCGTATTCGTGGAAACGAGTGTGTCGGATCGCAACGTCGCGGCGCTGCGCGAGGGGGCGAAAGCGCGCGGCCGAGCCGTCGTGCTGGGGGGCAGGCTCCATTCGGACTCCCTGGGCGGCCCCGGCAGCGGTGCGGAGACGCTCGAGGAGGCCTTGGCTTCCAATGTGGAGACGATCGTGGCGGGCCTCGCGGGAGGCAGATAGCGATCATGCCCGGCCCGATGCTCGAGTTCCACGACGTGACCGTTGCCTACGGCCGCAGGCCTGTGCTGTGGAACATCGACCTGGCCGTCGACGAGCCCTGCCTCTTCGGCATCATCGGCCCCAACGGGGCCGGGAAGAGCACGATGCTCAAGGCGGCGCTGGGGCTCGTGCCGCTGGCGGGCGGCACGATCCGGTTTTTCGGCAGGCCGTTCTCCGAGGTGCGCGGCCGCATCGGCTATGTGCCGCAGCGCGAGACGGTCGACTGGGATTTTCCCGTCAGCGTCACCGACGTCGTCCTCATGGGCACCTATGCGCACCTCGGCTGGTTTCGCCGACCGGGCCCACGGGAGCGGCAACTCGCCCGCGACAGCCTGACGCGGGTGGGGCTCGACGACGTCGCCGACCGGCAGATAGGCAGGCTCTCCGGCGGCCAGCAGCAGCGAGTGTTCCTGGCCCGGGCGCTGGCGCAGCAGGCCGATATCTACGTGCTCGACGAGCCGATGGCAGGCGTGGATGCCGGCTCCCAGGAACAGATCTTTCGCGTGCTGTCGGATCTGCGCGACGCGGGACGGCTCGTCGTGGTCGTGCACCATGATCTGCGGACCGCGGCCGATTGGTTTGATCGCGTGGCGTTGGTCGACATGCGGCTGGTCGCATCCGGCCCGACGGCGGCCGTGCTGACGCCGGAGAACCTGCGCCGCACCTACGCCGGTCGTCTCGACGTGCTCGACGAGTTGGGCCGAGCCGTGGCCCGAGGGGAGCGGACGTCGTGAGTGTCATCGGCGGGCTTCCCTACAACACGCTCGTGGTGGCCGCAGGCGTGGCGGCCGTGGGGTGTGCCGCCGGCGTGATCGGCAGCCTCGGCGTGCTGCGAAAGAGGCCGCTCGTCGGCGACGCCGCCGCCCACGCGACCCTCGTGGGCGTCGCCGGCGCGTTTCTCCTCACCGGCCGCCGTGACCTGCCGCTGCTGCTCGCCGGCGCCTTGTGCTCGGCGCTGGCGGCGCTCGGGGTGCTGGTGCTCCTGCGGCGCTGGTCGCGCACGCGGGAGGATGCGGCAACGGCGATCGTGCTGGCCGTGTCGTTTGGCCTGGGCATCGTGACCGTGTCCGGCATCACGGCCCGCGGCATTCCCGGCGGAGCCGGGCTGGAGCAATTTTTGCTCGGGCACACGGCGGCACTCACCGCCGGGGACGCGGCGCTGCTGGCGGCGATCTCTGCTGGCGTGGTCGCGATCGTGGCCCTGGCCCTGAAGGAAGTGACGTTGGTTGCGTTCGACGCGGCCTTCGCCGCGGCCACCGGCTGGCCGGTGGCGCTCATCGATTACGCGCTTGTGATGCTCGTCGCGGTGATGGTGGTAGTGGGCCTGCCGGCGGCAGGGGCGGTGCTCGTGACGGCGCTCGTGGTGATTCCGCCGGTCGCCGCGCGCCAGTGGACCGACCGCGTGGGAACGATGCTCGCTTTGTCGGGCTCATTCGGCGTGCTGGCGGCGCTCGTCGGCGTCGCGGTCAGCGCCAGCGTGCCCCGCATGGCGACTGGACCGCTGGTCGTGCTGGCGGCCGCCACGATCTTTGCCGCGTCTTTCATCATGGCGCCCGGGCGCGGCTGGTGGGCGCGGGTTCGTCGGCAGCGCGCTGTGGAGCAGGCCTGGACGCGCGGGCGGCTCCTCTCCGCAGCGGCGGAGGCGGCTGCGGCGGACGGCGGATTCTCGCGACGCCGGCTCGCTGAAGTCGCCGCGGTCGGCACCGATGCCGCCCTGCGGGCGTTCGACGCGGCATTCGACGCGCTCATTCGGCAGTCACTGATCAGCCCGGCGGCCGACCATGGTGGAGGGGTTGCAGACCGTTGGCGGCTGACCGCCGTCGGGCAGGAAGCAGCTGACGAACGAGCACGGCGGCTCTCACTATGGAACGACTTGATCGCGTCCGCTCCCGCCGCGGCACGCGAGCGGCTGACCATCGATCTTCCGGACCCGCAGGCTGTCGGCGTTGCGGATGGCAGTGGGGGGCGGTGGTAGGGGGGCGCGACGCCGCGATCGAGGCTGCACAGGAGCTCCATGGTCGACACGCTTTCACGGCTGTTGGGCGACGGTATACACGCCTGGGCGATCGCCACCGCGGCGATGGTGGCGGCGGGCTGCGCGCTGGTGGGCACGCTCCTGGTCGTCCGGCGGATGAGCCTGATGGGCGATGCCATCAGCCATGCGGTCTTGCCGGGGATCGTGCTGGCCGTGATGGCGGGCGGTCGTCCCGGTGGGCCGCTCGTGATCGCCGGAGCGGTCGCGGCGGCGCTGATCACAGTCTGGCTGACGCAGGTGTTTCGCTCGCAGGGCGGGCTGGCGGAGGATGCGGGGGCCGGTGTCGCATTCACCACGCTTTTCGCGTTGGGGGTCGTGCTCGTGACCGCTGCGGCCTCGCGGATCGACCTCGATCCGGCGTGCGTGCTCTACGGGGTTCTGGAATTGGTGCCCTTCGACACCGTGTCGCTGGCCGGATTCGAGGTGCCGAGAGCGTTCGTGTCGGCGTCGCTGGTGTTCACGATGCTGCTGCTGGCGGCGTTTCTGTGCTGGCCGCGGCTGGTATTCGCGTCCTTCGATGCGTCGGCGGCACGGGCCGCAGGCCTGCCGGTATCGACCGTCACGACGGGGCTGCTGGCGGCGACGGCCCTGGTGACGGTGGCCGGATTCGAGGCGGTGGGTGCGATCCTGGTCGTCGCGCTGCTGGTCGTGCCGGCGGCGACGGCGGAACTCTTGACGCGGCGGCTGCACCGCGTGGCGGCGCTGGCGATCGTCTTGGCCGTCGTCGCGGCCGTGGTCGGCTATCTTCTGGCATGGCGTTGGAATACGAGCGCCGCCGGGATGATCGCCGTCGTGCTCGGCCTACAGTACGCCGTCGGCGTCCTCGTGGCCCCGGAGGATGGCGTCGTCTCGCGACTGTGGAGCCGCTGCTGGCTGCACTGGCGAGTGGCGTGCGAGGACCAGCTTGCCGCATGCTGGCGGTTCGAGGAGGGCAGCACGCCACGGCCCGCGGCAGCGCTTTCCGTCGTCGATCGTCTCGCGCTGTGGTGGCTCGCGGTCACGGGGCATGTCGTCGTGACATCGCGAGGCTGGATGCTGTCGGCGCGGGGCCGGATCCGCGCGAACACTGTCGTCCGTTCGCACCGCCTATGGGAGGCGTGGCTGGGGCGGCACGCCCACCTGCCACTCGACCATCTTCATCCGCCGGCGGAATGGATCGAGCACCATCTCGGAGCCGACGTGCGCAGGCGCATCGAGGCCGACGTGGGTCCCGATGCCAGCGACCCGCATGG
>Ga0075471_10001592_pt1 | contig 14968 bp, 12 predicted proteins | sample DEB19_08_DNA_2_FD_74787 | JGI IMG/M metagenome (GOLD analysis project Ga0075471, IMG submission 74787) | Aqueous microbial communities from the Delaware River and Bay under freshwater to marine salinity gradient to study organic matter... | ecosystem: Environmental > Aquatic > Marine > Coastal ... | reverse complement strand
CGTCCTGGGTGGAGTCGCCGTCGCTGCGGCTGGCCGACGGCCTGGCCGCGCTCTCGCCGCTTGAGTCGGTGACGGTGCATGACCGGCCGGTGCTCCTGGTCGGCGGCGCCGCGGACCGGCTGCTTCCGGCGGCGCACCTGGAAAGCTGGCGCGCGTCGCTCGAGGCGGCGTCGCGGCCATGCCAGGCGGTGGAGCTTGCGTTCCTCGACGCGTTCCTGCGCCCGGTCGATGGTGCCGGCCGGCAGGATGCCGACGACGGCGAGGGGCGGGTGCTGATGGCGGCGACGGTCGAACCCTGGACGCGTGCGGCGGTCAGCCGCGGATCGCCGGCTCGTCGCGCGCGGTGATCACCTGGTGGAAGACGACCTGCCCGGTGCGCATCGTGCGCCGGATGTAGGGCTCGCACATCGCGCAGCTCTGGGTGCAGCCGAGCGCCGTGGTGACGTCCCGGAAGGTGCAGCCCGGGTGCGCGTCGCAGTGGCGCTTCACCTCCTCGAACGGGACCCCGTGGCAGACGCAGCGGTCGATGCGCATGGCTTCAGTCGCCACCGTACGCGAGGTCGTCGCGGGAGAGAAACCCGTTGTCCGGGAACCCGAGCACGGACTGGGCCAGCATGTCCGTGGTGAGGGCGCCGCGCTCGGGCACGCTGCACGTGCCGACGTGCCCGTCGAGGTGCGCGACGCAGCTGCAGCCGCCGTGGTGGCGGAAGGCCTGCCCGCCGCCGCAGGCGAGCGGCAGGTCCCCCTCGACCGCCGCGCTCGGCGCGCGCATGAACTTGTTGGCGCCGCCGCGCCAGCCACCGTCGCCGAAGAGGGCGGTGCGTGCGTGGTCGGCGATCGCGCCGAGCGGACGGCCCATCCTCGCCGCGGCCCAGCCCTCGATCAGGGTGCCGCCGGGCCCGACGCTCGGCAGCGTGCCTTCGTGGCCGACGTAGCTCGTGTTGTAGTTGTAGCCCGTGTACGGGTCGCTGCCGAAGGTCGATGGGCCGTCGAAACCCGGGCACTGCTGCACCGCCATCGGCGTGCTGGAGTACGCCCACAGCGGGCCGGGCCGCACCGTGCCGCCGCACTGCTCGAAGTCCCACGCGATGGTGCGCAGGAGCCCCGCGTCGCGGCGGTAGAGCACCGCCGCGGGCATCGCGCCGTTCGCCGCCGCGTAGGCGTGCGCCGCCGTCGCGAGCTGGCGCAGGTTCGAGGTGCAGGCGACGGTGCGCGCCGCCCCGCTCGCCGCGCGCAGCGCGGGCACGAGGATCGCCGCGAGCGCGGCGCACACCGCCACCACCACGACCGTCTCGACGAGGGTGAACCCGCGGCGGCTCACGTCCAGCTGCCGAGGAGGAACCCGAGGTCGTCGCCGTCGACGTTGCCGTTCTGGTCGAAGTCCGCCGGGCAGCCGCTGCACGGCCCCCACTCGCTGAGCAGGATGCCGAGGTCGTCGCCGTTGACGGCGCCGTCGTCGTTCAGGTCCGCCTGCCCGGCGCCGGGGCGCACCGCCACGACGGCGTCGATCTCCGGCACCGCCGGTGCGTCGCCCGCCACGCGGATGCGCACGAAGCGGACGCTCGCGATGCCCGCGTCGGCGAGGTCGATGCGCGTGCCGCCGGCCGTGCCGTCGTAGACGGCCAGGAGTTCCGGCCACGTGAGGCCCTCGAGGTCGGCGGTCGCGATCGTCGGGTCGACCGGGCGCGCGGGATCGGTCGGCACCTGCCCGGGCACCACGTCGTACGGCCCGATGTCCGCGAAGCCGAGCGTCGGCAGCCCGCCGTCGGCCTCGATCGCCGGGACGGTGACCCACGTCACCCCGTCGGCGCTCACGTCCACCGTGCCGCCGTCGTTGTAGGTGCCGCCGACGATGCCCTCGGGGTAGGACGCATCGATGCAGAAGCTGTTGCCGTAGACGATGAGGTCGATGCCGAAGGGGTTGCGCGGGTCATCGACGACGGGTGCGTCGAAGCTCACGACGAGTTCCCCGCCGCGGCCGATCGAGACGAGCTCGCCCGGCATGAACGCGCCGTTGAACGGCGTGACGCAGCTTGGGTACACGCCTTCGCCGGTGAAGCGGGTCGGCGCGCCGAGCGCGGCGGCGGGATCCTGGTACGACGCGCCCGCGCCTTCGCCGGCCACGTAGCGCACGACGGCGCTCGCGCAGCGCGGCGGTGCCTGTGCGACGGCCGCGTCGGCCGCGAATGAGGCGAGCGAGAGCGCGAGTGCCGCGCGGGCGCGGCTGGCACCGTCCATGGTGCCGGCGTGACGTGATGGCATGAAGCGACGGCCGTCTCGCGGCCGCTCCTCTGAGAGGGTCCTGTCGACCGTGGGCCCAAGTCGCGTGGGCATCGGTCGGTGCGCAGGCCGGTCTTCCGGCTGGGGGCTCCGGCCCGCCTTCCCGGCGCCGCGCGTTGCACGCGGTGCCAGTGGCATTGGGTCCGGCTGCAGGTTGAACTGACCCTGCGGCCCGTCACGGCGGCGCGTCCGCGGCGGTGTTTCACCGCCTTCCCGAACCGGCGCGCGCGAGGCCCCGGACGGACCGGTCCGGGCTCGTGCGTTCCGGCTTTCCGCAGCCACTCGGCTGCGGACGCCTGCGCGCGGGCACTGTACCGAGTCCGGGGGCGCAGCGTCCCGGAACTTTCTTTGACACCGGGTCTTCCGGGGGGGTAGATTTGGCGCCCTTCAGGGCATCCCGGCCAGTCCCGGATGCGTAGCCAACCGATCCGACGCCCATGGCCGACCCCGGCCACGGCCCCCAGAGAACCCATAGAGGCCTCGACGTGCACCGCCCGACGCGCCCGCAGCTCGTGCTCCCCTTCGCCTTGACCGCTGCCTTCGTGGCGGCCGTGCCCGCACTGGCGCAGGACGGCGGCGACGCCCCCGCGGCCGGTGCCGAGCGCTCGGGCCTGACCGAGGCGGCCTCCAACTTCGTCCACAACGTGCTGATCGCCCGTCCGGAGCAGGCGCAGGCCGCGGCCAACGTGCTGCTGGCCGATGACGTCGATCCGTCCGAGCTGGCCGATGCCGTCGATGCCGGCGACCTGGCCAAGCGGATGGAGGACGCGTTCCGCCGCAGCCGCCGCATGCCCGAGGTGTCGGACGCCGCCGCCGCGCTCGAGACGAAGCTCGAGGCCGGCCGCCAGGCGCTCTCGCGCAAGATCGACCGGATCGAGGCGTCGGTCAAGATGCTCACCGGCCCGATGCGCGGGCAGATGATGGCGCGCGAGCGCCTGATGGCCGCCGGCGAGTACGCCGTGCCGGCCCTCCTGCGCGCGCTGGTCAGCGGCCGCGACTCCGCCATGGAGGCCGCCGCGACCCGGATGCTGATCGACCTGCGCCGGCAGTCGGCGCTGCCCCTGTCGCTCACGCTCGGGTCGCTCGACCCGGCGGCGCAGCGCAAGGTGTGCTCGGTGCTCGGCCAGCTCGGCTATCCCGTCGCTGTGCCCGCGCTCCTGGACCTCGCCCAGTCGAAGGGCGTGACCCCGGACGTCTCCGAGGCGGCGATGGCCGCGGTGCGTGCCCTCGGCGGCACGGACGGCCCGGCGCACGAGGCCTACGCGCAGCTCTCCTACTCCTTCCTGACCGGGGACGTGTCGCTGGCGGCCTACCCCTCCGAGGGAACGCAGAACTTCTGGCGCTGGACCGAGTTCGGCGGCCTGGCCTCCGACAAGGTCTCGACCTCCGTCTACTACGACGTGATGGCCATGTTCATGGCCCGCCGCGCGCTGGAGCTCGATGCAAGCGACGACCGCGCGCTTGCCTGCTTCGTGGCCGCGGACCTGAGCCGCGAGGCGGCGATGGGCGATGGCGTCCTCGACCCGCTGTTCGCAGGCCAGGGCCGCTCCGCGCAGTTCTACGCCACGGTCGCGGGCCCGAAGACGATGCAGGACGTGATCCGCATCGGCATCGAGCTCTCGAACACCGGCCTGGTGCGCGCGGGCCTGGCCGCAATGCGCGAGACGTCCGGCGCCGCCGCGATGGTGGGCGACGGCACGACCGCCGTGGTGGCGGCGCTCGACTACCCCGACCGGCGCGTGCAGTTCGAGGCGGCGTTCACGCTGGCGTCGGTGTCGCCGCGCGCGGCGTTCCCCGGAAGCGAGCAGGTGGTGCCGCTCCTGGCGCAGGCCGTCCGCGGCGGCAGCCAGACGTTCGTCGGCATCATCTCCCCGACCGACGAGGACGCGCAGCGCGTCGCCGGCTGGGCGCGATCGATGGGCTTCACGCCGCTCACCGCCGCGCGCAACGCGGCCGAGTTCAACCTGATCGGCGCGCGCAACGCCGGCTGCGACCTGGTGGTGGTCGCCGGCAACGGCGCGCAGGTGCGGCGCGAGTTCGAGGGCGTGCGCGGCCTGCGCATGGGCGAGAAGGTGGCCGTGGTCCTGATGGCGCAGCCGGCCGACAAGGCCGCGCTCGACGAACTGGCGGGCGACGCGACGATGGTGCTCGGCGCCGACGTGAGCGAGGATGCCTTCAAGGCCGGCGTGGGCGAGCTGATGAAGGCCGCCACGGGCGGCGGCGTCGGCGCGGCCGATGCCTCGAACTACGTGGCCACCGCGATCGATGCGCTCACGCGCATCGGGCTGTCGCGCGACGGCACGTACCGGATCGGCGATGCCGAGGCCGGCCTGGTGGACGCCCTGCGCGTCCAGGAGGGCCCGGTGAAGGCGATGGTGGCCGAGGTGCTGGCACTGGTCGACTCGCGCCGCGCGCAGCGGGCGATCATCGATGCCGCGCTCGCCGCCTCGGGCGACGAGCAGGCGATGCTCCTGGGGCCGGTGGCGCGCAGCGCGCGCCGCTTCGGCTCGCAGGCGACCGCCGCGCAGACCGACTCGATCCGCGACCTGGTGCGCACGTCCTCGGGGTCGCTCGCCGACGCCGCGGCCGCGGCCTACGGCGCGCTCAGCCTGCCGTCGAGCGAGGCGGTCGACCTGATCATCAAGGCGCGCGTGCCGGGCACGAAGGCCGACGCACCCGCCGACAGCGGCGCGGCCGGCGATGCCGGCGACATGCCGGTCGACCCGGTGGCCCCGGCGCCGGTGTCCGAGGATGCCCCTGCGGACACGCCGTCCGGCAACAGCGACGAGTGACGTGGGACAGGTGAGTTGGCGGGCGGGCGGGGCGCATCGGCGCGCCGTCCAAAGCCACCCATGGGATTCGAACCCACGACCTGTGCTTTACGAAAGCACTGCTCTACCACTGAGCTAGGGTGGCGATAAGGCAAACATAATAGCGCGCCCGGGCAAAATCCGCTGCAGCGGTGCCCGGCGATCGCCGACAATGCCGTCCATGGCGAGCCGTGCGGCCATGATCCCTCAGGAGGGGAGCGACCATGACCGACGGCACCACCCGAACCACCCGCTCGCTGCGCGCCGACGCGCGCGCTTCCCGCGCCGCGGAGCCCGCGGCACGCATCGAGCCGAAGCCCGCGCCCGTGGCGCGCGTGGCGCTCAGCGAGCGCGTCCGCGCCGCACTGCGCTGCGCCTCGAGCGCCCCGTTCGTGGCGACGGCCGCACGGCCGCATGCGGAGCTTGCCGAGCCTGCGCCGTTCATCTGCGGCTGACGCACGAACGCTGAACGAGATGCAGGCGTCCGCCAACGTGCTGGTGCTGCTCGTCGACGACCAGCGGATCGTCGAGGCGTCGCTGCGGCAGCTCCTCGCCGGCTTCGGCGACGTGGAACTGATCGCCGAGCGCGAACCCGACGCCGGGCTGGCGACGGCGCTCCTGCGTCGCCCCGACGTCATCCTGCAGGACCTGAACATGCCGGGGATGGACGGCGTCGACCAGATCCGGCGCTTCCGGCGCACTCCGGAGCTTGCCGAGACGCCGCTTGTCGTGCTCTCGGGCACCGAGGATGCCGCCACCAAGGCGCGCTGCTTCGAGGCGGGCGCGAACGACTACGTGGTCAAGCCGCCGGACGCCGTCGAACTGGTGGCCCGCATCCGCTACCACGCGCGCGTGGGCCGCGCGCAGCGCGACCGCGACCGCGCGCAGCGTGCGCTGGCCGCCAGCCAGGCCGAGCTCAAGCGCCGAAACGACGAGCTGGACTCGGCCAACCGCCGCCTGGCGCTTCAGGCCGAGGTGCTGGGGCAGGAGACCCAGGAGCAGCGCGAGCGCTTCGCCGAGGTGGCGGCGCTCGGGGCACGCCTGACGCGGTCGCAGGACCTCGCCGAGGTGATGGAGCAGTCGCTCTCGATCGCGCGCCGCTTCACGGACGCCGACGCCGGGTCGATCTGGATCGCCGAGCCGCAGGGGCTTCGCCTGGCCTACACGCAGAACGACACGCTCGCCGCGCAGCTGCGGCCCGGCGAGCGCCTGCCGCTCGTGAACACCGTGGTGCCGGTGGATGCATCGTCGATCGCCGGATCGGTGGCCGTGAACGGACGGCCGCTTCGGATCGAGGACGTCCACGCGCTGGACCCGTCGCTTCCGTACCGGTTCAACCCCGAGGTCGACCGCCGTACCGGCTACCGCACGCGCAGCATGCTGGTGGCGCCGCTGCGCGACCCGCGCGGCGAGGTGCTGGGCGTGCTGCAGCTCATCAACGCGCGCGGGCATGGCCGCGGCGACCCGTCGGTGGCCGCCTTCACCGCGGTCGACGAGTCCGCGGTCGAGTGGTTCGCGGGGATGGCGTCGCTGGCCCTCGGGCGCGCCAAGCTGGTGCGCGGGGCCATCATGCGCACCATCGCCACCGCCGAGCTGCGCGACCCCTCCGAGACCGGCGCGCACGTGCAGCGGGTGTCGGAATGCTCGGTGGCCATGTACGACCGCTGGGCCGAGCTGCACGGGATCGACGACGCCGAGCGCCAGCGCTGCCGCGACGAGCTGCGCTTCGCCGCCATGCTGCACGACGTGGGCAAGGTCGCCATCCCCGACAGCATCCTGAAGAAGCCCGGGAAGCTGGACGACGCCGAGTACCGGCGCATCCAGACGCACACGGCCCTGGGCGGGCGCCTCTTCGCCGAGGCCGCCACGCCCTACGACGCGGCGGCCCGCGACGTGGCGGTGCACCACCACGAGCGATGGGACGGCAAGGGCTATCCCGGCGCGTTCACGCCCGGCGACCTGGTGGCGCTCCCCGTAGACGTCGAGTCGTTGCCGCAGGCGACGCCGGTGGCGGGCGAGGACATCCCGCTCTTCGCGCGGATCGTGGCGGTGGCCGACGTCTACGACGCGCTCACCAGCCGGCGTTCGTACAAGGAGCCGTGGAGCGACGAGCGGGTCGCCGAGCTGCTGCGCAAGGAGTCGGGGAAGCACTTCGACCCCGAGATCGTCGAGATCGCGCTGGGGCTCCTCGGCTTCTTCCGCTCGGTGCGCGAGCGCTACGCATCCGACGCGGCATCTTGATCTCGGCGCGCGGTCCCGCGCCGGCCCGCGAACCCACGCCCGCGCACGGTCACGCGCATTCGCCCATGCGGTCGATCACGTCGCGCACGCAGCTGCTGCGCTCGGCGGCATCGAGCGCCGCGCGGCGCGCGCCCGGGTCGGCGCCCACGCGCTCGGGGCAGGCGAGGATCAGGGTCTCGACCAGCCCGTCGTCGGCAAGTTCCGTGCAGGCATGCAGGCAGCGTCCGATCCAGAGGTCGGCGAGGCGGTCGTCGGGGTAGCCGTAGCGCACGTGCCGGAAGAGGACGAGGTCGAGGACACGCGCCGGGATGGCGGCGCGCTGCACCCAGTCGGCGAGCACGAAGCCGAGCTCGCGCCGCTCGCGCACGTGCATGAGGGCCACGTCGAGCGCGTCGTACCAGTGCGGCGCCAGGCGCAGGAGGTCGAAGTCGACCTCGGCGAGCGCGCGGGCAAGCGGCCCGGGCGCCGCGGGCACGTCGAGGCGCGGCGCGTTCACGGGCACCTCGTCGGCGATGCCGTCGAGCCGCGCCAGCGCGCGTCGGAAGCCGAGCGCCCCGCAGTCGGGGCAGCCCGCCGACATGCAGAGCCCGAGGTCGGCGGCCTGCCAGGCGGCGTCGACGAACGGGTTGGCGCGTGCGAAGAGGGTGGGCGCGATCCGGATCCCCGGCGGCTCGGCGGTCGAGCCGTGGTGGCGGTCGCGACGCGGATGCGGACTCGTGGACATGGCGGGCCTCCTGCCCGAAGGCCGTCTCCGACGGCCGACGACACTGTCGCTTACGCGCGTGGAGGCGCCATGGTTTTCCGGTGAGGTTTTTGCGAAGCCGCGGCGGCACCCGGCGGCGCGGACGCTCCGGGCCGCGGTGTCCCGCCCGTCAGCTGCGCAGGTCGGCCTCGCGCCGCAGGGGGCTGTCCGGCGCCACCGTGAACCAGCCGTACTCGGCAAGCGGGGCCCCCAGCGCCCCTGCCAGCAGCCCGATGGCCAGGTCGGACCCGGCCGCCCCGGCCACCACCAGGCGGCCGACCACGGCCACGGCGGCCATCGCCGCCCATGCCGGCCAGAGCCTCGGTTGCCAGAGGAGGAAGGTGCACGCCACGGCACCGGCGGTCGAGGCGCCCGCGCTCGATCCGCCGAAGGCAAGGTCGACGAGGCCCGACCAGAGCACCGCGAGGCCGATCGCCCCCATCCAGCGCGCGGTGTTGGGCCAGTTGGCGGCGGCGGCGATGCCGAAGCCGAAGATCGCAAGCGACGCCCATGCGACGGGGCTGCCGAGGGACGCTGCCCAGCGCCAGGCATCGGCCGAGGCTGCGCGTGCGACCACGGCCCACGCGGCCAACGGCCGGTCGGCGACGTCGGCCATGATCGCGATCGGCAGGATCGCGCCGACCGCCACCGCGAACACCGCCATGCGGCCGCGGCCGGTGCCGAGCATCGGCCGGTCGCGGCGCACGCCCCGCGACGCCGGGACGGCGGGTGCGTTCACTTGCCCCCCGCGGCGCCCATGCCGGCCGCGCCGCCGAAGCCGAAGCCGGTCGTGCCCACCGCGCCGCCGCCGAACATGCCGACCGGCGGCACCGACACGAAGCCGATGTCCCAGTACAGGGGCCAGGCGCGGTAGGTGTAGGCCTCGGGCGCGTAGGCGTAGGTCGCGGGGTCGTTGGCGTCGACGGTGGTCAGGTTCGGGTCACGCCCGGGGTAGCCGGCCATGTCGTAGTAGGGATCGGCGTAGCCGTTCCACCATGAGTTCGAGTACGGGCCGCGCGCGGGCGAGCCGCCGGTGGCAACGGCCTGCGGCACGATGCCGTGGGCAGGCGAGGCATCCGGCGCGCCGCCTGCCTGCGGCACCGAGCCGACCGGCGGGATGCCCGTCGGCACGAGCGGCATCGGCGCGGGTGCCTGCGCGGCGCGCTGCGCGCGGTGCGCGCGGTCCCATTCCATCTGCAGTCCGCGGCGGCGCAGCGCATCCTCCGGCGGCGGCGCGTCCTTCGACGGCACCGGCGGGTTCCACCCCATGCGGCGCATGTAGCCGGGCGCCCACGCCTGGTAGACGCCGAGCAGGCTGCGCGCGTCGAGGAAGGCCGACAGCGCATCGACCGAGCGCCGCTGGCGGTTGAGCTGGTTCCACGAGGCGCGCGCGACGCCGGCCTCGACCTCGATCGCCTGCTCGAGGTGCTCGACGTCGTTCGTGCGCGCGGACTTCGGCATGCCGGCCGCGTGCTGCATGGCGGCCTCGACCGCGTCGTCGAAGGTGAGCTGGTCGAGCGACGGCACCCAGTCGTGGGCGAAGCGCGCCCAGTCGGACTCGAGGTTCCGCTCGTCGATGAAGGCGTGCATCGCGGCGATGCGGCGCGTGGCATCGAGCGAGGCGTGGTGCGCGGCATGGTCGACGGCCTCGAGCGCGTCGCGCTCGGCCTCGAGCTTCGCGAGTCCCGGGTCGTGCGGCCACACGGTGCCGTGCGGCAGGGCGACCGCGGGAAGGCGGCCGGCAGCGTCGAGCCCGGGCGTCGGGGGCTCGTCGGGACGCGGGCTCGGCTTCGGGGGCGTGGCCGGCACGTCGGTCGGCTGGCCCGCGGGCACGGGCGCGCCGAAGGCGTGCGTGCCGCCGCCGGCCGGTGCGTCCTGCGCCGGGGCGGGCGCCTGGCTTGCGGCGAGGACGGCGATCGCGGTGGCAATGGCAGGGTGCATCGCGGGGTGAGCGTAGCGCTCGAGGCGCGTCGGCAGGCAGCGGCACGTAGACTTTGTGCCCCCATGAACGCGAATGCCCCCTCGCCGTCCGGCCAGCGCCGGGAGAAGGTCGTCCTGGTCACCGGCGCCGGCGGCGAGATGGGCCACGGCCTGATCTCGGCGCTGTCGGCCGCCGGTCGCGCGATCGTGGCGATGGACATCCGCGAGCTCGACGCGGAGGTGCGCGGGCACTGCCGCAGCGCCTACGTCGGCGACATCTGCGACCCCGGCCTGATGGAGCGCCTGCACGCGCAGTACGAGGTGGCGGAGATCTTCCACCTGGCCGCGCTGCTCTCGACCCGCGGCGAGTTCGCGCCCGAGACCGCGCACCACGTGAACGTGGGCGGCACGCTCAACCTGCTTCGCCTGGCCGCCGAGCAGGCGCGCAGCCACGGCCAGCGCGTCAAGTTCATGTTCCCGAGCTCGATCGCCGCCTACGGCATGCCGAGCCTGGAGGAGAAGCGGCGCCACCCGGTGGTGGGCGAGGACCAGTTCCCGCACCCGCACACGATGTACGGCGTGAACAAGCGCGCCGGCGAGGAGCTCGGCCGCTACTACCAGGACCACTACCGAAAGCTCGCCAAGGACCGCCTGGCGCATCCGATCGACTTCCGGTCGATCCGCTTCCCGGGGATCGTCTCCAGCGAGACCGTGCCGTCGGGCGGCACCAGCGACTACGGCCCCGAGATGATCCACGCCGTGGCGCAGGGCAAGGCCTACGAGTGCTTCGTCCGCCCGGACACGCGCATCCCGTTCATGACGATGCCCGAGGCGATCGATGCGCTGCTGCGCCTCGCCGCGGCGCCGAAGGAGCGCCTCTCGCGCACCGTCTACAACGTGGCCGCCTTCAGCCCGACCGCGGCCGACTTCGAGCGCCTTGCGCGCGCCGCGTTCCCGGGCGCCTCGGTGCGGTTCGTGCCGGACCTTGGGCGCCAGGCGATCGTCGACAGCTGGCCCGAGGAGTGCGACGACTCGGCCGCCCGCCGCGACTGGGGCTGGACGCCGGCCTACACGTTCGAGACGGCCTTCGAGCGCTACCTGCTGCCGAAGGTGCGGGCCCGCTACGCCGGCGCCATGGCCTGAACGCACGCCGGAAGTACCCTTCCCGGGATGACGACCCTCGCCGAGCGCGGCTTCGAGACGCGCACCGACCGGATCCTCTCCTCGCTCAAGGAGAGCGGGCAGCTGAAGCACCTGCAGACGATCGAGGGGCCGATGGGCGCCTCGGTGAGGCTCCGCGGCTACGGCGAGGTGGCCTGCTTCTGCTCGAACAACTACCTCGGCCTTGCCGACCACCCCGAGGTGGTGGAGGCCGGGATCGCCGGGCTCCGCCGCTACGGCGCGGGCACCGCGAGCGTGCGGTTCATCTGCGGCACCTTCGAGTGCCACGAGGCGCTCGAGGCGCGGATCGCCGAGCTCTACGGCGTCGAGGCGGCGTACTCGTTCACGAGCTGCTGGAACGCCAACGAGGCGATCTTCCCGACGCTCTGCGAGCCGGGCGACCTGATCATCAGCGACGAGCTGAACCACGCGTCGATCATCGACGGCATCCGCCTGGCGGCGGTGATCAAGAAGGGCTGCCACAAGGGCGTGTTCCGCCATGCCGACGTCGCCGACCTGCGCGCGAAGCTGGCCGCGGCGCGCGCAAACCCCGACGTGACCGGCGCCATCTGGGTGGTGACCGACGGCGTCTTCTCGATGGAAGGCGACATCGGCGACCTGCCCGCGCTGCGCGCGGCGTGCGACGAGTTCGGCGCGATCCTGGTGGTCGACGACAGCCACGGCACGGGCGTCATGGGGCGCACGGGGCGCGGCACCCACGAGCACTGGGGCATGCCGGGCACGGCGATCGACTACTTCACGGGCACGCTGGGCAAGGCGCTCGGCGGCGCCGCCGGCGGCTACGTGGTCGGCTCGCGCCGGGCGGTCGACCTCCTGGTGCAGCGCGGCCGGCCGACCCTCTTCTCGAACGCGCTGCCGGCGACGGTCGCGTGCAGCGCGACCAAGGCGATCGAGGTCCTGATGCGCGAGCCGCAGCGCGTGCAGAAGCTGCGCGACAACGTGGCCTACGCGCGGAAGGTGATCCGCGAGGCCGGGTTCGACGTGCTGGAGAGCCCGACCGCGATCTGCCCGATCATCGTGCACGACACGGCGAAGGCGATCGCGATGTCGCGGCGGCTGCTGGAGCTCGGGGTGTTCGTGATCGGCTTCGGCTTCCCGGTGGTGCCCGAGGGACACGCGCGCCTGCGCTGCCAGGTGAGCGCGGCGCACGAGAAGCACCACCTCGACGCCTTCGCCGAGGCGCTGCGCACGCTGCGGCGGGAGTTCAAGTGATCTACCAGCGGGTGTACGACAAGGCCCTCGCGCAGGCGAGCTACCTCGTCGGCTGCCCGGAGTCGCGCGAGGCGGTCCTCTTCGACCCCGAGCGCGACATCGACCGCTACGAGCGCGAGGCCGAGTCGCTCGGCCTGCGCATCGTGGCGGTCGCGGAGACGCACCACCACGCGGACTTCGTGAGCGGCATGCGCGCCTTCGCGGCGTCGCGGCCGGTCGAGGTCATGCTGAGCGGGATGGGCGAGCCGCCGGCGTGGATCGCCGAGGGGCCGTTCCATGCGGGCGCGCGCGTGCGGCTCCTGAAGGACGGCGAGGAGTTCCGGATCGGCTCGCTGCGCTTCCGAACGCGCCACACGCCCGGGCACACGCGCGAGGCGCTGAGCTTCGAGTTCGTCGGGGAACAGGGCTTCCCGATCGCGCTCTTCTCCGGGGACTTCCTCTTCGCCGGCGACATCGGCCGGCCGGACCTCGGGTTCCTGGCGATGGGCGGCATGACGGTCGAGGAAAGCGCCGAGGCGCTGCGCCGGAGCCTGGCGCTCCTCGACGACATGCCCGACGCGACGGTGGTGCTGCCAGGCCACGGGGCCGGCAGCGCCTGCGGCAAGATGATCTGCCGCCTGCCGGAGACCACGGTGGGCATCGAGCGCGTGATCAACCGGCCGCTTCGCTCCAAGGACGACGGCCCGCGCTTCATGGAAGGCTTGCTCCGCGACCAGCCCGACCCGCCGCCCTACTTCGGGCGCGTGAAGAAGGCGAACGAGCGCGGGCCCGAGGTGCACGAGGGCGTGCCCAGCCCGCCGCGCCTGGGGCCGGAGGCGTTCCTGGAGGCCTCACGGGGCCTGAACCGCGTCACCATCGACACCCGCGAGTGGGGCGAGTGGCTCGACGGCCACCTGCCGGGCTCGATCTTCAGCATGCTCGACCAGTACTTCGGGCCGACGGTGGCCAACTACGTCGAGCCCGGCGACGAGGTGCTCCTGGTGTGCGAGCCCGAGGCGGTGGACCACGCGGTGCGCGTCCTCTACCGCGTGGGGATCGACGCCTTCGCGGGGTGGATCGCGCCGCGCGAGTTCGCGCAGATCGACGAGGACGCGTTCGAGCCTGCCGGCTGCGAGGAGATCTGGCCGCGCGAGGCGTACCGCCGGATCTCCGGCGGCCACGCCGACGTGCTCGACGTGCGCTCGAAGGCCGAGTACCGCGCGGGCCACGTGCAGGGCGCCGCGAACATCCCGTTCATCCAGCTGGCCGAGCGCTGGCGCGAGCTCGACGCGTCGCGCCCGCTCGTCGTCTACTGCCGAAGCGGCAACCGCAGCGCCCGCGCGTGCGCGTACCTGCGCCGCCGCGGCCTGCGCGTGGCGAACCTGCGCGGCGGCTACTGGCCGTACGTCGGGCGCGGCTTCTGAGCCGCGGCGCGCTCAGCGCACGCTGAGGGTGGGCTGCACGAACCCGCCGAGTGCCTGCACGCTCACCTGGGAGGCGAGGCGCTGGCACAGCCCGTCGAGGTCCCGGCCGAGGGCGGGCACCGACCAGTTGGCGAGCGGGGTGCCCGCGTCGGTGTTCGCCCGCAGCTGCATGTGGATCGGCAGGCCGCCCAGGAAGGGCAGGCCCATCTCCTGCGCCATCACCTGCGCGCCGCCGCGGCCGAAGAGGTCGTACTCCTTGCCGTCGTCGCCCACGAAGTGGCTCATGTTCTCGACGACGCCGAGGATCGGGATCCCCAGCTGCTGGAACATCCGCACCGCGCGGCGGGCGTCGTCCTGCGCGATCCGCTGCGGCGTGCACACCACCACCGCGCCGGTGAGGGGCAGCAGCTGGCTCATCGTGAGCGGCACGTCGCCCGTTCCCGGGGGAAGGTCGATGATCAGGTAGTCGAGCGCGCCCCAGTCGGTCTGCAGCGCGAGCTGCTTGAACGCGCCGTGCGCCATCGGGCCGCGCCAGACGAGCGCCTTCTCGGGCTCGACCAGCTTGCCCAGGGTCATGGCCTTGATGCCGTGCACCTCGAAGGGAAGCAGCATGTTGCCGCGCGCCGCGGTCGGCACGTCGGCGAGGCCGAGGACGGTCGGGACGCTCGGGCCATAGATGTCGCCGTCGAGGAGGCCGACCTTCGCGCCGTAGCGCGCGAGGCCGACGGCGAGGTTCGCGCTCACGGTGCTCTTGCCGACGCCGCCCTTGCCGGCGCCCACGGCGATGATGTTCTTCACCATCGGCAGCGGGTTTGCGCCGTCGCGGGTGCGCTCGTTGGCGGTGCGCACGTCGGCGGTGAACTCGATCTCCAGCTTCCCGAGGGGCTCGCCCGTCTCGATCGACTTCTCGCGGACGGCCGCGTCGATGTCGCCCCGGATCTTGTCCTTCATGGGGCAGGCCGGCGTGGTGAGCTCGATGACCAGCCGGACGTCGTTTCCGGACTGGACCACGTCCTTGACCATGCCCAGGGTGACCAGGTCCTTCTTCAGGTCCGGGTCCTGGACCGTCCGGAGGGCGTCGTGGAGGTGCTTGGAGGTGAGTGCCATGGCGTGGGGAAGGGGGAAGATGGTATCCCGGTGGGGCAATCCGGCCCGGCCGACCGCCGTTCTGCCCCCAG
>Ga0075471_10001591_pt1 | contig 14973 bp, 7 predicted proteins | sample DEB19_08_DNA_2_FD_74787 | JGI IMG/M metagenome (GOLD analysis project Ga0075471, IMG submission 74787) | Aqueous microbial communities from the Delaware River and Bay under freshwater to marine salinity gradient to study organic matter... | ecosystem: Environmental > Aquatic > Marine > Coastal ... | reverse complement strand
TGAGAATCTTGAATATCCTTGGTTTGCTCCAAAGATGCAAGTCTTTGAATCTGGTGCAGTTCAAGATATGTGTGGCGAAGACGTTTCATTCTGTCTTGATGCAAAAGAAGAAGGATTTAATATCTGGTGCGATCCTCGTATTAGAGTAGGACATGAGAAAACTCGTATTATCTGATGGAAAGACTTTATAACATTCTTTATAAAGGGCGTAAAATACATATGAATCTCACTACAGAAGACTGTAGTGAGATTTTACAAGAATTCTCAGAGCGTTATTTCTCGGGAGAAGACATTGATCCAAATGATTTAGAAATGGAGGAAATTTATGGCTAAAGGTGGAAGTAGTAAGATTCTTTTTGAACCAGGAGCACCGAAGAAGACTCGTCAAGGACGTTCTGCAAGAACTGTATTGAGTGCAACATCTCGTAATGGACGTAAGAAAAGGTATCGCGGGCAAGGTAAATAGTATAAAGATATAAACTCAAATGTATCATTTTGATTCAGAAGAAGAATGGAAATCAATACATTATGAAGATCTTTGGGTTTATAATAAGTTATACTTAAATACACGTTTGGGGCATCTTTGTGGACCTACAGGATGCCCTGTTCCATATCCAGGTCATTATATCGTCCGACCAAGTATTAATTTACTTGGAATGGGACGATTTTCTCGTATAGAATGGATATACAAATATACTGATTACTTACATCCAGCAGAGTTTTGGTGTGAAATTTTTAAAGGAAATCATTATAGTGTTGATTTTCAAGACAAAAAACCAAAATTAGTAGTTTTGGGGGAGAGAGATTCGCACAATCCTTTGTATAAATGGAAAAAATGGACTAAAGTAGATATTAATATTGAGTTTCCACCCATATTAAATAACTTAAAGGGAGATTATGAGTGGATTAATTGCGAATTTATTGGAAATAACCTTATAGAAGTACATTTTAGACAAAATTCAGATTTTAGGTTTGGAAATTCTGTAGCAATTCCAGTTTGGAAAGATCAAAAAATAAAAAAAATGACAGATTTTGAGTTTGTAAGTGATGAAGATTACTTAAGACAGGGATTTTATATTGATATACGGGATAGCAACCCCGTAAAAAGTTCTGATTTTCACTAATCAGGAGCAAAAATGGACCAAAAAATGCTAAGAGAGATTACAAATGACGATCTTAATCCCAAAAAACACAATTTTCAAGTCCAAAATGAATTACATTCAAAAATTCGCAATGATAATGACTATGATGACTGGGAATATGGAACAGAACCTCTTTATGAATCGCAAAAATAATGAATAAATAAGATAGATTTATAATCAAAGATGCCTCTAGAAAGGGTAAGTCAGGGATTCAAAGATATTAGTATGACATTTCAGAGTAACCCTCTGAATTCGGACCTGATTGCCCTTAAAAATGAAAGTGCAATTGCACGTTCAGTTCGTAATATTGTATTTACTCTACCAGGAGAAAAATTTTTTAATGAAAATTTTGGATCTAGAGTAACTAGATCTTTATTTGAAAATATAGATGGTATTTCTGCATCAATTATAAATGATGAAATAAGAAATTCTATTACAAATTATGAACCAAGAGTGAGATTAATTGATGTTCAAACCAATCCAGACTTTGATAACAATTCATTTGATGTTGTTATCATTTATAGAATTGTTGGTATAGATGTTCCACCTCAACAGTTACAGTTCGTCTTGCAACCTACTAGGTAAATGCCATTAGTAAACTTTTCAAATCTGGATTTTGACCAGATTAAAACATCAATAAAAGATTATTTAAGATCTAATTCTAATTTTACGGATTATGATTTTGAAGGATCTAATCTTTCAACAATTCTTGATGTTTTGGCATATAATACCTATATCACTTCATATAATGCAAATATGGTTGCAAATGAAGTGTTTATTGATAGTGCTACTTTAAGAGAGAATGTTGTCGCACTAGCAAGAAATATAGGTTATATTCCAAGATCAAGAAAAGCAGCAATTGCTACTATATCATTTTTTGTTAATACATCAAGTTTACCTGATGGAAATAGAATTGCTTCATTAACATTAAAAAAAGGATCCGTAGCAAGTACCCCCGGCAGTTTTGGAAGTCAGTCTTTTGTATTTTCAATTTTAGATGATATTACAGTTCCCGTTGTAAATAATATTGCAGAATTTAATGATATTAAAATCTATGAGGGAATATTATTATCAACTAATTTTACTTACAATTCAAACATTCCAAATCAAAGATTTATATTACCAAATTCTGGAATTGATACTGAATTAATTTCAGTAAGAATAAGAGATACAGTCACAGATTCTTCTTCCGTTAAATATAGACTACAGGATAATGTTTTTGATGTAAATAAAGAGTCTAAAGTTTATTATCTTCAAGAAATTGAAGATGAAAGATATGAATTAATTTTTGGCGATGGTGTTTTATTTGGTAAAAAATTAGAAAATAATAATTATATTGAAATTAACTATATTACATCAAATGGAGATGCTGCAAATGGTATATCTCAATTTAACTTTTCGGGAAGATTATCTTATACAAGGAATGGTATAGATTATAATGTAACTTCGGGAATATCATTGTTAACCACTGGGGTTAGTTCTCAAGGGGGGCAAAATATTGAATCTGTCGAATCAATCAAAAGATATGCTCCAAGAATTTATGCATCACAAAATAGAGCATTGTCTGCAAATGATTATGAAACTTTAATCCCAAATAAGATATATCCAGAAACAGAGTCAATATCAGTTTTTGGGGGAGAAGAATTAATTCCTCCTCAGTATGGAAAGGTTTTTATTAGCATTAAACCAAGAACAGGCGATTTTCTTCCAAATTTAATTAAACAGAATATTAAAAGAGATCTAAAAAAATATGCCGTTGCTGGAATAGTACCGGAAATTTTAGATTTAAAATATTTGTTTATTGAAACAGATTCTAAAATTTATTATAATACAAATCTTGCACCAAGTCCTGCATATGTTTCGAGTATTATTCAATCAAACACAAATAAATATTCGGAATCCACAGAATTAAACAAATATGGAGCCAGATTTAAATATAGTAAATATTTGAAAATAATAGATGATAGTCACGAATCAGTGACTTCAAATATTACCAAAGTTCAAATGAGAAGGGATTTAAGAGTTGTTTTAAATGCCTTTGCAGAATATCAAATTGGTTTTGGTAATGAATTCCATATTAAGAGTATGGATGGATATAATATTAAGTCTTCTGCATTTAAGGTAACAGATTTCCAAGATCTGGTATACCTTTCAGATATACCAGATACAAATAGAACTACTGGTTCTATATTTTTATTTACTGTTCCAAATGTAAATTCTACTTCTTCAACAATTGTAAAAAGAAATGTAGGATCAATAGACTATAAAAAAGGAATTATTACCTTAAATCCTATTAATATATTGTCGGGAAAAATAAAAGATGGACAAAGTATTATTGAAATATCAGCAATTCCACAATCAAATGATGTAATTGGATTGCAGGATTTATATCTTCAACTAGATATTAGTAATAGTATTTTTGAGATGGTTCCTGATGATATTTCATCAGGTCTTGATCCATCAGCATCTAACTATATTGTAACATCAAGCTACAGCAACGGAAATTTAGTAAGATCATAATAAAATGAAAGCAAAAAGAATTCAATTTAATAATATTCTTCAAAATCAACTTCCTTCTTATGTAAAGGAAGAATTTCCTCTTGTTGCTGAGTTTTTAAAACAATATTATATTTCTCAAGAATTTAAAGGCGCTCCAACTGATCTTATTCAAAATATAGATCAATATATTAAATTAAATGAAATAAAAGACAATTCCGATTCAACTACATTAAAATCCAATGTTTCTTTTCTCGATGATGCAATACTTGTAGAAAGCACTATTGGATTTCCAGATTCATATGGACTGATTCAAATAGATAATGAAATTATTACATATTTAAGTAAAACTGAAGACTCTTTTGTTAATTGCATTAGAGGATTTAGTGGAGTAACCTCATATAATAATCAAAATACTAATGATGAATTAGTATTTAAAACTCCAGAATCAAAAGATTTAGAATTTAGATCAGATAATTCTTCAGATCATTATGTATATGTTGATAACAATGAACTAAACGAAAAAACAAAAGTTATTAATTTAAGTTCTTTATTCTTAAAAGAATTTTTTAATAAAATTAAATATCAGTTGACTCCCGGTTTTGAAAGCAGAGAATTTTATAGTGGTTTAGATAAGTATTTTTTCCTCAAACAATCAAAAGATTTTTATTCTACAAGAGGTACTGATTTATCTTTTAAAATTTTATTTAAAGCATTATATGGAGAAGATGTAAAGGTTATAAGACCACAAGATTATCTCATTAAACCTTCTGATGCACAATATAACATTACTAATGATTTATTAGTAGAAAGTATTTCTGGAGATCCATATGAATTATTAAATTCTACACTAAAGCAAGATGAATATGGAAATATTCCTAAAGGATATGCTCAGATTTCAAATGTAGAAAAAATATTTTCTGGTTTAGAAAAATCATTTTATAAATTAAGTTTTGATGCAGGGTATAACAGAGATATTAGGGTTGAGGGAGCTTTATATGGTACTTTCACTGTTCACCCACAAACAAAATTAATTGGAACGGTATCTCCGGGAGAAGATACTTTTACTGTAGATTCAACTGTAGGATTTCCTTTGCAGGGAGATTTACTAGTAACTTATAACGATGGAACAGAAGGAGTCATTTCATATACATCAAAGAGCATTAATCAATTTTTTGGTTGCCAAAATATCTTAAAACCTATTTTGGATGAATCAGATATTTCTTTGAACGTTTATGCATACGGACAATCAAATATTGATCCAACCAAAAATATTAAAGTAAGAATAACATCAGTATTAAAAGATGTTGATATTGTTGATGATACTTACTTCCAAGAACCAAATAATATTGGAATTATTAAAACTTTAGGCGCAAATCCAACAGATATTGTTTCTAATAGCTGGATTTTTAATATTCCAAAAAATTATAGCATTAAGAATCCAATTAAATTAATTGATTCTAGTGATTATACTTATGAATTAACAACAGAAACAGATCATAACTTTATTATTGGGGATGTTATTAGTATAGTTTCAAGTGATGGATCTTCAATAGATTCCACTATTACTAATATTATTTCAAATAGAATTTTTCAAATTAATGGACAAGGTGAAATTGATTTAAATGTATTTTATTCAATAAAAAATAAAATAAAAAAAGTTAATTCTCAAATTTATCCATTTTTAACAAATCAGACTTCTGATATACAAAATGTATACAAGAAAAAAGAAAAAACTTTAGTTGCTTCTTCATCATTACCTTCATATAAAATAGAATGTCTTGATAAGTCTTTAGATTTTTCAGGTACTTTTATTGGAGATACCTTTATTTTTGATTCTATTACAGACCATAGTTTTTATACTGGAGATTCAATTTATTATAAACCAAATTCTTCATCTCCTGTTCTTGCTGAAGGAGTATATTTTGTAGCTAGAGTAAATTCGAATGGATCTATAACAAATGTAGGAACTTCAAATAGATTAAAATTTGCAAAAAGTAGAGATCTTTTATATGATGCGATTAATAATAATTCAAATAATTCTAAATTTATTTTTTATGAAAAAGAAACTTTAGTTTCTGATGGAAAAATAGTTGCTTTTGATTTTTACAATCAAAAGCAAGACCTTCAAAAAAAATTAAGTTCACAAAAACTCTTTAGAGAAATTTCTCCTCCAATAAATGGCGGAGAAGAATATACTACAAATCCAGGAATAACTGGAATGTTAGTTAATGGCGTTGAGATATTAAATTATAAATCAAAAGACAAAATTTATTATGGGGAAATAGAACAAATTGATATTGTAAATTCTGGACAAGATTATGATATAATTAATCCTCCAATTTTACAAATTTCAGATTCTGTTGGAACAGGTGCTACTGGTTACTGTGCAGTAAAAGGATCTCTTCAATCTATTAGAATTGTAGATCCTGGATTTGATTATATAGAAACTCCAAAAATTAATATTACAGGAGGAAATGGGTCTGGAGCAAAAGCATATCCAGTAATGAAACTAATTGATCATGAAGTTTTGTTTAATAGTGAATCTCAATCAGAGATAGTAAATATATCCAATAATACTATTGGGTTTACCACCTATCATAGATTTAGAAACTATGAAAGAGTTGTTTATAAAACTGATAATCAAAAGGGAATAGGTGGAATAAGTACAAATTCTTCATATTATGTCTCAGTAAAAGATTCATATACCATTAGTTTACATAAAAGTCTTGATGACTCTATATCGGGCATTAATACAGTGCCTTTAACTTCGTATGGCGTAGGAAATCATATTTTTAAATCTTATAATAAAAAGTCCGTTGTTGCATCTATCAATATTGAAAATTCTGGACAAGATTACGAAAATAAAAAAAGAACTGCAGATCCAGAATTAATTAACATATATCTAAATGAAATTGAAATAAAAAATCACGGATTTAAATCAGGAGAAATAATAACTTATTCTAATAATGGTTCTGTAATTGGGGGATTGACTAATAATACAAATTACTATGTTACTACCTTAGATGATGATAGATTTAAAATTTCTTTAGTTGGTGTTGGTACAGATAATCAAGATTTTTATTATCAAACAAAACAGTATATTGAATTTACCTCTATTGGATCTGGAGTACATATTTTCAATTATCCTCAAATTTCTGTTGAAGTTATTGGTAAAGTTGGAATATCTTCAGTTGCAGGCAATTCTTTTACAGCAAAAGTTCAACCTATCTTTAGAGGACAAATAACTTCAGTTCATTTAAAATCTGGTGGAGTTGGATATGGATCATCAGAAATTATAAATTTCAATAGAGTTCCTTCAGTTACTTTAAATAGCGGAACTGATGCTAATTTAGTTCCAGTAATTAACAATGGAAAAATAGTTGATGTCTTGATTAATAATTCAGGAAATTCTTATAATTCTCCCCCAAATTTATCAATAATTACTAATGGTAATGGCAGAGGTTGCGTTTTAACTCCAATTTTAGAAAATGGACAAATAAAATCAGTTAATATTATAGAAAGTGGTGCAGGATATGATAGAAACAATACTTTTATACTGGTTAATCCTGCTGGACAGAGAGCAGAACTAAAAGCTAAATTAAAAACTTGGACAATAAACTTATTTAAAAAATATCTTAATATTATCAAAAAAGATGATGGTATAGTTTTTTATAATCCAATTACAGAATATGATTTAGAATTTGTTCACTTATATGCACCAAGACAATTAAGAGAAAACATATATTGCAAAGAATTCGGTGGAAAAGTTTTATATGGAACACCAGATCTTATAAAAAATTCAGATGGTAAAGAAATTCTATCACAAGAACATTCTCCAATAATTGGATGGGCATATGATGGAAATCCAATATATGGTCCATATGGATATTCTAAAAAAGATGGTGGACTAGTTACTAAAATGAAATCCGGATATGATGAAATTATACAATCAAACAGACCATCACAATCTATATTTCCAGTAGGATTTTTTGTAGAAGATTATCAATATATTAGTAATAATGATGAATCTACTTTAGATGAAAATAATGGGAGATTTTGCGTTACTCCAGATTTTCCAAATGGAACTTATGCATATTTTGCAACTATAGAAGAAATTTATTCAGATTCTTTTGGCGGATATGTCTTACCAAAATTTCCATATCTGATTGGTGATAAATTTAAATCTTCACCAAATCAGTTTAATTATAAAAGATTATCAAATCAAGATAATATTAATTTAAATGAAACTGATTGGGTTAGGAATACTTCTCCATATAATATCTACAAAGACTTAAATTCATATTCATATATCTATTTTCCTAATTTATTAAATCAAACTTTTAAAATTAAAAATGTATCTTCTGGATCTATAGAAAATATTGGTATCGTTACTGGAGGTGCAAATTATAAAGTAAATGATTCTATAGTCTTTGATTCCGATGGAACTAGAGGATTTGGATTATCATCTAAAGTTTCTAGAATTGGTGGCAAACTAGTTAACACTATTAGTGTTGCAACCACGTCTATTTACGGGGTTGAAATTTTTCCAGATTCAAGAAAAAAAGATTCTTTTATAGTTGAATCAGATTATCCTCATAATTTTTTAAATAGAGATAAAGTATCAATATCTGGACTAAATACATCTTCTTTCTTAAATGATGATTTTTATGTGGTAGGGGTATCTTCAAACACATTTGCAATATCTGATCCTTTGGGAATAGGTTCTATTGCTGCAACAGGGATTGTTACTTATTTTTCTGTTTCTGGAAATATTGCATATTCTAATATAAATGAAAATGATATTCTAAAAATTGGCAATGAACAGGTCAAAATTCTAAACTTAGATAAAAAATCTTCTAGAATTAGAGTTTTAAGATCTGTTAATGGAAGTGTAGGATCTTCTCATAGTTATAGTGATATATTATATGAAAATCCAAGAAGGTTTTCTATAAATGTTAAAAATTTTAATAGTTATAATCAGAAAAGAAATAAAGAACTTTATTTTAATCCAGTAGAATCTCTTGGTATAGGAACTGTTTCTGGAGTTGGAATAGGAACGTTAATTACTTTTTCAAATCCAGGAGTTGGTATAACTCAAATTTTTATTCCAACAAAAACAATTTATATTCCAGATCATGAATTAGAAACTGGCGATTCTTTAATATATTCTTCAAATGGAGGATCAGAAATTTCTGTCTCTAACAATGGAATAACTACAACTTCACTTTCAAATAATTCAATTGTATATGTTGCAAAAATTTCAAATGATTTAATTGGAATATCAACAGTAAAAGTTGGACTTGGATCTACTGGGGTATTTGTTGGTATTGCATCTACTACAAATACTATTAGTACTTTATATTTTACTGGAATTGGTACTAACACTTATCACAGTTTTAAAACCAATTATTCTAATTTAACTGGGAATGTATATAAAAATATTGTAACAGTTTCTACTGCACAAACACATGGATTAAAAGATACTGATACAGTATTTGTAAATGTAAATCCAGGATTAACAACAACAGTTATCGTCAAATATGATGATGTTAATAAAAGAATTTTAATAAATCCAAAATCATTTTACTCTTCTGGAATTAACACTTCAGAAAGTTCAATATTTATTGAAAATCATGGATTTAAAAATGGCGATAAGATCGTATATAATTCACCATCACCTTCTGTAGGACTAGCAAACAATAAAATATATTACATAGTATCATTTGATAAGGACAAAGTTAAATTATCAAACTCATATTACAGTTCTATAAGTTTTAATCCAGAAATAGTTAAAATTAATTCAACTTCAAATGGAACTTTATCCCTAATAAATCCTCCAATTAAAGCATACAAAAATTCTTTAATAAATTTTGATCTTTCAGATTCTTCTCTTTCATACACAAATGGTCCAGAAAAATATCCAGCATTTGACTTAAACTTCTATATAGATTCGAATTATACTGAAATTTTTAGATCTTCAAAAAATAGTATAGACTTTGAAGTTAAAAAATCTGGTGTTATAGGAATTGATAATAATGCTAAAGTTTCTATTTTAATTAATGATAATATCCCACAAAAACTTTTTTATAACTTAGATAAAGTTTATTCTGGTGGAACTCTTCCCGAAGAAAAAGAACAAATTATTGTGGACTCTTCAGTATATTCAAATAATGAACTTCAAATAGTAGAAAGTGAATATAATGGAGAGCATCAAATTATATCTATTGGATCCTCCGCATTTGTATATAATTTACCAAGTGTTCCAGAAAAAAATTCTTATAGTTTGGGAATTTCATCTATAAGATATGAAACTAATTCTTTGTCTGCTTTTGGACCAATAACTAAAATAAAAATTGATTCCAAAGGAAAAAATTACTATAGTCTTCCAAAGTTTTCTAAAGTTATTACAAATTATGGATCTGGTGCAATTTTAGAAGCAATAAGCAACTCTATAGGAAAAATTAATAAAGTTAAAATTGAAGACATTGGATTTAATTTCCCTTCAGATCTTACTCTACGTCCAAATTTATCTCTTCCTCAAATTTTAAAAGTAGAACCACTAAATTCATTTAAATCAATTGGAATTACTTCTACAGGAAATGGATATAACACTGTTCCCAAATTAATAGTTCTTGATGGAAGCACTAGAAATATCTTGTCTGAGGTAGATCTTAAATATTCTCTTGGAGATACTGAAGTTCAAATTTTAAACAATACATATCGTCTTAATAATATTGCTCCAATTATTATTCCGACTCAAAATACAAATGGTGTGGGAATTAGTTCAATATCATTCAATTCTATAACTAAAGATGTTACTGTAGTTTTAAATGTTGGATATAGTACAGAATCTTCATTCCCATTTTCTATTGGAGATAAAGTTTTAATTGAAAATATTAATGTTGGAGTAAATTCTGATGGAAAGGGGTATAATTCAGAAAACTATAATTATCAATTATTTACACTTACTGCTGTTGATAAAAATATTGGAGGGGAATATGGGTCTGTAGTTTACAATATGAGTGATTTTTTAAATTCAGGAGAGTATCCAGGAAATTGTGATTTTGAAAATTCAGCAGGAAGAATAATTGCAGAAAAATTCTTCCCAATATTTAATCCAACTCTAAAACCAAATGATTTTATTAAGAATGAAAAAATTAAATATTTTGGAGATTCTTTATCACTAGGATTTGTTCAAAATTGGAATACTAAAATTAAGTTACTAACAATATCATCTAAAGAATCAATAGGTTTAGGGAAAATATTGGAGGGAGTTTCTTCTAGAACTCAAGGTAAAATATCTGAAATTATTTCCCCAGAATCTTTTGCAAATACAAATTCTTTTTCAAAAGTTGAAAATGGATGGATTACTGAAACTGGAATTTTAAATAATGAAATTCAAAAAATTCAAGATAATTTTTATTATCAGAATTTTTCATATTCCTTAAAATCTAAAGTTTCATATGATACCTGGAGTGATGCTGTAGGATCTCTAAATCATATCGCAGGATTTAAAAAATTTAGTGATTACCAACTAGAATCGTATACTGTTTCTGGAATTAGAACTGACGCTATTTCTACTATTGATGTATCTGTAGATATTGATGGATTTGCTAGTTTAAATTGCGTATACGATTATGATCTTGCTAAAGAGAACGCCCTGTTCATTAATTCTAATATTGTTTCAGATGAAATAACTTTTTCAAGTAGAATTTTAATGGATTATTATGAGTCTGTTGGAAATAGAGTGTTGCTAATAGATGATATCAGCAGATTTTTTAATAATAATGAACGTTTAACGAATTATTCTGAAATTTATAGATTCCCCCTAATTAATGCAAGATCTCAAAAATATGTCACTTATATAAGAGATAGGAGATATACATCACAAAGACAATTAATGTTATTAACTTTATTACATGACAATGTACGAGGATATATAAATCAATATGCACGAGTTGAAACTTATTATGATCTAGGTTCTTTTGATTTTTCAATAAGTGGGAATGAAGGATCAATATTATTCTATCCCACAAAATATAAAGTTAATGATTATGATGTAACAGTTTTAGTTTATAATATTAAAGATACTTTTTCTGGAGTTGGTACAACTTCCATTGGTGGAATTGTAAATATTGAAACTAAAACTACTTATGCTGCTTCCTCTACAACAATACTTGGTATATCTACAAGTTATACTTCATCAAAAGTTTTAGTTGGTGCATCAGCAACTAATGGAAAATATCAATATAATGAGTTGAATATAATTCATGATGGATCAAACATTGAATATTTTTCCTACGGACAATTAACAAATCATTCTTCTGATGCATATTCAAATTCCGGACTTGGTACATATTATGGATATATATCTGGATCTACTTTAAATATTGACTTTATTCCAAATACAGGTATCGCCGCATCAGTTAGTACTATTTGTGTCTCGATAGCAGATACTTTTGCTTCCGGAATAGGAACTTTTAATACGGACTATATAAAATTTGAAGCAAATTCAACTTCAATTGCATCTTCAATTTCTCCAGTTTCTAATGTTATTGGAGAATACTCTGATAACTATGATGGTGGATACTTTTTAGTTCAAGTATCAGATGTGACAAATAATCGACACCAATTATCTGAAGTTGTAGTCGTTGATGATGAAGTGAATGCATATCTTACGGAATATGCTAATTTAGAAACTCATTCTGGACTGGGAACAGTTGGAGTATCTAAAACTACAAACAAAACACAGTTATTATTTACGCCTATTCCAAATATTGAAACTAAAGTTAAAGTTTGTTTTAATTCACTTAGTAATATTATTAATCCATAGTAAATTTATGAATATACCTTAAGGAGAAAAAAATGTCAATAGGAGATTTTCTTACATCTGGTTATGGAATTTACTATGGAACCGAAAGAGATATTAAACGGTCTTTTGATTTAAAACATAAAAATTTTCCAATTTTTAAAAGATCTTTTGATGCAAGTGATCCTAGTATTGTAAGTATTGGTTCTAGTATCATTAAAATTCAAAATCATTTTTTCGTAACTGGAGAAAAAGTTACTTATTCTGTGGGGGTTTCAACAAATTCCCCAATTGGTATAGGAACTACAGATTTTGGAGTGGGAATAGGAACTACAGATAAATTACCATCTTTAGTTTATATTATTAAAGTTGATGATAATAATATAAAATTAGCTAGAAATGCTGAGGAAGCTTTAAAAACAATACCAATTCCATTGAAATTAACTTCAGTAGGAATAGGATCTAATCATTCTTTTACCACAACTAATAAAAATCCAAAATTATTACTTTCTATAGATAATGTAATTCAATCTCCAATTGTATCATCTTCAACCACATCTAATTTATTATATAATTTTTCTACAATAGATGATATATTATATTCAAATTCTGTTACTAACTTTTTTATAGGAGATTTTATTCAAATAGATAATGAGATAATGAAAGTAGAGTCTGTTGGTGTTGGGTCAACAAATTCAATTAGAGTGATTCGTCCTTGGTTAGGCACAGAACTTGATAACCATTCAATAGGGTCTACTATAACAAAAGTAGTTGGCAATTATAATATTGTAGAAAACACCATTCATTTTGTAGATGCCCCTTATGGAAATGTTCCATTAAGCACTACAACAAATCCTCCAGATGAACAAGATTGGGTTGGAATTTCTACGGGATCAACTTTCCACGGAAGAGTATTTATGAGATCTGCAGAAGCAGATACTTTAAACGATCCGTATTATAAAAATAATGTTTTTGATGATGTATCTTCTCAGTTTAATGGAGTTAATAAATCTTTTGTATTGACTGCAAATAAATCAAATGTAACTGATATTTACCAAGAAAATGCTGTTATACTAATTAATGACATTTTTCAAGGTCCAGGTCTTCAAAGTAATTACACTTTAGATGAAGTATCTGGTATAACATCTGTTACTTTTATTGGTTCTCCAATTTCTTTATCTTCGGATATTAATACATCAGATTTTCCTTCAGGTGGAATAATTGTTTCGGTAGGTTCAACAGAAGGACTTGGGTATCAACCACTAATCTCTGCAGGAGGAACTGCAATTATTTCCGGATTTGGTACAATTTCATCTATTAGTATTGGTAATAGTGGTTCTGGATATAGAGCAGGAATTCAAACAGTTAGAGTTGGGGTTTATACTACAGATTCTTCAAATATTCAATTTGTAGGAACTGCTTCAATAACCAATGGTAGAGTTGTTGGAGTTTCTGTCACAAATCCTGGTGTTGGATACACAATAACAAGTCCACCAAAAGTTATTTTCGATTCTCCTTTATCATATTCGGGCATTCCACTAATTTATTCTTCAACATCTTCAGGAATAGGAACTCAAGCAACAATAGATATTGTTGTTGGACAAGGATCTAGTGTAATTGAATATGAACTTAAAAATATTGGTTATGGATATAATGTCGGAGACATTTTAACTATACCAACAACAGGGTCCATAGGTATTCCTACAGTAATTGGATCTACGTTTAGAGAATTTCAAATTAGTGTTGATAGAACCTTTACTGATAAGTTTAGTGGATGGTCTTTAGGAGAAATTCAACCTCTTGATAATATTCAAAGATTATTTAATGGAACTAGAAAAGTGTTTCCTCTTTTGTTATTAGGCAATTTAACCGCAATATATGCAAAAAAAGGTTCTCCGATTAGCATTCAGGACGTACTTTTAGTTTTTATAAATGATATATTACAAATTCCAGGAAAAGGTTATATTTTTAATGGCGGAAGTAAAATAGAGTTTACAGAACCACCCAAACCAGAAGATACTTGCAAAATTTTATTCTATAAAGGTAGCGGAGACGGTATTGATGTTATTTTCAGGGACATTTTAGAAACTATTAAAGTTGGAGATGATTTAACTTTAACGTATGATTCTTCTATAGGTCAACCTGCATATCTTTTAGAAGATCCAAGATTTGTATCTGATATATTATCTCTTGATACTGTAGAAACAAATCCATATTTTGGTCCTGGAAATACTAGTAATGAAACTCTTACGAGACCAATAACTTGGTGCAGACAAACCGAAGATTTGTTTATAAATGGACAAGAAATTGGAAAAAATAGAATCTTATATGAACCACAAATTTATCCAGTAAGTTATTTAATACAACCTGTTGGAGTAGGATCAAGTGCTATCTTTGTTGATAATATAAGACCAATTTTTAACCCAATGAATGAAAATAATGCATCTTTAGAATTCCAAAAGAATATTAATATAATTTCGCAAGATACAAAAGTTTCTGCAAGCGCAACAGCTATTGTTTCTG
>Ga0075471_10001590_pt1 | contig 14988 bp, 15 predicted proteins | sample DEB19_08_DNA_2_FD_74787 | JGI IMG/M metagenome (GOLD analysis project Ga0075471, IMG submission 74787) | Aqueous microbial communities from the Delaware River and Bay under freshwater to marine salinity gradient to study organic matter... | ecosystem: Environmental > Aquatic > Marine > Coastal ... | reverse complement strand
GGATGTGCGGATGTTTCCGGCGATACATGATTGCCACACCAGGCTCGGGGCGCGTGGATGACAATGCGCGCTACCTGTGTCTCCGCCGCAACCAGCGACAGGCGATTAAATCTCCCGCAGGCCGATCATGCGTTGAGCTTCGACATCCCACACCTTCAAGCGGAGGCAGCGGATGATGTCAGCGATGTGCAGCGAGGTGATTTTGGGTGTCTTCAACTCAGGCATGGATTGGAATGCTTCCGGCAGGCGATAGAAGGGGATGCGCGCGTTGAGATGATGGATGTGATGGTAGCCGATGTTCGCGGTGAACCAGCCCATCACGGCGCCGGTCTTCATGTAGGAGGAGGATTCCAGCGCGGCCTTCTCATAAGCCCATCCGGCGCGGTCGTAGAACGACACCGTCGGGAAATTGTGCTGCGCGTAGAACAAATAGGTGCCGATGGCGCTCGCGATGAAATGCGGCAGCACCAAGGTCAGCAACAGTGCCGTCCACCCCGCGAAATACACCAGCGCCACCCCGAGTCCGAGATGCACCACCACGGCGATCAAGCAATCCCGATGCTCGCGTGGCTGGTTGATGAACGGATACACACACATTCCCCAGAGGAACACGAATACGTAGCCGAACAGAATGGTCAGTGGATGCCGCATGAAGAGATATTCAAACCGGGTGGCGCGCGAGGACTTCAAATACTCGGCGCGCGTCATCACGGGGAACGATCCGATGTGGGCGCTGCGGAGCTTGGAGTTGTGCTTGTGATGATAGTTGTGGGAACTGCGCCAAATGCTGCTGGGACTGAGCGAAAGGATCCCGTAGACGCGCATCATCCACTCGGCCAGACGGGACTTGGGCAGGATGGCGTGATGTTGCTGGTCGTGGTAGATCACGAACAAGCGCAAGATCAGCAGGCCTGCGACGATGCTGCAGACGGTTTTGCCCGCGAGATGGAAACCCCATAATGTGCCGCTGAGCGCAGCCATGAGCAGCGCGGCGGTGGATAGCATGGACCACCAACTTTTCGCAGTGGAGTCCACGGCATACGGTCGGGTTGCCAAGATGAGTTCTTTGCCGACTCTTGGGCTTGCGGGTGAATTGCTCACGCAACAGAGTCCGCGGGATTGCTCGAAATGTCCATGTCCATAGTCGCGGTGGCGGCACAAAAGACCTTGGTTGAGTCTTTTTTGCCTCAAAACGTTGGTTCACTACAGTTGTTTCCCCAAATTCTTAGTCCCTATGCAGCTGCATTCCGCTCTGGCGCGGGTGGGTGCGGTCAATCCTGTCGCGTGATTGCGCTCAAAAAGAAATGGAGTCGGTTCTCGCTAATGCCCCGAAAGGGGGCCACGCTTCACCGGTCGGAAAGAAAATGACATGAACTCTGAACTCATCCACGCCGCACTGGAAAAGGTCGGCAATATCAACACGCTGATCAATGTGGTGTCCCGCCGCGTCCGCCAGCTCAGCCTGGGCGGCGGTGGTGTCACCCGCCCCATGGTGGCGGACACCGCCAATCTCGGCATGGCCGACATCGCCCTGCGTGAGATCATTGAGGAGAAAATCGGCTGGGATATGCCCGAGGCGGAAGAATGGTCACAACCTGTTAAGCGCAAGCGCAGCCGCACGAAGTCCACAAAAACTCCGCGCCCCGCCTCCGCCATTCAAGCGGTCGCTGCGTGAATTCGCTATCCGGTTTTCTTGTGTACAAAAGTGCTGGGTCGGAACCCTGCAGTTGAATTCCAACGGAGTGCTGCGTCTGCCCCATGTCCCTCCCCCCATGCATACCCTGAAACTGATCTGGCAGTTGCTCTGCCACTGGTCCAGACACCTCTGGCCGTCCTCTGCCGCCAAACACGACCGCGATGAGCGGCCGTTGACCTCGGACGGTTCGGAGGTCAGCGAAGCCGAGCGCCTCGACCGCCTGCGCAATCCCTCCAAGTATCTCGGGAAGTAGGCACTTCGCGATGGGGATAGCTTGAGCTAGGCTGCTTGGAGTCCCGCCTTCAGGCGGTCCCCCGGTCAAAGTCTCGCGCAGCACCCAGGCAGACCCCGTCCAGGCGGTCCGCTTCGGCGCAGCGTGACGGTCCCCTTAGCTACTGGCCTTAACTTCCAACTCGCCTAATTGGCGGCCTTTCGCCTAACCTCCGCGCCTGTTTTCAGTCTGTAGCGACGGTCTGTGACCGCCGTCGCTCGTGGAGCGATGCTACAGCAAAAGTTTTTGCCATGATGACCTCAACTCAGATCCGCCAGTCGTTCCTCGACTTCTTCAAGTCGAAGCAGCACACCATCGTGCCGTCTTCAAGCCTCATGCCCGATTCGCCGAACCTGTTGTTCACGAACGCCGGCATGAACCAGTTCGTGCCGATCTTCCTCGGCCAGACCAAGTGCCCCTACACACCCGGTCGCGCCGCCGACACCCAGAAATGCATCCGCGCCGGCGGCAAACACAACGACCTCGACGACGTCGGCCTCGACACCTATCATCACACCTTCTTCGAGATGCTCGGCAACTGGTCCTTCGGCGATTACTTCAAGCAGGAGGCCATTAGCTGGGCGTGGGAGCTGGTCATTGACGTGTGGAAGTTCCCGCCCTCGCGCCTCTACGCCACGGTTTACAACCCGGACAAATCCAAGGGCGACCCTAGCGAATTCGATCAGGACGCCTGGAACTTTTGGGCCGAGAAATTCCGCAGCGTCGGCCTTGATCCCGCCATCCACATCGTCAACGGCAACAAAAAGGACAACTTCTGGATGATGGGCGAAACTGGCCCATGCGGCCCGTGTTCTGAATTGCACGTGGACCTCACGCCCGACGGCAACACGCACGGCAAGCTCGTCAACCAGGGCAGCGCCGAGTGCATAGAAATCTGGAACAACGTCTTCATCCAGTTCAACGCGAACCCGGACGGCACGTTCTCCCCGCTGCCCGCCAAGCACGTGGACACCGGCATGGGCTTCGAGCGCGTCACCAGCATCATCCAGGGCACGAAGAACCTGACCGACTTCGCCAACGCCAAGATTTCAAACTACGAGACCGACATCTTCCGCCCGATCTTCGACGCCATCGAAAAACTGAGCGGTAAGAAATACGGTTCCACGCTGCCGAAACCCGGCAGCACCGGCGACACCGGGCAGGAGAAGATCGACGTGGCCTTCCGCGTCATAGCCGACCACATCCGCACGCTCTCCTTTGCGATCGCCGACGGCATCCAGCCTGGCAATAACGACCGCAACTACGTCCTCCGCCGCATCCTGCGCCGCGCCGTGCGTTATGGCCGCACGCTCGGCTTTCACGAACCGTTCTTCTACAAACTCGTGGACGTCCTGGCCGAAACGATGGGCGACGTCTTCCCTGAGATCCGCGCCAAGAAGAAACACGTTCAAGATGTCATCCGCATCGAGGAAGAGGCGTTTAACAAGACGCTGGATAATGGTATTGCGTTGTTTGAGGAATACGCGCAGCGAGGTCAGGAAGCCGCCAAGGTTGCTCAAGCCGCTCAGCTTCATGGAGCCCAGGGGCACGTGGATGGTGGATTTGCTTTCAAACTCTACGATACCTTTGGTTTCCCGCTCGACCTCACCGAGTTGATGGCGCGCGAGCGCGGCTTGACCGTGGATAAGCAAGGCTTCGAGAAGTTGATGGAAGAGCAGCGTGCGCGCGCCCGCGCCGCGCAGAAGAAGGAAGTCATTTCGCTCTCGCAGATCGAGACCACCACGCCCACCAAGTTCGTCGGCTACGATGACTTGTCGGTTCAGGCCAAGGTCGTGGAAGTCGTTTCGCTCAAGGACAAAATCGCCGTCATCCTCGACGCCAGCGCCTGCTACGCCGAGATGGGAGGCCAGGTCGGCGATACCGGCGAGTTGACCGGCAGCGGTCAGCTCTGGCGCGTCGTCAGCACGCAGAAGTCCGGCAACACCTTCCTCCACTTCGTCGAAGGCGGCGACGCTCCGGCAGTCGGCGCCAGTGTTACGCTCGCCGTTGAGAAGTCCCGTCGCGCTGCCATCCAACGCCATCATACGGTCACGCATTTGCTGCACTGGGCATTGCACGAAGTCGTCAGCAGGGAGGCGTCGCAGAAGGGTTCCTTCGTCGGTCCGGACAAGTTGACCTTCGATTTCAATGGCGCTGCCCTCACCCCCGGGCAGATCGCCGACGTCGAAAAGCTCGTCAACGAGCGCATCCTGGAAAACGCCCCGGTCTCGTGGGTGGAGGTGAAGCACAGCCACGTCAAGGATCGCAAGGACGTGATGCAGTTCTTCGGTGACAAATACGGCGAGTGGGTCCGCGTGGTGCAGATCGGCGGCAAGCCCACCGCGTTGGATGGTTATTCCATGGAACTTTGTGGCGGCACCCACACCCGCGCAACCGGCGAGATCGGCTTGTTCCGCATCGTCGCCGAAAGCGCGATCGCCGCGGGCGTCCGGCGTATTGAAGCCGTCGCCGGTCTCACTGCCTATGACGTCATGCGCGCGGACCGTGAGTTGATCAAGACGGTCGCCGGCAAAGTCACCAGCCCGATTCACGAGCTGGAGAAGAAGATCGAGGCGATGCTCGCGCACCAGAAGGAATTGGAGAAGGAAGTGAAGCTGGCGATGCTTCGCAACGCGTCCAACGCGGCCAGCGAATTGCTGGAGCGCGTGCAGACCGTGAACGACATTCCTTTCATCGCGCACAACCTCGGCGATGCCAACGGAGATTTTCTCCAGGCCATCGCGGATTCGCTTAAAAGCCGATTCCAAGGTGTCCTCGTGCTGGGCGGTGCGGCAAATGACGCCGTGGCCTTGGTTGCTGCGGTTTCCTCGGACTACACTGCTAAGGTGCAGGCCGGCAAAATCATCCAGCAGATCGCCCCCATCGTCGGCGGCAAAGGTGGCGGCAAGCCCGACAACGCCCGCGGCGGCGGCAAGGACGCCACCAAGCTCGACGAAGCGCTCGCCAAGGCGAAGAGTTTGCTGGGCTGAGCTGGCTCATGAAAGCTGCGCTTGTCCTGCTCGGTTTTATTCTTCTGACGTTTCTCGCGCCGCTGGCCGGTTCGTGGGCCGCCCCCGGCGATTGGTACCGCTCGTTGGCAAAGCCAGTATGGACGCCTCCACCCTGGTTGTTTGGTCCGGCGTGGACCTTTCTTTACCTCAGCATGGCCGTCGCCGCGTGGGGCGTGTGGCGCCAGGTGCGTTGGGCTGCACCGAATCGCTGGTGGCTTGTGCAGTTGGCTCTTAACGCGGCTTGGACGCCGCTGTTCTTCGGCCTGCGTCAACCCGGTTGGGCCTTCGCGGAAATACTGCTGCTCTGGTTGGCGATCACGGTGACGATGCTGCAGTTTTTCAAAACCGTTCGCTGGGCAGGCCTCTTGCTGGTGCCGTATCTGGCGTGGGTCACCTTTGCGTCGGCGTTGAACTTTGCCATCTGGCGCATGAATCCGGACCTTCCGTGAGTGCCAGAGATCATTGAGAAGCAAACATGATCATCCAAACCGAATTCGGTGAGCTGCCGACGTCAACGGGGTGGATGCGCACAGAGGTGTTGCGGCCGGCGGTGCCGGGCAAGTATCCCGGGCTCGTCCTGTTCTCCGAGATCTTTCAGATCACTGCGCCCATCCGCCGCACGGCCGCGCTGCTGGCCGGACATGGCTTTGTGGTGGCCGTGCCGGAGGTTTATCACGAGTTTCTGCCCGCCGGAACGGTGTTGGCCTACGACACGGCGGGCGCAGAGCAGGGAAACCAACTCAAGACCACCAAGACGCTTGCCAGCTATGACGACGATGCGCGGGCGGCACTGGCGTTCCTAAAGTCGCATCCAGCCTGCACCGGCAGGCTGGGCGTGATGGGGATGTGTCTCGGCGGGCACCTGGCGTTCCGCGCCGCGATGAATTCCGAAGTGCGCGCCGGCGTTTGCCTGTACGCCACGGACATCCACAAGCGCAGTCTCGGCAAGGGCACGAACGATGATTCGCTCGAGCGGCTGAATGAGATCAAAGGTGAACTGCTGCTGATCTGGGGCAAACAAGATCCGCACGTGCCTCGCGAAGGCCGCGCATTGATCCATGATGCGATGACGCATGCCGGACTGAATTTCACCTGGCATGAGTTCAATGGTCAGCATGCGTTCATCCGCGATGAGGGGCATCGTTACGATCCGGAACTGGCGATGCAATGCTACGGTCTGGCGCTGGAACTCTTCCAACGCAAGTTGCGTGAGGGCGATTTGCCGCCGGCCTGAAGATGAGCGCTTCCCTTTACGAACGTCTTGGCGGTCACGAGGGTATCCTGAAGCTCCTCAAGCCTTTCTACCTTGATGTGCGCCAGCACGCGGTGTTGGGGCCGATCTTCAATTCCCACATTCAGGATTGGCCGGCGCATCTCGACAAGATCACTGAGTTCTGGGCCCTGCAGACGGGTGGGGAGTCGCGCTATCGCGGTGGCTTTGCCGGTGCGCACCTGCGGTTGGGACTGCAGCCCGAGCACTTTCAGCACTGGCTGGGCTTGTGGGAGTTCAACGCTAAGCGTCAGCTTCCGCCGCCGGAGGCGGCAGAGATGATTGCGCTGGCTCACGAGTTCGGGCGGCGCTTGTTTGCCGTGACGCAGGGGCGGCGAATCCAATGAACAATCCATTTAATTCTAGTGTAGACCGTTTCGCAGCTGGCTGCATCGCACTTGTGGTGCTGCTGGAAATTCTCCTCGGCCTCGCCCCCAAGGCGGACCGCATGACGTGGGCGATGGAGAATGCGCCGGTCTGGATTGGCATCATCGCCTGGCTGTGGACGCGGAAGAGTTTTCAACTGAGTCGGCTTTGCCTCGCCTTGTTCACGCTGCATGCAGTCATTCTCATGGTGGGCGGGCATTACACCTATGCCCAGGTGCCGCTGGGCGATTGGGTGAAAGACTGGCTTGGGCTGGCCCGGAATCATTACGACCGCCTCGGGCACTTTGCGCAGGGGTTCATTCCGGCGATCTTCGTGCGCGAATTGTTGTTGCGCGTGGCCCAACTGCCGCGTTCGCGATGGATTCCGTTGTTGGTCGTAAGCGTGTGCCTGGCGTTCAGCGCGTTCTACGAGTTCATCGAGTGGTGGACGGCGTTGCTCACGGGAGACGCGGCCACCGATTTTCTCGGCACGCAGGGCGATCCGTGGGATACACAGTGGGACATGTTCCTCGCGTTCTGCGGGGCAATGATCGCGCCGGCCTTGTTGTCTCGTTGGCATGATCGTTCAATTAAGTCCGTGCAAAGTTAAGGTTCTTCCCGGAATTCCGGAAGGCCCGGGACTTGTCATCGTTAGCGCTTGAAACTACCCTGAAGCCGCACTCAGTTTCTCAACGGGAAGTTTCGGCAAAGGAAGCGGTTTTGCCGGTGAGGTGGGTTGAGCCGGTCGAGCATCGGAGCACAAGTCTCCGGTCGCGGTGCTGGCTAGGTAGTGAAGCGTGGTTCGAAATACCGGGATGCCGGTTGCGTGCACCCGAGGCATCCCCCCGACCAAACCCGACAAATGCCGACATTGGGTGGAGCCGAAAAAGACAACTTATAAAACAATGGTAAAGTCTGGTTCCCGAGCAGCGCAGGCATCTTGCCTGCGGGTGAGCCGGGCATTCTTGCCCGGGGGGGGCGTCGCCATCGCAAAACCGGGTAAAGGAAAGGTAAAGTGCAGCGTGTGATACCGTGTGTGTCGCAAAAAACTCGTATCAAAAAGTATCATTTGGTATCATTTGGTATCGAAGGGTCACGTCAGCAGGTCACCTGGAGTAGCGGACGTGCGTCCGCTCCCTCTGAGAGCAGGGAAAAGTCAGAACTGGCTCGAGTTGGCGGCTACCGTTCAGGGGCTCAAAGTATCAAAGGTGACCCGACCTAAAAATCGAAATTCGGTAAAGCAAAGGTAAAGTAAAGGTAAAGCCACTGGGTGCCCCTGGCGGTGGATTTGTAATTGTTAAGTTCTTCTATATTAAACAGTTAGGAGTTTTATTGAGACTCCTATTGGTTCGGCGGGAATCGTTCGGCAGCTTTACCCCGTTTACCACCCCATCGTCCCGTCCGCCGGCAACTTCATCCCCCGAAACACCCCCCCCCGGAATTCCGTAATGCACCAAATAAAAACGCCGCCCGGTTGACCGAGCGGCGTGGGGAAGTGGCAAGGGCCATTATTTGCCCGGATTCATGCGCTTCATCATCTCTTGCTGCATCAGCGACATGACCGAAGTGTATTTGGTCATGCCTTCCGGGGCGGCGAACTGACTGGCTGCTGGTTTATCGAATTTCACGCGCTTGAAGAGCATGGTGATGTCCATGCCATCCTGAGTGGTCTCGATCTTCACGGGAAAATTCTTCAATTCAGTCGCGTTCCACACGGTGAACTCGCTCGTCTTACCCTCCTTGTTTTTCACGGTGGCTTTGTTCTTCACGCATTGATGTCCGTCCACCTGTTCGCGGCCGACTTCGGTGAGTGAAACTTCGTCGTCCGCGCCAGACTTGGCAGCGTCGGCTTTGCTGACCGGCATTTCGGCGTAGGCTTTGAGCGAGGGATAAATCATGTAAACCACCTTCTCTTCGGGAAGGGAAATGGTGGTGAGATTGTCCATGCCCATCTGTTTCATCTGGTCGATCGCTTCAGGCGGGAGGCTGGCGCTCTTCAGGTCGGCCATGTTGAGTTCGAAGCGGGATTTGCCGTCGAGGTACGAAATCTTGCCGGGCATGGACATTTCTCCCGTGGGGCCGCCTTTAGCATCGACCTCCACGTCTGAGGAGAAGGATTTGTTCTCGCCGAACAACTTCGACATCGCCCCCGAGAAGTCAGGGCCACTGGGACCGCGACCGCCGAACTGGGCGTGGGCAGTGATGCCAAAGAGAAGTGTGGCGCTGAGGGTCAGTGAAAGGAGTCGTTTCATGGTGCTTGTAAATTGAGATTGTTTCGCAGGGATAACGAGTGTCGGAAAAGATGCCAGCAAATTATTTCCCGCGCATCCGGGCGTAGGCTTCTAATGCCACCTCTCGGGAAATGCCCAGGCTCACGATGGGTTGGGGATACGTTTCGTCGAGCTTCACTCCGGCTTTCGCCAGGATCTCTGGCGGTGCTTCCCAAGGGTTATGGATCCATTGGGCAGGCAGCCTGGCCAGTTCGGGAACCCACTTGCGGACGTAGTCGCCGTTGGGGTCGAACTTCTCCCCTTGGCTGATCGGGTTGAAGATTCGGAAGTAGGGGGCAGCATCGGCGCCGCAGCCGGCGGTCCATTGCCAACCGAGGGTGTTCTGCGCGAGATCGGCATCAACGAGTGTATCCCAGAACCAGCGCGCGCCTTCCTGCCACGGGATTAGCAGATTCTTCACGAGGAACGACGCGACCACCATGCGTATGCGGTTGTGCATCCAGCCGGTGGTCCAGAGTTCGCGCATGCCGGCATCCACCAGCGGAACGCCCGTGCGACCGCGTTGCCAGGCTTTGAGCCATTCGTTGTTATCTCTCCACGGAAAGTTTTTGAACTCGGCGCGCAATGGCTCGGTGGGCGTGTGCGGAAAATGGTAGAGCAGGTGATGAGCGAATTCGCGCCAGCCAACCTCGGCAAGGAACTGCGAGTTACGCCACGCTGGGCTGGGAGCGGCCTTCCGCAACGCATGCCAGATTTGACGCGGTGAAATCTCGCCGAAATGCAGGTGCGGTGAGAGACGGGAAGTGCCCAAGACGTCGGGGCGATTGCGGTCACTGGAATAATTTTGGAACGCTGACGCGATGAACCGCTGGAGCTGTTCCTTTGATCCAGCTGCTCCCGGTTTCCACGCGGCCCGCATTCCTTCAGCCCATTTGATTTTGGGTTCAAGCTCCAATTCAGCCAGATCGAGTGATGTCGGCCAGTCGGTGGGGGAGGGGATTTTCTTGGGCGGGTTGATTGGTTCTGGCGGGTCCGGCAACGTGAGGCAGTGTTTCCAAAATGGCGTGAAGACCTGAAAGGGATTGCCGGATTTATTTTGAATCGTCCAAGGCTCGTGGAGCAGGGCGGCGTTGAAGCTCTCCGCCTCGATGCCTGAGTCGCGTAATTCGGCTTTTAGTGCTTTGTCGCGTTTGGTGATTCCGGGCTCGTAGCGGCGATTCCAGAGGACGGCTTTTGCACCTGTCTCTTTGATCAGTTTGCGCAACGCTTCGCGAGTGGAGCCCGAACGGATCACCAGCCGAGAACCAAGACTGCGCAGGTCTGCGGAAAGCGCGGCCAACGATTGGTGTAACCACCATTCGCTGGCGCTACCCGGGGGCCACTCGCCCTCCTCGTCGGGAGCCCAAATGAACACGGGAATCACGGGCTTGCCGCGCTCCAGCGCGGCGGCCAAAGCAGGATTGTCCGCAATGCGCAGATCCTGACGAAACCAGACCAAAGTTGCCATCTGGGCGAGTGTTGCCGCAAAGAGTGCTGGCGTCAAATGGGTTGAGACGGGTCGTTGGTTGCCTGAGCCGGGCCTAAAACTTTTCTTGGCTGGTTTTGAACCCGCGGCGCGTCGTCAGGTCGAAGTAGTGTTGTTGGGATGGTTGTTGAGCAGGTTGTTTGTGGTTGTTGGGCCTGCGCGGCGTGCATGCCGCGCAGGCTTTTTAATTTGCAATTTTGGGCATCCGGTGGAAATTACCGTCGTTCTAGCCGTTGGCAGGCGTCGTTGCTTGCAATCACCAAACACACAACGGCTCACAGTAAAAACCAAACAACGGTAATAGACATATGAAGAAGTTCATTGCGATGCTGGCCTTGGTGGCCTTTGCCTGTGCAGCCAACGCCCACTGTGGCAAGTGCGAGGGAGATTCCAAGCCCAAGACCTGTGAGAAGTGCAAGGATTGCAAAGGCGAGTGTAAGTGCAAGTGCCACAAAAAGGACGAACATAAGCACTGAAGATTGTCGCGACACCTTGTCTCATTCGCTGCGGTGGCATCATTTCCTTTGAATGGGCCGTTGAAAAGTGTCGTCAAGTTTGAACGCGTAATGCTTGGAGCTGTCTTCTGAGTGTTCGCATCAAACAACATAACAAAATAAATATGAAGAAACTCGTTGCAATCATGGCGCTCGTCGCCTTCACGTTCGCAGTTCAAGCCGGAGAAGGCTGCGGCTCCAAGTGCCCGTCCGGTGCTAAAGGTGATAAGGCCAAGTCCGAGGGCTCTTGCCCCGCCGGCGGCGAAAAGAAAGCCGACGACAAGAAGGCCTAACAGGCCTCCGAAAATATTCAAACCCGCGTGGCCAAAGCCACGCGGGTTTTTTATTGGCAACGGCTCAAAAGGGAGCTTGGCTAGAGCCGAGAGACCAGCAGCTCGCGTTGCAGGATGATTTCCTTGGGTAATTGGCCATAGAGTTTGATGAAGAGTTCATCCTGCGAAATCACTTCGCGCCGCCATTCTTCAACGTTCAGATTCATGAGTTTGTCCCAGTTCGCAACATTGACCCCACTTGATGTCTTCCAGGTCCATATCGTGCTGGTGGGGCACCCAGCCCAATGTGCTTTCCTAAGCACTCGCGCGCCCATGGCAGCCATCCACAATCCACTTCAGCATGCGCACGTTTTCTCCGAAGCCAGGCCAGAGAAAATGTCCGTCGCCATTTTTGCGGAACCAGTTCACGCCGAAGACGCGCGGGTGCTGGCCATCCTCCAGTTATTTCGGGTTTCGTTTTGCCGTGCTTTGGGGCCAGTGCCCGGATTTTCGCAGGTTGGTTCCGGGGGGAAGCCTTGCAGCCCGCCAAATCCGTCCCTTGATAGATTTCAGAATCGTCCGAAGTTGTTCGTAGAAAGGAAACGAACCATGAATGTGACATTATCCCGAGAGCAGGCGGGCGTGACACGCCCGGTGCATCCTGCCATTAACTTGCGGAAGATTCTCGCGCCGGTGGATTTTTCCAATCACTCCGGCAAGGCGTTGGCTTACGTGCAAGCAGTAGCCAGACAATTCGGAGCAGAAGTCCTGTTGGTCCACGTCGTCGAGCCGACGGTCATTCCCGACAACTTCGGAATCGTGCCGCCCGCGTATGAAGAAGTGGGGGCAGCGTTGATCAAGGCGGCCAAAGAGCGGCTCACCCGCCTCACGTCCGAGTTGGGCTTGGACACAGGGAAGGTGCGTTGGGAGGTTCGCACCGGCAGGGCAGCGTGGGAGATTGTCCGAGCCGCCGAAGAGGCTGGGGTGGATTTGATTGTCATCACCACGCACGGTTATACTGGCCTCAAACATGTTCTAATGGGTAGCACGGCGGAATTGATCGTGCGCCACGCGACTTGCCCGGTTTTGACGGTTCGGAGCCAGGCGCCCAATCTAAATGACCCACACTCACAGGGGCTTGGAACCCCTGCCGGGCGGACGAAACCGATGCCAACCGGGGCTTGAAACGGCCCGGAGGGCCATTTTAATCGCTTTACACCCTGGATTATGCTCCGTATGCTCAGCGCTCTTAAAAATAGAGTTACATAGCAATTTTGATCGCAAATATGGAAGCTAAGGCGAAGACAATCGCAGAATTTAAGACGCACGACAAAGACACCGGTTCTCCGGACGTGCAAATCGCGCTGCTCACTGAGCGCATCAACCATCTCACCGAGCACTTGCAGACTAACAAGAAGGATCACAGCTCACGCCGTGGCCTCCTGATGCTGGTCGGCCAGCGCCGCAGTTTGCTCAACTACCTTCAGACCAAGGATGTGGCCCGCTACAAGGCGGTGACCAAGAAGTTGAAGCTGCGTCATTGAGGAGGCGTCCCCTGCGAATGCAGGAACGATTACTGGTTTGAATTTGCAGGGCCGTCAACGCGACCGGCCCTGTCCTCGTTGTTGTCAATCAGGTCGCGAACCAAAGCAAAGACCCGCCGTCCCTGGGAAATTTCAATCAGCCCCGAAACAGTTCACACCAAGTTTCGGAGTTCATTGAAGTTCCTCGGGGAGGCGGCGGGCGAAAGGAAAAAATGGCAGTAGAAAAAGTAGTCGCTCCGTTGGGCGACAAGCAGGTTGTTATTGAATCCGGCAAAATCGCCAAACAGGCGGACGGATCAGTCACAGTTCAAATGGGCGAGACGATCGTGATCGTCGCCGCCGTCGGTGCCGTCAAGGCCAAGGAAGGTCTCGATTTCTTCCCGCTCACGGTGGATTACCGCGAGAAAGCCGCCGCTGCGGGCAAGTTCCCCGGTGGTTATTTCAAGCGCGAAGGGCGTCCCACCGAAAAGGAAATCCTCACGTGCCGTCTCACCGACCGGCCCATCCGTCCGCTCTTTCCCAAGGGCTGGTATAATGAAGTCCAGGTTCAAACCGTTCTGCTCAGCGCGGACGGCGAGAACGATCCCGACATCCTCAGCATCATCGGCGCTTCGGCCGCGTTGATGGTCTCCGACATTCCTTGGGCTGGTCCGCTCGGCGCCGTGCGCGTCGGTCGTATCAACGGCCAGTTTGTCGCCAACCCCACGCACGCCGAACAGGCTGAGAGCGATCTCGACCTCGTATACGTGGGCAGCGAGAAGGAACTCGTGATGTTTGAAGGCGCGGCCAAGGAAATCTCCGAAGCCGACTTCAACGCCGCACTGGCTTGGGCACAGAACGTCATCCAGCCTCAGATCGCCGCGCAGAAGGAGCTGGCCACCAAGGCCGGCAAGCCCAAGCGCCAGATCAAGCTCAACGTCGTTCCGGAGGAAATCTTGAACGAAGCCAAGGCGCTCGCCGGTGACCGCATCGTTCCCGCGTTGCTCACCCAGGGCAAGCTGGCTCGCGAGGCGGCTGTCAACGCAATCTTCGAAGATGTAGGCGCAAAGCTCGTCGAGAAGTTCGGTGCCGAAAAAGTGACCCCGGTTGGCATCAAGGACGTGCAGTATTACATCCAGAAGGAGGCCGTCCGCAGTCTGATGCTCGACGCAGGCAAGCGGCTCGACGGACGCGGTTTCGCTGACGTTCGTCCGATTTCCTCGGAGGTCAGTGTTCTGCCCCGCGCGCACGGGTCCGCCATCTTCACCCGCGGTGAAACGCAGGCGCTTACCCTCGCCACCCTCGGCACAAACGAGGACGCTCAGGAGTTCGACTCCTACACTGGCGGCGAAACCCAGAAGAAGTTCATCCTCCATTATAACTTCCCCAACTTCTCCGTCGGCGAAACCGGTCGTATTAGCGGTCCCGGTCGTCGCGAGATCGGTCACGGCGCACTCGCTGAACGCAGCATTGAGCCGATGATTCCGTTGAAGGAGTATCCTTACGCAGTACGTATCACGAGCGAGATCATGGAGTCGAACGGCTCCACCTCGATGGCGAGCGTCTGCGGCGGCACGCTGGCGTTGATGGATGCGGGCGTTCCGCTCATCCGTCCAGTCGCAGGCATCAGCTGCGGTCTGTGCAGCGAATACGGCAGCGACGGCAAGATCGCCCGGTATCAATTGCTGACGGACATCCTCGGCTCTGAAGACCATTTCGGTGACATGGATTGCAAGATTGCCGGCACCGAGAGGGGCATCACCGGCTTCCAACTCGACCTCAAGCTCAAGGGCTTGCCGCTCGAAATCATGGCTGAGGCCATCGAGCGCACCCGGGTGGCGCGCCTGCACATCCTCGCTGAGATGGCGAAGACCATCGCCACGCCTCGCGCCGAGATGAGCAAGTATGCTCCGCGCATCGAGACGCTCCAGATTGATCCGGAGAAAATCGGCGCGCTCATCGGGCCTGGCGGCAAGAACATCAAGCGTCTCGTCGAGGAATCCGGTTGTGAGATCAACATCGAGGACGACGGCACGGTCAACATCTACTCCGTCTCCGGCGAAGGCATGGCCATTGCCCGAGACGCGATCCTTGCGATCAGCGCCAAGCCCGAAATTGGCAAGATCTATCGCGGCAAGGTGGTTACGATCAAAGAATTCGGCGCCTTCGTTGAATTCATGCCAGGAAAAGACGGCCTCTGCCACATCAGCGAACTCGCGAACTTCCGCGTCAAGCAGGTGGAAGACATCGTCAAGATGGGCGACGAGATCTGGGTGAAAGTCCTGGAGATCGACGAGAAGGGCAAGATTCGCCTCTCCCGCAAGGCCGC
>Ga0075471_10001588_pt1 | contig 14991 bp, 13 predicted proteins | sample DEB19_08_DNA_2_FD_74787 | JGI IMG/M metagenome (GOLD analysis project Ga0075471, IMG submission 74787) | Aqueous microbial communities from the Delaware River and Bay under freshwater to marine salinity gradient to study organic matter... | ecosystem: Environmental > Aquatic > Marine > Coastal ... | reverse complement strand
TCTGAACCCGCCGAAGTGAGTGCGGACGGCGCGTCGCTCGGCGCGCGCATCCGCAGCCGCGACGACATCCACGTGATAGCGGCCCTCACGGCCATCACCGCATGGGCAATCGGCCCGCTCTTCACCAAGTCGATGTCGGTCGGCACCCCGTCGATCGTCTTCTACCGAATCCTCATCGGCACGCCGATCATGATCGCGATGTCGTACAGGTTCGGGGACGGCCTGAGCGTTCCGCTGCTGAAGAAAGCCGCTCTCCCGGGTCTCCTGTTCGGCTCGTCGATGCTCGCCGGCTTCGCGGGCATCCGCATGACGTCGGTGGCGAATGCGACGCTCATCGGCAACATGCAGCCGGTACTGGTCATCTTCCTCGCACCCAAACTGTTCGGGGAACGCCTGAGGGCACGCCAGTTGCTGTTCGCCGTCACCGCACTCGGCGGCGTCCTCACGGTGGTGCTGGCGGCGGCCTCCACGAGCGGTGCTCATCTCAGTGGCGACCTCATGTCCGTTCTCAACGTGTTGATCTGGACGGCGTACTTCCTCATCGCGAAGCAGCGCCGGCTGGCGGGGGTGGACGGATGGTCCTTCCTCGCCGCGGCTTTCTGCTGGTCGTGCCTCATCGTCATCCCGTTCGGTGCGATCGCCAGCAACGACCTCGGCCGGGTGACTGCAAAGGATCTTCTGTTCGTGCTCTGCATGGCAATGGGGCCGGGAGTCATCGGGCACGGTCTGATGACGTGGTCGCAGAGTCATCTCGACGTGACACTCGCGTCGATTCTTGGTCTGCTCGGCCCCGTCATCTCCACGACGCTCGCGTGGCTCGTCTTCGGGGAGTCGCTCACGGTTCTGCAGTTGCTGGGCGGGGTCATCGTGATCGGGGCATTGTCCTTGCTGGTCAAGGACCAGAGGGGCCCGGCCGAATCAGTCGTGGCCCACGAGACTGCCTAGCCCGTTGCGACGGGCGGGTCCCTCGGTACAATGGGAACCCACATACGCGGATGTGGCTCAGTTGGTAGAGCATCACCTTGCCAAGGTGAGGGTCGCGAGTTCGAATCTCGTCATCCGCTCCATTCGAAAGGCGCCCTGCGGGGCGCCTTTCTTGTTCCCCGGGTCAGGCCTGGGGAGGGGACAGGGTGACTTCGGAGTCCTCGATGGCCCGGTTCACCACGCGCAGCAGGGCCACCCCGATGCCGCTTGTGCGGACCGGAACGACGTTCGCCATGTGGGTCCAATCCCGGGGATGGCCGGAGACCTCGTGCGTGACCCGCGTGACCCGGTAGCGGGTGTAGGTCTCGCCTTCGTTCGTGACGTCCGTGAAGACGGCCTCGTCAAGGAAATCGTCGACCTTCGTGAGTTCCGACAGGAGTCGGTACGTGGGCTCAGCCATTGGGTGTCCGGTCGCCGCGCGGGTCAGGCAAAGTCGGGGATCGACCAATTGATGGCGTGGAGCACCGCGAGTTGGGTGCGCGTCGAGAGTTGGTTGTCCTGGAGCAACTGTTCGATGTGGTTGCGGACCGTCTGCAGGGACATCTGAAGGGTCTCGGCTATCTCGCGGTCGGAGAGCCCGATGCCGATCAGGTCCGCGATGCCCGACTCGAGCTGGTTCGCGTAGGAGAGCGTGCGGGTGAGGATCCCCGGTGTGAGGTTCAGAGACTTGATGACCGGGTGCTCCGAGAGCGACGAACGCCGTGACACGACGTCCACCAGTTCCGACGCGAGGACGGCAGGCGACGACGGGACGGCGATGACGCCGTCGAAACCGAACTGGTGGGCCTTCACGAGCAGTGGTGTCGTCGGTCGCGGCGATGCGACCACGCGTGCAACCGACGATGAGACCGTCTCGGGGATGGCGTCCCTGATGAATCGCGACAACTCGACGGTGTCCTCTGAATGGATGGACACGTCCACCGGTTCGCTGTTGAGCACGTCGATCGCGTCCCGGCCCGTGCGTGCGATGGACACGAGGTTCAGCTCCGGGGCCTGCTGCAGCAGTTCCGCGACTGCGGTCAACGGTGAGTGTGTGCTCTCGCACAGCAACACGTTCATGGGATTCCCTCCGTACGGTCGACATGCACAGGGAACATGTCCCCGGGGGAAATCGACTGTCTGGAACGGTACTTGGGTACATCCGTGCGGGAGGGGATGTCCTCTGTGGGACAATTTCCTCCATGACCGTTCAGTTCGGAATCCATCTCGGCCCCCAGAACGCCACCGTCTCTGATCTACGGAGACTCTGGAAGTGGTGCGACTCCGCGGGGCTTGACTGGATCTCGTTGTGGGACCACATCTACGAGGCGCCGCCTGCCGGTGGCACCCAGGTGCACTACGAGGCGTTCTCGATGCTCGGTGCCCTTGCGGCGGACACCACTCGTGCCCGCATCGGCTGCCTCGTGTTCTGCTCCCAGTACCGCAACGTCGGGGTGCTCACGAAGGGCGCCATCTCGGTGGACCACATCTCGGGCGGACGGTTCGAGATGGGTCTCGGCAGTGGTTGGCATGACCAGGAGGCGAAGGCGTTCGGGCTTGACTGGCCGACACAGGGCGGAAGATTCAAGGTGATGGAGTCGCAGTTGCAGGCCATCGAGAGGTGGCGCAACGGCGAGAGGGTGACCCAGTCGTCGCCCGGCGTGGAACTGGACGATGCCGCGATGGTTCCGGCACCGATGGGGCGCATGCCGATCTGGATCGGTGGTCTCGGCCGCGAGAAGACGCTCCGCATGGCGGGCAGGTACGCCGATGGGTGGAACGCCGCGTACGTCCCGGCCTCCGAGTACCGGGAACTGAACGGCGTGCTCGATGACTGGTGCGACAAGGCGGGCAGGCCCGCGTCGGCCGTCGAGCGCAGCATCAACCTGTCGTACGGGCTCAGCACGGAGGACGTCTCCGTGGTGAAGAACCAGTTGCGTGAGCAGTGGGGAGCGGCCGCCGACCGCATCATCAACGGCTCGTTGCTCGGGCGCCCGGGCGACGTGATGGAACAGGTGGCGCCGTTCGTGGAGGCAGGAGCACAACTGATTAACATCGCGATACGCCCGCCCTGGGACTTGTCGTTGTTGCAGGAGTACGTCGAGAACATCGTCCCCGCGATGCGGTCGGAATGGTCATAGGCTCCGCTGCATGAAATTCGGCGTTCAGCTCCACCCACAGGCAACATCGGTCAAGGAGATGCGCGAGGCGTGGCGCGCGGCCGATTCCATTGGTGTCGACTCGATCTTCGTGTGGGACCACTTTTTCCCGCTTTACGGTGACCCGGACGCACCCCACTTCGAGGCCTACACGCTGCTCGCCGCCATGGCCGCGGACACGAAGCACGCCCGCATCGGTGCGCTCGTCACCTGCTACTCGTACCGCAACGCGAACCTGCTCGCCGACATGTCGCGCACCATCGACCACATCTCGGACGGCCGTTTCATCCTCGGCATCGGCTCGGGCTGGTTCGAGCGGGACTACACCGAGTACGGCTACGAGTTCGGCACCGCTACCGGCCGTCTGCGTCTCCTTGCCGACGGTCTCCCGGTCATCAAGGAGCGTCTCGGCAGACTGAACCCGGGCCCGGTCAACGGGAGCATCCCGCTGATGATCGGCGGCAGCGGTGAGAAGGTCACGCTGAAGCTGACCGCACAGCACGCCGACATGCACAACGCGTTCGGTCCCGTCGACAACTTCCGCCACAAGATGGGCGTTCTCGACAAGTGGTGCGGGGAGCTGGGCCGCAACCCGCGCGACATCGAGCGCACGGTTGCCGTCCGGCCCGAGGAACTCGCCGATGTGAAGGCATACGAGGACGCCGGCGCCGACCACATCATCGTGATGCTGGGGAACCCGTACGACATGTCCGCCGTCGAGAAGGTGCTCGCTTCCCGCTGACGCCGGCGGGCGATGTACCGTTCGCCGCGGGGAACTATCCCGGGGGGAACATGAATCTGCAGACCGTCCTGTACGAGGTCACCGACGGCGTGGCCGTCATCACGCTGAACCGTCCGCAGGCAATGAACGCCTGGACCCCGCAGTTGAGTGACGAGCTCACCATGGCGTTCGGGGCGGCCGACACCGACGACGACGTGCGCGCCATCGTGGTGACGGGTGCCGGGAAGGCCTTCTGTGCCGGTGCCGACCTCAGTGGCGGGGAGGAAGGGTTCCGTGGCGGAGAGGCGAGCAGCTACGACGGCCCTCGTCGTTGGCCGCACCACACGTCCAAACCCGTGATCGCGGCGATCAACGGCCACGCGGTTGGCGTCGGCATCACCTATCCGATGCTCGCCGACATCCGCATCGCCAGCGAGACCGCGAAGATCCAGTACGCGATGGTGCGCCGCGGCATCCTGCCCGAGCTCGGTTCGCACGTCATCCTCCCGCGCATCCTCGGTTTCTCGAAAGCGGCGGAACTGCTGCTGACGGGCCGCATGATGTCGGGCGCGGAAGCCGCGGAGATCGGTCTCGTGTCCCGCGCGGTCCCGGCCGACCAGGTGCTGCCCGCGGCGATGGAGATGGCGCGTGACATCGCGGTGAACACCGCGCCCGTCTCGGTTGCGCTTGCCAAGCGCCTGATGTGGGAGGGCATGAACATGGGCATCGACGAGATGATCGCCACCGAGGGCCGGATCATCAACAAGCTCGCATCGTCACCCGATTCGGTCGAGGGGGTGCGGGCGTTCTTCGAGAAGCGCACTCCGGAATGGTCCATGAGGGTCTCGTCCGACATGGACACGTACAGGAAGTAGGTTGACGGTCATGCAGACAGCCCAGATCAACGGAACCACCATTGCGTTCGAGGACACCGGCGGCAAGAAGCCCGTCGTGATTTTCAGCCACGGGTTCCTCATGGACCATTCGATGTTCGACGCCCAGGTGGCGGCGCTGCGCGACACTCACCGCGTGATCACGTGGGACGAGCGCGGTTTCGGTGGCACGAAGGCAACGGGGGACTTCACGTACTGGGACTCCGCGAACGACGTGCTCGGTCTGATGGACCACCTCGGCATCAACTCGGCGGTGCTCGGCGGGATGTCGCAGGGCGGATTCCTGTCGCTGCGCGTCGCACTGACCGCCCCGGAGCGCGTGGAGGCATTGATTCTCCTCGACACCCAGTCAGGGGTCGAGGCCCCCGAGACCGTTGAGCCGTACAACCAACTGCATGCGGCATGGGTGGAGCACGGGGCGGTGGCCGTGCAGGACATCATCGCCGGAATCATCCTGGGACCCGGCGACTGGTCCGAGTGGTTCGCCAAGTGGGGGGCCATGGAGCCCGACCAGTTCACCGCGGCGTTCAACTGCCTGATGCACCGCGACGACATCACCGACCGCCTCGGTGAGATCACGTGCCCGGCTCTCATCGTCCACGGCACCGCTGACGTGGCCATTCCCATGGAGAAGGCGGAGGTGCTGCGCGACCGCATCGCTGGTCCGACAACGCTGGTGCCCGTGGAGGGAGGTCCGCACGCCGCGAACATGACCCATGCCACGGAGACCAACCGGGCCATCGTCCAGTTCTTGGCGGCGCTCGCCTAACTGCGAAACTGTCCCCAGACGTCACTTTTGACCTGGGGGTAGACACATGCCGTTGGAACTCGATTTCGGGCCGGCCGCGGAGGCATTCCGCACGGAAGTGCGTGCGTGGCTGGAGGCCAACAAGCCGAAGGAACTGATCGGCGTGAACGCCGAAGAGGCACAGCGCCAGAAGAACCCCGCGCTCAGCGCATGGGCGAAGAAGCTGACCGAAGCCGGGTACATGTGCGTCGGCTGGCCGAAGGAGTACGGCGGCCGCGGACTCACCGGCGTGGAAGTCGCCGTGCTGAACGAGGAGTTCGCCCGCGCGAACGTGCCGCGCATCACCCGCGGCATGGGTGAGTGGCTCGTCGGTCCCTCCATCATCGTCTGGGGCACGGAGGAACAGAAGCGCAAGTTCCTTCCCCGCATCGTCGACGGCACGGACCGCTACTGCCAGGGTTTCTCGGAGCCTGACGCGGGGTCGGACCTCGCATCGTTGAAGACCCGCGGCGTCATCGACGGCGAGGAAGTCGTCATCACCGGCCAGAAGGTGTGGACGTCGGGCGCCACCGAGGCGAACATGATGTTCTGCCTGGCACGCACCGACCAGGACGCGCCGAAGCACGCTGGCATCTCCTACGTGCTCCTGCCGATGTTCAAGGACGACAAGTCCTCGAACGGCATCGAACTGCGTCCGATCCGCCAGCCCCACGGCGCGTCGCACTTCACCGAGACGTTCCTCACGGAATCGCGTGCACCCGTCGCCAACATCATCGGCGGTATGAACAACGGCTGGCGCGTCACCATGACGACGCTCGGCAACGAGCGCGGGGGCAACGCCACCACGCAGCACGTGGAGTTCACGAAGCAGTTCTGGGCCGCCGTCGAGATGCTGCAGAAGTCCGGCAAGGCGAAGGACCCGATCATCCGCCAGGAACTGGCATGGGCATACAGCCACGTCGAGATCATGCGCTTCAACGGACTGAAGGTGCTGTCCGAGGTCATCGCCCGCAAGGAGCCCGGCCCGGGTGCGTCCGTGAACAAGATGTTCTGGTCCGAGTACGCCCAGAAGTTCTCCGAGCGCATGATGAACGCCCGCGGAGCCGATGCGATGCTCGCCATCAGCGAACCCGGGGAGCAGTACGCGGTGGACCGCTGGACCTCGATGTTCTTCCAGCACCGTTCCTCCACCATCTGGGGCGGCACCGCACAGGTGCAGCGCAACATCGTGGGCGAGAGGGTGCTCGGACTGCCGAAAGAGCCGGGCCAGAAGGGCTGACCCGGCTCTCTCGATTGTGGTGCCACTGACGCGGCACGGTCACAGGTTGTCTTCGGCGTCCTTGCCGGTCTCGAAGAACTCCGACGGCATCGACATCATGCCGCGACGCTTCTTCTCGCGCAGGTTTGAGGTGCCCTTGGAGAGGCTGTCGAACATGCGGCGGGAACTATCGCCGTCCGAACGCCACGCCTGGCTTGCACCGTCCTCGTAACCGAACTGATGGGCATCGCCGTACGCGTCGAGCCCTGCGGACAGGTAGACGAACTGCCATCCATCGGTCGTGCGGTCGGCGATGAGCTTGCGGACCTTCTCGAGGGTGAACTCACGGCTGCAGTTCTCCATGCCGTCCGTGATGGTGACGAAGATGATGTCCTCGGTGGCCAGACCGGTGGCGGCGCGTGACTGCTGCTCCACCATGGTGCGACCGATCGTGAGCCCTGTGGCGTCGAGCAAGGGGGTGCTTGCCCGGGGGACGAACGTCCGCTCGGTGAGCGGGTGAGTTTCGGAGATTGGTGCACCCCAGACGATTGTCTCCTGGGGGTCCTGGGAGTCGAACAGCACGATGCTCATGCGTGCGTCGGTCCCGTTCGACCGCTGTTCCTGCAGGTAGGTGTTGAACCCGCCGATCACGTCCGTGGCGATCGAGGCCATGGAGCCCGACCGATCGAGGAGGACGACGATGTGGGTGCCCGCGGTGCGGTTCTGGTTGTTGTTCTCTGACATGTGTTCCTTTCGTTGGCCTGCCAGTGTACAGGCATTTAGTGACGAAAAGACTATAAATCAGGGGTGTGTCACGGATAGGTCTGGGAGGATCTTCTGAACCGGATCGGTGGGTTCAGCTCGCGGGACCTGCCGGGCTTGTAGAGCATCGGGGGACGTCCGCGGCTGCTGGAGGTGTCGGCGTAGATGCCGAGCTCGCTCACGAAGTCGTCGATGGCCTCCACCTTGCGGCGGAAATTGGCAGGGTCCACCTCGTTCTGCAGGAACGCCTCGTAGACGCTGCGCAGCTCGCTCATGGTGAATTTCGGCTGGCAGAAGCTGAGTGCCACATTGGTGTCCTCGAGCATCTGACGGGCCAGCCTGCGCGCGGCGTAGATGATGGCGTGGTGGTCGAACTCGAGGAGGGTCTTGCGGTCGCGCAGCTGGCGGTAGGGCTTGAAGGCGGCCTCCACGGAATGGGCGTGCGGCTCGAGGGGTCCCGGGTGGGGGACCAGAGCCACGTACGCGATGGAGATGGCCCTGAATCTGTCGTCCCTGTCGGGGTCGCCGAACGCGCCGACCTGGTGCAGGTCCCTGTGACGCAGGGATATGCCAGTCTCCTCCTGCACTTTCCGGATGGCCGTGTCCTCGAGTTTCTCGTTGTCCCGCACGGCCCCTCCGGGGAGCGCCCATTTGTTGGCGGCCGCGTCTGGCCGGCGCATCACTAGTACTTCGAGACGTTGTTGGGGGTCTATCGATCGGTCAGGGTTCACCGTGAGGACCACGGTGTCCACGTACACGAAGAAATCATGCTGGATGGTTCTCTTGGGGGTTGCCATGGCTCCAGTGTGGCACATTCGTGTCGTTCGCTCCTTTAATCCCCCGAACCACCACACACCCATGTGATATAGTGACAATTCCACCTTAAATGGTCGTACCGAATGGTGCGGCCGAATCGGACCCTGAAGGAGCCCCAATGACAGAAACCCCCACCAATGAAGCTTTCCCGCCCCTCCACGCCAGCGTGGAACAGCAGTTCCGGGCCGTCGGGGCCATCGTCGGGTCTGCCGTCGGTGACGCCCTGGGCGCCCCGTTCGAGTTCGGCAGTGCGGGTGATTATTCCCGTCGCTTCCCAAGGCCCGTGCTGGACGGCAACGGCGAGATGATCGGTGGAGGGGGATTCAACTGGGCAGCCGGGGAGTTCACCGACGACACCCAGATGGCGCTCGCCCTTGCCGAGTCACTGCTTGTGAAGAGGGACTTCGACGCCGACGACATGTGGACCAGGTTCCGCGCGTGGGCATACGACGCCAACGACATCGGCATCAACACGCGGAAAGTGCTGTCGCACGCGTCCCACGTCGGGGCAGCCGAGAAGGGCCACCACGCCACCGGTGGCCGCAGCGCCAGCAACGGCTGCGTCATGCGCATCGCACCCGTCGGGGTGCTCGGGGTGACCCTCGGGCAGCAGGCCACGGTCGAGATCGCCGCCAAACAGGCCGCGTTGACCCACTTCGACCCGGCTGCTGCCGCCGGAGCTGCCATCGTTGCCGAGATCATCCGGCGCATCATCATCACCGGTGTGTTCCACGGCGTCGCGGAAAAGGTCGTGGTCGACCTGTCGCACCATGCAACGCTCGGCGCCGCCGTGCAGAAGTACGCCCCGCTCGTTTCGATTGACTTCGACCCACACACCCACGTCGGTCCGGGCAACGGTTCGGTCTGGACCACTGTCGCCCAGGCAGTGTGGGCTGTCCGCACAACGTCATCGTTCGAGGACGCCATGGTGGCCGTCATCAACCTTGGCGGTGACACCGACACGGTCGCGGCGGTGACTGGCGCCATCGCCGGTGCCCTGTACGGCATGCAGCGCATCCCGGTTCGTTGGGCCACGTATGTGCACGGATTCGTGCGCCAGGCAGATGGCGAGCGCAAGGAGTACCGCACGCAGGACCTCATCGACGTCGGCCGTCGACTCTTTGGCCGCTCGGCCTCGCACGTGACGCCGCCGGAGGCACCGCAAGGCCCGCGGCTCGTCGACCCGGTCGGTGTCCACGCGGCGAACGTGGACGGTGCGGCACGCGCGCCGAGGGACCATGCCATCGTCACCATGTGCATCCCGGAGCAGCGCTTCCTGAAGCACCCCGCACGCCGCACTGTGTTCATGCGCGACGAGGAGGGCGACGCGAATGCGGACCTCTTCTTCGTCGTGCGCGACGCGGTGGAGGCCATCGAGGCTTTCCTGCGGAACGGACAGGAAGTGGTGGTGCACTGCCACGGTGGCCGCAGCCGCACCGGTCTCGTCCTGAAGGCCTGGTACATGGCCCACCACGGTGTGGACCACCAGACGGCCCACGACTGGCTCGAGGGTGAGTGGGACCTGTACGCCACCTACAACCGCACGTTCCTCGAGTTCCTCGACAACGAGTGGACGACCCATCTGCAGACACACGGATCAACACGAAAGGACCACCAGCACAAGTGATTGACATTCTCGAGGCCGAGGAGACGGTCGGCAAGTACCTCTCCAACATCGCACTGCTCGATGACGAGATCGACGAGTTCGGGAACCTTCTCGACCCGTGTTTCCCCCTGGATTTCTGCACACACGAGAACTCCGTCGGCTGCACGGCCACGCTGTACGAGCGCTACAACGGCGCTGTCGTGCTGCGCATCGACGCGGAAGTGGCCGACACCCAGGACAACGCGACCATCCGGCAGTGGGCACTCGACACGCCCGGTCACCTGCCGTACGTGCAGGTGCGCTACCAGCGTCACGCCAACTCCGGTCTCGTGAAGATTGTCGCCACGCACTCCGTGGCGGTCGACAACCTCTCACAGTTCGTGCTGGAGCAGATCGTCTCATCGTTCGACTTCATCGTGCCGCAGTGGGTCACGAAGGTGCACCAGATCGAGGCCGTCGCGGACATCCGCGCCGAACGCGAACGCGAGCGCGGCTGCGGGACCTCGGTGTCGCAGCCGCCGACACCGGAAGAGGACGAGTGCATGGCCGAGTTCGAGTCCGGGGCGGCGTACGCACCGGTCACGCACGAGGCTGGGGGGGTCGACGCCGTCCTGGCGGAGCTCCAGCAGTTGATCGGCCTCGAGCCGGTGAAGGAACTAGTGCAGAACCTGGCCGACGTGCAGAAGGTGGCGTCCATGCGTGAGCTCGCGGGGATGAAGGCCCTGCGTCCGTCGCCGCATCTTGTGTTCACCGGCAACCCGGGCACGGGCAAGACCACGGTGGCCCGTCTCATAGGGCGTCTCTACAAGGAGATGGGTCTGCTGAAGCGTGGTCACGTTGTCGAGACGGGACGGCAGGGACTGATCGGTGGTTACGTCGGCCAGACGGCGCTGAAGACCGCCGAGGTGCTGAAGTCGGCGGAGGGCGGCGTCCTCTTCATCGACGAGGCGTACTCGCTGGCCGTGGACCATCACCTCGACTACGGCCGCGAGGCCATCGAGACGATCCTCACGCACATGGAGAACAACCGCGGGAAGATCGCCGTGGTCGTGGCCGGTTACCCGGACAAGATGAAGTCGTTCCTCCGCATGAACCCGGGTCTCGCATCCCGCTTCGACTACACGCTGGACTTTCCGGATTTCTCGAACGAGGAACTCCTCGAGGTGTTCGACACCTACGCCGAGGCGTACGAGTACAAGGTGACCGAAGCGGCGCGCGTCGGCATCACGTCGATCATGGGCAGGTGGGCCCGCGACCGCAACTTCGCGAACGCGCGCGACGTGCGGAAGCTGTTCAACGAGATCGTCGTTCGCCACGCGGGTGACCTGGTGAAGTCCGGAGTCCAGTTGGGCGAGGCACTCGCCACCATCGACGTGCAGCATCTCCCCGTGGCCGGTGCGAACGGAACGAAGGGTTCGTCCGTGGCGGTCGGGTACCTGTGAACCGTGCCTGAGTGGCTGTCGGGAAGCCGATTGTCCCTCATGGCCGGAAACTAGGGTCTTTGTGTGCAGTTGCAGCGATTCCGTCGGTCCGCAGCGGTGGCCCGGGTCATGCGATGGGACTCCGCTCTCCACACCGACGACCGTCCGTCAGTGGCAAAGTGGCACCTCGTTGCTGCCGCTCTTGCGGCGGTGGTTGCGGGGACGTGCTCGCTGTGGGTGGCCCTCCGCCAGTACGGCCCGACGGTGCACCCTGATGAATGGGGATTCCTCCTCAACGGCCAGGTGATCGTCGGCCATGCCGAGGTGCAGGTGCCGACCGGCAGTTTCTACCCGGCCGGGTTCGGCGTGGTGACCGGTGCGCTCGCGTTGCTGACGGGTTCGATGGCGGGTCAGTACAGGGCCACGTTGGTCGTGAACTTCGTCCTGTGCCTGGCGGTGGCATGGCTCGCGCGACGTGTGGCAACCCGCGTCTTCGGGTTGTCCGGCCGGATGGCTTGGCTGGCCGCAGGCCTCGCATTCGTCGCCCCCGGAACGATCGTGTCCTCGTTGTACTCGTGGCCCGAGACGGCGGCCCGGGTGGCCTTTCTCTGCTTCGTCCTGGGATTCCATCGGGTCGCCGAGAAGCGGGACCCGTTCCGGGTGCTCGTGTTCGGTTTCCTCATCGGATTCATGCCGGTCCTGCACGGAAGGTTCACGTTGGTCCTCCCGGTTGCCTGCGCGGTCATCCTGTGGTGGGGGTGGAGGCGCGACATCGCACGGTGGGTGGCGGTCTCGTCGTGCGCATTGGCCACGGCCGCGTACCTGGCCGGGCGTTCGCTCAACACGATGGTGAAGCACGACCTGTATGCGCAGGCATGGGGCCAGGAAGACCGGCTGCTGAAGCGAATCGTCAACCCGTCGCTGTGGCCGGCGTTGGTGCGCACCATGACCGGCCAGAGCTGGTATCTCATCGTCACCACCGGTGGCATGTTCATGGCCGCGGTGTTCTTCGTCTGGAGGAGCGCTCGATCCGGGCCACTGCGTTCGGCGGTCAACGAACCCCGGCGCCTCACCATTCTCGTCATCGGGGCCGCCACCGTGCTGCTCGTGTTCACCGGTGGACTGCAGCTGCTGTACGGCAGCCGCGGTGACCACCTGGTGTACGGCCGTTACGTGGAGATCCTCGTGCCCGTTCTCCTCGTGACCGGATGCGCCGCGGTGGAAACCTTGCCGCGCACCGCCCGCCGCGCGTGGATCGTGAGTGCGGGTGCATCTGTGGCCATCGCTGCGTTCTATGTGGTGATCGACGGCGGCGACGGCGTGAAGGGCGGATGGGTGCGCCGCAACATCGTCTACCCGAACATCGTCGGTCTCGATGCCATCAGGTACGCCGTGCGCCCCGGGCTCATCACATGGGGTTGCGCGATCGGTGCCGTCACGTTGGTGCTGTGGTGGCTGTCCAGGGCACGTGACACCCGGGCCGTGACCGCCCTCGTGGTCCTGCTCGCCCTGGGTTCCACATGGTCGATCACGCGGACTCTTCCGGGGCGCACCGACAATCTCGAGTCGACAACGGTCATCCCTGCGTACGTGATGCAGAAGGGTGGCTCGTTGATCGGTTACGACGGTCAGGTTCCGAACGACGCGATGTACTACTACCTGCGCTACAAGCTTCACCCCGTGCAGGTGGTGCGGCTCTTCGCCTCGGGCCCGGGTCTGATGGCGGCGGGCGACGGCAACCCGGTGCCTGCGGACATCTCGTGTGTGGTGGGTTTCAGGGAACGGCCCCTGACGCACGGCGAGTGGACCATCGTCGCCGATGAGCCCACCATGCGGCGAGTACTGTGGCAACGGGTCGGAACAGACCACTGCTGACAAGGAACCCACGGAACCATGACGACTTACGCCCCCGACCAGTGCGACATCAGCGTTGTCCTGCCCGTCTACAACGAAAAGGGCCACCTGCGCGCCGAGATCGACCGCATCAGGGCCGCTCTCGAGGCGTCGAGATACAGCTTCGAATTGATCGTGGTGGACGACGGCTCCAGTGACGGTTCCGAGAAGGAACTCCCGAACATCCCCGGCATCACCCTGATCACACACGGCAAGAACCAGGGCTCCGGTGCTGCCCGCCGCACCGGCACCACGGCAGCGCGCGGTCGCGTGGTCGTGTGGACCGACGTCGACATGACCTACCCGAACAACTTGATCCCCGAGCTCGTTGATTCCATGCAGGGTTTCGACCACATCGTCGGCTGGCGCCAGACGGAGGAGGGCACCCTCAAGTGGTTGCGCACGCCGGCCAAATGGGTCATCCGCAAGCTGGCGAGTTTCCTCAGCGAGACCGACATCAAGGACCTGAACTCGGGCCTGCGCGCGTTCCGCCGTGACGTTGCCATGCAGTACGTGCACGAGCTGCCGAAGGGGTTCTCATGCGTGACCACCCTCACCATGTCGTTCCTCGGCAACGGCTACAGCGTGGGGTTCTTCCCGATCGAGTACTTCCCGCGCGCGGGCCGCAGCAAGTTCCACTGGCTGAAGGACACCCGCAGGTACATCCTGCAGGTCATCCGCATGACGCTGTCGTACAACCCGCTGAAGGTCTTCCTGCCGATCGGCCTGACTCTTCTCGGGCTCGGGTTCGTGAAACTCGGTGTCGACTGGGCCCAGCGCGACTTCCGCCTTGCTGCGAACACGCTCCTCATCTTCTTCGCCGCCCTCCAGGTGATCACGGTCGGCCTGCTGGCGGACCTCGTGGTGCGGGCCACCAAGTCGCCCAACTCGGTGCCGCCGGTCTGATCCCATGCGGGTGGCAATGGTCGGCGCCGCGCTGTCGGCGAACAAGGGTGCGGCAGCGATGCTCGAGACGGTCATCGCCCGCCAGCCGGAAGTGTCCGGCCCCTGCACGTTCGACATCCTCACCACGTACCCGGCAGCGGACGCACCGTTGGTGCCCGCGGGAGCCGACGCACGCGTGGTCGGCCTGCAACCATTGCGGCTCGCACTCGTCGAGTTCCCCGTCGCACTTCTTGCCCTCGTGGCGCGCACCGTCAGGTTGCCGCTCGGGTGGGTGCGGACACGCGCGTGCCGCTCGATTCTCGATTCGGACGTGGTGGTCGATGTCGCCGGGATCAGCTTCGCCGACGGACGCGGTATCCCGATCACCGTGTACAACGCGTTGATGACGGGCCTGCCCCTGTTGCTGGGTGTTCCCACCGTGAAGGCAGCACAGGCACTCGGGCCGTTCCGGAACCCCGTGAACCGGTTGCTCGCGCGTCTGGTTCTGCCGAGACTCGCCGCCGTCTGCGCGCGCGGTGCCCGGACACGGGAGCATCTCGACTCGCTCGGTCTGCGCAACGTCACCGATGTCGCCGACCTCGCATTCTCGCTCGACGAGGCGGCATCGCTGCCCCCGGCGGTGCAGGCGAGCGTCGACTCCCTCGGTGGTCCGTACGTCGTGGTCATGCCGAGCTCCGTCGTCCGCAGGTTGTACGAATCGAAGGGAAACGATTACGTGTCCGCAGTGGAGACGCTGGTCAGGGATCTGCGTTCGTCCACGGGGCTCGCCGTGGTGATCGCCCCGCACAGCTACAGGGTCGGCCAACCCGAGGGCCGCATGAACGACGGTCCGGTCTGCCGGGAAG
>Ga0075471_10001587_pt1 | contig 14995 bp, 4 predicted proteins | sample DEB19_08_DNA_2_FD_74787 | JGI IMG/M metagenome (GOLD analysis project Ga0075471, IMG submission 74787) | Aqueous microbial communities from the Delaware River and Bay under freshwater to marine salinity gradient to study organic matter... | ecosystem: Environmental > Aquatic > Marine > Coastal ... | reverse complement strand
TGATGTGGTCTGGCAACAGCTCCGATATTAGTATCCAGCACTTACCTACTCAGTCCAGCCCAACCCGTCCATCCACCCCGTCGGTTATTCTGACTGTAGCCCGGGTATCAGATGTTCCGGAGGTTGTTTATGCGTGATATTATGTTGAAAATCTTGGGGGTTTTATGAGAGAAACTGCCGCTGGCTTGGCCGCTCTGGGGCGAGGCCCCGACACAATGCTGGTTCACATGACCCCGGGGGAAGTACAGGGTCTTCAAGCACTTGCGCTGTCCCACGGCGGCTCCCTGACCATCAATCCACATACCGGACTCCCTGAAGCTGGGTTTCTAAAAGATATTTTGCCTACGATTGTAGGAGTAGGTTTGACAATGATGGGGGTCCCTGCGTGGGGCGTAGGGCTTGGTTCTGGGCTAACTTCCTTGGCTACGGGTAAAGACGCTGGTACTGCTTTGATGAGCGGGTTGCTAGCTGGTGGTGGGGCGGGAATGTTTGGTCCGGGCGCTGCAGGTACAGGCGAAGGTGCGGGGGCTTTACTTAATGCGGGAGCCGCTACCCCGGGTGCATACGCGTCTACTCTTGGCGTTGGTGCCGAGCAAGCAGGGCAACTAGCCGCACAAACTGGTGGATTTGGTCTGGAAGGGCTTACACAAACCGCCGCCAGCGCTGGAGCACAAGCTCCAAGTTACGGGGCTACTCTTGCGGAAGGGTTTAAATCAGCAGCCTCTGATCCCATGGCTTTTGCCAAAAGCAATAAAATGGCGCTGGGTGCTCTTGGTGTAGGGGCTCTGAATGCCTTGGGCGGTTTTGAACAGCCAGCGCTTAATACCGCTATGCCCCAGCAGGAACGTTTTACCGGTAAGTTGTCAGGCCCTATTCGCCGTCCGTACGATCCAGATCGTAATCTCTATACTGACTTCGGCAACTTACGGCCCACATACGCTGCCCAAGGCGGTAACCTCGACATGAAAGACGGTGGTTTTGTTGTGCCGGCCGACGTGGTCAGCCATCTGGGTAACGGCGATACGGATGCAGGGCTCAAAGCGCTGATGAGCAAAACCCGGGCAAAACCCATCAAAGGGCAAGGCGACGGCATGAGCGATTCTATCCCCGCGTCAATTAACGGTGTGCGGGAAGCCCGCGTAGCTTCTGGCGAAGCGTATCTTGATCGAAACGAAGTTGCCCGGATTGGCAAGGGTGATCAGAAACGCGGGTCAAAGAAGTTGTACGCCATGATGGACAAGGTTCGCAAAGCGCGTACGGGCACCGCCAAGCAAGGCCGTCAAATTAACCCCGATCGGTTTGTGCCTGCATGATGGTGAGTTTGGTGCCCCCGGGGCATGTGCATGAATGCTGGCCGTCCGTGCAAGAGTTTATGGACAAGGCGGCAGAGTATACGTTTGGGCGGTATCACGAAGACGATATTTATGACTTGGTGACGCAGAGGCCGGACTATAACCTCTGGGTTGCCTTTGAAGAAGGCCCGGTCTACTATGGGGCGGTTGTTACCAGCATCACGGAATACCCCAACAAACGGGTGCTGGCTATGCAGTTTTGTGGTGGTGATGAGATAGACCGTTGGAAAGACCCCATGCTGGCGCTGCTGCGCCGCTGGGCAAAGGACACGCAGTGCAACGCCATCGAGTTTACGGGGCGCAGGGGTTGGATTAAATTATTTGCCAATGACGGCAACCAAGTTCAATGGGTAACCTGCGAGTTACCGTTAGGAGAGTAGCATGGGCAAAGGCGGCGGCGGAGCACCACAACCAACATCACAAAATGTAACGCAGACTAATCTGCCAGAATACGCACGTCCCTACTTTGAAGACTTAATGAAGCGGGGGCAGGAAGCTTCGCAAGTTCAGTATCAACCGTATGGTGGCGAACGCACTGCAGGGTTTACGCCGCTGCAGGAACAAGCATTCCAAGGTATTCAGAATCTTGGACCTTCCCCCCTTACGGGCACAGGCGCAGGACTCACGGGATTGGCTGCAGGTCAAGCCGCACAGGCTAGTCAGTATCAACCGATGGCCCCCCAACAGACATACCAAGCGCCGCAATACCAAGGCATGGGGATCGAGTATCTGGGCACACAGGCTCCGCAGCTGCAGCAATTTGGTATGAGGCCTGCTGAACGTGTGCGTACTGGGTCTTTTGCACAGCCCGGAACGGCGGAAGCCTACATGTCTCCCTACATGCAGAATGTGGTGGACGTGCAGCAACGGGAAGCGCAGCGGCAGGCGGATATCGCCCGGACTCAACGTGGTGCGCAGGCTGTCGGTGCTGGTGCCTTTGGTGGTTCCCGTCAGGCGATTATGGAGGCCGAAGCTGCTCGAAATTTAGCTACCCAAAAGGGTGACATCCAAGCGCAGGGGCTTCAGTCCGCGTTCCAGCAGGCTCAACAGGGGTATCAGACCGACGCCGCTCGTCGGCTTCAGGCTGCTCTTGCCAACCAACAGGCTGGGCTTACCGTCGGCGGACAGAACCTTGCAGCTGCTCTTGGCGTCCAACAGCTTGGCGCTCAGACGGGTCTCCAGTCTCAACAGCTCAACCAAGCCGCGCAGCTCCAAGCCCAACAGCAGGCACTGGGTCAATCGCAGGCTGCCAATCAGTTTGCCCAACAGAACGCTCAACTCGCCGCTCAATACGGGCTGGCTGGGCTTCAGGCTGGGGAACAGTCGCGGCAGTTCGGTGCCAACCTCGGTATGCAGGGCGCAGGGATGCTCGGGCAGTTGGGCGCGCAGTTTGGTCAACTGGGTCAGACCGCGTTTGGGCAACAAGCAGCAACTGCACAGGCTCAACAACAGGCTGGTGCCGCGCAACAAGCGCTATCGCAGGATATTCTTAACAAGCGCTACGAAGACTTTATGCAGCAGACGCTGTACCCGCAGTCGCAACTGCAGTTCTACAGTTCGTTGCTCCGAGGCGTTCCTGTTGCACCGCAGCAAACCATGTATCAGTATCAAGCTCCCGCATCGACGGCTAACCAGTTATTGAGCGCCGGGCTAGGTGCTTACGGTGTTAATAAGATGTTTTCCAAAGAAGGCGGTGAGATCAAAGGATACGCTGAAGGCGGTGCCGTAAAGGGTTACGCCGTGGGGGGTAATGTAGCAAACCCGCAGGCCCAGTACGAGATGGCGCTGCGCATGCCGATTGAACGACTGCAGCAAATAGTGAAAGGCATGCCCGCCCCAATTGAGCAAGGCGTTGCGCTGTTGGTATTGAACCAGAAAAAGCAAACGCAGACCGCCATGGAAGGCGAACAGGCACAAGCGCAGCTTAACCAGCCCACCATAAAAGATCGCATATTGGGTCTTAACGGCTTGGCGGATATGGACATCCCCGAAGGCGGTATTGCTGGTGAACCGGAAGAAGTTGAAGGCGAAGAACCGCTGCAGGCAGCAGCGCAGGGTGGGCCTATTCGGTTTCAAAATCAAGGTGAAGTGCCTTCTTTGATACCACAAGCATTGCGGGATTTATATTACCGCAAAAGAACGTACGCTACCCCCGCTGAAGAAGCCCGCGCGCAACGTTTAGAAATTGCCAAAAAAGAACCACTGTTGGCAGCAGCACCCGACGTTATGAGCGGGTTTATGACCGACCCCATTACCGGGGTACGGATTCCGGTATCCGATGTTGTGGACCGTAAATACAGCGACCAATACAGCGAAGTGCCAAGCACCGGTATTGCTGATATTGTCTCACCCAAAGCCAAACCCAAGGCCAAAGCCGCTCCTAAAGACAGCGGTATTGCCGTGGGCCGCTATGCACAAGAACCTGATGCTGCTGCGTATGGGCCTTCATCGGTTTATCCCACGGCTACCGGCGCTGCACAGCCAGCGATGTCCGAAGACGACTTGATAAAGAGCTACGCGGAGAAGGCGGCGGGGTACATGAAGGGACCGCGTGAAGCGTTCCGCAGTGCTCAGAAAGCGTCGGAAGAAGAAGCCCGGAAAGGGATAACCGCGCTTCGTGAAGAATCCAAAGGAGTTGCAGCACTGCGTGCGGCTAGAGAACTGTCCAAGGGTGGGCGTCGTAGCTTTGAATCCATCGGTGAGGCGCTGGGCGTTGCTGGCGAGACCGGCATGCAGTATGGCAAAGAACGGCGAGCCGCCGAGAAAGAACTGCGGGCGTCGCAGATAGATATGGCCAAGGCCGAAATGGCGTTTAAGCAGGGTGACTACGAGCTTGGCGCAAGGCTTATGGACAAGTCGGAAGATCGTAAACTTAAAGCAGCGGAGCAGGCTGGGTTGGATGCGTACCGAAAAGAAATGGTGCGGTTGCAAGGTACAGAACTTACTGAAAAAGAGCGTCACAATCGCGCAACGGAACGTTATCAAATGGGGTATCTTGGTATTTTGGGTGGCAAAGGAGATTTGCAAGAACGCCGGCTTGACGACGTAAATAAACAAAAAGCCTTGCTGCAAGCAAGTAACGAAACAAAGACCATGGGGCAAATAGCCATGCTAAAAAGGCTGCCTGAATATAAAGGCATGTCTGACGATCAGATTCGAACTGCGCTGGCTAACAAATATTATAAGATGCTTAGCGGCGAAGCGGGTCTCGGCGCACTTGCGCCGTCTGCTCCGGGGGCAGGTCTTGATCTTTCGAAGTGGGGTCAATCGCAACAAGTTGGGAGGTAGTAATGCCGCTTTACGAAATCACCGCGCCCAATGGCAAACGTTATCGTATTGAGGGTCCGGAAGGCGCAAGTCGTGAAGATGTAGCGCGGGCTGTATTAGCGCAAAACCCAGACGCCGCAACCCCTGCTCCCGAACCCACTATGGGCGGGTACGTCCAAGAGTCTTTGAAAGCAATACCCCGTGGCTTTGTTGGCGGTCTTGAAAGCGCGGCGCTGGGCGCTGCAGCGCTGCTGCCGGGAGATACGGAAACCGGGTTTGAAAAGACTGCTCGGGAAGGTATCAAGGGTCTGGCTGAACGGTTCAAACCGTCCGTAGCCGCTGGCTACGAAGAAGCCATCCCGGTTAAACTGGCTGAAGCCGTGGGTTCTATGGGTACTTTGCTTATCCCCGGCGGCGCGGCGGGGTTGGCAGCCAAAGGTCTTGGCGCGGCTCAAGGCGCACAACGGGTTGCTCAACTTGCAGCCACTACACCGGTGGCTGGCGCTATGGGTGCTGGCGAAGCCCGTGAACGCGCTGTTGCTGCGGGTGCTACCCCGGAACAGATTCAGACTGCTACGGCCGCTGGTGTTGTTCCGGGTCTAGCCGAGATGCTTCCGGTTGAGCGCATTTTCCGTAGAATGCCGGATGAACTCAAAGGCGGGATTCTGGAACGGGTCAAAAGGGCGCTGGTTACCGGTGGTTTTGAAGGCGCGCAAGAAGCCGCATCCGCCGTTGCGCAGAACTTGATTGCTAAAGGGGTGTATAAGCCCAGTCAAGAACTGATTGAAGGCGTTGGAGAACAGGCCGCCTACGGGGTTGGTGCTGGTGCCATTGTGCAGTTCTTGGTGGACGCCGTCGCCGGTCGTCGTGCCCCGCCCAAAGGTGCAGCGGAACGGGCCCAGAGGCTGGAGGAAGAACGTACGGCTGCGGAGAAGCAAGCCGTGGTTGACGCGTTTAATGCGCTCCCGGGAGAAGTGACAGCAGACAAAGTAGCGGCTGCAGATCAAAAAATTGAAGCAATCAAGGCAGACCTCAAAACGCTGGGTAAACAACAACGTGGCGGCTCGCCCGAAGCCAATGCCCTGCGGCAAGAAATACGCAAGCTGCAACAAATTAAGAAGCTTGGAGAATATGGCGGCACGCAGACCGATCTGTTTGGGGAAGTGGGTGGTGGGTTTACTCCGTTACAGCCGTCCGAAGAAGCTGTAAGTTTTGGAGCCAACTACCGCCGTGCGCAACAAGATATTCAGAATTTAAAAGCGCAACTTGAAAGTGCGAAAGCTGCTGGCAACATATCTGCAGTAGAACAGCTCAGTGACATTATCAATCAGCGCGAAGAGGCATTGGCTTCTTTTGCCCCTCCTGCGAAGCAAGCGCCTTCTATGCAGCGTCGCCTTGCTATGGAGCAGACAGTAACTCTGTATCGCGGAGAGTCAAAAGAAAATGTAGCTGGCGGTGAGTGGTGGACAACTAATCCAGATAAAGCCGCTAAGTATGGCCGGGTTACGTCTGTTGAAGTGCCGCTTAGCGCTCTTTCTCGGCATGCTGCTCGGGGGCACGGTGGTGCCGATGAGTTTGTATTTCCGACTAAAGGGGCTCGTCCCCCTGATTTAGCCAAAGGGCTTTCGGCAGAGTTTTCGGCAGAGCTTGATCCTAAGCAAACGTATCTTGCAAACTACCGTCGGGCGCTGAACGACCTTGAACAGATCAGCGCGCAAAAAGCTCAAGCGGAAGAAATGAATAACCAAGCGGCTATTAGCTACTTTGGTCGGTTGGAGCAGCAGCGCAAAGCTGCGCTGGATGCGTTTGAAGAGCAAGGCAAGAAACTTGGCGTATCCGAAGACGAGCTTAGCGTGGCATCGCGCGGTGTTGTGGGGCAGCTTCAATCTCTGCGCAACCGCCAGAAAACGCTCAACAGCAAAGGCAATTACGACGAAGCCGCAGCACTGCAGCCTCGTATTGAAACTTTAGAGCAACAGCTTGCAGAGACTACGGGTACTCCGCTGGAGCGGGAAGCCGGCCAGCGCGCTGAACGGCAAGCCGAGTTGTTTGCCGAAGAAATGGAAGCAAAGCCGTATCCGTCAGTAGCACCCAAAGTTGCGCAACCAGAAGTACCGCCCGAAGTTGCTGCGAAACTGGAACAGCTTCAAGGACAACGCGCGCAGCTTGTAGATCAAAAGAAAACTACGTCTGGTGCCCGCGCAAAATACATCCAGAATCAGATAGACGCCTTAGATCAAGACATCAATGCGTTGCAGCAGCAAGGGGTTGTACCCGCCGAATACGTAAGCGGCGCAGTTTTTGGTGAACAGGCGCTGGAACAACTGACTGAAGCCCAAGAAGCGCGACTGCAACAAGCGCGGGACGTGTTCAACACCCAACGTCAACAGCGCCAACAAGAAGCGGAAGCGCAGCAAGTTGGCGAGCGCAGCGAACAGATTGCGCAGGTTGCCCCAATTGAAGCTATGCTCATCGCGCGAGGGATCAAGGTTGAAGAACCTAGACCGCTCAGTTTAAAACGCAAAACGTTGACCAAAGAGTTGCTGGCGCAGCCCCGCAAAGAAAAAATGCTGCCGGGTCTTGGCGAAGGAGTTACAACCAGCAACCTGCGGGAGAGTATCGATAACGTAAACCTGACGGCTCCGGTTCAAAAACTGTTGGGTCTGACGCTGCCGCAGGAAGTGTCTTTGGCCGACGAGCAGGGTGCGCAGACTGCTTTACCAATTATTCAACAGCGCATTTACGATCTGGAGTCGGCCCGGCGCACGGAGTTTCCCAGCAAGACGCTGGTAGAAGACGGCAAACTTACGAAAGACGGGCAACGTCTTGTAGGCACGGAAGCAGCGCTTAACGTTCTGCGGCGTTTGGAATCTGTTGCCAAAATGTCGCTACCGCAACCCGAAATGACTGCTGCGGAACGCACTGCGGTTGAAAAACTGGGCGCGCTTCCTGAGTCCCGCGTGACCCCCGCAAAAGCTGCAGAAACAATAGCTAGTTTGCGCCAGCAACGCGCTGCTGCACTGTCTGATTTTGGGGCGGCTATTGATGGCTTGCGGCGCGGCGAAGCTACCGATCCTGTAGAAATTGACGCGGATAAGCAAAGAACCCGCGAACTAATTAACAACTTGATGTTTTTTGTAACTCGTGAAGCGCAACTGGCGCGGGTCATGAATAACAAGGGTGCAGCTTCGCCCGAACAAATTAACCAGCTTGTACGCCCCCTTCGCGCGAGGCTTGAACAGCTTCTGGAAAATGCCAAACCTGCGGGATCGCAACGCGAAGCCGATTTGATGCGCCTACTGGCAGGTGCTATTCAAAGCCAAGACCGCGCAGGTATTGCGCAATATCGGCAAGAACTGGCAAGAGAACGTCAGCGTTTGTCTACCCCCGACACACAGGCAAAAACGATACGCTTGCAAAATGGCGTGGAAGTAACAAAAACAGCAACTCAAGATGGCGGCAGCAATACGGTTGTTACCCGTGAAGGTAGAACTGTTCAGAACACAACTAAATATAAATACGACGCTAGCGTAGACGGTGAAAAAACAGTAATTCGCGTTGAAAAAAATAACATCACTGGCGAAACAGAAGCCTTTTTTGAAATAAATGGTGCCGCAGTAGGTTCTGGTCTTGGCATAAAACAGCTTGTTGCTAACGGCATTTCTGTTGAAAACGCTCTTAAAAAAGTACTGCCTACTACTGAATTTTTGCGAAAAAGAAAAAGTTTTGAGGGCGTTGAAAGCACTCTACCGTCAGTAATCGAGCGTGGTATGACTACGGGGGACGTTACGAAACTGACGTATCCCGCCCAACGTATTGCGCAAGGCGAAAGTGAACTTAGTCGTCTGCAGGCTGAAATTGCCAAAACAATCTACAAGCTAGGGTATACAAAGCGTGCGGCCAAGCAGCGCGTTACTCCGCCGTTTGCTCTCCAAGGCGAAATGGCCGCAGAGCGTAAAGTTGCTGCAGTGCAAAATATGTTGGCAAGAGCCAAAGCGGAAGGGGATGAACAGGGTGTTGCCCGCGCTGAAGAAATCCTTCAGGGACTGCGTGCTCCGGCTACGGCGGATAAACAGAACGTTGCAAACAAACTTGATGAAGCGCTGCGGCGTGAAGTCCCCGAAGCTGATCGTGCTGTGCTAGAACGTGCGGCAGATATGCTGGCGCGGGGCTCGGTCCCCAAGGAGCTTGTTGCAGAAGTAAACGATGTTGCCGACAGTATATTGATGGGTCGGGAAGCGGACTTGAGCGGTTTGCAAAGCGAACTGCGCCGCGCAGAAGAAGCGTTGATGGAAGCCCCGGGGCAACGTGAAATTGAAATGCCTGAAGCGCGGTCGTTTATGCGCGCCACTCCGGCTAATTTGAAGCGCGCTGCGTTTATCCAAAAGAGTAAAGCCCAAGAACGTAAGCGTGTTGAAGAAACCAAAAAACGTGCAGAACAGGGGCGCACAACTGAACAAAAAATTGAAACTATTGAACAAGCGTTTGAAGAAGCCAAACGTGAAGCAAACAGCATTGTCAGGAAAGAAGAGCAGCGCATTAGGGACGCAATCGCAAAGACAGACGAATTTGCAAAAATGGCGCAGGGGTTACGCAAAAAAACCTTTACGCTTGCGCAGTTTAAAAAGCTACTCGGTCTGAACCCCACGCTTGATCCTGTTGAAACCAAAGCATTGGCTGATAAATACGAAAAAACAGCGGAAGAACAGTTGCAGTTTGATAAAGATGTTTTGTATACCCCTGAGCGTATACAAGCATTTTTGGACGCAAATAAAGATTTTAAGGAAGCGGAGTCACGCTTAAACACTTTGCTTGAAGCAGCGCAAGCAGAAAAACAACGGTTTCAGGTTAGCAAAAATGCTAAACCTAGCGCTGCGTATAAGATGTTAATAATAAAAATAAACAAAGAGTACCGAGAAGCAATGTCTCGTTTAGACGCAGCGCAAAATTTTATTAACCCTGCTTACATGCAAGCTGTTTTAAAAGCAAACAAACAGTATCAAGAGGCGCTGTCGCGGTTGGCTGCAGCAGAAAAATATATTGCTGAACTGAAGACGATGGGTCAAGCGCAAGCGTTGAAGAAACGACTTGACGCTGTAGAAAATGCGCGTAAGCAAACAGACCGGCAACTGTACGATGCGCACGACGACGCCGCTGCTAAATTGAAGAAGTGGGCGGAAGCCTCTGGCGCTACGATGCGCACGGTTACTGTTGAGCGGGCGCCTGTAAAAGTATCGGCAAAAATTATTGAAGCAATTCCGGAAGAAAAACGTGGAGAACTGCTTCAAACACAAACTCTTATAAACGAACTTACGGAACATATACGTAGTATTGCACAAACGCTTGGTTTAAAAACTAAAGAACAACAAGCGTTGGACCCGTACTTGGATGCAGATACTGTTCGTAAATTTAGCAGCGAACAACGCAAACTGTACAACCAGCGACTTGAGCTTATTGATGAGCGGGAGCGTTTGCGTGAACGTATGGTTACGCGGCGTCTTGTTACTGTCCAAAAGCCAAGCGCTGAAGAACGTGCAGAGCAAACAGCAAAAGAACTACAAGAACAGTTGCACAGCATTGCGGCGCGTATTTTGCCGCGTCAATACAATGAAATTGAAATTCAAATTGCCAAGGTTGAAAAGCAAATTGCAGACTTGCCGAAGTCAAAAGCTGCAATACAGCGCCTGAAAAACGAAGTTACAAACTACACAAAAGAAATAAAGCGCATCCGCGACGTAAACAAAAACGCATCCCCTGCAGCGGTTGAGCAAGGCAAAAAACAAATTAGTGATATTCGCAAAAAGCTTAACGCTATTAACAAAGCGCTTAATAAAAAAACACGTTCTGCTTTGGAGACCCAACTGACGGCGTTGAAAGATCAACGGCGAAACATTGCACAACGTGCGGTTAAATACGACGTTGACTTGGGTGCGCGAACTACTAAACAAGAAACGCAAAAAGCGATGCAACCCGTCGCTCGCACTATGACGGAAATTGCAGAACGCGAGCAGCAATATGGTGCGCAGCGTAAGGGTGCTACCAAAGCAAATGTTCCTGAAATGCGTACGGATGAAGAAATTAAACGGCAAAAAGAAAGTCAAGACCGCCGCAAAGCCGCACGGCCCCAAGAAGATGAAGGCCCTATTTACGGTGAACCAGACTTCCGTGACGCCACCGACGCAGACACCGGGGTTGATGCTGGCGAAGCCAAAACCGTTGCTGACCGGGTGCAGAAAGCACTGCCGGAGGGGGTAAAGTTTGTCTACGCCCCGACACTAGTCGATGCCCCCGCCGCCTTTAGGAAAGCACTGGAGCGTAGCGGCCGCACTGCAGCCAAGGGCGCGGTCATGCCAGACGGCACGGTTATCGTAATTGGGGAGGCGCACAAATCTACGGCCGACCTGCAGGAAACCATCGCCCACGAACTGATCGGCCACTACGGCGCTGACATGGTGCTCGGCAAGGATGGGGTGCAGGCGCTTACGGACAAACTGTTTGGGCGCGGGCTGGATCACGTAGCCGAGGTGGCCGTGGGGCTGGGTGTTTACCCGGACATTGCTTCGGCGCGGCTCGCCGTGGGGCAAAGCACTGATACCAAAAACGTAATTGTCCGAGAGCTTATTGCCCGGGCTGCGGAAGGACGGCGCGTCGCCCCCACCTTTGCGGAAAAAGTTAAGACGTTTATACGGGACATGGTTGGCGCTGTGCGTGGATGGTTCCGCAACAGCGGTCTGTCTGATCTGGCCAAGCAAGACACCAAGCAGATACAGGCCCTGATCCGCGACGCGGAGCGCGAACTTAAGAACAGCCGCCCCGGAGTCTACATCTCCCCTGATGGCAATGCAGTCTTCCGTGATGGCGCTTCGTCTGACCTTGACTGGATGAGCGACACGTCAAAAGAAGTTTTGCAACGCGTCGTGGCACAGGAAAAATCGGCCATTGATACCGTCAAGGGTAACGTGCTGGGCCTGACTGGCGTGACGCAGTTTATTGACAGGACTGCCCCGTTCTTGGCAGCGCTGCAAAAGGGTGTGGCTACCAAGAAAATCTCGGAACTGGAAGCGAGCCAAGCGCGCTACTACCTTGTAGCACACGACAAACGGATGAACTTTACCCGCAACGTGGCTGCAAACGGCCCGCTGGAACTGAAGAAGTTTACCGAAGGTGCTGCCAACTACTGGATGGTGCAAAACAAAGAAGGCAAAGACAACCCCACCCTGCTAAAAATGTTCAAAGCGCTGGGCGAGTCGGGCATGAATGCCGACGAAGCAGGTAGGGTGTTTACCCTGTGGCTGGCTGCGCAACGCGTCAAGAACGAAGGTATCGGCGTTGAAGCGCTCAACTACGGTAAAGACAAGGACGGGCAGCCCCTGTTGACGGCTGAAAAGCTGCGCGGTGTGGAGAAGGATGTGGCGTCGCAGCCCAAGATTGCTGCGGCTTTTGAGAAAGCGCGTGAGGAGTACAACGCCTACAACGCCGGCTTGATTGACTTTGCTGTGCAGGCTGGACGTATTAGCCCAGAAGTTGCGGCAGACCTGAAGCGCAAGAAGGACTTCATCCCGTTCTACCGGCAGATGGGCGGAGAGGTCAAACTGTTTATTGGTTCCGAAGGCGCGCCGATTACGATCGGCAACTTGAAAGACCAACCGTATCTGAACGAACTGGTGGGTGGTGATAAGCCCATCCAAGACGTGTTTACCAGTTCTATCCAAAACACGCACATGCTGACGGACATGGCCCTGCGCAATATCACGACCAAGAACGTGGTGTATACCCTGCGCAAGCTGGGCATGCTAGAAGCTGGGCGCGGGGGTATGGTTGTTCGCCCCAAAGCAGGACCGGCGTCTCCCCTGACCATTCGCTTCATGGAGAACGGCGTAGAGAAACACGCTATTGTAAAAACCGAAGGCACCATCTTCGAAGACATCCCGGCCGAGCTTCTCGTCAAAGGTCTGGAGGGTGTCAAAACAACGTTCCCGGCAGCGCTGCAGTTGTTGGGTGCGCCGGCTAAACTGCTTCGCCGCTTTGTGGTGCTGAACCCGCTGTATCCGGTTCGGCAAATTATGCGCGACTCGTTGTCTGCATACGGCACGTCTGGTGCGGATTTTAATCCGGTATTTGATCCGGTGCGCAACGTAGTCAAGGCAATGATCAAGAAGAGCCCGTCGGCCAAAGAACTGGAAGAGCGCGGGCTGCTGGGTGGGCAGTTGCTTGCCGGCGAAGGACTGGAGGGCATGTCCACAATTCTTCGGGGCGTTACCGGCGGCAAAGGTAACTTGTCTACCGCACTGGCGTGGCTGGAGTCCAAGAGCATGTACGCCGACGTGGGCACCCGGGTGTCTGCGTATGACAGCTACAAACGCATGGGCTTCAATGACCTTGATGCGTTCTTGGCAACCAACGACATCATCGACTTTAACCGGCGTGGAATGTCACCTTCTGTGTACTTTGCCAACACGCTGATACCGTTCTTCAATACGCAGCTTCAGAGCTTGAACGTGACCTACCGTGCGGCGCGTGGGCGCATGCCTTATGAAGAACGGCTTGATATCAAAAACAAGTTTGTTCGCCGGGGTATTGGTATGGCCGTTATGACGATGCTCTATGCGGCGCTGATGGAAGATGACGAAGCCTATAAGAACGCTACGCCAGAACAACGTTTGGCAAACTGGTTTGTGCGCGTGCCCGGACTTGATGAACCGGTTAGGATTCCGATTCCGTTCGAATACGGGTTGCTGTTCAAAGCAATTCCTGAAGCGGTTGTGAATGTTGCTTTTGGTACCGATGAAGGTGCCCCTATCGCCAAAGGATTGGCAACACTTGCATGGCAGTCGGTGCCCAACTTAACCCCGCAGGTAGGCAAGCCGTTTATCGAACTGGCTACTGGCAAAGACTTGTTTACCGGCGCGGATGTGGAAACTGCGCGCATGCAGCGCCTTGATCCTACGGAGCGTTTCAAAGACGACACGACCGAGTTGGCCAAAGTGCTCAGTTCCGTGGGACAGGGGGTGCTGTCTCCGGTGCAAATTGACCAGTTTGTGCGGGGTGTGGGTACGCAACTTGCGGTGGCTGTCATGTCAGCTGCGAACCCCATACTGCGCGATCCAAACACTCCGCCGTCGCCTGAAATGAAAGCATCGAAGCTCCCCGTAGTTGGTAGTTTGATGCAGCCTAACGACGGTAACCGCGTCATTGATTATGTCTATGAGCAAATGGGGAAAGCGGAGCAGGCGCGGAATACATACAACAAACTAATGGAAGAAGGCCGGGATGCCGAAGCCGAGCGTTATATCAATCGGGAAGCTGGGCGCATCGCCCTGTCCGACAGCGTGGCGGACTTCCGCAAGGAAATGAAAGACATCCGTGATGCCGAGGAAGCTATCAAACGCGACCCCGATATGACGTCAGAACAAAAACGGGACGAGTTGACGGAACTGCGCAAACTAAAGCTTCAAATTGCCGCCGACTACCGGGACATCATCCGCCAGTCTTCCGAGTAAACAGGACGCCGTGCTTCCCATCCCTGATACCAAACGCAGCAACCGCTTTGACTCGGCAGTGCAGGGCCGCCAATAACCCTGCCTGCCTTGTCTTGTGGGGGGCCAACGTCGGCACGAAGAAGCTACAGCCCGGTGGGGTCTGCGCCCACGGGTAGTGGACTTTCAGGTGCTTTTTCATCAATGTTCAGCTCAAGCAGTTCTGACTCTGGACGGCTGATCTTGATGGCGTTGACGCGCATCTGTGGGCCCTTGGTCTTGGCCAGCATGTCCTTCTTGGTGTAGTCCACACGATAGCTTTTCTCCAACTCCTTGCGCATGTCCGCGTAACCATACGACATACTGGAACAGAAACTCTTGAGCAGTGCTTCTTCTATGAAGAAGTTTACATATCCCGGGGTAACTCCCCGCTCCACGCGCCCGTAAATTTCCGTGCGGGTGATGGACTCATCGATCACCCGGCTATCCCCAATGGACGCATACAATGTCTTTGACGCTTCATCTACGCGCACGTTGACGAACCGGCCGTAGTATTCACGGATGTAGGCGTTAAGCACATCTTCAGCGCTGCGGGCGCTGGTGCGCAGCACGCTGCGTGCGTCATCTACGAGCTTCTTAAAAAACGTAATCAGGGGTTGGATGGGTAGCGTGCAGATGTTGGCGTATTTGGGACCCGCCAGAATGCACCCCGCGATACACGCCGCCACGCCTGCATGCCAGTAGCGTTCGTCGTTGCTCATGTTGAAGTCATCGCGGATTTTGGTATACACCTGCTGGTAGACGGCCATTGCAGTCGCGCGGTTGAGCGACAGCCAGCGCGCATATACGTTGCCGGCCACGCCGTGGTTGAAGCGTAGGGACTTGATGATCTCGACTTCG
>Ga0075471_10001586_pt1 | contig 15001 bp, 18 predicted proteins | sample DEB19_08_DNA_2_FD_74787 | JGI IMG/M metagenome (GOLD analysis project Ga0075471, IMG submission 74787) | Aqueous microbial communities from the Delaware River and Bay under freshwater to marine salinity gradient to study organic matter... | ecosystem: Environmental > Aquatic > Marine > Coastal ... | reverse complement strand
TACTTCCTACAGACGGTTCTCTATGCATATATGCTATGGGAGATGACTGGCATGATGGCCAAACAATGTGTGATTATCATCGCAGTTGAGGAGGAACAGTTTCCTCAGGTCTTCATCATCAAGCCTCGAGAGTACCTTGAGAAGGCTGCTGAACTTTGCCGTTTGTATCATCAGGAGCGTACATGAAACAACAACTTATCATTGCTGAAAACTTCTATGATAATGTAGACGATGTAAGACAGTTCGCCTTGTCTCAGCCGTTCGATGTCAAGGGAAACTATCCTGGCGCTCGAACGAAGCCGTTCATGAACGATACCATAAAGGCAGCTATCTCTACTCTGGTCTCGGCATCTGGTTCTGTTACAAACTGGTACGAAGAAGGCGAATACACCGGTGCGTTTCAACTATGTACCGCACAGGACAGAACCTGGATACACGCCGATAGCTTCAACAAATGGGCTGGTGTGTGTTACCTCACGCCCGATGCGCCTGTGAGCGGTGGTACGTCATTGTACCGTCACAAGGCTACAGGCCATCGAGAAAATGTGTATGGCGATTATTATGAGTCATACTATGGCGATTATGAATCATACGACTATACCAAATGGGATGAGGTAGATCGGATAGGAAACATCTATAACCGAATCATCCTCTATCGTGGCAACTTGTTCCATGCCTCGGTAGATTATTTTGGTTCGACCTTCGAGGATGCTCGATTGTTTCAGACATTCTTCTTCGATACCGAATACTAATCCATCCTTTCTATTGAAAATTAAATGCGGCTTCGGCCGCATTTTTTTGCACTTTTTTATGTACATTATTTCGAAAAGATAGTAGATTGAATAATAAGCTAAGGAGAAAAACATTGACTAACACTATCACATTCGATTTCGACTATAACCACAACATCTTCGAAACCCTCGTACCATACTATCCACACATCACTAACATTAACTATAACTCCGATACCCCATCCGGAAATCCCGAAATCACTATCACCTTTACCACACCCGAAACACTCAACCAATTCAAAACCGAAAATTATCTCTAATAACAACTTAACAACTAGGAATTATATTATGACTGACGAACAATTTGACGAACTCTTTGAAACCCATGATGACATGTACGAACAGTACATGGTATACATCACTGAGAATGCTGATGGCGACTGGCCGATCTGCAACGGTGATGATGTCATCGAAGCAGCCGAATGTTTCTACCTCTTCGAAGAGTTTCGTGACCATTGGATTGCTGCTAACCGCGATTGGGATGCTGAAGCTGACCGTAACGATTACGAAAAACAATTTGCATAATTTTGAAAATAACTGTGTACATTATTTTGAAAATATCGTAGTATGAATAATAACGAATGGAGATTATTATGCCTTACGCTCTTATGATTGCTGGTCTGATTACGATGTGTGTTCCTGAAGAAGCTGGTTTGCTTCGTATGTTCCTGCAGGCTGGATTCGGCCTCGGCATGTTCGGCCTCGGTACGCTCATTCTTCTCGATGAAAATAATGCATAATTTTAAAAATAACTGTGTACAAATTATCAAAACTTTGGTAGTATGAATAATAAGCTAAGGAGATTGTTATGAATTATTATACACGTGAGATTGCTAAGATCCTCGATATCAGCCTTGACGATGCACTCCGCATTCAAGACGAAATGGAATGCAACGGTTTTGATTTCAGCGAAGCAACTACTAATCAGTTTATGCGTGAAATCAAGTATCAACGTACAGCTTTGTCTATCTAATCTAATTTGAAACTGAAGGAAATATATTATGGCACATATGATTGAAATGATTGACGGTCAGGCTTCGATGGCTTGGGCAGGTGACCTTCCTTGGCACGGTCTTGGCACGAAGGTCTCAAATGACCTGACACCCGACCAGATGCTCAAGGCTGCAAACCTTGACTGGAAGGTTACTCCGGTTCCTGCATTTGCCACAATTGACGGCAAGCAGGTCGACATCGGTCGTTCGGCTCTAGTCCGTGACCGTGACAATAGCGTACTTGATGTCATCACGAATGACTGGGTACCTAATCAGAACTCTGATGCGTTTGAGTTCTTCAACGACTTCATCGCAGCCGGTGAGATGGAGATGCACACTGCCGGTTCACTTCGTGACGGTCAGATTGTGTGGGCTCTGGCTAAGATTAAGGATTCCTTTGAACTCTTCAAGGGCGACCAGGTTGATTCTTACCTGCTCTTCACGAACCCTCATAAGTATGGTTCGTCAATCGATGTTCGGTTCACTCCAATCCGCGTTGTGTGCAACAACACACTGACCTTGTCGCTTTCGCAGAACTCCAGTCAGGTTGTCAAGGTATCTCACCGCAACCAGTTCGATGGTGATGCTGTCAAGGAAACCCTTGGCATCGCTAAGGAAAAGCTCCAGTCCTACAAGGAAATGGCAGCCTACCTCGGTTCGAAGCGTTTCAACGACGAGAATATTGTTGACTACTTCAAGCGTGTCTTCCCTGTGTCTGGTGCCAAGAAGGAAATCAGCAAGAACGCTGAGATCGCTCTCAACATCATCGACCAACAGCCTGGTGCAGAGTATGCCGAGGGTACCTGGTGGCAGGCATTCAACGCCGTCACCTTCATGACTGACCACGTAATCGGCCGCAGCGCTGATACGCGTCTCCAGTCAGCCTGGTACGGCTACAACAAGGGTCTTAAGACTCGTGCATTGGAAACCGCTGTTGAATTTGCAGACGCAGCATGATATCAATGGGGAGAGCTTCGGTTCTCCCCACTAATAAATAATGCATGACAGAAGAAAACGGAACTTACTTTGTAGGAATGCTTCTTGAAACCGAGGATGATGAAATCATCTTTCCGGTAAGATTCCATACAAAGAATTACAAAGAAGCTCTTATACTAACTCGCTGTATCACGGAAGGTGATCCTCGAAAGCGAGTCATGTTCGCTGATATTGATGAGGAGTACTAATATGAAAAAGCTTATTGCATCTGCTCTTGCTGCCAGCATGCTGATTACTACACCGGCCTTTGCAGAACACCGTTCAAGAGATAGAGACTATAGCCAACACGAACGCCGTAAAAGTGGATGTGGTTGGTTGTGCGGAGCTATCATCGGCGGTGTTGTTATCGGTGCTCTTTCTTCTGATCGTAGAGAGCGTAGAGAACGAGATCAAGAGGATGATAATCGTTACTACCCACCTAATTCTCGTTATGATGAACGTTACTGTGTCCGTGAACAGATTGTTGAGTGGCGCCGTGGTGAACGTTATATCTATTGGCAAACCACCTGCAATTAAGGAAATTATATGAAGAATTTTATTGCTCTAGCACTTGTATTGATGGCTACTCCAGCTATTGCTCAGAAGACACCAGTAGGTGTTACCTATGATACAACGATTGTCCGTGCCGTTGACGGTGATACCATTGTCATTGCCGCTCCATACCTACCTGCTCCACTGAAGCCAGAACTTGGTGTTCGTATCTTTGGTGTCGACACTCCTGAAAAAGGTTTCCGTGGTAAGTGTGAGAGTGAGAAGGTTCGTGGTGAACAGGCCTCTGTCTTTACCAAGGACGTGATTAAAGCTACTAAGAAGCATCAGGTTGTCCTGTACGACTGGGACAAGTTCGGTGGGCGTGTTCTTGGTGACATCCTGCTTGATGGCATGAGCCTTCGCGACCTTCTTATCAAGAATGGTTTTGCTCGTGAATATTTTGGCGATGCAAAGCAATCTTGGTGCAATTAACTGTGTACAATTAAAGTAAAACATTGTATATATAGTATATCAGTTGTTGACAATCAACAATAAAGGCGGAAAGACCGGGGTTCGACTCCCCGCACCTCCACCATAGACACACGGTCTTTCAACCACACTGCACTCGATGTAGTGTCACGACAGATTGACTTAGTTGCGCAACGTGTGTCTATGATGGGGGTGACCTTGGAATTCGATTTTCGTGTAATAGGGCGGTTCGAGACTGATTGACTGGCAAAGTGCCACAAAACGTAAATGCAGCGAACGATAATTCGTCTGTTGAATTCGCCCTAGCGGCTTAATTCAAATGCGCCCTGGGAGAGCGTGGAAACAGAATCTCCCAACCTTTTCTTGGCCCAATATTCTTTCTTTTTTTGAGACATTTTTAAACGCGTTTCTTCGGAATATGGTTGTACACCTTTAAGGCCTTTATTCCATGCTGGATGTGATTTGCCTTTATTTGCAGAACCATTTCCACCAGAAGAGTGTTTCTTTTGATTATAATATCTAACAGTTTTATTGTTAATGTTAGGAGTCCAGTATAACTCGGTATCCTTAATCATGTTTAACCAACGCTGTTCTGCTTCACGCAAAGCTTTGTTGTCACCATAAACATATTCTAATATGCGGAGTTTGAAAGTTTCTGGCCGTTTCTTATATGCTCTTAGCATCATTTTGTTAGAACATATATAAGAATCTTTTATACGACCCTTGTGGCCGCCAAGATAAAAGAACTTTGCTTTGGTATCATACCAAAGATAAACGTAGCCTGTATATATAGTCATGCTGATACTCCTAGAAAGTGTTAGAGTGACTGGGTGTGCGAAACCGCGAGTCACACCTATTTATAAAAAACTTACTACCAGTTGCACCGCCGGTGCTACGGGTTGATTGCGAGTCTAGTATAAATATTACATGCGGAGGTTGACATCCTCCATTGACTCTTACAAAACTTCAAGTCTTAGATGGCTAGAAAGCGGCATCGTTCGGATGCCACCGACGAAAACAACTAATGATTTTGCATTTCCAGTAAGAGGGAAATGGATGGAAGATACACCTTCGTTATTTCATTTTGTATCTTCTAATAGCATTGATGACGATAAGGGGTTGAGACACTCTGGTAGCTTCGTCTTCACTGTCAAAGTCATTTGACAAAAAGAGGATTAAATGAAACTTTTCGAAAATAGAAAAGATTTCCCGTACCTTCGCTGGGCTGAAGGATTCTTTCTTGGACTTGCTCTTGCTACAACTGCAGCATTTGCCATGCCAACAAAGGCTCCTGAAGTTAAGATCGTTAAGGTACCTGAAGTCAAGGTAATCGAAAAAGAAAAGATCGTAAACAAGCCAGTCTATCTGAGCGCATACGATAAAAAACAAATCCAGTGCATGGCTGAGAATACATACTTCGAAGCAGGTCATGAACCCTACAAAGGTAGGATTGCGGTCAACAATGTTGTGTTGAACCGTGCTAAAGATAAAAGATTCCCTAGTACACCGTGTGCGGTCATTAACCAAAAGGCCAGAGGCGTATGCCAGTTTTCATGGAAGTGTGAGGGAGGAAAGCGAATCGCCGATATGTCAGCATATCGTAAAGCCAAGCAAATCGCAGAAAACGTATACATAGGAAACTATGGCGACGTAACAAAAGGAGCGAAGTTCTACCACGCTGACTACGTAAGTCCGTCATGGGGTAGAGTATTTGATCGCACCACCAAAATCGGTGCGCATATTTTTTATAGAGGATGAATTATGGTGGACGACGTTATCTTTGAGAAGGCCTTGACGACTGAGAAGTTCATCAAGGACATTGAGTCTCTTGTAAACAAGAACAATTTAGATTATTTAGATGCCGTCGTCCACTATTGTGAGACGAACAACGTTGAGATTGAAGCAGCGGCTATGATTATTCGTAATAACATACGGATCAAGTCGAAGCTTCAATCTGAATGTGAGGAACTAAACTTTCTTCCTAAGCGGGCGCATCTACCCCTATGACACCATTCGAAAGCTATAAGACTTTCATGGCAGTCAAAAGCCATTTCACCACATCATACGACTATATCAAGTACAACGGCAAAGTCAACGCATCTCAATCTTCATTTGAGACTCGCAAGGACAAGTACCAGTACTATAAACTCTCCAAACATAAAGATCCTCTACAGTACTTGATTGCCAACTTTGTTGATGGTGATCTTAAGTGGGTCGGAGATCTATTCAATGATGACTCTGAAAAGGTCTATGCAGGTTGGTTGAAACGCCAGCAATCATTGTCTTATATTTTTGAGCAGGACCTAAATAAACTGTGTACAAAATTCGATGATAATGTTATAGTTAAAAATGGGCAGCATCCCTACCTTCTTAAACAATATCTACGCCGTGAAATAAGTATCGAGACAATAATCATCCTCAATGATTTGCTCGGCTTCTTCAATCATTGGAATAAAAAGATTGAAGATGGCGTACTGTGGCCTACGATATATAAGAAGTGCATGAAGTATAAACCTTTCTTTCACTATGATATGTTCAAGTGCAGGAAGATCCTGAAAGATAAATTTATGGGTGACGAATGAGTGAGTTTTTTACATACAGTTCCCTTCCAAAACAGGAAGACCCACGCATGACCATGCAGGCACCGATTGCCTGCACCAAGGAAAACCATGACAAGATGATCCGCGCCAAGCAGGTCAATGATGGTAACTACTGGTCAACTATGTGTGAAGTGTTTGCTGCGGACATTGAGAATCTTCCTATGGAACGTTTCAAGGTCTGGGCATCAACGATGTCAGTTCCTTTCATGACTCGTGCTCGTTTCACAGACTATATCGGTCCGGTACTCTTGGCTGCAAAGGCCAATGAGACTGTTCGTGAGGCACTTCGTGAAGTCATGATCGGCTATAACGGCGATGCAGACTTCCAACATTTTAGCATGTTCGAAGACTTCCCTACAACGATGAACCGTATCCAGCATATGGCTCACCTAGTCCTGAACGGATGGGGACCTGAAGAACTTAGCAAACTAGATACTATCGTTGAACTGGGTGGCGGAATCGGTGACATGGCCGATATCGTTAATAAGCTCGGTTTCAAGGGTAAGTACATTATCTACGACTTCAAAGAAGTCGGTCAGATTCAGAAGTGGTATCACGACCAGTTGGGTCATACCAACATCGTGCACACCTCTGATTTGAATGACCTTGTAGATGCTGATCTTATGATCGGTACATGGTCATTCACAGAAATGCCTCTTGATCTTCGTGCGGATATCATGGGGCGCATTGGCAACACAAAAAATTGGTTAATTGCATATTCTAACCATATCTTTGGTGTTGACAATGATAAATACATCACCGAAGACTTTGTTCCTCTGTTCACTGAACATGATATCGAATATCGTGATATTCCTTTCATGCCATGGGATGGTGGTGCCAAGTATCTTTCGGTAAAACATAAACCGTAAACAACGTAATACAACGACATACTAGGAGAAAATATATGTCATTCGCAGACCTCAAGCGTTCCTCGACTTCGTCTTTTGACAAGCTCACTAAGGAACTCGCCAAGCAGAATACCACATTCGACCGTACCGGAGACGACAAACTCTGGAAGTGTGCCACAGATAAGGCAGGCAACGGTTACGCAGTTATTCGCTTTCTCCCCGCACCTGAAGGTGAAGACCTTCCATTCGTCAAGATCTGGGATCATGGATTCCAAGGTCCTACCGGCCTGTGGTACATCGAGAAGTCACTGACGACTCTCGGCAAGGACGATCCTGTAGGTGAAATGAATAGCAAACTCTGGAATACCGGTCTTGATTCAGACAAGGAAATTGCACGTAAGCAAAAGCGTCGTCTCGCTTATTACAGCAACATTCTTGTTGTCAAGGATCCGGCAAATCCTGAGAACGAAGGTAAAGTCTTCCTGTATAAGTACGGAAAGAAGATCTTCGATAAGCTGAACGATCTGATGAACCCATCGTTCGCAGACGAACAGCCAACGAATCCATTCGATCTTTGGTCGGGTGCAAACTTCAAGCTTAAGATTCGTAAGGTTGAGGGTTACCCCAACTACGATAAGTCAGAATTCGACTCTCCCGCACCACTGTTCGATGATGACGATAAGCTTGAAGCCGTTTGGAAGCAGGAGCATTCCCTTCAGGAGCTCGTGGATCCAAAGCACTTTAAGTCATATGACGAACTAAAGACTCGTCTCAACAATGTTCTGGTCCTGAATGCTCCGGCTAAGGTCCGTGGTGTTGAACTTGACGAGGAAGAGTATAAGGCTCCGGCCCCAACCTTCCAAGCTGCTGCTCCAGCGCCAACTGCCGCTGCTGCTCCAGCTGTCGATGATGATGACGATGATCTTGCGTTCTTCAGCAAGCTTGCTGCCGAAGATTGATTGGGGGAGGAGGGGGATCGCAAGGTTCCCCTCTTCTTTTTTATACCGGTAGCGCCTTAGATGGTGTACTCAGTTCCTGGAAACCAAAGCGTCTAAGGTAATAATAGACGCTATTTTTGTCTGCAGCGGTCGCAGGATTTTGTGGTGCACCTATATCACTTCTATTGATATTAGGCGGTTTTGGTGCAGGTGGAGTAGGTTTCTGCTTAGGAGTCTTTGCCACAGCTGCTTCAGTATTGGTTTGCACGGCTGCAGCTGCGATTGCTTTAGAGTAATCTTCTTTATCTCTTGGAACACCAGGCTTGATGATAGCCGAACCAAGCATACCAAACAACTCACCTATCTTCTCGGCACCCATGTTTACAGCATTTGCTGCCATTCCCATAAGTGTATCAGAATCACCGTACGTTCCACCACCCGCGCCCTCAGGTCCGCCCGTGGAGACATGCATGTGGGTATAGTGCCCAGGCTTTCTCCAAATAGTATTATAACCGGCAGCACGTAGCTGTGGTTCTAGAGAATCAAGAATAGCACCTTCGTTCGGTCCTGGGAAGTTGACATCGATAGCCTGCCCACGATAGTGACGTGAGTTTTGGCTATGAGTACCTACCGATCCAAAAGCTGGATGTTCTAGTTTACCTCTCTCGGCACCCTTGCCTACTAAGTAATTTCCTAAAGCAACGATATTATTCTTAGGAATACTACCTGCATCTGCACCCACGGGTTCTGCATTAGATTCGGTACCAGATGAAACCGGTGTTGCCTGTGGAGTACCTGATGATGTACTTCCTGATGTTGCCGGCGTTGTAGATCCACCTGAGGTAAAATGACTGACCGCTGCAATTGCACCACCGGCAACTGCACCTGCAACCATACCGACTCTTGGAACAACAGATCCGACAACAGCACCAGTTGATGCACCTGCTGCAACACTTGAAAAGAACGATGGCGTCTCTTGTACAGGAGCCGGTTGTGCATCAGGCGTTTCGGCCGCAGCTGATATACTAGTATCTGATGGAGCTGCTGGTGTTGCCTGCGTACCTGATTCGGTTGTTGGTGCAACCGCGGTAGGATCTGTTCCAGTGCTGCTAAAAAGAAATGTAAATGCCTTGTTTATTGTCGACACGACACCGGTGATAAACTTGCCAGTCTCTACGACACCGCTTACAATACTCTTCATCGCTTCCTGTACAGGATCCAGCGTCAATAAAGCCAGACCGCCGATAGCCATTAAACCGGCTGATGGGCCACTAACTCTTTCGGCATCCTGTTGTATGACCTGCATCTCGGGTGTTTGTGTAACACCTTCAATTTGAGATTCTCTGCTAGCCAGAAGGTTATTCTTGGCTATAACCTTTTGGTTATCAAGTCTTTGCTTTAAGAATCCATCAATAGATGCCAGTGCGCCGATCATCTTTATGATCGGCTTGTTCAGGTTCTTATTAGTATATTCTAGTCTGCCGCCGCCGGTTTTCTCGGTAGCTGGTTTTGCTTTGGTCTGTTGTAGACCGGCCTGACCGACCATTCCAAAACCTGCTGTAAGATCTATATCCGGAGAATCATTCTTTCCAAAACGCGGAACAGAATTGCTTAAAACACGTTGAAGACTAGGTGGAACAGGAACCTTTGTCTTCTCGTCGATCCATCCTTGGTTGACATCGTAGACAAACTTCTGACCATTAAGAAATACAGGTTCTACATTTCTATCGATCTTGACACGAAGCTTTTTTAAGACCGGTTCATCTATGACCAAACTATCCAACAGGCGAATCAATGCCTTGTCTGCTGGTTGCTTTGTTTTAGAGTCAATCCAGCCCTTGTTAAGGTCTTTGATAAATTTCTGATCGCCGATTGTTACTGGTGCCATTATGCTAACCTAAAGTGTGATAGGTACTTGGCTAGTACATCTGGATTGCCATAGTTTGGATCGATACTAGAGACCGATTTTGTAGGACTTGCACCACGTGGTACACCTGCAGAGATAGTAGGTGACGTGATAGTGTCCTTGGCCTTTTCCTTCTTGATACCAAAAGTGATATCATTTTGAAGCTTAGTCGACTCGTTGTTGATACGCTCAGACACATTAGGTGAACTAGGTGTAAGTGTTTTTGCTACGCCAGGTTTAATGATAGATGAGCCAAGCAATCCGAACATCTCGCCCATCTTCTCGGCACCTGCACCAATCATTCCTGATATACCTGTGCTGCCACTATCTCCGGAAAATGTGTTTGTTGCTGCATTAATATCTGGTTTTCCACCATTATAGACTCTTAACCAATCCGATTGATATGATGCAACTTGCTGTGGTGATGCATGATTTGAAATACCACGTATATTTCCGGTATACCATGCAACAGGAACTTTAGATACATCACCACCTGCATCTTGTAGGATTTCACTAACATACTTGTCAGCAACTGCATCTTGTATTGCCGGCGGCGCTTGTTTGGCCTTCGAGTATTCTGTGCCAATGCCGTACTTGTTTGTGAGCGCTTGCCATGTCGCGTCAATGAACTGATATGCACCGGAAGCTGTTGACTCTGGGTTTTGCGCGCCATAATCATTGCCAGATTCTTTCATTCGGATAGTTTCAAGAATAGCTTGATTTGATACCGCAACTGGTGTTTGAGCATTTGAACTGACTGCAGTTCCGGATATCTTTGTAGCATCTTCCTTATTTAATTCTTTCGAGATCTCTGCATCACCAACGCCTGCCTTGTCGGCATCATCGCTAGCAGTGAACTCTTTCCACATTTGATAGATGTCATACATCAACCACAATGAAAATCCAAGATTTATTAAGAATCCGATAGCACCAAATGCAGCACCGATACCGGTAGCAGCAACTGCGCCACTGGCAATAGCTATTGCAATTCTTTGTTCGATCTTTCTGACAAGTTCTTTCTTACCACGCGCCATAAGAAACGCCAAGAACTTTTTCCACATTGGACCTTTGAGGAATGCCATCCCTGTCTTTGCAGAGTCAGCTGCAACTGCACTGACGGCTGCACGCTTTCCGGCAAATCCGGTTGCGGCTTGCATTGCAGCACCGGTACCTCTTACTGTAGAGATACTTCTCGAAAGACCGATAGCAGATTTTGCACCCTGGAATCCAAGGTATCCTATGCCTGCCGTTGCAGCCAGGTTCACCGCCGTATTATCACCACCACCTTGGCCAGTCATTCTATTGAATACTGTTGCAGCAACCGCTTCGGCGAGGATGCCGATTAGACCGCCTCTTAGTCTTCCCTTAAGACCCTTACCGCCAAACAAGAATCCGATAATACCGCCAGCTGGAATCATAGAACCTAGTTCACCCAGCCAGCCGAATGTCTTCTTGAATTGCTCTACGTTCTCTTTGAGAGCATCGATTTCTTTTTGATCCATTGCACCGGCAATGAGTGCAGCTGCACCGCCAAGTATTAAAGCAAACTTGGCAATCGATGCAGCAGCACTTACGTTATCCTTGACATCAGACTTCAGACCAGACAGTCTGTCTTTGATATCTCTGAATGTAGTGGCTGGTTTGTTTTCAACGATCGCTTCTCTTTCAAGTTGATTCTGTTCCTGATAAGAACGTCTTTCAAACTCGAGTTGTGATTTAAGCGATTTATCGATTGATACCAGATACTTTACAGCAGTATCAAGCAACGCCTCTGTAGGCATCTTCGAAGACACCTGAGGTCTTGCAATACTTTTTGGAGCTGGTAGAGTTCCGCCACCAGAAATCTTCTGGCGACCTGCACTTCCGGCCATACCGAAGTTGCCGACGATTACATTATTGGATGAAGCAGGAGCCTGTGTAGAACCACCTTGCGCAGCGCCACTAAGGGCTTTACCGGCCATACCAAATGCTTGACCAGTTTTAGATACAGCACTTGCAGCGCCGTATAGAGCACTCCCGGCCGCACCTATGGCCTTGAATCCTATTTTTGCTGCGATCTGTCCGAGCATTATGTTTTTCTACTCTCTATCTCTTGCTTCTGCTGTTCTAAGAACTCCAATAACATATCAACATAGAGATCCCTCTCGTATGGAATCAAACCTTCAATTTCACTAATAGAATATTTATGGTGCTGAGCCAAAGAAAATACCATTGAATAGTATCTTGCTAGGGTTGTGTGACTCAGCCCCACATAAAAAAATCTTTGAGACTCGCCAGTTCAATTGAACGTTTGTTGTCAAGTGAATTGGTGTACTCGATCTTGTGATACAGACGTGGAACACTCTCAAAGAACTCACGAATCTTTTCGAATGTTTTAACATCCAGACCATCCAAGAACTCTGAGATCTCGTCATCGCTGAAGTCGTTGGCCATATAAACATTGTCTTCGTCATAGATCGTATCGATACAGTTGACAATAAAGAATGTCATAAGATCAACTTCGTTATCAAAACCGCCCATCTTATCAGTGATTGATGCTGATGGATATTTCATTGTCATGCCGACATTATCAGTGATCTCAATCTTTGAGTTGATATTTTGTGGCATCTCGATCTCAATAGTGTCAAGATCCAGATCGAAGTTGTATACTTCATCATCTTCCATGTCACGGTATGATAGTTTCACAACGTTGTTTACCGACTTGGCGCGCAACTTAAGGAAAGCGTATTCAAGGTCAAAGATTGCTAGTGAGTCTAGATCCAGATCGTCTTGAATACAGTTGTTTAAGATCTGCTTGATAGCTCTGATGATTTCACTGTCATTGCCACTCTGTTGAGCAATCAAGAGAATCTTCTCTTCTTTAACAAGGAATGGTCTGAATGAGACCTTCTTTCCTGATGAAGGAATAATCATGTCAAATAGTGGCTGATCAATTTTTGGTAAAGGCATTATAATACTCCATTATGTTTAAGGACCAAGAACTTTATTCTGTGGTGAATTAGGACTTACAACTACTCCTGTCGGAGCTTTTTGTTTAGATTCTGTTGCATTCGGTTTTGAGGCATTTGCAGTAGATCTGGTAGCTTCACCAACTGGTGAAGTTGTAGCATCTGCAGCTGCCTTGCCTCCCTTATCGGTTGGCTGGGTTCTTTCCTCGTATGGGCTCTTTAGTGCTTCAATGGAATCAAACGGTGCTTGATCCTTGACCTTCATTGGAGCTCGTACTCTCATATTTACATATGCAAAATTTACGGTAAGCTTCTGGATCTGGTTTTCATCTGCCCAGGAAAGATTCATTGATTGAATGTTCATAGGGAACACATCGTACATCTCATACTCTGTGACCGTCTGCTGTTGTCTATTATATACATAAATTCTTACAACAGGATTGGTATATGCATCCTTGTATCCGACTTCGAATGGCATGTAGTTGCCTAGTCCAGATCTCATTCCATCTTGACTTACGTTTTGTGCCATGTTAGCATTCGGCGAATCATGCATAACAATAGTATTCATCCACTGATGCATGAAATCGATGATCTCGGATTTGCTATCGACAAGCCATGTCATTGATACGTCACTGAACTGAACACCGTATGGAACCTTCTCGACCGGTCCATATCCGTATCTGCGAATGTTCTCTTCCTCTAACAACGTTGGTGTAGGAAGGATAACACTTTCACATCTCATCATCAACGTGCTTCTTTTGTTAATCACAAAGTCAGACAACGCTTGGTTTTCAGGGAAGTTTGCTCTGAACGGAGCGAAGGTCACAAGATACGAGTGAGATGGCAGTACATCGTTATTAATAACTTCAGATAAGAAACTATTTAGGTTGAAAGTCTGCGACATCGCTTGGCCAACGACCTCGGTTCTGTCTCTCTGGTTTATAATACCTTCTCTTCCAGGAGGATTTGCCTGGTCACTTGGCTTTGGAAGCTCTGTTTTTACTGCAGTTGGTTGCGAACTAGCACCGGTGCCTTGAGTAACAACTCGTTTTTGTTGTTTTTCTTGGCGCGTTGATTGTGCTGCTGCAACCGCTGGTTTCTGTGCAGTGTATGAAATTGCCTGTCTCTCTGTTATAACAGCAGCACGGCCAGCTGCAACGTCCTTTTCCAAATTTGTAGACACAGATGTTGTACTAACCCTTGGATTAATTACATAGTATTGTTTCGTTTTCTTATCGTATCTTACAACGTTTCCAGATCCAAGAGCATTTGCAGGAAGTTGTCCTCCAGATTGAAGGGTTGTCAATCTAGACTGCTGTGCGAAATTAATATTGCTTCTACTACCTTTTTCAGCGCTCATTACTTTCTAACCCCTAACATCTTCTTCGATTGACTCCATACCTGAGTCTTAGTCTGTTTGACAAAGCGTTCTGTCGGCAAGAACAATGCAACATCCCATTCCGAAGGATAAATGTACATGAATCTAGAACGTACATGGTCATCAAGATAATGCTTTACGCATGGTTCAAAGAACTTAAGCTTCGATACCGACTGTAGAAGCGAATAGTTCATTTTGATCTTAGTAGATTCGTCATATCTTGTATTGTTGGCATAGTCATATAACCCATCCATCAGTCTTGCACGTAGTTGTGGTGGAAGATAGTGTAGGTTCAGACCGTAGAACCCGCCTGGTACCTTACGAAACGGAAAGACAAGTGGGAATCTATCATAGTATGCCAGTTCCTCTTTCCATTTTGGATCGTAGTAGAACATGTACATCTGACCGATAATAAGTCTTGACTGCAACCTTGACTGATCGCCTCTCATGAGTTCACGTTCATTTATACGTGAGATCTTTTGTGCGGTATCACGGAACCAATCACGTGCATCCTGCGTACGCGCGGGTATCTGTCCGGCACGAACACCTTGTGTAATGATTGTATCAAACACCGTTGCCATTAAAACGTGATTCCTAATTCGATTTCTGTTAAGATCTCAAACTTCCATCCTCGATCTTTGCAA
>Ga0075471_10001585_pt1 | contig 15002 bp, 10 predicted proteins | sample DEB19_08_DNA_2_FD_74787 | JGI IMG/M metagenome (GOLD analysis project Ga0075471, IMG submission 74787) | Aqueous microbial communities from the Delaware River and Bay under freshwater to marine salinity gradient to study organic matter... | ecosystem: Environmental > Aquatic > Marine > Coastal ... | reverse complement strand
GTTGCGGGCGCGGTTCGGGTGTCAGCAGCACCGCTGCCGGATTGGCCGCGTCGCTTTCCGAGACAGGCGACGGCAGCGTGTTGCTGGTGGACATGAACTGTGAACGCGGCGCGGCGCAGTATTTCTTGAAGGGCCAGGCCGTGAGCGGGCTGGAAACCGCCCTCACCAGTCCCGTCAAGAGCAGCGACCTGATCCACACGAACCTCTACGCCGCGGACGACAATCCCGGGCGCGACCTGCTGCCCGAGGCCCTGCCCCGGCGGTTCGCCACACTGATGCCCAAGTTCAAGGCCAGCAACTACGATTTCATCATCTTTGACATGCCGCCGGTGAGCCAGACCAGCGTGACCCCGCGCATCGCCGGGTTCATGGACATGGTGCTGCTCGTCATCGAGGCGGAGAAGACCAACCAGGACTTGGTGAAGCGGGCGAATGCCTTGCTGGCTGAATCGAACGCCAAAGTGCGGGCCGTGCTCAACAAGACCCGCAACTACGTGCCCGCCCGGTTGCAGCAGGAATTGTTGGATGACCAATGAGGCCGGGCTGCCGGGCGCGGACGCGGCAGCAGCGGACCAGAGGCGCGGGCGCAAAGTTGCGCCCCGGATTTTATCGGGCGGGCGCGGTCGGGTTCTGCGTTGGTGCCAGGCACGCTTTCTCTTAGACGGTTTTGCGGTTACACGGAAATTTTTTGCCATCAAACTTCAGGATGAAAATCTGGATCGATCTGGATAACACGCCGCACGTGCCGTTTTTCAAGCCCGTCAAACGGGAACTCGAAAAGCGTGGCCATACGGTGACGTTGACGGCGCGGGACGCATTTCAGGTCTGCGAGCTCGCCGAAAAAATGGGGCTGACCGTAGTCAAGGTGGGCCGGCATTACGGCAAGAACCGCCTGCTGAAAGTCTGCGGTTTGCTCTGGCGCAGCCTGCAACTGCTCCCCACCGTGCTGCGCGCCAAGCCCGACCTCGCGCTCTCCCACGGCTCGCGTTCGCAAATTCTGCTCTGCAACCTCCTCCGCATCCCCACGGTGATGGTCATGGATTATGAGTTCGCGGAGACGCCATGGTTGCTCCAGCCCCGCTGGGAGATCGTCCCGCGCGTCCTGCTCCAGGCGGAACTCCAGTGCAAACATCCCGAGCGCGTCAAAGTCTATGAAGGCATCAAGGAAGATGTCTACGCGCCGGAATTCAAACCCGACCTCACGCTGGCGAAGCAACTCGCGCTCGACCCGGACAAAATCATCGTGACCGTGCGCCCGCCCGCGAACGAGGCCCACTACCACAGCAACGAGAGCGACGAGTTTTTCGTCGCGTTCATGAACCGGCTCGTGGCCGCGCCGGAAACGCAGGCCATTTTGCTGCCGCGCAACAAGGCGCAGGAGGCGCGGCTGCGGCAGGATTTCCCCGGGTGGTTTGCAGACTCGCGGGTCATTGTGCCCCGCGCGGCGGTGGACGGATTGAACCTGCTCTGGCATTCCGACCTGGTGGTCAGCGGCGGCGGAACGATGAACCGCGAGGCGGCGGCATTGGGCGTGCCGGTTTACAGCATTTTTCGCGGCAAGATCGGCGTGCTGGACCGGCAACTCCAGCAGGAGGGCCGGTTGGTCCTGATCGAGCGGCTCGCCGAGGTCCAAGACGAAATCATTCTGCAACGCCGGAAAAAATCTTCCGCCGCAATCAATGGCGCGCCCCGGCCCGCATTGGGCGGCATCGTGGACCATGTGAGTGCCATCCTGCAGTCGGAATGCGGCAAGTGATCCTTCCGGCCGGGTATTTTCAGAGTCAGCCATGAGCAAGGAAATCAAAGTCATCGTCGTCGCGGGCGCGCGCCCCAACTTCATGAAGATCGCCCCGCTGATGAAGGCGGTCGCGGCGCACAACGCGCCGCCGGGCGCTGGCGGGCCGCGCATCGCCGCCCAGTTGCTGCACACGGGACAGCATTACGACGAAGCGATGTCTGAAGTTTTTTTCCGCGATCTCGGCATCCGGCCGCCGGACATCAATCTCGAGGTCGGCTCGGGTTCGCACGCGGTGCAGACCGCGAACGTCATGACCAAATTCGAGCTCGTCTGCGAGCGGGAAAAACCGGACTGGGTGGTCGTGGTGGGCGACGTGAATTCCACCATGGCCTGCACATTGGTCTGCTCCAAGCTCGGCATCAAGGTCGCCCACGTCGAAGCGGGACTGCGCAGTTATGATCGCGGGATGCCCGAAGAGGTGAACCGCCTCGTCACGGATGCGCTTGCCGATCTGCTGCTGACACCTTCAGAAGACGCGAATGAAAACCTGCGCCGGGAAGGAATTCCGGACGATAAAATCGAGTGCGTCGGCAACATCATGATTGATGCGTTGGTGGCAAACCTGCCCCAGTCCCGGCAGCGGCCGCTATTGGCTCAGCTGGGATTGCGCGGTCAAGACTTTGTCTATGTCACACTCCACCGGCCTTCGAATGTGGATAATCAATCCAGCCTGAGTGCGATCATGGCGCATCTGCATCGGCTGGCAAAACGGTTGCCGGTGGTATTTCCCCTGCATCCGCGCACGAAAAAGATGTGTGCGCAATTCGGCATTTCCTTGGGCGATAATCCGGGGCTGCGGATCCTTGATCCCATCGGCTACCACGATTCGCTGTGCCTGACGGAAAACGCGCGGCTGGTGCTGACGGACTCCGGCGGGTTGCAGGAAGAAAGCACGTATTTCCGGACGCCATGTCTCACGCTGCGTCCGAACACGGAGCGACCGGTGACGGTGACGGTGGGCAGCAACAAGCTGACCAATATCGAGCAACTCCCAGAGGACTTGGACGCGGTGCTGGCGCGCGAAAGCCGGTTCGGTCAGATTCCGCTGCTGTGGGACGGCCACACCGCCGAGCGGATCATCGCCCGGCTGTTGCGCCAAGGTTGATGCATTGGTAACTTCTGCGGAATCAGCCTGTGCTTAAAGCCATCTTCACGCTCGACTACGAGATCCACGGCAACGGGGAGGGGTGCCCCCACGAACTGATGGTCGAGCCGACGCGGCGGATGTTGGACCTTTTCGATCAGCACGGGGCAAAGCTCACCATCCTGGCCGACGTGGCGGAAATCCTGAAGTTCCGCGAATACAAAGAAAAATTTGGGCGCGACGATTATCACTACGAAGCCATCGCCGAACAGTTACGCGATACCGTCCGACGCGGTCACGACGTGCAGCTCCATCTGCACGCTTCCTATTTCAATGCGCGGTTTGAGGGCGGGCGCTGGGTGCAGGACTGGTCGGAATATAATTTTGCAGGATTGCCGCCGGTGCGCCTGAATGAAGTCATTCGCGTGGGAAAGGATTATTTGGAAACCCTGCTCCGGCCGGTCGCGTCCGATTACGCGTGCGTGGCCTTCCGCGCGGCGAACTGGGCGATGAGCCCCTCGCGGAACGTCATCCGCGCCCTCCACGAACAGGGCATCCGCATCGAGACGTCGGTGTTCAAGCACGGGCGGCGCGAGGGAATTGTGAGTTTTGACTACGCCGCAGCGCCCAGCGAACTCGTGCCGTGGCGCGCGGCGGACGACGACATCTGCCGGCGGGACGAGGCGGGCAAATTGCTGGAGGTGCCCATCTACTGTGAGCGCCGGTGGCTCGGGGCGTTCGTCACGCCGAATCGGATTTATCGCGCCATGCAGACGCGGAAGCATCGGATTGCCCGCGCGGAAGCTCCAGACGGATCAGGCCAGTCGGACAAGAAATCCGGCCTGCAAAAAAAGTTTTCACTGCTCACCCAGCGCCACCCGTGGAAGGCAGATTTCAACCAATGCAGCGGACACCAGCTCATCGCCGCGCTGGAGCGCGCGGCGGCGCGATACGGTCAAGGCCCGACAGCGCGGCCCTTTGTGCTGATTGGACACTCGAAGATTTTCACGCGGTTCAACGAGCGCAGCCTGCGGCCGTTCCTCCGTCACGTGCAGCAGCAGCCGGAGCGATTCGGCTTCGCCAAACTTTCCGAGGCGGAGTCTTTGGCGGCGTGACGGCGCGGAAAAGATTCAAAGCATGACTCCGACCCCAAAGGTTTCCGTGGTGATCGTCAGTTGGAACGCGCGGGATTATCTCACGCAATGCCTGAGGTCGCTCACTGCGGAAGCGTGCGCGTATCCGCTGGAGATCATCGTGGTGGACAACGCCTCCGCTGACGGCTCGCCGGAACTGGTGGCGCGGGACTTTCCCGGCGTGCGGCTGATCCAGACGGGAGCGAACCTGGGTTTTGCAAAAGCCAACAACATCGGCATCCGCGCCAGCTCCGGCAAATATGTGGCGCTGATCAATTCGGACGTGCTCGTGCTGCCGGGTTGCCTGACGCGCTTGGCGGATTTTGCCGAACAGCATCCCGAAGTCGGGATGCTCGGCCCGCGCGTCATCGGCGGCGACGGGAAGTTGCAGCGTTCGTGCCGCGGTTTTCCGGGCGTGTGGAACATGTTCTGTCGGGCGGTAGCGCTGGATGCGGGGTTTCCCCGGCAGCCGATTTTTTGCGGCTATCTCTTGCAGCATTGGGCGCACGAGGAAGCCCGCGAAGTGGACATTCTCAGCGGCTGCTTCTGGCTGGTGCGGGCGGCGGCGCTGGAGCGCGTGGGCTTGCTGGACGAGGATTTTTTCATGTATGGCGAAGACATGGATTGGTGCAAACGCTTTTGGGTGGCGGGCTGGCGGTTGAGGTATTTTCCCGGCGCGGAGGCGATCCACTACGGCGGCGCGAGTTCGGCAAACGCGCCGGTACGGTTCTTCATCGAGAAGCAACGCGCGGACCTGCGTTACTGGAAAAAGCACCATGGCGTGCCGGCGCGCGGGGCGTATTTTCTGATTTCCTGCCTGTATCACCTGCTGCGGATGGTCGGCTATGCGGCGGTCGCTGGGGTTCGGCGCGGCGCGGCGACGGAAGCGCGCTTCAAGCTGCGGCGCAGTTTTCAATGTCTGCAATGGATGCTTTCGCCACGTCGCGATGTGGTGGCCGTGGGAAGTTGAGCGGCGTAACCCAAACCAAAATGCCGGACAATTCTTATGTCATCATCAGCGCCTCGCGGAACGAGGAGGCGTATGTGGAGGGGTTGATTGATTGCATCGCCGCGCAGACCATTCCGCCGTTGCGGTGGGTCATCGTGGACGACGGTTCGACGGACGCGACGTATGCGAAAAGTCTGCGGCGGGCGGCGGCGCTGGATTGGTTGCAGGTGGTCAAGATGCCGGGAGGGCGTCCCCGCAGTTTTGCCTCGCAGGTTTATGCGGCGCAGCACGGGGCGGAGGTGGTGCGGGGATTGGATTTTGCGTTCATCGGGTTTCTGGATGCGGACATCCGGGTGCAGCCGGACTATTACGAGCAGTTGCTGGCGCGATTTCACGCCGACCCGAAGCTTGGTTTGGCGGGGGGCATCGTGGTGGATCAATACGCCGGGCGCGTGGAGGACATCCGCAAAGGCAGCGAGGATTTCCATGTGGCGGGCGGGGTGCAGTTTTTCCGGCGCGAATGTTTCGAGCGGATCGGCGGTTACGTTGCCATCCAAGGCGGCGGGCAGGACACCATCGCGGACATCATGACGTTGATGCACGGGTGGACGTTGCGGGCGTTCCCGGAATTGCCGGCGGTGCACCTGCGGCCTGAGGGGTTCGACCGGGACAATGCGTTTCAGCGTGGCCTGAAATGGGGGCGGAAGTTTTATCTGATCGGCTATCATCCGCTGTATTATTTTTTCCAGAGCGTGCGCCGCAGTTTCCGGCGGCCGTTTTTGATCAGCGGCTTGTGCCAGTTGTGGGGTTATGCGGTGGCGTGCGCGCGCCGCGAGCGCCGGCCGGTCTCGGTGGAGTTCGTGCAGTTTCTGCGGCGGCTGCAATTGCGCCGGCTGCGGAAAGTCTGTCTGCGGTTTTGAAGGCGGTGCGGGGAGTCGGCAATGGGCCACGTAATTTCCAATAGCAGCAATGTCTCCGTCCTGGGATTGATCATTCTGGTGGTGATGTGCGCGTTGACGCTCCGCCTGAAGCGGGAGCACGCGATTTTTCCGCTGCTCTTCACGACCTGCTATATCCCGCTGGGGCAGCAGTTCGTGATCGCGGGGCTGAATCTGCAGTTTTTTCGGGTGCTGCTGTTTGTGGGGTTTTGCCGGGTCTGGGCGCGCGGGGAGAGCCGGCAATTCCGGCTCACGAAGCTGGACAAGTGGTTCATCGTCTGGGCGGCAGCTACGGTGGTGATGGGGACGCTGGCCGATGTTTCCATGGACCGGTTCGTGAACCGGGCGGGCACCACGCTTAATGCGGCGGTGGTGTATTATCTGGTGCGGTGCTGGCTGCGGAATCTGGACGAGATCTGGGGCACGGTGCGGTTTCTCTGCTTGATGATCCTGCCGCTGGCGGCTTCGATGATTCTGGAGAAGATCACGGGGCGGAACTACTTCTCGGTGTTCGGCGGCGTGCCGGAGTTCACGGGTATCCGGGAAGGCAAGCTGCGCTGTCAGGGAGCGTTCCGGCATCCGATTCTGGCCGGGACTTATGGCGTGACGTGCTTTCCGTTGTTCGTCGGGTTGTGGTTTTTGGCGGGGAAAAAGAAATGGCCGGTCGTGGCGGGAATCATCGGTTCGCTGGTGGTGACGGTGGCCGCCGGGTCCAGTGGGGCTTTGCTGGCGCTGGTCTGCGGCATCCTCGGTTTTGCGGCCTGGCGCTATCGCGGACGGCTTCATTGGTTTCGCCGGGGAGTGGTCGTGGCGCTGATCGTGTTGCATCTGGCGATGAAGGCGCCGGTGTGGTTTTTGATCGGGCGGTTGAGCGAAATTGTCGGCGGAACCGGGTGGTATCGGTCCTACATCATCGACCAGGCGATCACCCATCTGAACGAATGGTGGCTGGTCGGTTCGACCTACACGAAGCATTGGGCGCCAGCGGGCGAGGTGGTGGCGGGCGATCCGAACAACATGGACATCATCAACAATTATGTGGCGGAGGGGTTGGGCGGTGGCTTCCTCAAGCTGGGTGCGTTCATCGCCATGATTGTGCTGGGTTTCAAGGTGGTGGGCCACTGGGCGGGCAAGCCGGAAAGCGCGGTGCCGTTGCCGTGGCGGGTGTTCATCTGGGGTTTGGGGGTTTGCCTGTTGACGCATTGCATTTCGTTTTTTTCCGTGTCCTATTTTGATCAGATCGTCGTCATGTGGTATTGGCTGTTGGCGGTTTTTTCGACGTTGAGTATCTCGCGCAATGTCGTGATTTTTCCCAGGGCTGAATCGGTCGGGCGGGGGTGATGGTTCATTCTTTTTTGGTGGGCCAGCGACCCGGGTAGCCCAACTAAATTGCGGTAAATCCGCCTTTAACCGCCCTGTAGAACGCGTAATAGTGAGGCAGGCATATTTGTTGCTGACAGTAGCAAAATGGCGTGTTTAGCTGAAATAGACGATATTTCAGGGTGCTGATAACGAAAAACAGGACAACCGCGCTTGGTTTGGGGCGGTGTGCGTCAACCAGTTGATGTTTTATGAAAACGAAGAGACCAAAATTTGATTTGCGGAGATTGCCCGGCTTGGGGGCGCTGGTTTGCTTGTTGGGAGTTTGCGCGCCGGCCCGCGCCACGGTGTGGTATTTGGACAACGCCGCTACGGGGGCCAACACCGGCACCTCTTGGGCGAACGCTTGGTCGTCTCCGGCTTCCGTGGTTTGGGGCGGCAGCGGGGTTCGGGCGGGCGACACGCTTTACATCTCCGGCGGCACTTCGTCCAAAACTTATATCGGCAAGCTGAGCGTGGGGGCATCCGGGAGCGGCCCCAGCGCCCGCATCACGGTTCGCATCGGTCAGGATGCGGGACACAACGGGCTGGCGATTTTCACGGGCGGCATTGGGGCGAATAGCACCAGCTACGTCACGGTGGACGGGGAGGTGGCCGGGGCGCGGCGGCTTCGTGCTGTCGGCGGGGCCACGGCGGAGAGCGCGAACCACTTTGTGTTCCGGTATCTGGAAGCGGAAACGGCGGCGATCGGCATCGCGGCGCGCTACGGCGTGGGCGGGGTGATTGATAGTTGTTATGTCCGGGACGTGACCGAGGAAGTCGGCATCGGGCTGGCTGCGCGCAATACCGGAGTTGCGGCCTACGATCAGACGTTGATCACAAACACCATTATCTGCCTGAACCGCCTTGGGACCGGTAGCGGCAATGGTCCGGATGGCATCCAAGGCTGTCGGGGGCTGACAGTGGATCGCTGCACGTTTTCCAACGTCGTCGGCACCGTCACCGGGGCGCAGCACCAAGATTACATCCAGATGCAGGCGAATTACATCAAGGTGCGGAACAGTCGGTTCATTGGCAGCGCGGATTCATGCATCGACTACGACACATTCAACGGCCAGCCGGAGAATCATCAGATCTACAATAATACCTTCATCCTCATCCGCGGCTCGGGCATCCGTTACTACAATTCCGGCGGTGAGCCCTTCACGTCCGTGAACAACGTGCTGATCGCCAACAACACCATCGTGGATCACACCTCCGGCCATCAATGGGGCATTTCATTCCAGTTCTTCACCGGTGCGAATCCCAGCGTGAGCAACACGCGGATCCAGAACAACCTGTTTTACAACCACACGACCCAGCCCATCCACATTGAAGCCTCCACCGCGGCCACGGCGGCGGATTGGAACGTGGACTACAACCTCGCCAACGGCGGCGTCACGACGCTCTTAGTGGGCGGGGTCAACTACACCCAAGCCCACCCCTTCACCAGCGCGCCAGCCTTTGCGCAATACACCGCCGGTAGCGAGGGCAGCTATCTGCGGCTGGCCGCCGGCGATGTGGCCGCCAAGGACAAAGGCGTCAATCTGGCTGCGGATTTTCTTACGGATGCGGAAAGCTATGCCCGGGGCCAGGGAGCGGGTTGGGACATCGGCGCATATGAAATCGGCTCCGGCAACGCCGCAGTGACGGTGCTCTCGTATGAGGTCACGGTCGGGGTGACCAACGGCACTGCCGGCACGAACTCCGGCGGGTATATCAATTTGATCCGGCGCTGACAAAAGCTCCCTCTTGCGGGTTGTGGGGCGGTCAGCGGCGCAAGTTTTTTGATTTCGAACTTCGTCGTTCATTCGTCCTTCGGCCTTCGGCCTTCATCATTTTCCCAGACCTTATGGGGTCAACCTTGGAATCCGGTTTGAATTGGTCTTTGATCGCCGCGGTCAACAACGACGCGATCTGGCAGAGCTGCGTGCTGCGCTCGCCGGACATCGCGACCGCCCGGGCCGTGATCGCCCAACGCGGTTTTGCCAGCGCGGCGACCGCCTACAACGCCGGCATCACCGCGGCGGATTCCGACCTGCTGGTGCTGGCGCATCAAGATGTTTATTTTCCCGCCGGCTGGGTGGCCGCGCTCCGGGCAACCGTCGCCTGGCTGGACGCTCACGATCCGAACTGGGGCGTGTTGGGGCTTTGGGGAATCACTCCTTCAGGCGCGGGTGCTGGTTTTGTTTATTGCGGGGCTACGCGGCAGATTTTGGGCGGGCCGTTTGCGGGCGTCGCGGAAGTGACCACGTTGGATGAGGTGGTCTTGATCCTGCGGAAATCCTCCGGGCTGCGGTTCGATGAGCAGTTGGATCACTTTCACATGTATGGCGCCGACATCTGTTTGCAGGCGCAGGAGCGCGGGATGAAGTGCTACTCCATCCCCGCCCTAGCCGTTCACAACACCAATGGCTACAACCTGCTGCCGGCGGAATTTTGGAAAGCCTATGGCTATATGCGCCGCAAATGGGCGGCACAATTGCCAGTCGTCACCTCCTGCACCACCATCACCAAATGGGGTTGGCCGATGCTCCGGTGGAATCTGGCGCGGATGAAAAACCTGATCCTGCGGCGGCATCACCCAGGCCAGCGCGTGTCCGACCCGGCGATCTTGCATCAGGAACTGCTGGCTTCCGGGCGCCTGCCCGCCGCCCCCACATCTGAACCGGCCCGATGACCCTCAGCGAAAAAGATTTTTCCGCGCCCGATCCGGTCTGGCGGCGGACGGCCAACGTGAGCCGGGCGTTCTTCGCCCACTGCCTTGCCGAAGCGCGCAGTCGGAGTGCGGCCCGCGATTTTGATGTCGCGTTGCAGTGGTGTTCGGTCGCGGCTTGGGCCGCTTCCGGCAAAGGCTGGTTCGGCGAGCTCAGCTCCGCCGAATTGGAAGCCGAACTCCTCCACGCGGCGCAACAACTACCCGTGCCCAGCCGGAAGTCCGCTGCTGCCGGGCGGCCCCGCTGGCTGCACGTGATGTCCGAGGCCTACGCGACCTTGGGTCACACCAACCTGTGCCGCCGCTGGATCCAATTTGACCCGACGGTGACGCACGATGTCCTGTTGCTCAACCAGCGCAGCGAGACCCCGGCCAATCTGGAAGCCGCCGTTCAGCAAGCCGGCGGTCGTTGCGTGGTGCTTGATGCCGCCGCGCCACCCATGGAGCGGGCGGCGGCGCTCCGGCAATACGCCTGGGAAAATGCCGACGTCGTGGTGCTGCACACGCATCCGGACGAAGTGGCGGCGACCGTGGCGTTCGGCGTCGCGGGCGGGCCGCCGGTGGTGTTCATGAACCACGCGGACCATGTGTTCTGGGTCGGCTGCAGCGTCGCGGATCTGGTGCTGGAGATCCGGATGTCCGGTCATTTATGGACGAAGCAACATCGCGGCGTGGCGGGTTCCGAGATTTTGCCCATCCCGCTGGTCGCAGCGGGTGGCCACGCGCCGGATCTGCCGGAACGCAAAGCCTTGCGGCGCTCGCTGGGAATCCCAGATGAAGCCGTTGTGTTGCTGACCGTCGGGTCGCCGGCGAAATATGCGCCGATGCCGGGCTTGGATTTTGTGGCGGCCGCCCGGGAAATTTTGCAGGCGAATCCGGGGACGTATCTGGTGGCTGTCGGCCCCCGCGACATCGGCGATTGGGCGGCGGCCAAGCTGGCGACCAACGGCCGGGTGCTGGCCGTGGGCTATCAGCGGGAGACGACGCGGTTTTGCAATGCGGCGGATCTCTACATAGAAGGATTTCCGCTCGGCTCATTGACAGCTTTATTAGAGGCGGGCGAGGCGGGGCTGCCGTGCGTGTTGGCGCCCGGAGTGCCGCCGTTCATCTGCGACAGTCTCTCGCTGGCTGCGTGTCCGCAGGGGACGGATGTGCCGGACTACGTTCAAAAAGTGACGGGGCTGATCCGCGCCGCGGCGGCCCGTGCTGCCAGCGGGCGGGAGTTACAACAGACCATCCGGTCCCAGCATTGCGGCGCCGGCTGGCTGGCCCGGTTGGAGGAGATCAAGCGGCTGATTCCGGTCCGGCATCAGGTCTCCCCGGATTTCAAACCGTCTGGCGTTGTGCCCGGGATGTGCGATTGGTTCCTGAAGTGTCTTGCTTCCAAGTCCGCGCCGCCCACAGTGAGCGCGCTCGCGGAGCGGTTGTTTGCGGAAGCTTGGCGGCGCACCGGCGTGAACCCGCAAGTCACTCTGGCGCTATGGACGGAACTTTATAGGCTCGCCGGAGAACAAAATGAAAGCTCCGGCGCGGCGGCAGCCCAGATGCTGGAGCAACTGAACCAGCGGATCAAAGGCTGCGGCGAAAGCAATCGGACGCTCGATGCCATCCGGGATGCCATCCGTCAGGGTCGGAACGCGACGGCGCGGCGGTTGCTCTATCGCCGGCTGGCGGCGCACCCGGGCTGTCTCTTGGAGGCGACGTGGTTGCGGCCCTTGGCCAAGGCGCACTTGGGGGCGGCTTGGAGTCGCCGGTTGAAGGGCGGTTTTCGGTCGCGGGCGGTGGTGTTGTGAGCCGGCCGGATTTCCAAAAAAGGCGTTGCTTAGAGCCGTTTTAATGTGAATAATAGAGGGGTATTATGCGGGAGTTTTTTCAACACCCATTGGCGGCCGTTGACCCCGGGGTCACGGTCGGCAAGGGCACGCGGATTTGGGCGTTCGCCCACCTCGTCACCGGGGCGGTCGTTGGCGTGGATTGCAACATCTGCGATCACACCTTCATCGAGGGCGGCGTGCGCGTGGGCGACCGCGTGACGGTCAAGTGCGGGGTGTATCTCTGGGACGGGCTGCGGCTGGAAAACGACGTCTTTATCGGGCCGGGCGCGGCGTTTACCAATGATTGCCGTCCCCGCAGCCGGAAGGTGCCTCCGGTGTTTCCCCAAACCGTGCTGCAGGAGGGCTGCACCGTCGGCGCGAACAGCACGATTTTACCCGGTTTGACCATCGGCAAATGGGCGATGGTCGGCGCCGGGGCGGTGGTTACGCGTAATGTGCCGGATTATGCCCTTGTGCGCGGCAACCCGGCGCGGCTCGTGGGTTGGGTATGCCGTTGCGGCGAAAAATTGAAACCCGCTGCCGGTGGGCGGCTGATTTGCGAATGCGGACGTGCTTTCGAGGTCGGCGCGGCCGATAAAATCGGGGAAATCAAGTGAACTATTTTGCGGTGGCGGCAAGGCGCAAACCGCAAGCCAACTATTTTTGACGATGAGGGTTTTAAGGTATTTTCTGCTGGCAGGCTTTTTCCTGGCGCCGGTGGTCGGGGCTTTCGGGCAATTAACCACCAACACCATCACGTTCGGCTACACCAACCGCGCCGCGTTGCTGGCCGACGGCTGGAATTTCAAGGCGCGCACGGTGCTGGGCGTGGCGCGTGACACTGAAACCACCAACGGGGTCACCCCGCCCGATGCCTCCTACAATCAAACCAATCATCCCGGCGTCCTGCGGATTCCGGCCAGTCCGGGCGACCTGTATCAGAATCTCAACACCTCGAGCAATACCCTGTTCCGCAATCTGGCCTCGAACTGGGTCAGCCTGCGGCTGAAAGCCGCGTTCACTCCCACGCAGAACGTCCAGCAACTCGCGTTCGGAGCCTATCAGGATGATGACAATTATGTGGGGGTGAATCACAGCTATAACAGCATCGAGCGGGTGCTGCTGGTCAGCGAACTCGGCAGCCGTCCCATAGTGGCCAACCTCGTTCCCGTCACCGCCACCAATACATACCTGGGATTGGACCGCGACCTGAACACTGGGAATGTCACCGGATTATATTCGCTCGACGGGACGAACTGGGTGAGCATCGGGCAGACGTGGCAGGCGCTAATCAGTCCCCGCCTCGCCATATTTGCGAGCGATTCCTCCGGCAGTTATCTCAACGTGGATCTGGAGTGGCTGCAGATCATCACCCAAAATACGCCTCCGGCCCCGCAGTTCGTGATCCAGCCCCAGCAACTCGTCTTTAACGCCGTCGCCGGCCAACCGTTGACCAACCTTCAGGATGTCCACGTCGTCGTCCGCAGCCAGGATGCCGCCGTCAATTGGTCCGCCTCCAGCAACGCCACCTGGCTCTACTTCCTCGATGCCACGGGTGACACGCCGGGCACCTGTCGTGTCGGCGCCAATCCCGCAGGCCTCGCTGCCGGACGTTATCAGGCCGCGCTCCAGTTAAGCAGCCCGGGCATCACTTCGGCGGTGGTGAATGTGACCCTCATCGTCAACCCCGCCGCGCGGGCGGGGGTCGCCACCTGGAAAGGCGCCAAACGCGGGGCCATGACCGTCTCGACCGATGACACCTACTTCAATTGCTATTCCCAACTCTACACCAACGGCCAGCGCGGCTCATTCCTGCTGGATAACCGCACGGCTATTCCCGCCCTGGCCACGGAAGCCTACTACAACGGCATGGAACTGGGCTCACACACGGTGGATCACCGCTGTTACGAATTGAACGAAGCCAACCTCCGCTACCAGCTCGAGACCAACATTGCCAGGATCGTCGCCGCCACTCCGGCGACGCAGACCGAGATCATCTCCTTCGCCTTCCCGTGCGGCTTCAGCACCATCAACGAGCAGGTGGTCGCCGCAGAATATTTTCTGGCTTCCCGCGGCTACAACATCAACCAGCTCGAAGCCGCCTCCCCGCAGAACTTTGCCTACCTGAAAGGCTTTAATTCCCGCGAGCACCCTCCCTTCCCGCCCGCCAACCTAAAGACCGTCGTGGACGCCGCCATCGCGCAGGGCAAGTGGTTCAATCTCGTCCTCCACGCCTACACCAACGAAGACGGGGCCATTGATTACTCCGTCGGCAAGGACATCTGGGTGGATACCTTGGGCACCGTGACCAAATACATCATGCTGCGCGACCGCACCATGATTTCGAACTACGTCGAGACCGCCAGTCAGATCAGCTTCAACGTCTCCCGTCTCCCGCTGCACGCCACCAGCAAGCGCAACTTCGAATCCGCCGTCACTTCCGCCGACGGGTTGACCCTCCAGGTGGATGTCACCGGAGTGCCGTCCGTCTTCGGCGTGCTGACCAACGGCGTCGCCGCGCCCTACACCAACCGCCTCGTCAGCGGCCGCACCGTGGTGTTATTCGATATGCCCGTGACCACGAACGCGCAGTCGGTGCGGGTCGCCATCGCCACCAACTTTGCGCCGGTGCTGCCGCCGGCAACCAACCGCGTGGTCAACGAACTTACAACCTTGACCGTGACGAACAGCGCGACCGACAGCGGCGTGCCATATGAGACCCTTTTCTACACGCTGGTGAATCCGCCCGCCGGCGCGAGCATAGATACCAATGGCGTGATCTCTTGGACTCCCGCCGAAGATCAAGGCCCGGGCACAAATGTGTTCACCACCATCGTGACGGATGACGGCGTGCCGCCCCTGGCCGCCACGAACAGCTTCACGGTGACGGTGAACGAATGGAACATCGCACCGATGCTCCCGGGACAAGCGGACCGCGCGGTGTATGATTTGAGCCCGGTGCTGGTCACCAACACCGCCGCCGACGCCGACGTGCCGGCGAACCCGCTGACTTACACGTTGGTTGACGCTCCGGTCGGGGCGAGCATCGATGCGGCGGGCATCATCACCTGGACGCCCGTCGCTGGAGTCACGCCGCGCACGAACATCTTCCAAACCATCGTCTCCGACACCAGCCCGGCGGCGGTCAACGCGACCAGCTTTAGTGCGACGAATCGCTTCACCATCGTCGTGGCGACGAACAGCCCGCCGG
>Ga0075471_10001583_pt1 | contig 15007 bp, 12 predicted proteins | sample DEB19_08_DNA_2_FD_74787 | JGI IMG/M metagenome (GOLD analysis project Ga0075471, IMG submission 74787) | Aqueous microbial communities from the Delaware River and Bay under freshwater to marine salinity gradient to study organic matter... | ecosystem: Environmental > Aquatic > Marine > Coastal ... | reverse complement strand
TGACCGGAGCCGAACTCTCCCCGGGCGTTTCGTTCGATCTCGAACAGCGCGAGCTGGGTGGAAACCGGAACCTCACCATTCCCTACATCCGCGGCGAGATCTACGACAGCACCAACGCGTACGGCACCACCACTCGCTGGTCATACCCCGGCAACTTCTCCACCCCGGCAACCGGCGTGCCGCCGTTCGTGTACGCCACCGTGCGGTACCCGTCGGTGTTCGGCTTCCGCTACGAACAGAAGATCACCGACCCGATCGATATCGACGTGTCGAGTGCGAACGCAGTCATCAACGTTCAGCGACCCGAACTCGCCACCTTCTCGGGCGTGCTGCGTGCTGCCGATGGCAAGCCGGTGACGATCGCCGACATCATCCTCACCGACCTCGACGACCCCACCAACACCGCGTCGATGACGACGAAGTCGAATGGTGCGTACTTCCTCCTCGTGCGTGCCGCTGCCCGTTTCGAACTGAAGGTGCGATCTGGGTTCACCGGCGCAACGGGCACGAGCACCGTCGTGCTGCCGGCATCCACCTTCACGAGTAGCGACCCGCTCTCGCTGTTGGACTCCCGGGTGTTGAACCTCACGCTGCCACCGCTGCGCAAGGTGACCATCAGGGTTGCCGATGCCGACGACAACCCAATCGCAGGCGCCGAGCCGACGCTGTCGCCCACCGGGACCGCCACCGGGTTCTCGCTCGCCGACGGGGTGAACTTTGGGCTCGAGCAAACAGCGCTGGGCGGCAACCGCAATCTCAACCTCCCGTTCATCCGGGGCGAGATCTACCGCACCACGAATGCACTCGGGAACGCCACCCGGTGGTCGTACGCCGGCAGCTTCACCACGATGGCCAACGGCATACCACCCATCGTCACCTACGGCAGTGTGCGCTATCCAGCCATCAACGGCTTCCGCTACACCCAGTCGATCGCCGATCTGGTGACCATCAACACCGAGTCCGGCGACGCGACGGTCACGATTCAGTCGGACAACTTTGCAACCATCGACTCCGCGGGTTCGCTGTTCGGCGACATCGCCATCACGGCTCCCGACGACACGGTGCTCGATGACCTGACCACCTCTCCGGTGATCGAGCCGGAGGGAGTGCCCGAGGGCGCCTATGTCTTGGCCGGCGACATCGAGTACTCCGTGACCGACGTGGACCCCGGTGCATCCGTGGATGTCACGATTGCGCTGCCGAGCGGTGCAACGGTGAGCCACATCGGCAAGATCGTCGACAATGGGTGGACAGCAGCGCCGCCCGACCGGATCATCTCCAAGATCGGCAACCGATTCACGGTGCGCCTCACCGACGGCGGATGGGGCGACGCAGACGGTGCCGCCAACGGCGTGATCGTGGATCCGCTCGTGCCGGTGGGGCCGTGCAAATGCTCGACACCGGGCACACCAGGCCGGCCGACTGCATCGATCGGCGACCGCAGCGTCACCCTGCGTTGGGCTGCGGCGGCAACGCGCGGCGCTGCGATCCGTGATCACCTCGTTACCTACGCCACCTCCCCCACCGGACCGTGGACACCGGTGCTTGCTGGTACCTGTGCAACGCGCCCCGTGCGCAGCCGCGTGTGCACCGTCACCGGACTCACGCCCGGCACTGCGTACTGGTTCCGCGCCGCGGCCATCAACGCAAAGGGACGCGGGGCGAATTCGCTCTCGGTTCGCAGTGTTGCCGCCACCGTGCCCGGAACGGTCACTACGGTCACCGCTACGCCCACCAGCACCGCCGGGCGCATCAACATCAGTTGGGGTGCAGCACCAGCCAACGGTGCCGCAATTCGTCGCTACGAGTACGCCGTGCGCGTGGTGGGCGCCGAGGCCTGGGGTGCATGGCGCTCTGCTCGCACGTATCGGACCGCAACCCTGACCGGCCTCACCCCCGGGGTGTCGTACGAGGTTCGCGTGCGCGCCACGAACGCCGTTGGTTCTGGTGAAGCAACCCAGACGACGTTCGTGGCCTGAGCGAGCCGGCCGCCAGACTGCGTGCTCGTCGTAGGAGCCCTTGAGAACTGCCTCTAGCGCGGGACGACTTTTCTCCCGAACGGCGCCAGGGCGAGGCCCGCCATCTTCAGCGACGCGAGTGCCAGCGGAGCGCCGACCACAGTGATGACGAGGAAGAGCGCAAAGAAGACGTGGGCAACGGCGAGCCACCAACCCCCGACGATCAGCCAGATCACATTCCCCACGATCGAGAGACTGATGTCGCGTTGCTCATTGCGCACCACCGTTCGGTTGAACGGCCAGAGCGCATAGCCGGCGAGCTTGAAGGCCTGCACGCCGAAGGGAATGCCGATGATGGTGATGAAGGCCAGCAGACCGGCGATCACGTAGCCGAACATCAACCAGATCCCGGCACACAGGAGCCAGATCACGTTGCCGACAGTCCCCAGCACCAACCGCCCGCCAGGGACTCCCCCACCTTGTCGATTCGTCATCCGTTTCCTCGCGCCGCTCGATCAGTGGGTCGCAACCACCTTCCTTCGATGGCCGTGACTCCTGTTTGCAGACCTTAGGCATGCTCCAGCGGTGGCCGAACGCCTTTCTGCCCCGAGCAAGGGTCAGTCGGTAAGGACCTCGACTGCACACCTTGCGCGCGGAGGTGCGGCCAGTTGGGCGTCAGCAGTGACGAGGAACTGCTGGAGTGACTGGCCGGCAGCCGCAGCACGACGCACGAGCACTGCGTGAACGTCGGCAGGAAGGTCTCTGATCAACACGTTTGGCACGCCTTCAGTCTGCAAGCCGGAACTAGGGGTGCCAACGCCCAACTCGGCCGATGGCTGCTACCGACCATTTCGGGTGGACTACCGCCTCGATTAGCTGCGCGACCGAGTCAACCCTCCGAATGAGTCGATGGGCTCAGGAGCAGCGCGCTGACACTGCCCTCAAACCCAACGCACCGGACCAGGCAGTCGTCGGGATCGAACATCGGGTCCCGGCGCTGCAGCCACTGGAGGACCGGCCGCATTCCGTCGCTGTCGAGCAGTTTCGACTCGATGAAGTCGACCTTCTCCGGCAGGAAACTGGGCCCCTCGCGCTCGACGAGTTCGCCGAGCGGTGTCGATGCGTGCACCCGACCGAAGTACGTGTTGACGACCATGTAGTCGCTCACGGTCACGCCGCCCTGATCGTTCACCTCGATCATCACGTTGCGCAGTTCGTCGTCTGCGAAGGTTTGTGAGGTCGCGATCTCCAGGAGGACCCCCTCGGCGAACCCCCCGGTGAAGTCGTCGTCGTAGGCGAACATTGCAGTTGCGGGATGGATGATGTCGCCCTCGTCGTTGATCAAACTGGTCCAGATGCTGTCTGCGTCGTCATAGCCATCGACGGTGCCATCCCAGGCTGGGCCGTGCAGCCGGACCGGAGCGTTGTAATGCTCGGGGTGGCCGAGGTCGAGCCAGGCCATGCAGGTCTGGGGTCGCACCCGGAACTCCGTGCGGCTTCTGATGGTCGCCCAATCGGTGAGCATGGGCTCACCGTCAGCAGGGACGTGCAGCACGAGCCCTTCGAAGCGGATTCCTCCGGAGGTCCAGGGGCCCGCCGGGAGGAAGAGGTCCCAGACGTACTCGTCAGGCCGATCGATGGCGAAGCACGGCCGAAACGAGTCGACTGTGACTTGGGTCTTGACCCCGTTGAGGTCGTAGGTGCCCGAGAGGTCGTTCGTGAGCGTGGCGAACATCGGCCCGAGCTCCTCGAGCGGAAGATTCGTCTCGGCCTCGTACTCGGCGAGCCAGTCCTGAATCGATTTCCTGAGCGTCGTCATGGTGCGGTGCCTCCGTGGCCGCCGGGTGCGGCACACCTGAAGCAACGGCAGGAGGGACTGAAAGTGTGACGCGAAGGGCGACGACGCCGAACCGCGCGGATCGCCTCAAGGTCGCTGCCACGAGGTGCGGCCGGACGCCGCGAGGACGAGGCGGCATGTGTCGGTCCAGTGCGGCGAATCGGTCAGGGCCAACGAAGTCGCGCACGAGAGCGTCGAGGGAACCGTACGACTCACTATCCAGCCCTCGCAGTCATTCCCGAAGCGCCTCGACGACTTCGTCGGGTAGCCCATGGTCACCCATCCCACTCACGGCGTGGTTTGCCACGCGGCTCGGCAGACCGCTGTCTAGCGCCAGCGCCGTCTGCTCCGGTCAAAGGTGGCGACGATGTGCAGATTCGTGACCCCGGAACTCTGCGTCTTCACCCCGAGGTCGAACCCCACCTTGCGCAGTTGCGTACCGATGGCACCGTCGAACTCGTGCGAACGGCTGCAGCGAACGTTGAGCTCCACCTCGGTCGCCCCATTGTCGAGCACGCTCGAGACAGCCGCATCGAAGCCGGGTTCATCGGGCCAGCTGAGCGGTCGCGGGTCACGGGGGTTGCTGCCCGTCGCGGTGGTCTGGTAGTCGAACGCGCTGTTCTTCACCCGTTGCTGCGCCAACGCAGCCGTCTTCGGACCGAGGCGTGCACCGAGGCTGCGGATCTTGCTCGACTCGCCGAAAGTCTCACACTTGATCGAGGTGGCCCCGAGCGAGTTCATGATGCGGAGTGCCTCGTTGTACCGGTCACGCAGGGACCACTCGTCGTACTCGGCAAAAGGCACGTGAACGGCGCCCGTCGCTCGCAGCAGTCGGACGTACACAACACCGGCCCGGATCTCGCCGTTGATTGCCCGGATCGCCGACGCAGCCGACTTCGGCAGTTGGCTGATCCCCAAATCACCTGCCGCTTCCATCGGGCTCTGATCGAAATAGGCCACTAACTGGCTCACGCGTTCCCCCCGCAATTCGACTGTCCGAGCAGACAGTATCGACCCAGAGTCAGACCGACAATTTGTGGAAATAAGCAGAGCCGACGGCGCGAAGGCCCGAACTGGCCCCTATTCGCGTTCGAGCGTGATCGCCATACCGGGCAGATCCACCCACGGCTGACGGTCCACGCACCACGCCTGCACTGTGGGCTTCACGCCAGAGGTGTCGTCGAGCGTGCCGGCCTTCACGGCGATGATGCCCTCACTCAGCGCCAGATCCGACACGATCGGCGAACCACACTTCGAGCAGAACTTGCGGCGCACGTACACCTGATCGCCACGCTCGCCCATCTCGTTGTAGGTGGTGAGCGTGCCCGTCACTTTCAACTGCGACTCGTGACCCACGATGTTCACCGAGAACGCGCTACCGCCCTGTCGCTGGCAGTGGCTGCAGTGGCACACCGCAGTGGCAATGGGGTCACCCGTGAACTCATAGCTCACGGATCCGCAGAGGCAACGTCCAGTCATGGTCATGTCCGGAACGTAGCACCGGCCCACACCGGTCCTTTGCCACGGCTGCGGCCCCGTACAAAGATGGCCCCGTGACCGCATCACCTGCACCGTCCGACGTACGTACCGAACTGGTGGCCGTGGCGAGAGACGTCCTCGAACACACGCAGAACAGCACGGTGCGGGTCACCGAGAGCGTCATGACCGTGCCGGCCACCCACTACACCGACCCCGCCCACTTCGAACTCGAGAAGCGCCGCCTGTTCCGACGTATCCCCATCGTGGTCGCCGCCTCGTGTGAGGTGCCCAACGCTGGCGACCAACGCCCGATCGACATCGCCGGTGTGCCCGTGCTGGTGGTCCGCGGCCGTGACGGAGTGGCACGTGCCTTCCTGAACGTCTGCACACATCGCGGTGCCGTGCTCGCTCACGACTGCACCACCGCTGCCCGCATCACCTGCCCGTACCACGGATGGGTGTTCGATGACCGCGGCGCACTCGTGGGCATCAGCGGCCGCGCCGACTTCGGCACCATCGACACCGAGCAGTACGCGCTGCGCCAACTACCGGTGCGCGAACGCGCCGGTCTCATCTGGGCGGTACTGGATCCGACGTCCACCCTCGATATCGACGGCTTCCTCGGTGTTTTCGGCTCGATGCTCGAACGCTTCGGCTTCGAGCACTGGCACGTTGTTGCACAGCGCTCACTCGTGGGGGCGAACTGGAAACTCGCGTTCGACGCGCATCTCGAGTTCTACCACTTGCCTGTTCTGCACCGGGCCACCTTCGGCTCGGACACGAGCGCCAAGGCGCTCTACTACCACTGGGGCCCGCACCAGCGACTCGTACCACCGGGACGGCGCGCCATCCGCGTGGCACCGGTGGAGGGCGATCTCTTCGGTCAGACCGAATGGCCCGAATCGGACTGGACCGATGAGGCAATGATGCTCGGCGAGTGGATCATCTACCCGAACATCTCCATCAACACCTTCTACCGCGGCGGCCGCGGCGTGCTGATCTCGCAGATCTTCCCCGGTGACACCGTGGACACGTCCACCACCGTGCAGACCTACCTCATGGAACGCGCGCCCACCGACGACGAACGCTCCGAGGCGATCTCGATGTTCGACTTCCTCGGCCAGGTGGTGGGCACCGAGGACCTCCCTACATCGATGGCACAGCAGCGCGCGCTGTCATCGGGTTTGTTGCCCACGGTGTGTTTCGGACGCAACGAGGGCGGACCGCAGGAGTTTCACCGCTGGACCGAGCGCATCATCGCAGCCGACGACGCCGACCTGAACTCCTTGTTCGTGGTGGACTCACACCGCTGAGTAGACGGTCAGGTCTGCCCCACACAGGTGTTGCCCGGGACGTACGAACTGTTCGAACCGCTCGGGCACATCGTGTTGCTCCAGATCACGCCGTTGAAGTTGGTGCCGGTAGCGATCGCGTTGAACAGGTTCGCGCTGGTGAGATTCGCCCCGCTCATGTTCACGTTGGTGAGGTTCGTGCTGACGAGGCTCGCGCCGCTCAGGTTCGCACCACTGAGACTCACCGACGTGAGCACTGCGTTCCTCAAGTTCGCACCGCTCAGGTTCGCGCCCGGACCCACGAGATAGCCCGACACCACGCCGTAGCCATCGGGTAGCGCCACTGCGGTCCCCGCAACGCCGGCTGACACCACATTGGTCATCGTGGCCCCGGCGAGACTCACACCGGTGAGGTTCACTCCGGTGAGGTTCGCTCCTGTGAGGTTCACACCCGGGGCGAGCAGGAACCCGTTGAACAACTTGGCCCCCGTTGGCATCGCGGCCGGTGTACCCGTCAGCGTGCCGGATGTGGTCCCCGTGAGCGTTGCCCCGGTGAGGATTGCTCCGGTCAGGTCGTTGCCGCTCAATGCGGCTCCCGAGAGGTTGGCATTCGACAGATTGGTGCCCGACAGCACCGCCCCGCGGAACACCGCGTTCGTCAGGTTCGCGTTCGACAGGTTCGCGTTCGTGAAGTTCGCCCCTGCGAGGTTGGCGTTCGTCAGATTGGCGCCCGTCAGGTTGGCGTTCGTCAGGTTGGTGTTCGCCACGCTCGTACCGGTGAGGTCGAAGCCCGCAAGGTTTGCCCCCGAGAGATCGAGACCGGCGAGCGGAACACCCGGTCCGAGCAGGAGACCGCCGCCGAGGATCCAACCGGTGGGCAATGCCGACGGCGTGCCGATGATGCTGCCCGACCTCACCCCGGTGAGCGTTGCACCGGCGAGATTGGTGTTCGTGAGGTTGGCGCCCGTCAGGTTCGCGTTCGTCAGATTCGCGTTCGACATGTCGACGTTCGACAGGTTCACGCTGCTGAGCGTGGCGCCGCTGAGGTTGGCTCCCGACAGCACCGTGCCCTGCAGATTCGTGGTGGTGAGCGTGTAGCCCACCATGTTGACGCCCGGCCCGATGAGGATTCCGTTGCGCAAGACCCAGTTGGTGGGCAGCGCTGTCGGGGTGCCGACGATGCCGCCCGATTTCGAGCCCGCAAGGTTGGCACCGGTGAGGTTTGCGCCCGCAAGTGTTGTCGACACCAACTTCGTATTCGAGAGGTTGGCGTTGGAGAGGTTTGCGTTGGTGAAGTTCGCGTTGTTCAGATTCGACGACGACAGGTTCGCGCCCGACAGGTTGACGCCCGACAGGTTGACGCCTGCGATCCCCGGGTCCGACACCCAGGTGCCGGGACCGAAGAGGAACACGTACGTGGTGCTGCCGGCCAGCACGTTGCGAGACACCCAGTTGGTGGGCAGCGACGCCGGGGTACCCGTCAGGTACCAGTTGTGGAAGCCCGTCATGGTGGCACCGGCGAACTTCGCTCCGGTGATCGTGCCGTATCCCATCGTGGCGTTCGTGAGATTGGCCGAGGTGAAGGTGGCGTTGGTGAGATTGGCCGAACCGATGCGCACCGCAGTGAGGTTCGTGCCCGTGAGATTGGCACCGGTGAGGTTGGCAGACGACAGGTCCGCGCCCGAGAGATCGAGGCCCGAGAGATTCGCGCCCGAGAGGTTCGCGTTCTGGAGATTTGCCCCCGGGGCGAAGTCGTAGGTGACGCCGTTGATGGTGAGCAATGTGCCCGCACGGCCGCCCGACCCGCTGGTTGCAGCGATCACCACGACGACAGCGGTCACCGCTGCGACTGCGGCGGCGATGGATGCCACCATGATCTTGCGTTGACGCTTGCGCCGGCTTGCACGAGGTGAACCTCCAGCCGTTGCAAACACATCGTTGCCGGTCGGCTGCTTGGACGTTGGTTCCACGCCACGCACTCCTTCTCACTGCTTCCGGCACAACAAGACGAGCCGAGACGGTTTCGAACCGTAGCAGCGCCCGCGCACCCGGTTCGACAGCATGAACGCGGCTCGCTACGGTTCGTTCATGACGTCCGGCGAGCACGGTCTTCCCGAATCCAGCGCACTCGGCTCGATCACCTTCGACCCCGATGCCGTGCGTGAGCGGTACCGCGTCGAGCGTGACAAGCGACTGCGACGAGATGGCGCCGATCAGTACCGCGAGGCCGCTGGGCCGCTCGCTCGCTTCGCCGAACACGATCCGTACGCAGACCCCGACTTCCACCGTGACCCCGTCGCCGACGACATCGACATCGTGATCGTGGGTGCCGGTTTCAGCGGACTGCTCGCCGCTGCTCGGCTCACCGAGCAGGGCGTGACGTCATTCCGCATCATCGAGACCGGTGCCGATCTCGGCGGCACGTGGTACTGGAACCGCTACCCAGGCGCGCAGTGCGACACCGAGTCGTACTGCTACCTGCCACTGCTCGAGGAACTCGGTTACATGCCGAAGGAGAAGTATTCCTTCGCCGACGAGATCTTCGAACACGCCCAGCGCATCGGCCAGCGATACGGGCTCTACGAGCGGGCGTTGTTCCAGACCAGTGTTCGCTCGATGGACTGGGACGACTCGCTCAACCGTTGGCACGTGCGCACCGACCGCAACGACCACCTGCGGGCACGTTTCGTGGTGATGGCACTCGGCAGCATGACGAGGCCCAAACTGCCCGGCCTTCCGGGGATCGAGTCGTTCGCTGGACACGCCTTCCATACGAGTCGATGGGACTACTCCTACACCGGGGGCAATCCGAACGGCGGCATGACCGGACTCGCCGACAAGCGGGTTGCCGTGATCGGAACCGGCGCCTCGGCGATCCAGGCAGTGCCGCGTGTTGCGCGTGACGCTGAGCACCTCTACGTGTTCCAGCGCACGCCGTCCACCGTCGACTTCCGCCGCAACCGACCCACCGACCCGGAATGGTTCGCCGGCCTCGGACCCGGGTGGCAGCGACAGCGCCGCGAGAACTTCACCACGCAGGCGGCCGGCGTTGCGGTGGAGGAAGATCTTGTGGACGACGGCTGGACGCGCATCTTCAGGGCCATCAGTTCACCCAAGGGCGAGAACCGGCCACGCACGCGCGAGGAACGCAACCGCATCGTCGAGCTCACCGACATGGCCAAGATGGAAGAACTGCGCCAGCGGGTCGACGATGTGGTGAACGACCGCGCTACTGCCGAGGCGCTCAAGCCCTGGTACCGCGTGATGTGCAAGCGGCCCACGTTCAACGACGAGTACCTGCCCGCTTTCAACCGACCGAACGTGACGCTCGTGGACGTGAGTGGCACCAAGGGCATGATGACCATCACGCCGAACGGTGTCGTGGTCGACGGTCACGAGTACGAGGTGGACTGCATCATCTTTGCCACCGGCTTCGAGATCTCGGCGGACTTCCGACGTCGTCTCGGCATCGAGGTGAATGGGCGCAACGGCCGCTCGCTCTACGACCACTGGTCGAACGGTCTGCAGACCCTGCACGGCTTCACCACCAACGGCTTCCCGAACTGGTTCTACATCGGTGTCTCGCAGAACGCCTTCGACCTCAACATGACCTCGATGTTCGACGAGCAGGCGCGGCACGTCGCTTATCTCGTTGCCGAGACCATGCGGCGGGGCGCAGGTGCGGTGGAGCCGAGCGAACAAGCCGTGAACGACTGGGTTGCACTGCTGCGCAGTTTCTACGTGGGCGGCAAGGACTTCCTCGAGTCCTGCACCCCCGGCTACTACAACAACGAGGGCACACCGTCGGGCGGCAGTGCCTTCTTCGGCGCGTACACCCCGGGCCCCGCAGCATTCTCCAAGTTGATGGAGGACTGGCGTGCGGCAGGCACGATGGAGGGCCTCGAACTCAGCGGATCGGCGTAGCCCCAACCGCACCCGCACATCACCCGGGTTCGTCGAGCAGGCCGAGTTCGGCCGCGGCGCCCCGCGCTGCCGCCGGCCCGAGCAGGCTGCGCACCATGAGCAGGCCATCCACCTGGGCAATCACCGCGGTTGCCGCGCGTCGACGCTGTGCCGCCGTGTGGCCCGCCACGCGACTCTCCAACCACGACACCCACTGCTCGAGCAGCATCGGCGCGAGTTGGCCGTACGGCTCGCGTCGGGTTCCGGCCATGCCGATGAGTTCGAGGAACAGGCGGAAGATCGGGTCTGCAGCCGATGATGACAGCACGGGCCAGGCACGCCGCATGAGTTCGTGGGGATCGAGCGGTTCGCTGCCGAACGCGCCCTCGAGCAACACCTGCAGTTCGCTGCCGAGATGTCCCACCACGGCCGTGATGAGATCGTTCTTGGTGGGAAAGTAATACACCACCATCCGGTCGCTGATGCCGAGACGTTCGGCCACACGGGCAAACGTGATGCCCGTGAGTCCGTGCTCGAATCCGACGGCTGCGGCCTCACGCAGGATCTCGTCGGCCGAGTGTCGGTATCCCATGCGCCCCGACTGTACCGAGCAACCGATGTGCGGCCCGGAGCGACAGCGACGAACTCAGGTCCCGAAACGCTTGCGGTACCCGGCGAGGAAACGGTCCAGGCGGGTGAGTGCCTCGGTGAGGTCATGCACGTTCGGCAGGAACACCAAGCGGAAGTGATCGGGTTTGGGCCAGTTGAAGCCGGTTCCCTGCACGATCAGCATCTTTTCCTCGGCGAGCAACTCGTACGCGAACTGCTGATCGTCGGTGATGGGATACACACGCGGGTCCAGCCTCGGGAACATGTACAGCGCCGCCTTGGGCTTCACACACGTCACTCCCGGGATCTGGGTGACCAACTCGTGCGCCACGTTGCGCTGCATGCAGAGCCGACCCGTGGGTGCAACGAGGTCGTCGATGCTCTGGTAGCCACCGAGTGCGGTCTGGATCGCCAACTGTCCCGGCGTGTTCGAGCAGAGACGCATCGCCGACAGCATGTCGAGACCCTCGATGTAGTCGAGCGCATGCCGCCGCTCGCCCGACACCACCATCCAGCCCGCGCGGTAACCGCAAGACCGATAGTTCTTCGAGAGCCCGTTGAACGTGAGGAACAGCACGTCGTCGGCGAGCGACGCGATGCTGGTGTGGGTGTTGCCGTCGTACAGCGTCTTGTCGTAGATCTCGTCGGCCAACACGATCAACTGGTGCTGCCGGGCGATCTCCACGATCTCCTGCAACAGTTCGGGGGCGTAGAGCGCACCCGTCGGGTTGTTCGGGTTGATGACCACGATCGCCTTGGTGTTCGGCGTGATCTTGCGCCGGATGTCATCGAGGTCTGGGTACCAGTCGGCCTGCTCGTCGCACAGGTAGTGCACGGGTGTGCCGCCGCTCAGCGACACCGCTGCGGTCCACAGCGGATAGTCGGGTGCAGGCACGAGCACTTCGTCGCCGCTGTCCAGCATGGCGTTGAGACTCATCACGATGAGTTCGGAAGCACCGTTGCCGAGGTACACGTCGTCGACGCGCACACCGGCGATGCGCTTTTCCTGGGTGTAGTGCACGATGGACTTGCGCGGTGCGAACAGTCCCTTGGAGTCCGTGTACCCGGCAGCCACCGGCAGGTTGCGGATCATGTCCTGCACGATCTCGTCGGGCGGGTCCAGGCCGAACGCGGCGAGGTTGCCGATGTTCAACTTGATGATCTTTTGGCCCTCTTCCTCCATCTGGCGTGCTCGGTCCACCACCGGGCCACGGATGTCGTAGCCGACGTCGGCGAGCTTGGAGGACTTGTTGATGGGCTTCACAGAACTCCCACGCTAGACACTGCGACCCCGATCCGACGTACACATTTGCGCGCACACCGGGACCGATGCCCTCCGAACCGGGCCGAACGACCCCAGCATTTCCTTCGTCGTTGTTTTTCGATATCCCCGTGCAGCCCAGCATCGACACCCCGGCCAACACACCGAGCACGCTGGCCCCACCGACGACGACGGCGATCCAACCGACCCCGCAGCCACCCAAGCGCTGGAAGCGCCGACTGGCTATCGGGGGAGGCATCACGGCGCTCGTGCTGGTGGTCGCCGGGGTGTTCGGCGTGGTGTTGGACCGCACGGTGCTGCGCCACGACCTGCTCGCTGCCGAGTTCGATACGTCAGCGGGCCCCTTCCGCACCGGCGAACAGGGCGACTACCGCTTCTCGCTCGCCGGCGGCGCGTACCGCGTCGAGGCGGCACTCGACCCCACCGGTCCGGGCTCAGCATTCGCATGGTTCAGTCGCACCGCGTTCAACGTGGACCTGGCCGCCGATGTGACGGCCTTCACCCACGCCGGACCTCAGACCGCGGTGGGCATCGGGTGCATGGACTCACCCACGGAGAACGGTCACGGCTACGTCTTCGCCACCGGACCCATCGGCGACGCCATCACCAAACCCGATCGCGCCGGCACCACCGTGCTCGAGCGCGGCACTCGCAGCGAGGACTGGACACCTGCCGGTCATCGCTTGCGCATCACCTGTCGCCCCGTGGGTGACGGCGATATCGAAGTGACCGGCTACATCGACGGTGTTGCTGTGCTCACCGCGGTGGACCCGAACGGGTATGACACGTTCCAGTCGGCACTCCTGGTGCTCTACGCCGACGATGCGGGCGACTCTGCCCAGTTCGACCATGTCATTGCGGTCGTCCCCGGAGGCTGAGTACCTCGTGTGTTGCGCCCGTAGCCTGCCTACCGATGGCCACCGACACCACCGCACCCACGCAGGACTCCCGTCGTCGCCGCTCGAACCGAGTGGTGTTCGATGCCGACGTCACCCTCGCGCTGCCCATCGAACACGTGTGGGCCGAACTGATCGACTGGGGCGGACACGGTCGATGGATCCCGATGACCCGGGTCGACGTGGACCCCGCTGACCCCAACCGGTTCATTGCATGGTCGGGCGTCGGTCGACTCGCCCTCGAGGACCGCATGCACGCCACCGACATCGCGTTCGACGGCACACGCGGGACGTGTCACGTGGACAAGTTGGGGCCCGTACTCGTGGGCTTTGCCGAACTCACCGTGACCCGCGTGGCCGCCGGCGCCGAGGCGGCCACGCGAGTGCAGTGGCACGAGGACGTGATGGTTCCCTACGTACCCAAGTTCCTCACGCCGGTGGTGGCCAAGGCGAGCGGTTTGATGTTCTCGTTCGCACTGAAGCGTCTCCGGCGCACCGCCGCGGCCTGACACGCCCACTGCGGCCCCACGCAGCCGCACCCGGTCGGGGCCCGGAACGGGCCGCCCTGGCTGCTCAGTATTGCTCTACCCGGCTGGGCAAAGTGACTTTCGGCCCTTCGTGTAGTAGCGAGCGCGTGGCTCACTATGACCTGCAACGCTGAGTGCTGGGCCGAGACACGATTGCTGAGGGCGAGATGAACGCACAACGAGTGCCGTGGGAGATGATCGCTGTAGCGATCGCTGGTTCAGTCGGGTTGGTGGATGCAGCCGTGGGGCACGCCGCCGATCTGGTGGTGGTGTTCGCCGTCGTCGTGCTCCTCGCTCTCGTCGCCACGGCACGATCGCTCGTCTCGCGCCGACGTATCCCCGTGCGCGCCGATGTGCTGGCATGGCTCGAGGAGACATCGCTCGCCGAGGGTGAGCCGGTGAACGATGTTGCGGATCGCGCACTCGCCGCCGCTCGTGCAGGCATCGCCAACACGAGCGCAGACACTTCCCCGGGGCGTGCGCGCTGATGTCGGAATCCACCGGGGTGGCGGTTTCTGCCGCAACCGAGAGTGTGCTCGTGCTCGACGGCCACTGCACCACGCCCGCGCTGCTCGGCGGCAAGGGCGCTGCACTCGATCGACTGATCGGCTGGGGTGTGCGCGTGCCTCCCACTGCGATCGTGACCGCCGCTGCGTATCGCACGGTTGCTTCACAACCCGCGCTCTCACCGCTGCTCCAACAGATCGCACGCAACGAGGCCGTCGACGGCACCGATGTCGAGGCCGCCTTTCTGGCAGCAGGTATTCCCGAACCCGAGCGCGGCAGGATCATCGCTGCAGCACGTCAGGTGAGCGGCGGGCGGCCGCTCGCCATCCGCTCATCGGCAACGGTGGAGGACCTCGGGGGCTCGTCGTTCGCCGGCCAGTACCGGTCCATGCTGGACATCGACGCCGCAGACGAACTCGCCGTCACACAGGCGGTTCTGCGCGTGTTCGCCTCGCTGCTGTATCCGGCACCGCGCGCCTACCGCGATGCGCTCGGGATCGACAGTTCCGACATCGCCATGGCCGCGGTGATGATGCAGATGGTGGACACACAGCGCGCCGGCGTGGTGTTCACACAGGATCCCACGATGTCGGTTCCCACCATCCGCGTCGAGGTCGTGGACGGACTCGGCGAGTCGCTCGTTTCCGGCAAACGAACCCCGCGGGTGCACCAGTTCCCGCGTTCGGGTGACCATGTCGCATCCGGCGCACCCGGACT
>Ga0075471_10001582_pt1 | contig 15008 bp, 9 predicted proteins | sample DEB19_08_DNA_2_FD_74787 | JGI IMG/M metagenome (GOLD analysis project Ga0075471, IMG submission 74787) | Aqueous microbial communities from the Delaware River and Bay under freshwater to marine salinity gradient to study organic matter... | ecosystem: Environmental > Aquatic > Marine > Coastal ... | reverse complement strand
TCTGCGTCTTAACGTCCGATAACCCGCGAACCGAGGATCCACAGGCCATACTAAACGATGCGAAGGCTGGTTTTGCTCGTCCGAATAGCCACGCTGTGATTGCGGATCGTCGCCAAGCCATCCAGATCGCCATCGAGAATGCTCGTCCGGGCGACATCATTGTCATCGCAGGCAAAGGCCACGAGGACTACCAAGATATTCAAGGTAAAAAGCACCCATTCGACGACCGCAAAGTCGCTCGCCAGCTCCTGCTGCAAACTAAAACTGCGCGCGCTCTGGAGCGCGAGGAGCGTGAAGCCGAGCGCGAAGCCATGCAGAGCCAGCGCGGCGCCTTCGGGCCGCCATCGGACTCTCGATTTTAAACGTTTCATGTCTCCCACAACCCTCAGTACTCTCGCTTCCTACGCGCACGCCACCGTGCATGGAGATGCCTCGCGACGGATTGAGAGAGTGAGCACGGATACTCGCCAAGTGACCGTAGGAGATTTGTTTGTGGCCTTGGTCGGCAAAAAATTTGACGCACACAACTTCGTTCCACAAGCCGCCTCCGCTGGAGCCTCCGCGGTGATGGTCAGCAAAATCGATCCGGGTTGGGGAACTCTGCCATGTCCTCTTTTGGTGGTTGATGACACTTTGGTGGCGCTTCAGTTGATGGCCCGCGGTTACCGGCAACAGCACAATCCTATTATCATTGGTCTTACCGGTTCTAACGGCAAAACATCCACAAAGGACCTCACGGCGGTCGTGATGGCAAAGAAGTTCGTGACCCGAGCCACATGCGGCAATCTGAACAACCACATCGGCGTGCCCTTGACACTGCTTTCACTCCAAGCAGGTGAGCAATGTTGCGTCACTGAGATGGGCATGAACCATCCCGGCGAAATCGAGGTGCTGACCGACATAGCCGATCCAGACGCAGGGATTGTCACTAACATTGGACTCGCTCACATTGAGAATCTCGGCACGCAAGATGCCATCGCCTGGGAGAAAGCCACGCTGCCGGCACAAGTGAAGCGCAATGGCATTGTGGTGCTGAATGCCAATGACAAGTACACCCCCTTGATCGCTCGTCATTGTCAGGCCGTTGTCTCAACTGCTGGTGTGAATGCAGGCGATGTGAGTGCCTCCAATCTTCGCGCGGATGGAGTCGGCACCAGCTTTACGCTCGACTTTAGCGGCGAGCAGGTTGAAGCGCGTCTCCCGATCCTAGGTGAGCACATGGTCGCCAACGCCGCGTTGGCTGCATGCATGGGATGGCGTCATGGCATCTCGCCAAGCGATATCGCCGAGGCCCTCAGTCATGCCGTGCTTACCGGGGGGCGCTTGGAGCCAAAAATCATTCAAGGTATTCGCTTCATTGACGACAGCTACAATGCGAATCCGGACAGCATGATTGCCGGATTGCGCACCTTGGCCACGTTAGTGGGCAAAGGTCGTCGCATTGCCGTTTTGGGGCGCATGGGTGAGCTTGGATCCATCGCCGAGGCCGAGCACAAGCGTGTGGGCAAATTTGCCGCTGATTTGGGGATCGACGCGCTCTTCACTCTTGGCGGACACGAGGCTGAATGGATTTCCTCAGCCACCACGGGCCTTTCAGTTCGTCATTTCCCGGATCATGCCGCCTGTGCGGCGCATTTGCGTGAGCTGCTGCGTGAAGGCGATTTCGTACTGCTGAAGGGTAGTCGCAGTGCGGCAATGGAAAAAGTCATCACTCACTTTCAAGCGTCATGATGTACTGGCTTTACGAACTGCGTGAATGGATGCTCGCCCATGATTGGATGAGCGGTGACGCGGCACTCTACAAAATCTTAAACCTCTTCAAGTATCACACCTTCCGGGCCGGTGGAGCTGCTATTACATCTTTTGCGCTCTCGCTTATGTATGGAGACAAGCTGATCTGTAAGCTCATATCGCTGAAGATCGGCCAGCCCATTCGCACCGCTGAGGAAGTGCATAGGCTTGCTGAATTGCACGGCAAGAAAGCAGGCACGCCGACCATGGGTGGTATTCTACTCCTCGGTGCCATTGTGCTCTCAACGTTGCTATGGGCAAAGTGGGACAACATCATGGTGTGGATCGTTCTCTTCACCACCGTTGGCCTTGGTGCCCTAGGCTTTCGCGATGATTACCTCAAAATCAGCAAGAAAAATTCCAAAGGTGTCTCCGCGCGCACGAAACTCGTTTGGCAGACCAGTGTCGCTGTCATGGCAGGTTTTGCTTTCGCCTACCTCGTGCCATCGGACAATAACCACACACTCCGCGCTCTTTACATTCCCTTCGTAAAGGATGCAGTCATCACCGATATGGGTATCTTCGCCGTGGCGATGTTTTCGCTTATCATCGTGGGTGCCTCCAATGCCGTGAACCTCACCGACGGACTCGACGGGCTCGCCACTGGCTGTTCGTTGACCACTGCACTTGCCTACACCGGCTTCGGTTACATCTGCGGCAACGCCAAGTATTCCGACTACCTTGGTGTCGCGCATCACAGCCTTGCCAATGAGCTGCCAATCATCGCCATGGCGCTCGCGGGAGCTTGTTTGGGATTCCTTTGGTTCAACGCGCATCCCGCAAGGATGTTCATGGGCGACACCGGTTCGCTTGCTCTAGGCGGTTGCATCGCCGCGATCGCCATTGGTTGCAAGCAGGAGATCGTCCTCGCACTCGTCGGAGGCGTCTTCGTCATGGAGGCCATGAGTGTCATCATCCAAGTCGTGAGCTTCAAGAAACGTGGCAAACGCGTCTTCCGCATGGCTCCCATCCATCATCACTTCGAACTCGGCGGTTGGCACGAGAACCAAGTCATCGTGCGCTTCTGGATCATGAGCCTCCTTTTTGCCTTGCTCGGTCTCGCCACACTCAAACTTCGCTGATGAAATACGCCTCCCAACATTTCGCCATTCTCGGTGCTGGACGCAGTGGCCTTGGTGCCGCGCGTCTTGCGCGTTTGCATGGGGCGAAAGTGACGGTTTTCGATGAAGATGAAAAGGCAAAGCCGGTGGAAGACTTCAAATATGTGCTGGGACAAGCTGCGCGTGACTTAGTCGTCAAACCGGGTGACTTCGACCTCGTTATCATCAGCCCTGGCCTTGATGAACATTGGCCGCTGCCGACCAAATTCACGGCTGCAGGTGTTCACCTCGTCGGTGAGACCGAGTTTGGCTTCCATTTGACCGACATGCCGATGGTAGCCATCACGGGCACAAACGGCAAGAGCACCTGCACCGAGCTCGTCGCGGCCCTCTTCAACGGCTGTGGCATGAAGTCGATCCCTTGCGGCAATCATGGTACGTCATTGAGCGAAGTTGTTGCTAGCGGGGAAAGATACGATGTGCTGGCAGTCGAGATCAGCAGCTTCCAACTGGAGACGATCCGCAAATTTCGAGCGAAAGCCAGCCTGTGGCTCAATTTTGCCCCCGATCATCTCGACCGTTATCCTGGAATGGCGGAATATTTCGCCGCCAAGTCCCGCATCTTCGAAAATTGCACTGAAAGCGATGTAGCCATCGTGAGGGCTGGAGAGAGCGTTTCCAGTGGCAAAGCAAAGCGCTGGACCTTTTCCGCTTACGGAGCGGAAGCGGATTGCCGCTACGCGAATGGCAGATTCTATCATGCAAGCCAAGAGATCGGCTCGGCCGCGAATCTCAGCATACGCGGTAAGCATAATATGGAGAATGTATTGGCCGCATTGATGGCTGGAAAGGTCTATGGCCTTGAATTCGGAGCCATGCTGAGGGCATTGGCTGGCTACCAAGTGCCGCGCCATCGTTGCGAGCTCATCCGCACCCTTGAGGATCGCGAGTACATCAATGATTCCAAGGCCACGAACTTACATGCGCTTGAGGCTTGTCTGCGCTCGCAGGAACGCCCCATCGTGCTCATTGCCGGTGGAAAGGATAAGCAGCTCGACTACACGCCGTTGCGTGCCGAACTGAAGGGTCAGGTGCGCGCAATGGTCTTCATCGGTGAGATCGCGCCGCAGCTCGAAAAGACCTTTGGTGATCTTCTGCCGTGTAGGCGTGGCAAGGGCATGGCCGAGGCTGTTTCACTGGCCAAGCAGCTCTCCCAACCGGGCGATGCCATCATCCTAAGCCCGGGAACCTCCTCTTTTGACATGTTCAACGGCTACGGACAGCGCGGCGATGCCTTCCGCGAGGCTGTGCTCTCCCTGAGCTGATCTCTTTCCTGATAACCAACCCGAAACCAACCCAGCGCACACTATGAAATCAAAACGGAGCAAAAAAGACTCGCTGATCATCAAGCTGATGGACGCCGATCATCACAGGCATCGTGTGGCCCTCGTAACTGACGAAGGCGAGTGGAACCAGCATGAGCCAAACACTGGTATGGCCCGCATGTTTTTGGTCATGTTGATCATCCACATTGCCCTCATCGGTGGCATTATAGTGTATGACTTCATGGGGGAGGAAGAGGTTCCGGTCCAGACGATCACGCAGTCCGTGCGCGCACAGGCTCCTACCTCAGACCTGCCGCAAGCGAGCCAAGAGGTTATCAATGCGCAGGCTAACGCTGTTGCGAATCCAGATCATAACACGGAGCAATATACGGTGAGCTCAGGTGATAGCATCCGCAGCATTGCGGAAAAACATGGCACCACGGAAGACATCATCATTCAGATGAACCGTTTGGACAAAGGCATCCAGATTGAGCCCGGCACGCTGCTCAATGTGCCCAAGCAAGCTGTTGTGTCTGCTGTGCCACTGGATCGTGAAAAAGCACTCGCCATGGCTCGTCAATTCCCCTCTCAAACACAAGCACAGATCGTAAGGCCCGAAAATGCCCCAGCCAGCCTTGCGGCTGTCACCTCGCCAATATCCCTTTTAGCTCCAGGTGAGGCAGCTCCACTAGGAGACAGTCTCGGCGCTGCTGCTGAGGCTCTCGCCATCGCCGCACCTGCCTCAGATGCGGTTCCCGCGCAGCAGATCATCGGCCGTGTGAACCCGGAGGCCATGGCTGCGCTTGCCAAGGCCACGGCCGAAACTGAAAAAGCTATTGCTGTCGTTGATGAAGCACTATCCACCAACAAGACTGAATCTAAGTCTTCAGCGGCACCGAAGGCCGAATCCAAAACCGAACCGAAGGTGCAACTGAAGAAGCTCGTTGCCGAGTCCGAAACTGAGCATCCTTTGAAAGCCATACCGGTTTCGATGACGAGCCAGAAGCCTCAGCGGATCACGGATACGCCTTCTGTATCCAAAGTTTTGCTGAAAAAAACGGTCAAAGAAAACCCTCCAAAGACCGCCACCACCAAGGCAACATCAAAGACTCACACCGTCGCATCTGGTGAGACCCTTTATCGGCTTTCCTCCAAATATGGCGTCTCAATCGCGGCCATCCAAAAAGCTAACAACATTAAAAATCCAAATGCCATGCGCCAGGGCATGAAGCTGATCATTCCGACCAAATAGCATGGAATATTGGGTATAGAGTCTACAGGCTCCAAGCTGAACGACTTCAGGCCCGGTGCTTCAAGCTTATCTTTTCCGCATGTCCCGAAACTCGATCATTCTTCTTCTGACCTCAGTCGTTGGACTCCTCGCGCTTGGGATCACGATGCTCGCCAGCACCACCTTTGAAGTGGCTCAGGAGGGTGCGGAAGACTATGTTACGGTTTGGAAGCAGTTAAGTTGGCTGGGTATTTCAGTGTTGGCGTGCGGTGCGGCTGCGTTGATCGATTATAACGCTTGGCAGCGCTGGTGTTGGTTCATTCTTATGGGTTCTGCTGTGTTGCTGGTGCTTTGCTATGTGCCTGGCGTCGGCGTGAAGATCAATGGTTCGAGTCGGTGGATCGGTATGGGCTCGTTTCGCATTCAGCCTTCCGAATTCGCTAAGATTGCTTTGCTCATGGCTTTGTCGGGTTGGTTTGCCAAACATGAAATGATGGTTCGCACCTTCCGTCGCGGTTTCCTGATGCCCGGATTGGTTCTCATGGGCATCGTGGCGCTCATTGGCTGCGAGTTTGATCTTGGAAGCGCCTTGCTGGCCTCAGTAGTGGGGCTTGGTGTGATGTTTGTGGCTGGAACGAAGATGCGCTACTTGGCTGTCATCATCACACTTGTGATGGGGGCATTGGCAGCAGGTATTCAATTTCTCCCAAATCGCTTCGAACGCGTCATGGTGCTTTTGGATCTCGAAGGTAACAAAGACAAACTCGGCCTTCAGCAGTGGGTGTCGAAGCTCGCCTTTGGCTCTGGCGGTCTTGAAGGCCGTGGGCTTGGAGAGGGGCGTATGAAGCTCTCCTATCTGCCTGAAGCTCACACCGATTTTATCTTTCCGATGGTGGGCGAGGAGCTCGGTCTACGTGGCACTGCGGGAACCGTGCTGGGCTTTGCGGTGCTTGTGATGAGTGGTTTCATGGTGGCGGCGTACGCTCCGAATCGGTTTGGCAAACTCCTCGGCAGCGGTTTGACGTTTCTTCTTGGAATGGAAGCGCTTTTAAACATGGGTGTCACGACAGCCCTGTTGCCCAACAAAGGCCTTCCGATGCCATTCGTGAGCTATGGTGGCTCCAGCTTGCTCGCGGCGATGATTGCCATCGGTATCCTGATCAATATCCATAGGCAAGGTGTGCATTTGCGCCGCGAAGACCTTCCAGTCATCCGCCGCACATACCGCTGGACCCCACAGTTGTGATTCTTGGCATCAATTGATCCCGACAAGCGTTGATGAGTAGTTCGCGCGCATTTCGAATGGCTTCAGAAACGGTCATGCTTTCGGGTTTCACCTGAATGAGATGATCAAAGTGAGGTGTCAAGGAGTCCCTAGATTCGATAAGGCCGGCGATAGCAGCGATCGGTTTTCCAAACGCACGAGCAATCCTTGCGACACCCATAGGGCCCTTGCCGTGAAGAGTTTGGGCATCGATCCGACCTTCACCCGTGATAACAAGGTCTGCGGCCTGTATGCGGCGTTCTAGATCGATGAGTTCAGCAATCAAATCAAAGCCACTGGTGATTTTGGCGCCGCAGAAGGCCATGAGTCCAAAGCCCAGTCCTCCTGCGGCTCCAGATCCAGGAATCTCAGCAGGATTCACGCCCAAGTCTCGCTCCACGACTTGGGTGAGGCGTTCGAGCCGCGTTTCGAAAAAAGCGAAATTCGTCACTCCTTTTTGTGGTCCGTAAACGCGTGTGCAGCCCTCAGGTCCAAGCAGCGGATTCGTTACATCACAGGCAACAAGAACTTCAGTGTTCCAACTGGTGGGCGCTTGAATGTGATGAAGCCTGTTAAGATCTTGGGGCAAACTACATAACGGCAAGCCGTGTTCGTCGAGAAATCGAAAACCCAGTGCATGGGCCATCCCTGTACCTGCATCGTTAGTGGCACTGCCACCGAGACCGATGATGATCTTCTCAGCACCTTGGCGGATCGCATCGAGCATCATTAAACCGGTGCCATAAGTGTTGGCGGAGGCTGGTTGAAGCGGTAGATCGCTTATGATAGCGAGACCGCTAGCGGCACTCATCTCAAGCACGGCCTCGGAAGCCAACTGTCCGTATTGAGCTGTCATCAGCCGGTTTTGAGCATCGACGGTCTGACAGCCGCGCCATGAGCCTTTTTTGGCGGATATGATGGCCTCTGCGGTGCCTTCGCCACCATCGGCGATCGGGCAGAGATCAATTTCGTCTCCTACAGACGCCATCTTGAGCGCCTCAGCGATGGTCTGCGCCACAATCGTGGCGGAAAGGCTACCTTTAAATTTATCCGGGGCGATAAGGATGCGCATGCGGAAACAATGAAGCAGTGGGGGTTGGAGACAAGGGCAGGTGTGTTGTGAATCGCCGCTGGTGCGCCCCCCGACCTGCCTTAAACATAAAGTGGCAGTTCCACCTGCTAGATGCTTCCGCGCTTTTCTACATTTTTCCGCCTAGAAAAAGCTGTGAACAAAAGACAAAATCCGGTCCAAGAAGATGGGGATGGCAAAGCTCCATGAACTTCAGAAGGAAAGTAAATCTCTCGATCTGGCTCCATGCCTTGTCCGCGTTTCGTAAACCTATCTCAACACGACGCCGTGCGATACAGTTCTGAAAGCATGGAAGCAGACTTTTCAACCTGCCATGTGTCGTGAATGAAGGGTGGTTGTGGGTCTATCCGGCTTTGACCGCGCTCACAATTTTCTGCGCAGCGTCCGTAAGGCCGTCTGCGCTGGTGATCTTGAGGCCGCTGGCGGCCAGTGTGGCCTTGCCTGCCTCGACATTGTTGCCTTCAAGGCGGACGACGAGCGGGATATTCAAGGACACTTCCTGTGCGGCGGCGATGATACCAGTGGCGATGATGTTGCAGTCCATGATGCCGCCGAAGATGTTCACCAAGATGCCCTTCACATTCGGATCACCGAGGATGATTTTGAAAGCTGCGGTAACCTGTTCCTTCGTGGCGCCGCCACCAACATCGAGAAAGTTCGCGGGTTCGCCGCCGTGGAATTTGATGATGTCCATCGTGCTCATCGCGAGGCCGGCGCCGTTCACGAGGCAGGCGATGTTGCCGTCGAGGCCGATGTAGTTCAGGCCAAACTCGCTCGCAGCGACTTCTCGCGGATCTTCCTCGGTCTTGTCCCGCATCTCGACGACGTCCTTTTGACGATAGAGGGCATTGTCATCGAAATTGAACTTCGCATCCAGTGCCACGACCTGATTGTCGGTTGTCACAGCGAGCGGGTTGATCTCCACCAAAGAACAATCGCTCTTCAGATAGAGGTTCCACATAGCGGTGAATAGCTTCACGGCCTGGTTGGCGAGCGCTCCGCGGAGGCCGAGCGACGCTGCGATCTTGCGACACTGATAGGCTTGGAGACCTAGTGTAGGATGAACGAACTCCTTGAAGATCTTTTCAGGGGTCTTTTCGGCCACTTCTTCGATGTTCATACCACCTTCCGTGGAGGCGATGATGGCGTGACCACTGCTGCCGCGGTCGAATAGGATGGCAAAGTAGTATTCCTTGGTGATATCAACCGCCTTGGCGATGAGCACCTTGCTCACCAGTTTGCCCTCTGGGCCGGTTTGATGCGTCACAAGCGTCTGGCCGAGCATTTTGCCTGCAATCTCCTGCGCTTGCTCAGGGGTATCGACAACATGGACACCGCCTTTGAAGCCATTTTTGAAGGTGCCCTTGCCACGTCCGCCGGCATGAATCTGCGATTTCACCACCAAGCCCGGGCCGCCAATTTCTCGAGCGGCTTTTCCCGCTTCCTCCGCTGTGCTGGCGACGATGCCTTTGGGGGTGGCGACGCCGAATTTTTCAAACAACTGCTTGGCCTGGTATTCGTGGATGTTCATCTTGGGGGACGGGGGAAGGAGTGGCGATAGTAGGAGCGGCATTCGGTGCGTCAAGGCGCATTCCCGCCGCATCACAAAAGCATCATTGTTGGCGCCATTTCGTGACCGATGGGGCAAGCTGCTTTCGTATTCTTCGTATTCCAGCCATGCGCCCGCTCATCCTTTCCGCACTCTTGGTCTCGCCGCTCGCCTCCGCCCAGCCGGTGACGAAAAAAATCGATCTCCTCGAGGTCATCAAATCCGGACAGGTGGAGCATCATGTGAATCCCAAAATGGATTTCCATGATGATCCGAAGGATATCTGGACCTTTGCCAAGGACGGCACCTTCAACATTTCAGGCCGCGGCTACGGCTACGTCGCTACCAAGGAAAATTACAGCGACTACCATCTGGTGATTGAATTCAAATGGGGAACGAAAACCTGGGGCGCTCGCGAAAAGAAAGCGAAGGACAACGGCATTCTCCTCCACGCCTACGGCCCGCATGGGGCCTACAGCGACACGTGGATGGCCAGTATTGAGGCGCAGATCATCGAGGGCGGCGTGGGCGACATCCTCGTGCTCTCGCCGAAGCTCGCCGATGGAACGGAGCTCACGACTTCGCTCTCCGCTGAGTTCACGCTCGATCGCGACAAGGAAAAAATCTGGAAAGCAGGCTCTCCGCGCCAAACGGTGACGAAAGGCCGCATCAATTGGAAAAGTCGCGATGAGGACTGGAGCGACACGGTCGGCTTTCGTGGCAAAAACGATGTCGAAAGCCCCAGTGGCGAGTGGAACCGCCTCGAAGTCATCGCCAAGGGCGATACGCTGCAATACTTCGTCAATGGCGCGATGGTGAACGAGGCCTTCGATTGCAAACCGAGCGAAGGCAAAATCCTCCTCCAGACCGAGGGTGCTGAGATGATCGTGCGCCGTTACGAGCTATATCCTCTCGGCGAGTTTAAAGAGAAATGGGCCGCCATACAAGCTAGCGGTGGCAGCGACATCGGCGCGGTGCGCGATGGTCAAAGCGAGGCTCTTTCGCCCGAAGAAAGCCAGAAGCGCATCCAGCTCGATGGCCCATATGAAGTGCAACTCGTCGCCGCTGAACCGCTCGTGCTCGATCCCGTCGAGGCCACGTGGGATGAAAAAGGCCGGATGTTCGTCGCTGACATGCGCGACTACCCGCTCGGTCCGCCGAATTCCGGCGATCCTTGGCTGTCCCGCATCCAGCTCCTCACCGATGAGAACGGCGACGGTCGCATGGACAAGGCGATCACATTTGCCGACCACATGGACAATGTGCAAGGGCTACTGCCTTATGACGGCGGCCTCATTGCCACCACGCGCAGCCAGATTCTCTTTCTCAAAGACACCGACGGCGATAACAAGGCCGATCTCATCAAGCCACTTATCCGCGGCTTCAATCCGAAGCACAGTCAACTTCAGGTCAGTGCCCCGCGCTGGGGGCCGGATGGCTGCGTGCATTTCAACAACGGCCTCGACGCGAAGGAAATCTATCCCGCCGATGCCCCCACGAAGGTCGTCGGCATTCCAGGTTCCAACTTCAAATGGAACCCCAAGACTGGCGAGATCACACCCACCGGCGGTCGCGGCCAATACGGTGGTGCTTTCGACGACTACGGCCATCATTTCTACTGCTCGAACCGCAACCCGCTCATGTTCACCGTCATGCCCTACGAGGCCATGCTGCGGAATCCACACGCCGGCATCACGCAGGTGCATGAAGACATCGCCACGCCCGGCGCGGAGACTCGCGTCTATCCGCTGCAAATCACCCACACCACCGCCGATGCGCACGCCGGCACCAACACCGCCTGCAGCGGCCTCGGCGTTTATCGTGGCCACTTGATGCCCGAGCTTAAAAACAACGTCTTTGTGCCCGATCCCACCGGCCAGCTCGTCACCCGCTATCAGATCGAGCCTAACGGTGCCTCGCTGAAAGCCACGCGTATCGGCGACCGCACGGAGTTCTTCCGCAGCAGCGACGAATGGTGTCGCCCCGTGAACTTCACCAGCGGCCCCGACGGCGCGATCTACATCTGCGACATCTACCGCCGCTGGATCGACCACGCCCGCTTCTTCCCCGAAGAGTTCGTCAAAACCCACGACATGCGCCAAGGCGAAAACCATGGGCGTATCTGGCGTGTGGTGCCGAAGGGCACCAAGAAGCTCGTCACTAAGACTCCCGGCAAATACCATGCTGTTCCTGAAGTCGGCTGGGGCGACAAGCCAAAGGAGCACGCTGGCCGCCTCGTCTTTAACAAGCTGCTCCTCAAGGTTGACGCCGATGAGCATCCTGATGGTCAGCAGCTCGGCATCCGCACCGAAGCCATTTGCCAATATCCAGACGATCCTTGGATGGCCAAAGCCGCTCTTTCATCCAGCACCTACACCGCAGGTCATGTTTTAACCCAGTTGCTCGCTGACGAGCGATTTGCGAAAACCTACTCAGCCAATCGCAATGACACGATTCGCAGTTTCGCCAGTGCAGCGATTGCCACGAATCATGCTTCTGATGTCGATAAACTGCTCAGTGTGCTGAAAATCGCTCCCGGCGAACTCCTCTGGTGGAAACCCGCGTTGCTCCAAGGTCTCGCCAAGCTCCCGAAAGGCCACGAAGACGCCGCCAAAGAGATCGCCGCGCTTCAAACGAAGATCGACACCATCATCGCCGATGCCAAGGCACCGCTCGATCAACGCCTCGCCGTGCTGCCGTTGCTCGCTTCGCGGAAATGGACCGCTGTCGAGCCGGTGGTGAAAAACCTGCTCACCACCACGCAGCCGCTGGAGCTCACCGCGGCCACCGTGGCCTTGTTGAAGAAATTCAGCGCAACCAGCACCTCGCTGCTCATTTACGAACTCCTGCCCAAAGCCGGCCCCGGCCTCAAACGCGACCTCGTGACCATCCTCACCGCGAATGCCACCACCGCGCTCGAACTCTTCAAGCGCATGGAAAAAGGCGAGTTCCCGCCCGCGTGGGTCGATGTCGAAAAACGCTGGGCTTACCAGCGCGGCAAAGGCGAAATGGCCGAACTCGCCAAAAAGCTCTTCGGCGAGGCCAACAGCGACCGCGCCAAAGTCGTCACCAGCTACCTCGACGCCGCCAAAAAGCCCGGCGACGCCAAAAAAGGCCAGCAAGTCTTCGCCACCATCTGCATCACCTGCCACAAACACGGCCAGCTCGGCGTCGATGTCGGCCCGCCGCTCTCCGACGTCAAAGTGAAGCCTCCCGAAGCCCTTCTTAGCGACATTTTGGACCCCAACCGCATGTTCGAAGCCCGCTGGAGCGGCTACCAGATCGAAACCAAAGACGGCCGCACCCTCGCCGGCCTCATCCAAAGCGAAACCACCGACGCCATCGTCCTCGCCATGCCCGGCGGCGCGAAAGAGACGCTATCCCGTTCTGCCATCAAAGGCATGAAGAGCTTAGATCGCACGCTCATGCCGGATGGCCTCGAAGCGGCGATCACCAAAGAGCAGATGAGTGATTTGATCGCGTTTTTGCTCGGGAAGTAGCATCGGCTTTCTAGCCGTTGCCATGTGACGCTCCGCAAATCGCAGAGACTAGAAAGGCTATGCTACGGGCCAGTCTCTTGGCTGCGAATCGCCACGCATCGCGATTCTCCGACAAATACCCCCTTGGCGGCCGTTGTTGAGACGGTCATTGTCTTTTGTGAGCCTTTCCGCGTCATCTTCCCGCCTTCAGGCCGCCTCGTTTCTCGATCCGGCGGCGCTCATGCGCATCAAATCGCTCGAGCTGCGGGCCAAGGTGGTGGTCGAGGGGCTTTGGAAAGGAATGCATCGCAGTCCATACCACGGTTTCTCGGTCGAGTTCAGCGAGTATCGGGCCTATGTGCAGGGCGATGATCCGCGATACATCGACTGGAAGGTGCTGGCTCGTAGTGACCGCACTTACATCAAGAAGTTTGAGGACGAGACGAACCTGCGCTGCCAGCTCGTGATCGATCACAGCAAGTCGATGAAGTTTGGCTCGCAGGGCTTCACGAAGGCGGAGTATGCCGCCACGCTCGCGGCGACGATGGCCTCTTTCTTGATGAAGCAGGGCGACGCAGCTGGCTTGACCACCTTTGCGGATGGCATCGAGGAGCATCTGCCCGCGCGGAATCGACCCGGGCATCTGCGGCGACTGCTCACCGAGCTGGAACGGCCCGCGAAAGCGGCCGGGACATCGCTCGATCTGTCAGTCGGTCAGCTCGCGGACGTGCTGCGGAAGCGTGGCATGATCTGCCTGATCACCGATTTGCTCGCGCCCATTGACCATCTGGAGAAGCAACTCGCCCTGCTCGGTGCAATGGGGCACGACCTCGTGCTCTTTCACCTGATGGACCGGGCGGAGATCGACTTCACCTTCGAGAAGTCCGCGCACTTCCGCGATCTCGAAAGCGGCATGGAGCGTTTCATCGATCCGCAAATCGCCCGCGAGACCTACCTGTCGCGGCTTCGTGCCCATCGCGATGGCATCCAGGCCGCCTGCGACCGCAACAACGTCGAATACCATTTTTGCCCGACGGACCGCCCACTTGAAGAAATCCTCTTCGATTTTCTCAGTGCCAGGCAACGCAAGAAAATCTCTCAACGTGCCGCCGCATGAGCTGGCTTTTCCCCATTTATCTCGCCGGTGCTGCCGCGATCCTCGCGCCGATCCTGTTGCACCTGCGTCGTCGTCCGCCGCAGGACCATCTGGCATTCAGCTCGCTACTGTTTCTCGATGCACAGACGCCGATGCCCGTCTCGAAGCGTCGGCTAGAAAACTGGCTGTTACTCCTGTTGCGTTGCCTGGCGCTGCTGTTGCTCGCGTTGATGTTCTCGCGACCGTTTTGGCCCTCGGAGCAGACGGCGTCAGCCTCGGCCAGCCGGGCCTTGCTTATTTTGATTGATCGCAGTGCCTCGATGCGTCGCGAGGATCTGTGGAAGAAGGCGGTCACGGAAGCCGAGAAACTCGTGCGCGAGGCGAAGATCACCGACCGCGTTGCGTTGGCGGTATTTGATCGCGAGCTGACACCGCTTTGGAACTTTGATGAGGACCGCCAGTCGTCCGTGAGCCGTTTCACGGCTATTCAAAGCCGATTGCAGGCCATTTTCCCCACTTGGGCAGGCACGCACTTGGACCGTGCACTCATCGCCGCGTTGCCGAGTTTTGATTCGAGTGCCTCCACCCTCCAAAAACGCATTCACCTCATCTCCGACCTTCAAGAAGGTGCGCAGCTCGATGCGCTGCGCACCATTGCTTGGCCTGCGGAGATCACCTTGCAGATCCACCGGCTAGATGCGGCCGTGAACGATAATCTGTCACTCGCTCTCGCTGCCGTGGAGGCGGATGACACAAAGATCCGCTTGCGCTTGGCGAATACCCGCGACTCCGCGCTGCGTGATTTCGCACTTGCCTGGGAAGGCGGCATGAAAGCAGAGACGATCATCGCGCAGCTCCCGCCGGGTGCCTCGCGCATCCTTCCCGCACCGCCGAACAGCACGAACGCCACCACGCTCACGCTCAGCGGCGACAAGCACGACTTCGACAACCGCGTCTTCATCACGCCACCGCAGCCGCAGGCCGTGCGCATCCATTTCCTCGGCAAAGAAGCCAGCCGTGATGAGGCCTCCGCGCCGCTCTACTACCTCGCCCGTGCGCTGCAGCCCACCGCCACACTCGCTCCGCAACTCACCGCGGATGAAAAGTTCCCCGCGCAGGCTC
>Ga0075471_10001581_pt1 | contig 15011 bp, 8 predicted proteins | sample DEB19_08_DNA_2_FD_74787 | JGI IMG/M metagenome (GOLD analysis project Ga0075471, IMG submission 74787) | Aqueous microbial communities from the Delaware River and Bay under freshwater to marine salinity gradient to study organic matter... | ecosystem: Environmental > Aquatic > Marine > Coastal ... | reverse complement strand
CACCCCGAGTTGCTGGACCATCTTGCCGCGCAGTTCGTCGCGGACGGCTGGTCCACGAAGAAGCTCATCCGGTCGCTGGTGTTGAGCCGCGTTTACCAGCTCGGCAGCGCGGTGGACGCGGCGAACCAGGAGCGCGATCCGGAGAACGTCTTCCTCTGGCGCAAACGCCCGCGCGCACTCGAAGCGGAGGTGTTTCACGATGCCGTGCTGACCGTGAGCGGGCAGCTCGATCCGCGTCCCCGCCCCGGCTCGATGACCGCCGACCTGCCGCCCTTCACCGCGCACGAGATGTTTTCCTTCAAGCCGCAGCTCGTCGAGACGCAGATGGTCCACCGGCATCGTGCCGTTTACCTGCCCGTGGTGCGCGGCGTGCTGCCGGAGCTGCTGAAGCTGTTCGACTTTGCCGAGCCGAGCATGGCGCTGGGCGCGCGCGATGAGACGGTGGTGCCCGCGCAGGCGTCGTTCCTCCTGAACAGTCCGTGGGTGCTGGCCCAGGCGCGGCATCTCGCCACCGTTGTGCTGGCCGGGGCTTCGGTGGATGGCGCCGAACCGCTGGACAAACTTTTTCGCCGCACGCTGTCGCGCCTGCCGACGCCGCGCGAACGTGAGCGTTTCCTCGGCTACTTGATGCAGCCGGAAGCGCAGTTGACCACGCCGAAGACGCCGCTTTCAGCCGAAGCCCTTCGGCTGGAACAGTGGACCTCGCTCGCGCAGGTGCTGCTGGCCAGCTCGGAGTTCCGCTTTTCATTTTGATCCGATGAATCCCTTTCCTTCCTCCCGCCGCCAGTGGCTGCAAACCGTCAGCGGCGGCTTCGGCTATCTTGCGCTCGCCGGCCTTTGCGCTGAGGAGTCAGCTGCCACCAGCCCGCTCGTGCCGAAGGCCCCGCACTTCGCGCCCCGCGCCAGGCGCGTCATTTTTCTGTGCATGCGCGGCGGGCCGTCGCATGTGGAGACGTTCGATCACAAGCCGCAGCTCACCGCCGACAACCTCAAGCCCGGCCGCAATCCCAAGGGCAAGCTGTTCGGTAGCCAGTGGAAGTTCACGCAGCACGGGCAGAGCGGCTTGTCGATGTCCTCACTCTTTCCGCACCTCGCCACGCAGGCGGACCGGTTGTGCATGATTCACTCGATGCACACGGACAACGAAAACCATCCGCAGGCGCTGGAGCAGTTGCACACCGGCAGCTTCCAGTTCATCTGTCCCTCGATGGGTTCGTGGATCGCCTACGGCCTCGGCACGGAGAACCGCAACCTGCCGGGCTTCGTTGCGCTCAACCCGCTCTCCGCGCTCGGCGGCAGCCGTTATTACAGTAGCTCGTTTCTGCCCGCGTCCTTCGCCGCCACGCGCATTGGCGACTCCGGCAAGCCGATCGCCCGCGCCACCGTGGGCAACCTCACCAGCCCGCGCCTGACTGCTGACAGCCAGCGCCGCCAGCTCGACTTGCTGCAAACGCTAAACCAGGAAACGGCCCGCGCGCAGGCCCACGATGGCCGGCTGGAAGGCGTCATTGAGTCCTTTGAACTCGCCTTCCGCATGCAGAGCGAGCTGCCGCGCGTGCTGGACTTGTCCGGCGAAAGCCCGGCCACGCAGGCGCTCTATGGCATCGGCAACGGCCTGCCGACCGATGACTTTGGCCGGCAATGCCTGCTCGCGCGGCGGCTGGCCGAGGCGGGCGTGCGCTTCATCGAGATCACGCACGAGGACTGGGATCACCACGGCTTCGTCTCGACGCTCATGCCCAAGGCCTGCACGCAGATTGACAAGCCCATCACCGGCCTGCTCACCGACCTTGCGCAACGCGGCCTGCTCGAAGACACGCTGGTGGTGTGGAGCGGCGAGTTTGGCCGCACGCCCGACGACCCAACCCAGGACGGGCGCGGCCACAACAACAAGGGCTTCACCACTTGGCTCGCCGGGGGCGGCACGCGCGCCGGCCTGGCCTACGGCAAGACCGACGAGCACGGCTACGAGGCGGTGGAGAACAAGGTTCATCTGCACGACCTGCACGCGACGATTCTCCACTGTCTGGGCCTCGATCACGAGCGCCTCACGTTCCGCCACGCCGGCCGCGACTTCCGCCTCACCGATGTGCATGGCGATGTCGTAAAGGGCATTCTGTCCTGACTCGCCATGCCTGCGTTACCCAGTGCAACATTCTGGCGGATTGAAACCTTGGCTCACCCATGGATTCGCTGATCAAATCAAGACTGCTCGGGCCTCTGCTCGGCCTTGGGTTGGCCTGCTTCCCCTCTTGGGTGGCAGCCAATTCAGGCACGGATTTCTTCGAGTCGAAGGTCCGGCCGCTCCTCGTCGAGCATTGCTACGAATGTCACAGCGGCGAGAAGACCAAAGGCGGGCTGTCTTTGGACACGCGGGCTGGCTGGCAGAAGGGCGGACATTCAGGGGCAGTCATTGTGCCGGGGAAACCTGAGGAATCGTTGCTCATCAAAGCGGTGCGGTATCAGGACAAGGAGCTGGCGATGCCGCCGCAGAAACACGGGGGCAAGTTGAGCGATCCGAAGATCACGATGCTCACCGAATGGGTAAGGCAAGGAGCACCTGATCCCCGGAATGCTCTGGCAAAAGTTGGCGGCATGAAGGCCGATGACGCCAAGGACTGGTGGGCTTTCCGCGCGTTGCCCCGGGCGGAAGGGAAGCCTGCATCGGCTCGGATTGACGCGTTCATTCATGACCAGCTCGCGGCCAGGTCCGTGAAGCCGTCAGCGGCGGCGGACCCTCGCACGCTGATTCGTCGGGCAACTTACGATCTCACCGGCCTGCCGCCCACTCCGGAGGAAGTGGAGGCGTTTGTTGCGGATCGTTCACCGGAAGCGTTTGCGAAGGTTGTCGAGCGACTGCTCGCCTCGCCGCAATACGGCGTGCAATGGGGGCGACACTGGCTCGATGTTGTGCGCTATGCCGACACCGCCGGGGAGAACACGGACCGGCCGCTGATGCACGCGTGGCGCTACCGGAACTGGGTGATGGACGCCTTTAATTGCGACATGCCTTATGACGACTTCGTGCGCTGGCAGATCGCGGGCGACATCGTCAACGCGGAGAAGGCGGACAGCGAGCGCAGCGCGGGCATTGTCGCCACGGGCTATCTCGCCATCGCGCGGCGATTCGGACATGACATCGACAAAGACATGCACCTCACTTTCGAGGACGTGATCGACAACGTGGGTAAGAATTTCCTGGGTCTCACCACCGGTTGCGCGCGCTGTCACGATCACAAATACGATCCGATCACCGCGCAAGACTACTACGCGCTCTACGGCATCTTCGGGAGCACGCGCTTCGCGTTTCCGGGGTGCGAGCCAAAAGGCCAGCCGCGCGACATGGTGCCGCTGGTTCCCGCCGCGCAGGTGGAGGCGATGATGAAGCCTTGGCGAGAGCGCAACGCGAAGACCGAGGCCGAACAGAAGCGCCGGGCGGAGATCGCCAGCGCCGCGCAGAAGACCCTCGCCGGCGCGGCCGGGCAGAACACACGGCGCCTCGCGAGCGCGCAGGTCGGTGAAGGCCAGTCCGTTGACTTCGCAACCGTTGCCGGCGAGGCCTTGCAGAGGATCGCGGTGCGCAAGGGCGAGGTCCTCCAGCTTGTCGTTTCGCCGAACGCGAATCACGGGGCCGACAGCACGCTGATTGAGTGGAGCATCCGCGAAAACGGCGGCGCGGGTCGAACCTGGAGCGTGGCGGACTTGGTGCGGAGCCTCACGCGGAATAATCCTCATTCCGGTCGTGACGGAGCGCAATGGTGCTTCATCGAAGTCACCCCCAAGGGGGCGCATTTTCTCATCGAGAAGGCTGACTCCATCGATGGCAACAGCGCCTTGAAAAAATGGAGCCTCGGCGACACGCCCTCGGTCTTCGTGAACTCCGCCAATCAGCGGGTGATGGTCTGGACCACGCTCCCAGCGGAGTCGTTTTTTGTGCATCCGGGGCCGAATCGCCCTGTCGCGGTCGCGTGGGTGAGTCCGCTGGATGGCGAAGTTGCCGTGACGGGTCGCGTGGCCGACGTGCATCCTGCGAAGCTGGATGGCGTGGCGTTCGAATTGCATCACGTCGCCACGCCGGGTTATGGGCCTGCGCTCGTCAGCGTGGGCAATGCCTTGAACAACCAGCCTGCCGAGATCGAGCCTGCGCCGGTGATTCCCGTCGCGTATGCCGTGGCGGAGGCGAAGGCGCAGAACGCCCGCTTCCAGCAGCGCGGTGATCCTGAAAAACTCGGCGACGAAGTGCCGCGCCGCTGGCTGTCCATCCTCGGAGGCGACAAGGTGGCTGCCGACACCGGTAGTGGACGCAAGGAGCTGGGTGATTGGATCGCGAAATCGCCGCTCGCCGCCCGCGTGATGGTGAACCGCATCTGGGAATGGCATTTCGGCCAAGGACTCGTGCGTTCCTCGAACGACTTCGGTGCCCGTGGCGAGAAGCCCACCCATCCCGAACTGCTCGACTGGCTCGCGGTGAAATTCGCCGAAAGCGGCTTCAGCGTGAAAGCCATGCACCGGCTGATCCTGAGCAGCGCTGCCTATCAACGCGCCAGCGCTGCGCCTTCCGCCACTGATCCCGACAACCGCCTCCTCGCGCACTTCCCTCGGCGCCGAGTCACCGCCGAGGAGATGCGCGACAGCCTGCTTGCCGCCTCCGGCCAGCTCGATGTCACCCCCGCTGAGGCGCATCCCTTCCCCGCTGAGGCGACGTGGAAGTTCACGCAGCACAATCCCTTCAACGCGGTCTATGAGACGAACAAGCGGAGCGCCTACCTCATGGTGCAGCGCCAGCGGCGGCATCCCTTCCTTTCACTCTTCGACGGTGCGGACCCCAATGCCACGACTGCCGCACGACAAACCACAACCGTTCCCACCCAGGCGCTCTACTTTATCAACGACCCCTTCTTCCACGCGCAGGCCGCCGCCTTCGCAGCCAAACTCAACAAGCTGCCCGACGATGACAAACGCATCTCCGAAGCATGGCGGATCCTTTATCAAAGAAAACCCACCGCCGCCGAAACGCAGCGCACGAAGGCATTCCTCGCCAACTACCCTGCTGACAACGCCAGTAAATGGGCCGCGCAGGTGCGCGTGCTGCTGGCGAGCAATGAGTTCCTGCATGTGGACTGAATCATGAAAACCAATCTCACCAAAAAGATGAAGCCTGTTTCCAGACCCCTTACCGCACGGCCGTTCGCAGCGCTGTTCCTCGCCGTCAGCCTCGGCCTCGTCTGCGCTGTTCGTTCTGCGGAGCCGTTCGAGGCGTTCCTGGAGAAGCACTGCATCCGCTGCCACGGGCCGCAGAAGGAGAAGGGGGATTTGCGTATTGATCAGCTCTCGCGGGACTTCAAGCTGGGCGCGGACACGCATCATTGGGCGGAGGTGATGGAGCAGGTCAATTCCGGCGAGATGCCGCCGAAGCAGGAGCAGAAGCCGTCGCAGGCGGAGATCGCGGCGTTTGTGACGAGTCTTGATTCGCGCATCAAGGAAGGCCGGGCGTCGCGAATGGCGGCGCGGCCGGCGGTGGCGCATTACCGGCTGAGCCGGAGAGAGTATCAAAACACGGTCTATGACCTGCTCGGGGTGCGCTATGATCCCACTAAGCCTGGAGAGTTGAACGAAGACACGCTCTGGCACGGCTTTGAGCGCATCGGGTCGGAGCTGTCGCTTTCGCCATCGCATGTGGATCGTTACTACCGTGCGGCCGGGCTCGTGCTCGACCGCGCCTTCCCCGCCACCTCCAGCGAGGCACGCAAGGTTCGCAAGACGGCGGCGGAACTGCGTTACGGCGGCGGGAAGGAACAGCAGGCCGCCCTGGACCGGTTCGGGATCAGGCGGCCGCTGCGGTATCTGTTGTTTCCAGGCAGCACCCAGAACGCGCTCTCGGCCAACTGGTTCGGCAAGACGGGGCCGGAGCACAGTGGGCTGTATCGCTTGCGAATTCAGGCCAGCGGCATCCGCCCGGTCGGCGGTCAGGCGGCACACCTGAGCATCGGCAAACGGACCAGCGAGGAGACCGTCGCGGGCCTCATCGAGTTCGACATCACCGCGCCGGAGGACAAGCCGCAGGTGTTTGAGTTCGAGGTGTTTCTGGAAATGCCGGCGACACTCGATTTCTGCGTGGTGGCCACCGATGTGGTGGACCGCCGGGCCGGCGCTGCCTTCCGCGGCGCGCTTGGCAGCCGTGGCGGCTACATTTTCACCCATAGCAGCGAGACTCTGCTGCTGAATCCGAACGCGCCGCAGATGTTCGATGACAAGGGGAATGGCCTTTTCTCCACAGTGCTGCTCGATTGGATCGAATGGGAGGGGCCGCTCGTGACGGAGGCGGAACAGTCACGGCGCGCAGGACTGGTGCCGCCGGATGGCGCCACGCCCGAGCTGGTCGCGGAGCACCTGCACCGCTTCGCCGAACGTGCCTGGCGCAGACCTGTGAAGAAAGAGGAGGTGGAGCAGTATTTGCGATCCTACCGAACCGAGCGCGAGGCGGGCGAGAAGCCGGCCGATGCCTATCGTGTGGCGTTGCAAGGCGTGATGACCTCGCGGCACTTCATCTACCTCGTCGAAGGCGAGCCGACGCCCCGGGAACGGCTCACCGATTTCGAACTCGCCTCGCGGCTCTCGTATTTCCTGTGGAGCTCGATGCCCGACGACGGCCTCATCACCGCAGCCAAGGGCGACGGTCTCAACGGCGGCGGACTGGCCAAAGCGGTGGATCGGATGCTTGCCGACAGCCGCGTGAACCGCTTCATGGATGACTTCGTGCGGCAATGGCTCCAACTGCATCGCCTGGGCATGTTCGTGCCGGACAAGAAGCTCTATCCCACCTACGACGCGTGGCTGGAGACGAGCATGCGCGGCGAGGTCATCGAGTATTTCCGCGAGCTGTTCGCGAAGAACCTGCCTGTGGATGGTTTCATCGATTCCGACTGGACGATGGCGAATGCGCGGCTCTGCGATTTCTACGGCTTGCCGGAGCCAAAGGCAGGCGGGTTCCAGCGTGTGTCACTGAAGCCCGAGAATCATCGCGGCGGCCTGCTGACGATGGGCGCGGTGCTTGGTCTCACCTCCGATGGCACGCGCCATCGTCCGGTGCATCGCGGCGTGTGGCTCAGCGAGGCGATCCTGGGCAAAACGCCGCCCCCGCCGCCGGCCAACGTGCCCGCCATCGAGCCCAACCCACCGACCAGCCCCAAAGCCACCCTCCGCGACAAACTCGAAGCTCACAGCAACGACGCGAACTGCGCCGCCTGCCACGCGAAGCTCGACCCCCTCGGCCTCGCCTGGGACAACTACGACGCCGTCGGCCAATGGCGCACCCGTGAGAAGGTCCTGGCGGGAGTCGGTGCGGACCCCGTGATCAACCCTGCCGGGGTCCTGCCCGACGGCCGCGCGTTCAAGGAGCCCACCGAGTTCAAACGCCTGCTGCTCGAAGACCGCGACAAGGTCGCCCGCGCCTTCATCGAGCATCTCAGCACCTACGCCCTCCGCCGCGCCCTCGCCTTCGACGACCAGGACGACCTCAAAGCCATCCAGGCCGAAGCGAAGAAGCACGATTACCGCATTAAAGACCTCGTCCGCACGGTCGCACTGTCTAACCTGCTGAGAAAGCGCTGACCAGACCGGCCAATCCATCCACTGACTATTCGCCAACCAAGAACAACGAACCAAGAACCAACAACGATTATGAACTACCTCTCTCAACCCTGGCTCCTCAATCGCCGCCACGCTCTCAAAGCCCTCGGCAGCTTCATTTCATTGCCCATGCTGGAGTGCATGGTGCCGCTCCGAGCAGCTGAAAAGGCCGCCGCCATCGCGCCCAAGCGCAGCGCCTTCATCTATCTGGCCAATGGCGTTCACTCGCTGAACTACCAGATCACCAAAGAGGGGCGCGATTATCAGTTTTCGCGTTCTTTGAAGCCGCTGGAGAAGCATCGCGCCGTGATCACGCCGATCAGCGGCTTGCATCATCCCGGAAGCCTCGGGCATCACCACAATTGCATCTCCGTCTGGCTCACCGGCGGCAAGCTCGGGCCATCGGACCGCAACACCATCTCCGTGGACCAGAAAATGGCCGAGCTCACCGCGCCGCACACCCGCTACCCCTCGATGGAGGTCGCGCTCACGGGGGAATCCCTCGCCTGGACCGCCGATGGTGTGCGGCTGCCCTCGCTACGGCGTTGCAGTGAAATGTTCGCCTCGCTCTTCGAGGAGCCCAAGGGTGGCAAGACAGCCCAAAGGCGGGCCTTGCGTCGCAAAGGCAGCGTGCTGGACGCGAACCTCGCCGAGGTGCGCCGGCTGGAGCAGAAAATGGGCGCTGCGGACAAGGGGCGCATGGAGCAATACCTCACGTCCGTGCGCGAGGCGGAGATCCGCACGCGCCGCGCTGACGCCTGGCTCGACACCCCGCTGCCCGCCATCTCCGACGCCGACCGCAAGCGCACCAACCGTGACATCGCCGCCACCTTGGCGGGCGATTACTTCCGCACCGTCTATGACCTCATGGTGCTTGCCTTCCAGACGGACGTGACCCGGGTGGCCACCTTCAGCCTCGGCGGCGAGGGTGACGCGTTCGCCATTCCGGAGATCGGCATCACCGAGTCGCGTCATCAGCTCAGCCACCATGGTGGCGATGCCGGTTACATGGAGAAGCTGACCAACTACGACACCTTCGCCATCGAGCAGTTCAGCTACTTCCTCACCCGGCTCACAGAAACCAAGGATCTCAATGGCAAGCCCCTCTTGGGCTCCACCATGGCGCTCTTCGGCAGCGGCATGTGCTACGGCCACAGCCACGGTAATGCGAACCTCCCGCTCGTCCTTGCAGGTGGCTCCGACCTCGGCCTGAAACACGGCACGCACCTCGACTTCAATAAATCAGCCAAAGGCTTCCAGGGCTACACCCTTGGACCGGACGGCGCGCTCACCACCGCGCATTACCAGCTTTGCAGCCGCCCGGTGAATGCGGACGCCCACATGAGCAACCTCCTCCTCCTCATGGCCCAGCGCATGGGCGTGGAGACGGACAAGTTCGGCGACAGCAACAAAATCATCACACTATGAAGCAGCCGTCCGATCGTCGTTCTTGGCTGCTGCCTCGTGCAGGTCTGGCGATGTTCGCCTGCTTGTTCGTGGTTCAGGCTGTTGCTGCCAACAAGGGTTCTAGTGCCAACAACCAAGGGCAAAACATAGCCAACGTCTTCCGCCCCGAAGCCGGCAAGTTCCCCCCGTTGGAAAGAGCGCACACCTACCGGGGCGAGCTCGTCTTTGTCGATCACGCCAACCGCCGTGGCAGCATCCGCGTGGCGGGAACGGGCAAGTTTTATCGAAACGATCCTCACCCCTTCGCCATGCTGCCGTATGGCATCATCCGGTATCAGGGAGCGCCGGCGGATCTGCGGGACATCCCGCTCGGGACCGTGATGCACGTCCGAGCCTTTCTCCCTCCGGATCCCAAGACTTCGGCTGTGCCGGTATTGCCCGCTGACAACAAGATGAAGGACGCGAACCATTATCGTGGCACCGGCATCTTTCCTGCCGAGAACCACGTGCTGCTGCTCGCGGACGAGCCCAGTCACTGCCTGCACGAAGGACTCGTCTGGAAGCTCCAGGAGGTGGGGATGAACGGCAGCGAAGGCACCATCATCGCGACCCGCGAACCGAAGCAGATTGGCGACCCCAAAGCGACCAGGGAAGAGCTGACCTTCGACGCCGCCACCCGCATCTGGCGCGGCCGCGAGCGCATCCGAGTCGCAACCCTGATTGCCGAGGAGGCGTGGCCCTCCAGCGGAAAGAAGAGCCTCGGTGGGCAGCCCGTTCTGCTCGGGATCACTTGGAAGCCCGCACCAGGGGATGGGCTGAGCGGTGCTTTCACCCGCTTTCACATCTCCGACATCTGGCTGGACGACGCTGCCATCCAGGATGCGGCTCATTTCCAGACCGAGACGCACAAAACCTTCATCCGCAGCCGCTGGATGCCCGCATGGATTGACAGTATTGAGTATGGCAAGTTCGGCCGCGCGACCGTCACCGCCACCCTCTTCGGCGGCATGGATGCCTCCCTCTATGCCGACTTCAGGAAAGACGTTCAGGCCCAGATGAACGGATCCGAGAACACGTTGAAGCATGCCGGTGGCCACTACGGCCCCGGCCACATAGCTTCCAATGGCAGAATTACTGATGTCGCCAAGGCAACCGGAGAAATCCCCCTGGGCAGCAGCGGCATCCAGATCAAGTTCGAGACCGAACTTATTATCGAAGGCATCCGGCCCACGAGAGTCGTCCGCGTCCGCCCGGAAAGCTGGCCCAAGATGCAGGTGCCCCGGGAGGAATACGTCAACGACAACCTCGAAGAGCGCTTCCCGACCCCGGCCATTTTTCCGAAATACTGATCCTCACCACCACCACCTGCCATGACACGCTGCCCTTTTGTTCTTGGTTGCTCGCTCCTGATTCTTGGTTGGTGCGCGGCCAACGCCGCAGACCAACCCTTCCGCCCCGAAGCCGGCAAGTTCCCTGCTTTGGAAAAAGCGCAGTCCTACCGTGGCGAACTTATCTTCGTGGATCATGCGAACCGCCGCGGCAGCATCCGTGTGCAGGGATCGGGCATGTTTTTCCGCAACGATCCGCATCCCTTTGCCATGCTGCCGTATGGCCTCGTCCGTTACCATGGCGCGCCGGCGGATCTGCGGGATGTCCCGCTCGGCACCGTGATGCACGTCCACGCCTTTTTGCCGCCGGACCCGAAGATCTCCGCTGTGCCGGTATTGCCCGTGGATAGCGGGAAGCAGGATGCCAATCACAATCGGGGCGCAGGCATCTTCCCCGCCCAGAATCATGTGCTTCTCCTGGAAGACGAGCCCAGTCACTGTCAGCGCCAGGGTTTGACTTGGAAACTCAAGGAACTGGAGATCAAAAGCCACGCAGGCATGATCATCGCCACTCGCGAGCCCAAAAAAGGAGGCGATCCGAAGGCCATCGAGGAAAAAATGACCTTCGATGCCGCCACCCGCATCTGGCGTGGCCGTGAATGTCTCGGCATCGAGGACTTGATCACCGAAGGCACGTGGCCTGCCGGAGGAAAAAAAGCCCTCAACGGCCAGTCCGTCCTGATCGGACTCACCTGGAAACCCACACCCGACGGCATCTTCACCCGCTTTCACATCTCTGACATCTGGCTCGACGACACCGCGAACCAACGCGCTGCCCATAACCAAGCCGAAACGCACAAGGCCTTCATTCGTAGCCGGTGGATGGCCGCGTGGATTGACCATGTCGAATATGGCAAGTTTGGCCGCGCCACCGTGACCGCGACCCTCTTCGGCGGCATGGACCCATCTCTCTACGCCGATTTCACCAAGGGCAGCCCCGCCCTGATGAATGCCGTAGCCAATACCCTGAAGCACACCCACGGTGCCTACGGCCCCGCCCACATGGCCTCGAAAGGCACCATCATCGACGTCATCAAGCTGCCCGGCGAAGCTCCGCTCGGCAGCAGCGGCCTCCAGATCCGCTTTGAGACTGACCTCATCATCGAAGGCATCCGCCCCACTCGGGTCGTTCGCGTCCGTCCTGCGAGCTGGCCACAGGCCCAGGTGCCCCGCGAGGAATACCTCAACGATGGTGCCAACACCGAGGAGCGCTTCCCGACGCCCGCCATCTTTCCGAAATACTGATGGCGGCACCTTCCCGGTTCCTGGTTGCCCGGCAAGAACCGACGAAGAAGAGCAAGCAAGATGAAACTGCCACCCACCCCACGCAGAGCATGTGCTTTTTCATCCCTCGTGGTGGTGGCGCTCGCCCTGTTGGCTATTGCCACCGTGGCGGCGGCGGAAAAACCAGCCGAGCTGAAACCGATTAACGTCAAACACTTTGGTGCCAAAGGCGACGGCGTGACCGACGACACGGCAGCTGTCAACGCAGCCATTGTCGCGGCACAAAAACAGGGAGCGGGCGCTGTCGTCTCGCTACCTTCAGGGCGATACAAAACGGCGCTGGGAAAGGAAAAGTCCATTCGCATCACGGGTGCGGACGGGCTGACGTTTCAGGGCGAAGGCGACACGACCATCGTGTCGGGTGATCTGGATGAGCCGGTGTTCCGCCTCGTTGACAGCAAGAGCATAACTGTCCGCAAAATCTCCATTGATCATGACCCGCTGAGCTTCACCCAGGGCACGATTACGAGTGTGGATATCCCGAGCATGACTTGCGAAGTGTCGATTGATCCAGGCTATCCAGCACCAAACGATCCGACGTTCAAAGGCTCGCAGGTGCATCCGTTCGTTTTCTCGGAGAAGAACTACTATCAACTGGATCGCCATTGGCCCAACCCATCTGAAATGGTAAAAACCGGTGAGCACACTTGGCGCTGGAAGCTCAAAGGGCCGCGCAACATCGAAAATTGGCCCGGCAAGAGGTTTTTCATCTACACGGAGAGCCGCAGCCACGCTTTCATCCTCAGCAATCTACGCGACACGACTTTGGAAGACATCAATTACTGGGGCGGCGGGGCCAACGCGGGCTTTTACATCAACGGGCTGGAAGGCACCACGACGTTCCGGCGCTTCGTGATCGGCGTGCCTCCCGGCTCAGCTCGACTTTATTCCTGCGCGGGCGGCGGCCAGATAAGCGGCCTTCGCGGAAAGCTTCTGCTTGATCAGTGCGACTTTTCCAAAATCGACGACGACGGTATTGATATCTTGTCCAATTACACGCGCATCATCGAGCAACGAGACAAGCGGACGCTGGTCGTGCAGGCAAAGAACAGCGATTACCGCGCGGGCGACCGGGTGGAACTCTGGGATTGGCAGCACAAGAAGAAGCGTTCGGACGCGATTATCACAACAGCCACGAGCAACCCCGGAGAAACGTTCGTTATTGCTCTGGATCGGGATGTCGTGACCGAGCGCGTCGGCGTGGGCAGCGGCATGAACTTCAGCCGCGAGTCCATGACTGACGGCATAGACCGGCTCATCAACGTGGCGACACTGGGGCAGGAAACCATCATCCGTGACAGCAAGTTTCAGGTCTTTCGCGCGAAGTGCCTCAACTTGAAAGCCGCCAATTGCACGATTGAACGCTGCACCTTCAGCAATAGCTTCCAACCTGCGATATCCGCCGCGCCCGAATGGTATTTCGAAGAAGGATCGACGATTCGCAACTTCACTGTGCGCGACTGCACGTTCACTTATAACAATCACCCCAACATTGTCATCGGTGCGTCACCACTTTCGGGAGTTCCCGGCACCAAACCCATCGTGAGCGATGCGCCGGAAAACATCTCGCACGACAGCACGAACATCCTGATTGAAGGCAACTCGTTTTCCGGCTTCGGCACCACTCCGAGTGTCTTTGGGTGGAACTGGCCCGTCGGCCCGGCAATTACCATCACCTGCGCGGCCCATGTCATGATTCGTGGTAACACGTTTGGCCCGGTCGCTGAGAGTGCGCCCAAAGGCACGCCAAAAATCCTCGTTGAGAAATCCAAATACGTGCAGATCATGAACAACAAAGGTATTTCCGCCGAGGAAGCGGAAACGTTCATCAAGCAGCACCAAGCCAAATGATTGCGAACACACCGCTCTCCCGCCGCCAGTTCGTCCGCTCCGCAGCGGCTGGATCGCTCCTGTTTCCCGGCATCGTGCAGCGGCTGCTCGCTGACAGCACGGACCCGCTTTCACCGAAGCAACCGCATTTCCCGACCAAGGCGAAGAATGTGATCTTCCTCTTCATGACGGGCGGTGTGTCCCATGTGGATACCTTTGATCCGAAGCCGGAGCTGGTGAAAGGCCACGGCAAGGAGATCAAAGCCGACCATCCCGAGATCAAAGGACGCCCGGGCTATGAGCGCATCTATTTGAAGCGACCGCAGTGGGAGTTCGCGAAGCACGGGCAGTGCGGCACGGAGGTTAGTGGGCTGTTTCCGCACATGGCGACCTGCGTGGACGACATCGCGCTGATCCGCTCGATGCACACCTCGCACTCGAATCATTACAATGCCACGCTCGGCATGCACACGGGCTCGTTCGCCCAGTCGCGGCCCAGCATCGGCTCATGGGCGACTTACGGCCTCGGCACGCTGAACCGCAATCTACCCGGCTTTGTCGTTATCGCGCCGAAGCAGACCTATGCAGGCACGCAGGTCTTCGCGAGCGACTTCCTGCCCGGTGCCTATCAAGGCACGCTCGTGGTGCCTGGCGCGGAACCCATCGCCAACGTGGCTCCGCGCGTGCCCACGAATCGTCAACAGCTCGAACTCGCTGCCTTGCGCCAAGTGAACGAGGAGCACCTCGCCACAAGAACACACGACCCGCTGCTCGCCGCACGCATGCAGACCTTCGAGACGGCCTTCGGCATGCAGATGGCCGTGCCGGATGCGTTTGATCTCAAACAGGAAACCGACGCCACGCTCGCCAGCTACGGCCTTCAGCGCGGCCAGACCAGCGGCTTCGGCTGGCAATGCCTCGCGGCAAGACGACTCATCGAACGCGGGGTGCGCTTCGTGGAACTCATCGACACCGGCTCTTCCGGCAACTGGGACGCGCATGGCGATATGATGACGCATGTGCCGCTCGCGAAGAATGTCGATCAACCCATCGCCGCACTGCTGCGCGATCTGAAACAACGCGGCGTGATGGACGACACGCTCGTCGTGTGGACCACGGAGTTTGGCCGCACGCCCTTCAACAACACCGCCGATGCCAAAGGCCGCGAGCATCATCCCTGGGCCTTCAGTTCCTGGCTCGCCGGTGCCGGTGTGAAGCCCGGCATCGTCCACGGCAGCACCGATGAGATCGGCCTCCGCGCCGCTGTGAATCCCGTCCACGTCCACGATTTTCACGCCACCATCCTGCACCTCATGGGCTTCGATCACGAGAAGCTCACCTACCGACATGCCGGCCTCGATTTCCGGCTGACTGGGGTGGAGGGCGCCAACGTCGTCAAAGAAGTGCTCGCATGAATCACACCGCCAAAGTCATTGCGCTGTCCGCGGCCCTTACCCTGTCTTCTCTCGGTGG
>Ga0075471_10001580_pt1 | contig 15014 bp, 28 predicted proteins | sample DEB19_08_DNA_2_FD_74787 | JGI IMG/M metagenome (GOLD analysis project Ga0075471, IMG submission 74787) | Aqueous microbial communities from the Delaware River and Bay under freshwater to marine salinity gradient to study organic matter... | ecosystem: Environmental > Aquatic > Marine > Coastal ... | reverse complement strand
TTTGATGTCGGCGACCGTGTAACCCAGCGCAACCGCTCGGTCCAACAACCCATCGCTGAAGTCTTCATCAGACTCAGCGGACTCACCAGACTGCGTTTCCGCCGTCTCTTCGGTGTCTCCACCGGCATCGGCAGACTCATCTGCCGGAGTCTCATTGTTCGGTGCGTTCTCCGCCTTCAAATCCGCGAGAACATCACCTTCGTCTTCGCCGACATTCCCAGCGTCATAGCCGGGGTCCGTGACGGAATACTCGCTCTTGGATGTGGATTCACTTGCGGGAGATGGCGAACCGCCGACATCTCCTCCACCCGACGCCCCTTCACCAGCGCCAGACTCTTCAGCGTTCAACAGCCGAGACAGTTCCCATCCACGAATCAACATGCGCAGTACCTCGAAATGAAAAGGGGCGTCGTGCTCTCGCGCGACGCCCCCAAACAGAGGTCTGCGTTGTGTTTGGCCAACTCATGGGGGCAGGGAGGTAATTAGGCTCCAAACCGTATCCCATTATGACCTGTAAGTTGTTGCCGAGCGTTACGCTCGACGCCCATAAACCTATTTACTCCACTCAACGAGTGTGTTGACGCAAAGCTGAAAGTCATCGCCGCAGGTGACGAACTCAAGAACGCTTGCCGATGACACACAGACCCATTCACCGTCTTGCCAGACCATAACCTACTCCACAAACACGTAACGAGTTCCGGTGTTCATGATTTCCAGTTTGCCTTCAGCGGCCAGTTTGTTGACGAGTTCTTGCCATTCCTGTTCTGAGCATTCAGACAGTTGATCCCTAATCCCGTCAAACTCGTCATTGCCAATAATTCCAGTCATGCAATCAACGATATGAGACGCCATCGCGTTTCGTCAACATATCATCGAGTAAATAGCTTGCAGTTTTGTGTACGATGCTTCGGTTGAGGGTCATCGTAAGACGCACGACGATCAAAGAGACCAAGAGCTTCCAGAACCTTCTTGCGTTGCTTCTTGTCGTTGAAGACAAGGTCGCCGTCCTTCGTGTGCTCGACGAATCCGCAACCCTTCTTTCGCAGATGCTCGACGTGCTCCTTGATCTGCGAAGGGTGAACTCCGGCATTTGTGCAGACCATCGGGTAATTCGCCGGAACCGTCGAAATGAACGAGTGCCCCGACCAGTCGTATTTGGCCGTGCGCCCATCCTCCAATACAATCGCATCGTTCTTCACCCGCTTGTCAAACTCCGAAAAGCTCAAATGAAGTTCAATCTGCTCACCTTCCGTCGTCACGAATTGGTACGCTGGCATCATGCGGCTCCTGTTTCTGCGGTCTTTCCTGAAAGCAGCATCATCGACTGTTGCTGCTGCTCGGCCTGTGGAGTCATTCCACGGCTCACGTTTTCTCGAACATAATTTCCGTTCGGTTTGCCCGGTTTAGGCATCGAAACGCCACCGCCACCTTGCGGCGGTTGCAATGTCTGCATCATGGGAACAATGTCACCGATTTCCGGCAGGTCGTAATACTTGGACAGAGCTTGCAAGTAGGCGTAAACGTCCGGCTGAACTCCGATCGCAGCCATTGGCATGATGTCTTCTCGCCAGATCGTCCGCAGCATCGTCGCGCGTTGCCCCGGAGAAACATCCTGCATCGAATACGGCTGAATGCTGATCTCGTACTCGCTGTGCTCGCCGCGACGCACATCCACCTCGTTGCCCCACTCGTCTTCTTGCCGAGGCCAAGTGATCGGCAATTCGATGTCCGTACCGTCAATCGGCAGCGTGAGGTCGTATTGAACCGTTGGGTGGTAGTGCAGCCAGTAGTCGATGTCTTGAACGATGGCGATTGTTGCCGTCAGCAAGACACCCTGCATCGACGCGATTCGGGCATTGGCCGCTTGCTTAATCAGTTGCTCTTGTCCAAGCGTTCCCGCCGAAGCACCCAATCCTGCGCCTTGCGTCAAATTGCCCATCATCCAGTCGCATTGAGCCTTCACGTTCAGCGCGAAGCCGAGTGTCTGTTGATCGACACCGCCAAAACTTACTTCCTTAAAGGCATTCGGGTTTCCAACGGCAATCACATCGCCATCGCTGGTTTTGATGATTGTCTGTCCGTCCACGACGGATTGCAGGTCCGTCACTCCAATCGTCTTTTGTCGAGACGCCTGTTCGCCCAGCTTGCAGTAGAGGTTGTTTTCCAAGTCATCGAGGTCAATCCAGTTGGCGACTGGAGGCAACGGCATGATGTTGTTGAGCACCGGATTGAAACCAGCGAAGTGATAAGGGCCATGCTTCGGCCCCTTCCATCGGATCGTCTGCAACGGAACTTCGCCACCGTCCACCGCAAACGTCACGACTTCGTTTTCTTCGGGAACAAAGACATCCCACAGTTCAACCATTTCAGTGAACTGCTCGGCGTTGTACCCATCAGGTTTTGACATCGCGGCACTCTTGTCTCCACCCGGCTTCTCGGCGGCAGACAGCTTTTCGCGAGCCTCTTTGTTGAAACGCGGATTCGCCTTGGCCTCTGACAGAGGCATCAAATACTTGTTGCCCATGAAGCTGACGTGCTTGCCCCATTTCTTTGCGCTCATGTCGAAAACAAAGTCATCCAACATGATGGCTTCACAGAATATCTCCGTCATTGGAAGCGGTTCCTCGTCCACTTCAGGGGCAGCGGTGACTTCTAGTCCCACCTTCATAACTCCCACGCCAAACAGCATCGACAGCGTCCAGAGCCGATGTTCCTGCTCGAACTTGATCCGCTTGAGAGTCTCGTTGATGGCCAACTCTTTTTGACGAGCCGCCGACTTCAATCGCGGATTGTGCGTGACGCACAGCACCTGCGGAGCGCGTGAGGAAAGCTGTTGCAGAGTGTTCTCCACCGCCATCGCCAGCATATTGATGGGGCGGTCGTCACCGCTGCCGGCATAATGCGGCCCGGTGTACGCCTTAAGCGCGGCCGCCAACTCGTTCCGAAATGGATCGAGCAACTTCATGTTCGGTTCGATCGCATCACGCAGCGCGTTGAATCTGGCGGTGTCCATGTCGTTCTCTTTCAAGCGTAATGTGGAGACCAAAATGACCGGCTACTCGCCTTCTTCTGTTTCTTTTCCCATTGCTGCCGACGCCACAAGGCACAGCCTTCTGGAACTACATTCGACTGCACGGTCGGTTTTTTCGCCGGCCAATCTTCAACACCCAAGATGGCACAACCCAACGCAATCGCCGCATCGCCGTGCGCCAAACCCATACCCGCACCATCTTCTGTGACCTCCGCCGCAGCGTGAACCAATTTGCCGGACTTCAAGAAGTACCGCCCCGCCTCTTTCAAGGCGATGACCGAATTCAGTGACACCTTCTTGTCGCGGACGGCTGACTCCATCCCCTTCAACAACTCGATGCCTTTGTCTGGATTGAAGTAGCCCACTCGCTCGGTTGTTTGCTTGATGCTCACGCGAGAACGATGCTCGCGGTAAATTACGGGGTATTTCAAGTCCTGTGCGACTTTATTGATGAACAACGTCCCCAATGGTCCGTTGATTTCAGGCACCAAGTAGGCATCCCAAAACCAACGACAGACCCACACCGTCAACTCCGCGAACTGAATCGGGTCCAGTCGATTCGACCGCCACTCGAAGACTTGCTCGCCAGTCCGTTTGTCGATCGCTTCCAGCGCCGAGTAGCTCGACCACTCGCCACCCGTGCCTGCCGACACGTCCGCCCCAATGGAATACTCGCTCTCTGGTGGACGGCGAGGAAACCACGGCGAGCGTTCATCCGGCACTTTCTCCAATTCGCACCACAGCGACGTGAGACCGCCAGCCATCAACGGATCAAAGTAGAACTCGTCTCGCTTTTCAGGATGCCGAGTGATGTCGCCAACAGCAACCGGGCGCTTCGCTGCCGCAATCGCTCGCTCCAACAAGGCCGGATTGAAAATCTGAGCTGTCGCACCACCGAAGTTCCGGTCGAGTTCCGCCGACACAGACTGCGGTGTCGATCCGGGACGATGCCACACGTAGTCGTAGTAGAGCGACCTTGTCCGGTCATCGACGATGAACTGGTAATTCATTCCTTGCTTCGTCGGATGCCGGTATGTCCCATCGCCGTTGTCGAACTGCGACCAGAACTCCACGTCGTCAATCACGAGCCGATACGAGTCCGCTCCGACAGGACATTCCCCGTGATACAAGCCGCGCCGTTTGTCCTTGTCGTCCTTCCAGTCAATGACGATCTGCACGCCGCTGCGAGTGTCGTCAGAAACGATGTCGTAAAACGCTCCGGCCTGCCCGCGATCGCGATTCGCTGTCGAGACAAACACGCGGCAAGGCGTGACGTGAACGCTCGAATCCAATGCTGCGTAGTCGTCGCCTTGCTCGAAGAAATGGAACTCATCCATAAGGAACCAGGTCTTGCGGCCGCCTCTCGCCAAGTCAGCTTTCGCAGGATACGCCGTCAATGAAGAACCATTGTCGAGGTTCTTGAACGTGTTCTTCGTGATGTTCCGCTCATACTTTGGTTGCAACCACAACGGCAAACGAGTCAACAGGAACTCGAATTTCGAGAACAACGCATCCGGGTCATCCGGGTTGTTTGCCGACAGCAAATCCTTCGACACGAATCCAATGTGTGTCTGTTCGTGGAATATCCAGTCCCACACCGCAATCACGCCCGCGTAAATCCACGACACGCCAGTCTCGCGAGACTTCGGAACCTTGATGTCCGCGCGTCCGAGTTTCTCAATCGACTCCATGATGACGCGATCTTGGTAGTCGCGCGTGATAAACGGCAGCACTTTGTTCTCGCCGTAGCGGTTGCTCGTGTTCCATTCCGCCGGGTCGCGAGTTTCCAACAACCACGCAAACGAGTTGATGAAGAACAACGGGTCGCGAGCACACAGAATCCAAATCTCTTCCTGAGCACGCCGATCTCCGTGGCACAACTCCAGCAGACGTTTTCGCCATGCCATGTTGAGCGTCACGTCCTTCGGCACCAGCGACGAGTAAATCGCGGAGTCCCGGTCAGGAACTCCGGTCTCATTCAAGTCACGCAGCGTTGATGCGATGGAAGCAATCATGCAGACGTGGCCTCCACCTTCCAGCCACGATTCTTCAACACCTCTGCTACGTCTTTGGGGAACCGGTCAGCCAATTCACCCACGATGGAAGTGATGTCTTGTTTCAGACCGGCACTCAGTCGCTCAATCATCGAGAACTGTGCTCGCTTGTCGTCCTCCATCCGCTTCTCATTGATCGTGCCGGCTGCTTTCGACTTGGCATCCTCTCGCTTCGCGCAGATTTCCAAAAACTTGTCCGGCTCGCGGCGGGCATACTGATACCACTCCCACGCGGGAACACTCGGAGCCAACCTTGGCGAAACGGTCGGCAACCCCATGTGACGGTACGCGAAGTCAATATCGCGATCCGCGTCTGTCGGCTGGCCGTTGGTCTTTTTCGCCAGCCTCTTGAGTTCAGCTTGCTCGTATCCCTTTCGGTAATTCTTGCCGACTTCCTCCCGCCGTTCGCGAGACTTGTCGATCATGGCCTCGTAGGGATCGAGAGGCACTTCAAAATCAAGAGGTTCGTCGGTTCCGTCCATCGCCTTCCTCTGTGTCGAAATTTTCGACGCGGCTAGTCTGGACAGAGTGTAGCGAAGTTGCTCAGCGTTCCAAGACCCTCTTGCGTGCGCGACGCACCGCATCTGCCAGCGCTTTTCGAGCGAACTCGCTGTCCGTCTGATTAAGTGCAGCAGCAGCCTGCTCGACATCACTACGTTCTTGCGGCGTCAATCGCACCAGAAAGATCGACGACTTGCGGTTCGATGCGGATTTCTTCATGGCTCACTTGTAATACAAATGAAGTCGCGGCACAATGCTGGCCGAAAGGGAGAAAGCATGAAGCCATACCGACTCCACAACGGCGAGTGCCTACCGCGAAAGAAACGAAAGAAGAAGTGGCCCATCCGTCGATGGCACGGCCGGGTCATTGGCTGGGGTCGCTGTGACAGACACTCTCGCTCGGAGTTGTATTACTTCTCGCGAGTCTCTGATCCGATGGATTGGAGCTACTCACCAACCGGAGATCAGCCATGACCAATGATGAGTTACTTGCTGAAGGCGTCCGTCGCGCCAAGCGGCGTCTTGAAAAGATGCCCGACGGAAATAACATCAGGTTCCAACTCATCCCGCTCGAACATTTCACGCGGGATGAAATTATCAAGATGCTCGCCTATCAGATGAAGCAACTCGACGCTGAGCGCGAGAGCAACATGCGGACTAACCGCTTCTTGTTAGGGGTAACGCAATGACCACACCAGCCACCATCTACTGCCGCTTTTCACCGCGTCCACTCAAGACCGGCGACGCCGAAAAGATCGCCGCCGAACTCGACCTTTCATCCATGCAGGTCCAGATCGAGACCAACACGCGGTACTGCGAGTTCCACCAATTTCACATCACGGAACTGCTCAAAGAACCGTTCACGTCGGCCAGATCGGTCCCGCTGTTTGAGCGACCGGAAGGATCGAAGCTCAAGAACCTTCCACGCGGAACGAACATCGTCTGCTCGAAGCTCGCTCGCATGTTCCGCAACGTGGATGACGGACGAGCCACCATCGACTACTTCCAGAATCGCGGCATCATCCTGCACTTCTCCGATGAAGGCGGGGTCTCGATCAACACCTCGACCGCCAAGGGGAAGCTCGTCGCCACGATGTTGCTCGCCGTCGCTGAGTACGAACCGGAAGAGACCGCCGAGCGCACCAGCCGAGGCATGAAGCACCGCCAGTCTCAAGGCGAACTCATGTGTCACCCCGCCAACGCACCCTACGGAACTCGCTACGACGAGACAACCGGCAAGCTCGTGGAAGACCAAAACGAACTGACCGCCATGAAGATCGCCGTCAAGATGCGGCAACACCAAGAAAGCCTGCGCGACATCGGCTATTCGATCAAGCATCTCGTGCGAGGCGGAGATTGGTCCGGCCACCCCCAAGGCGTCAAAGACCTTCTGGCCCGCGCCGTGGAACTCAAGATCGGAGCGTGAGCGATGACGACCGAAGACGAACGAGCATTGTACCCGCCAGCCAGTGGGAACTACGACCCGGAAACGAGACCATGCTTGGGATCGTATGCCGACAATTTGCTCATTCGATCCATTATTGGATCGTCATGTCCGGTGTGTAACTTGCCGGTCTGGCAGATGATTGGAGATGTTGTGGATCAGCACGACGGATCGGCAACAGGCGAGTGTTCTCGATGCCGATCACGGCTTCGCATGAATCCACATGGAACCCTCTTTCAAGATCGGTAGAACGACATGCTCGTGAAACTGCCAGCAGACGAAGACTGTACCAACAAGAACGTGCCAAATTACGTCTCGACATCGGCCATCACTAACATCAGCGTTATTGATACCACCCACTACGGCGAAGGATTACCTTGGAAAGTGTGTTGTGGACCATACACCATGCGGTTTTTGACTCACGAGTCCGCCGATGCGTGGGCCGACGAGGTGGCGCGGATCGTCAATGAGGCGGAGAAGCCATGACCATCCTCCACATCATTCCCGTTGTCGCCCTCGTCGAGAAAGGAATCCTCACTGACGATGATCTCGCCCGCGCGAGAATCAAGGCCACCAGCCTGATCGACCAAGAAGTCGCCCGGCAAACGGAAGCTGCCCAAGAGGAGTTCGACAAGCAGTATCCAGGGCTGCGGAATCTACTCGGCCTCGCGACAACAGAAAAATCGCCAGACGAGACACACAAAACAGGCGGGTAGTGCTCCTTCCTCGCCGTTACACGCTACGCAACAACTTAACAGGAAACCGCCATGACCAGCGCCATCGCAAAGCTCGATAAAGACGTTGTTCCTACAATGCTGCGATGGCGTGTTGCGGTCGATGACGACGTAGATACCTACTACAGCATCGAGGTTGAGTATCACGGACACTGGTATTGTCTGTCGGGCACAGCCTGCTGCGTGCTGAGTACGTCGCAATGCAAGGCCGTCGCCGAGCATGTTGTCGAACTCCACAATCGCCACCTTGAGTCTTGCTGGCAGCCCATCGACACCGCGCCGAAAGACGGAACAGAGATTCTCGTCTTCTGTCCGTTCAGGACTGGAGTCAGTCAGTTTGCTGTTTCGGGCAGGTATCGTGGAACATGGGCGATTACTGACGATGAGCATGAATGGGTGTCTGTTACGCCAACCCATTGGATGCCACTTCCGGCACCGCCACCCACGGAGAAGCCATGAAGGTCAATCTTCCACCTGACGATTTCGGAAACGTCATCCGATTTGACGCCAATGACTTTGGCGGTTTGTCGGTCGGAAGCAAGGCGGTAGTGGTATGCGAACTCGTGCGACCTATTCAATACACGGCCCGCTTTTTGTCACAAGACTCAGCCGCCGCATGGGCCTTAACTGCCGAGCGACTGATTGACGGTTACGATTCACGCCACATGGAGCAAACGCATCCAAACAGGAATTGAAGCATGAAACCCTTCCGCCTCCACAACGGCGAGTGCCTACCAAGGTGAATCACAGAAACGCAGCCACTCGATCTCGATGATGTTGTCACCGCAAATACGCATCTTACAGTCGCCATTTGATCCCCAGACGCGAAGCCAATTCGGCTCAGGGTCGTTGGCGAATTCCCACTCAATGCCATCACGCGACGCACGCCAAATGCCGTCTGGACTGTGTGTGATGACCAACGGCGTGAAGCCTTCCGAACCAATCGAGAACGTCGCGGTTGACGGACCTGCCCCCAAGTCAACGCCATTGTGATGTTGTTGGGCAGCAGCAGGCAACGTCGAACAAACGCCCGCTGCGACCACGCCACCAACGACCGTCTTCAGCATCTCGCGCCGATTCACGCTACCACCTCCGCAAAAACGACCGTCGGCCACTCCCGAAACTCGACCCGTACCCTGAGCCGTAACTGTACCTCGGCCCGTAGTCGAATGCACGGTATCCGTACCCGAAACTGCTCGTGTAGCTCCCGCCGCCATAATTCGGGTACGTGTAGCTGTCGATGTAGTACGATCCCAGCGGGGACCCCAACCGGCCTCCGAAGCCATACGTCTGCGTCGAGTAACCGTAGCCATAGTCCGGGGACGAGTACGAATCCTCAAAGAAGATGTCCTGAGCGGACGCCGATCCACACACCAGAAACGCCAGAATCGCAACAACGCTTCGCATGGCCTGTCTCCCTTGAAAAGTGGGTCAAATCCACCACTCACCCTAGCGACTCCAAACTTTTTTGGAAGTAGTGTCGAAATTTTCGACAACCGGACTTCACATTTCTTGGGTGACTGTGATTTCATCCGGCCGACTGTGGCAGGTCAACCCGATCAATTCGCCATCGTGCGAACCCTGAAAGCCGCATCAAAGCCCTGCCACGGTCGATGCGGCTTTCTTCGTTTTCAGGCCAGAAACATGACGCAACGACTCGACGAACCCGAAAACTGGCTCGATGAACTGGAAGGCGAGGACTTCTCCGAGGACGACGAAGAACTCGATGAACCGTCATTCCGCGCCGCAGAACTCCGAATCCCCTGGAATGACGCCTGTAATGACGCCATCCGATGGGCAATCGCCAAGCTCAACAGCGAGGTGCGACCGTGAACTCGCTACACAACGAGGAAAACCGGTTTCAGGAGATGGTGAAAAGAACGCATGAGGAAATCCTCAAGTTCGACACTGAATTCCGACTCGAAACCATCTCCGACGCCGCCTACTGGCGGATCATCGCACGACGATTCGAGTACGAACTCCGAAGAATCGACCTGATTATCAGCAAATGCAACCCTCCACATTTCTCTCTCCAACAGGTCATTGAGGACGAACTCGACACAGCAACCGCAATCGACAATCCTCAGCCCGCGTAATCGGGCTGGTTTCTCTCACATAGCCCACCAATCAGGGCAACACGGAAAGCAGCGCCGTCCCGTGCGGGAAAGACTGCATCCAAACGAGACACCGACTTCGCGGCAGGGAGAATGTGACACCAGCCCCTGGCTCCTGGGCCAAGCGAAGCAGTAAGGCCAATCGGCACGGCGATAACCGCTGATCCAAGCAGGACCAGCACCATCGGATGGGTTGAATAACGCAACAAACCAACCCACCGGCCAGAAAGATTTCGGCGACGATCCCCGCTCCAAGGCGAAACCAAGGAGCCGTGCCCAACAAGGCCGTCCACGAGGATCAGACGAACGCCACTTCCTGGCATTTCTCAAGCAGGGGGCTGGTGCGCCCAAATCTCGCTCCAAACCCACAAAATGCAGCCTACAAGCCAAGCGAACACATCAGGCGACAAACACAGCCAAAAACAACACGAACGCCTAAAAACGCAAATCAGGCCCCCACAAAAAATTCTCACCAAAAATTTTGCCAAAGTGGTGTAGGGGTTAGCTACGCACGGGCGTCGGGGTGCGGGGCGGGGGGCTGGGCAAATATCGCGGACGACTCGACGCAAGCCGCACGCGATCAACGGCTTGCGATCAGCAAAAAGCCGTCAGATTCCGTGCCCTCGCTGACAAGGCCTGCGGCTGGCTTGTCACAGAACCGGACAGAGTGTTGCAAAATGATACACTCGCGACCTATCTGCATTAGCCAAACTAATACTAACCCAGCTTTAGACAACCTCAGTCGCTCGCGATCGAGAGCCTGGCAGATTTTCGGTTGCGGAGCCGTGCGAGCCGCGTAGCCTGTTGCCGGCCGCAGTGGCCGCGAGACTTTCCACTATCCTCACCACGCACACCCCCGGCCGGTTGCTCGGCTCGTCTGTGGAAAGTCTCGCTTTGTGATCGGCCGGGGCTTGAATTCGGAGACTTTCCACTATGTCACGTCGATCGGCTTATTATTCGCGCGCCGGCTCGTACAGCCGGAGTTATCGCGCCGAGGTGGCGGAGACTGAGGGCCGATGCCCGATGTCTCGCGCCAAGGTTGCGGTCGCGAAGCGGCTCGGTTGCACTCAAGTTGTTGCGCAAGCTGCGCTCAAGTTGCTGCATGACGGCGAATGGCACCACGTTGGCAAGTTCGCCTGTCAGGTTGAGTATTACGATCCGACAGACTGGCGACTTGGCGGAGTGATCTCGCATATTTACGCAGTCGGCGGCTTGAACCGCTGGCGTTCTCGGCGTGAGGAACTCCGAGCGGCGCGAACAATCAACCAACCGCGTTCTCGCTTCGTGATAACAAGCTGGGGGGCATATCGCGTTGATCTTTGGCGGCGATATCGGGATGGCGCGGCTTTTGTGCTCGAGCGACCGGCGGAAGCCAGCTTGCGGCTGCACTCTTGGGACGTGCTCCGAGAGACGGTTATGCCGATCGGTGGCGGTTACGTCGGCCTCATCGAGTGCGCGCTGTTGATCGGCTGGACTCTCGATCAAGCCGTGATTGCCGCTGTGTCGGCCGGCTACACCCCAGCTTTCATCCGCGAATGGCTCGCCGAGCGTAACCGAGCCGCGTAGACCTATGGCCTTCCCCAGCGTGCCGGCCGCTGTCTGCCCGGCAGGAGACTTTCCACTATGACCACGACTGCAAAACTCTCAGACCTCGCCCAAACCGTGGCAATCTCGTCCGAGTACGGCGCAAAGCTGGATTACGACAAGCAAGACGACTGGCAGCGGAAGGCAAACGGCTACCGCGTGACCCTGCGATATAAAGGGCGGCAAATGTCGCTCGATTATTGGATGGGAACCGGGCTGTCTGGCGAGCCGGAAGCCGATTTGGTCCTGTCCTCGCTGCTGCTGGATTCGTCCGCCGTCGATCAGTCGTTCGAGGACTGGTGCGGCGAGTTCGGCTACGACACCGACAGCCGCAAAGCGGAGGCGACGTACAACGCCTGCCGCAAGTCCGGCGAGAAGTTGCAGCGGTTGCTCGGCGACGATTTCGAGGCGTTCCGAAGCGCTGAAAATGACGTTTGAGGCCGAAACCCGGTTCGCCGGGTCTGCTGGTCACTGCCAGCACTGACGAGGCCAGACCGCCGCGAGGAGACTTTCCACGATGTCACCTTCAGACCTGAAATACCAGTACGAGCAGGCCAACCCGTCGGGCCACTTCTTCGACCGAAAGACTATGAGTTTTTTCGGCGACACGATGGCCAACTACGGCGTCCGCGATGCTGGGGACTGCTGGGAACTGTACCGCCGCCGCGCTGTGAAGCATGGTTTGACGAAGTCGGCGTTCTTCGACAAGGTGACTTTTCGGCAGGTCTTTCGCCAGACCGCTTAACCCAACACCGCCGAGCGTGAGCGGCTTCACTCACGCAAGCTGACCCGATCGGGTCGAGGAGAAACGATAATGAAAACTAAAAAAACGGCTGAACAAATTGCGGTTGAGCTGGGATTCCAACCGCAGGCAAAATTCGTGACGGTCACTGAGTCCGGCTTGGTCGGATTCACATGCGGAAAGCCTGACGAGGTTGAGGAACTTGCGTTCCGTGCGATCAAAGCTGGCTACCACCTCACCAGCGAACTCGCAAAAGCCGCAGGATTTAGCGCGAAGCGGATTGAAGCAATCAAAGCGATGAGCGATCTTTAACCGCCTCCTCGCCCGTGCGGAGCCGGCCTAGTCGCCCGGCCCGCGACCGCGAACCGCACGGGCGTGCTTTTAACTTTGGAGGAATCATGCTGCTCACTCTCTCCGGCCTGACGCTCAAAGAGACACACGCAAGGCTGTACGCAGGCTGCGAGTGTGTTGGCGACCGCGAACCAGAGGACGCCGATCAGTACGTTTTGCCGGATCAACTCTTGGCGATCATTGAGTCGCTCGAAGGATTCTGGTCGCTGAGCGACGACGCAACGGTCGAGCTAGACCTGACGCTCGAACTTTGGAAGCTGTTCGACTCGGAACTCGACGACGTTATCAGTTGTTTCGCGTGCAATCGCGACTACTTCACCGCCACCAACAAACAGATTGCGGCCGAGTATCGTCGCGGACTGCGCGTTCTGACGAGAGACGCGAAGAAGATCGAAGACCTGCTCGCCACATGCAGCGAGCTGACCACACAGTAACTACGCGAAAGGGCATCCCATGCCACCCCTCAAAGGTTTGTTTTTCGTGCAGGTTCTCGACGACGAAAACGGCGAAGAGTCCGACGACGTGTGCTACGGACAAGTCATCGAGTCCAGCGACGGCTGGGCGTTGGTGGCCCACTACGACACGCGGACCAACGAGCCTATTGACGAGCTGACGATAGCTTCTGTCTCAGAACTATCGAACCACGCGAAGTTTTACCGCACGATCGAGGCGGCTCGCGCACAGTTCGTCTCGATGACCCGCGACCACACTGTGAATTAACCGGCCGGGAACCATGCTCGAACATGGCCCCGGCCTAACCTCCCAACAATCAACCCGGAGATACTGCGATGTACATGACGAAAATCGTGAAAATTGAAACACAAACATTCCCGTTTAAGGTGCGAGGCGCGAAGAAATTGAAAGGCGAAGGCTGGGTAGTTGCAGCCCATTTTGTGCATCGCTGCCCGAACTGTGGCGGTGATGCAGGTCACGCTGAGGCGGCAGACGCTGCGCCGGTGCCGTGCAGTCATGGCTGTAATCGCGAGACCACCCCAGAGGGTGAAGAGCAGCTCGACTACATCGAGAGCGGCAAAATGGCGCGTGATGTCGCTTTGGTAAAGGCTGGGATGTGATGAATGATCGAATCACATTGCGGCTCGGCACTCTCGCCGGGACGCTCTAAGTTGAACCGCTCCGCCCCGGCATAACCTCGCCAAAACTCAAACCGGAGACGATACGAAATGAACCAGCTCACTTCTAACGATCTGACGTTAGCTCCGAATCAAGGTCTCGACGAGCAAGAGCGTAGATTCGGCTACGTCCACACTGGCCGCGACGAAGACGGCGGCTTCTTTTTCACATGGCTGGGAACGCTTGACGCGACAATGGACAGCCTCGATCCCGACGAAGTGAATCCACCCACGTTCCCGCGTGGTTTGGCCCGCGAATTCTTAGAGCGCACGATCGCCAAGAACTTCGACGGCGAATAAGACTGGCCTAAACTAAGATTGATGCTCGCCAACTGAGTGAGTTGGAACCGCCGGCCGCGAACCGGCAAAGGAAACAATCATGACACACCTTGGAAAACGCCGCTTTTTCAGCCCGCAAGACGGAATCTACACGCGGCTTAAAACGCAACGTGATCGTTCGCTCGAACCGACAATCGCAACGCCACTGACGAACGCGGTCTGGCGAACCATGACCGACGAAGAGAAGGCGAAAATCATCGACGAGAACATTGAGCAGCAGACATCGCTGCGTCAGTTCAGCGCTAACTACGGAGGCGAGGCGAGGCGCGACTACCAAGAGCAGACTGTCCATGACGGAGAAAAACGCCGTCGCATCTAATCGCCCTTCGCTCTCGCCGCGCCGGCACGCAACCGGCCCAGCAATGGACAGCGGCGAGAGCGGGTTTACTCACTGAAACCGCCCCGCCCCGGTGCGCTAACACCGAAGCGGAGCTAACCTCAACCTCGTTTTAGGAGAACGAAGCTATGGCTACTCCCAAGCTAGTGATGCGCCGTGTGATTTTGGAGTCTGACGGCGACTGCGACGGGTGCGGCAACCCTTTGTTTTGTGGCGAGCCTGCGTACATTTCCGGCAACGTGGTGGGCTGCTCGCCGCTGTGCTGCCAAGATGCGGCGTGTGAGCACGAGGACCGGGACGAGATCGAGACGTTTTTGGCTGGGTTCGGCAGTCTAGTCGGGGGTGCGGCATGACGCTCGGAACCGTTCTGCTCGTGGTGTTTTATCTGTGCTTCATTCCGCTGTTCAGGAGACCGAAACCATGACAACGCAATTCACGCCGAAGAAATTTGGCTGGTCGAAACGCAAAACAATCGAATGGTTCGGGAACCGTGGTAAGGAACTGCGTCCGAGCCAAATTAAACGCCATCGGTCGGGGGTTTTGATCGACTACGACGGACAAGAACAGAGGGCGGTCGCCGTAGTAATTCGCGCCGGAGACTACGCAGACACCGCTGATGGCGAAATCGACCTGTATTGCCTCGACTCCGCTTG
>Ga0075471_10001571_pt1 | contig 15041 bp, 10 predicted proteins | sample DEB19_08_DNA_2_FD_74787 | JGI IMG/M metagenome (GOLD analysis project Ga0075471, IMG submission 74787) | Aqueous microbial communities from the Delaware River and Bay under freshwater to marine salinity gradient to study organic matter... | ecosystem: Environmental > Aquatic > Marine > Coastal ... | reverse complement strand
CTCTTCCGCATCGCACCGACCGTCTCCGCCGCCTCCCCCTTTCCAGTTGAGGAGGCTTCGGGCTCCCCGTATCCCGGGAGCCGGCGTATTTGACCAGCGCAGGCAGGATGCCGGAGCGCAGGCAAATCCGAGTGAGCCGGAGCCTGGAGGGCGAAGGCGAACGTCCGGCGACGGGATATGGGGAGCCCGAAGCTGGCGCGCACGTTGAGGCATGACAGGCTGAAGCCTATCCTACGTGCATGCAGTACTGGCTGATGAAGAGCGAGCCCGAGGTGTTTTCGATCCGCGACCTCGCGAAGAGCCCGCGGAAGACGACGCACTGGGAGGGTGTGCGCAATTATCAGGCACGGAACTTCCTGCGGGCGATGAAGAAGGGCGACCGGGCCCTCTTCTATCACTCGAATGCCGATCCGCCCGGCGTGGCCGGCATCGTCGAGATCGTGCGCGAGGCCTATCCCGACCCGGCCGCCTGGGACAAGAAGAGCGACTACCACGACCCGAAGGCGTCGCCCGAGAATCCGATCTGGTCGATGGTGGATGTGAAGCTCGTGCAGATCTTTCCGCGTGAGGTTGCGCTCGATGAACTCCGCGGCGTCAAGGCGCTCGCCGGCATGGAACTCCTCCGGCGGGGCAGCCGGCTGTCGGTCACGCCCGTCTCGGCGGCCGAGTTTCGCACGATCGAGCAATTGGCCGCCAAGCGGTCATAATGGCGGGCATGACCTGCCGGATCGATGCCCCTGCGCCCGCCGCCGGCCCGACCGGCGCTCCCCTGCCCGCGGCGCTCGCGTGGATCGACGGGGAAGTCGACGCGCTGCGGGCCGCCGGCCTCGAGCGGCCTGCCCGCGTGCGCCAGGGGAAGCAGGCCGGGGAGGTGTGCCTCGACGGGCGCACGCTCCTCAACTTCGGGTCCAACGATTATCTCGGGCTCGCGGGTGACGTGCGGCTCACGAAGGCGGCATCGAAGGGGGCGTGTGCCGACGGGTTCGGTGCCGGGGCCAGTCCGCTCGTAAGCGGCCACTCGCAGGCCCACGAGGCGCTCGAGCGGGCGCTCGCGCAACTGCTCGGCGTCGAGGCGGCGCTCGTGTTTCCGAGCGGCTATGCGGCCAACACGGCCACGATCGCGGCGCTCGCCGGCCCCGACGACTTCATCGCCAGCGACGCATGCAACCATGCGAGCATCATCGACGGCTGTCGGCTTTCCCGGGCCCGCGTCGGCATCTATCCCCATCGCGACCTGGCCGCACTCGATGTGCTCTTGAGCGGGGCTCGTGATGCGAGGCGTCGGCTGATCGTCACCGACACGCTGTTTTCGATGGATGGCACGATCGCCCCGCTCGGCGGCCTCTGCGAATTGGCTCACAGGCATGCCGCGATGCTGCTCGTCGACGAGGCGCATGCCACGGGTGTGTTCGGAGAGCGCGGCAGCGGCCTCGTCGAACAGACGGGCACGGCCGATGGCGTGCATGTGCGCGTGGGAACGCTCTCCAAGGCGCTCGGGGCAGCCGGCGGGTTTGTCGCCGGCAATGCCACGTTCATCCACTGGCTGCGACACAAGGCCCGCGCCTGGATGTTTTCCACCGCCCATCCGCCGGCGGTGGCCGCGGCGGCGACCCGCGCGATCTCGCTCATCGACAAGGAGCCGGAACGCCGGCGCGACCTCATTGATCGCGCCGCCGACTTCAGCGGGCGCCTGCGCGATGCCGGCCTCGATCTCGGCGGGGCCGAGGCCCAGATCGTGCCGGTGATCGTGGGCTCACCCCGGGCCGCCGTGGATCTGGCCGGGAGACTCTTCGATGCGGGGTTCTTCGTGCCTGCGATCCGGCCACCGAGCGTACCCACGGAAAAAAGTCTCGTGCGCGTGAGCCTGTCATGGCTCCACGATCCGCGCGATCTCGCCCGTCTCGCCGAGGCGCTCACCACCCATGCCCGCTGACATGGCCGACCGCTGGTGTGTGATCGGCGCCGGCCCCTCGGGCCTCACGGCGCTCAAGAACCTGCGTGCCTGCGGGATCGCGGCGGAGTGTCTCGAACGCGAGGCGGGCCTCGGCGGCAATTGGCGGTTTGGGGCGCCCTCGTCGCGGGTGTTCGCCTCCACCCGCCTCATCAGCTCGAAGCGGCTCACCCAGTTCGTCGATTATCCGATGCCGCGGGACTGGCCCGCCTATCCCGATCACCGCCAGTGCCTCGCCTACCTCGAGGGCTATGCCCGCCACTGCGGCCTGCTCAGCCACATCCGGTTTGACACCGGCGTGGAGCGCATCGAGCGGCCGGCTGACGGTGCGTCGGGCTGGCTCGTGACCACGTCGGGAGGCACGACGACCCGCTACGCAGGCGTCGTGATCGCCTCGGGGCACAACCGAGAGCCGCGCTGGCCCGACATCGAGGGCAGGTTCACGGGCGATTTTCTCCATGCCGCAGACTACAAGTCGCCCACCCACCCCATGGAGATCGCCGGCAAGCGCGTGCTCGTGATCGGTGGGGGGAACTCCGGCTGCGACATTGCCGTGGAGGTGTCACACCACGCCGCCCATGCCGTGCACTCGACCCGTCGCGGCTACCATGTCGTCCCCCGGTTCATTCTCGGTCGGCCTGCGGACGTCCGGGGCGAGCGCCTGCTCGCCATGCGGGCTCCGCTCTGGCTGCGCCGGATCGTGAGCCTGCGGATGATCGACCGCACGATCGGCCTGCCGTGGCGACATGGCCTGCCGCGCCCCGACCACCTGCTCTTCGAATCACACCCGATCATCAACGACGAACTCTTCACCCGGATCGATGCCGGCGCCCTCACGCCTGCGGGCGACGTCGCGGCCTTCGCGGGCAAAGAAGTGGTGTTTGCCGATGGCAGCCGTGCGGCATTCGATGTCGTGATCTGCGCCACCGGCTACCGGATCGAGCATCCGTTTATCGCGCCTGAGCACCTGGCGACCGTCGATGGCGTGCCGCGGCTATTCCTGAACCTGCTCCATCCGCGCCACGACGACATCGCGGTCGTGGGGCTCATCCAGCCCGACAGTGGCCAGTGGGGGATCACCGACGTCCAGGCCCGCCTCGTCGCCCGCATGGCCCGCGCCGCGCAGGGAGCGCCGCGGGCAGCGGCCTGGCTCTATCGCGAGCGGCAGCGGCCGGCCGCCCCGGGGCCGATCCACTACGTCGATTCCCCGCGCCACCGTCTCGAGGTCGAGCACTCGTCCTACCGGCGACGCCTCGAACGCCTCGTACGGGGCATGGATCGGCGGCTCGCCCGGCAGTTCGCCGAGCAGGCGGTCAGGGTGCCGGCCCGGCGGGTGGCGGCGGGTTCCCGAACAGTTGTTCGAGGCCACGGCTGAGCCCATCGGTGATCACCGCCTCCGCGGTGTTCTCGACGATCCTGCCCACGATCTGGTCGATCGCCCGGGCATCGAATTGCGGTCGGGCCACGGTGCCCTTGAGCGGGATCACGAGGGGCGTGCGCAACAGTTGGCCGACGACCGGCGTCGAACCCACGAGGTCGCCGCGCAGCGACACCTCCGCAGCCATCGCGAGCGTCCCGTCGGCACCGACGCTGCCAGCCGACCGGACCACGAACTGCCCCATCTCCATCACCAGCCCCTCGTGCCAGAGCCGGCGATCGGCAAGGCGCATCCTCACAGGCTCCGGCCGCACGCGCATGAGCACAACCTTGTCGCCGAAGGCGAATCGTGGATCGACGAGCGTCTGCAGCTTCATCATCAAGGTCGTCAGTGGGCCGAGGCGCTCGCCCGGCGTGACCTCGGTGTTCTCGAAGATGAGCTGGCCGGCGAGTTCACCGCCAAACGGATCGGCGAGCGGCACCCGCGCCCCCGCCACGTCGACGCTCACGACGCCCTGGGTGCGGGTCGAGCGGCCCACGAGCGGCGTCACCCACGAGATCCACTCCTCGCAGAACCGGCTCGTGAGCGCCACCCTGTCGACCACCCGCCCCGGCGGCACGACGAGTTCGCCGGGCAGCGGCACGAGCTTGATCCAGGGCGCGCCGCGCAGGCGGCCCCCCGACGCCGCGAGGTCAAAGGGGCCGAACGTGAGCTGGCCTTCGAAGAGCCGCACATCCATCGCGCCCCGATCGATCTGGAAGCCGTCGATCTCGGCGGCCGCCCACGTGGCCGATGTCTCTGCGGAAAGACTGCGCAGCCATCCCCCGGCGGACGTCGCCGGGGGGTTCACCGGCAGCGTGACCGGTGCGAGCCGCGGCTCGCTCTTCGCCTGCTCGCGGCCGCGGATGGTCGAAAGCCAGTCGTTCGGCAGCGGCACCGTGCCGGTGCCGTCGCCCTGCGCTGCGCGAGCTTCGCCGCGTGCCGCCACGGCCGGCGGCCAGAGTGGTGCCAGCGCCTGCGCGACTGTGTCCAGCGGCACGCGCACCATCACCGGCCGCGCACCGGCCCCCGTGATCCGCAGCCGGCCTCCGGTCCAGGGCATGAGCAGCCGGGAGACCAGGTCCCAGTCGTAGGTCGCCGTCCCGGCGAGTGTCGCCAGCCGCCCTGCCGAGAGATCATCGACGCTTCCGGCGGCAGCGAGTGCGAATGTCGCCGAATCGAGGCTGCAGCGGTTGACGACGAGCCGATCGACGCCGTCCGCACCGGTCGGCCTCGTCACCTCGACGAGGAACCGCGCCCGGGGCTCGGCCCATACCGGCTCGGCGGCACCGGGCGGGCGGCCACGGGCGAGCGTCAGTTGGTTGCCCGTGACGTCGACGAGCAGGTTCGTCCCGGCGGGTGTATCGATCACCTCGAGCGTGCCCCAGGCGCGGCCGCCGGCGGGCCACGCCTCCGCCGTGGCGAGCGGCACGAGCCACTTCTCGAGCCGGGCCATGTCGGCCTGCCACTGGATTTTGCCCCGCACGCGGTCGAGCGCGATGGCCGTGGCGGCCGCGGGGCGCAGCGTGAGACCTCCGGTGCGCAGCGACACCGTCGCCGTCAGCACTTCCGCCGATGAAATCGACCATTCCCCGCGCGTCGGATCGACGACGCCGGCACCGGTGGCGACGAGCCTGGGCTCGACGATCTGTCGTCCGGCACCCGTCGCGGAGAACTTTTCGATCTCCACGCCGGCCCGCGTCACCTGCCAACCCTCCTCCTTGATGGCCAGCGCCGCCGATCCCTTGAGGTGGCCGCCGATTCTCCAGTCGGCCGCATCCCAACCTCCCGGAAGCGCCGCCAGCCGCGCCTGCCAGCGGCCCACATCTCCGGTGACCGTGACGTCGGCCGACACGCCATCGGACTGCGGTGCCGGTCGCAGGACGGGCGCGGAGATCCCTGCACCACGCCCCGCCCACAGCCCCGCGAGGTTCATGAGGGCGCCGCCGGTCTGCACGATCTCCAGCCGATCCTCGCCCGAGCGGACGACGGCCCGGCACGCATCGACCACGGCCGCGCTCGCCACCATGCTGCCACTGCCTTCCGCTTCGAGCACAATCTCCTCATCCCGCCACTCGGGAGCGTGTGGCCGCAGGCAGGCGAACTGCGCCAGGCTCGCGGAGAGCCGGGCCGTCGACGCGCCAGGCTGGCCGACCGCCTCGAGATCGAGCCTTCCCCGGGCGGTGCCCGCGAGCTTCAGCCCCGCCACGTCGATCACCTCCGCCGCTTCGGTCACGAGCTTTTCCAGATCGGCCGTCCATTGGATGGCGAGCGCCTCGGCGTTGCCCGATGCCGACAGTTCGATGGCGCTCGATGCGATTCGGGCCTCTTCAATCCTGAGCCGCGCGTCCTTCCCCGGGGTGCGCCGGCCCCGCAGCCATGCTGAAAACGGCTCGCTCCAGCGCAGCGGCCGCTCTCCCTGCAGAGCGGCGAGATCGCGGGCCGAGGCGCGGAGTTCGAGCACACGGTCGGCCCCGTCGCCGCGCGCGCTGGCCGTCAGCTCGAGCTGCCCGGCCGTCACCTCGACATCCTCGCGAATCCTCAGCCCGCCGGGCGTCGAGCGGGATGCCGCCGCGAGATCGACGGCGGCGGCGATCGCGAAATCACCTTCCAGAAGCGCATCCCCCCAGGCCCACGCCCCGTCCTGCGGCAGTCCGATCCGGCCCGACGCCTCCGCGGTGAACAGCGGCGACGCGGCCTTGAGCGTGCGGATCGACACCGAACCATCATCGAACGCGATGTCGAGCGGCGCCTCGCAATGCTCGACGACGAACAGTTCCGCGAGCGTGTCGGCGGCACAGAGGGCGAACTGCCGCACTCCCACGGTGCCGGCGATCTGTGCGGGAGCGCCGCGCCGATTCGTCGCCGTCGGTCCCGAGGCGGACTCCGCGTCATCGAGCGGCCAGGCCACGTCGAGCCGGACGTCGGCGAGACCGTCGACCAGATATGGCATCATGAACCGCGTCGCCCACACGCTCGAGATGCCGAGCGGCACTCGCGTGGCGGCCACGGCGATCGGCCGCGATGCATCGTCCGGCGCAGCCGGCGGCGCCGACACCGTCCAGCCTCCCTCGCGCGAGAGCGTCGCCGTCGCGGCGGCCGCGATCGTCGCCCGATCGAGCCGCGACTTCCCGGCGTCCGCCCGGGCGTCGACCGTGGCCACGGTGGCACGATCGCGCAGCGGTTCCCCGGCATGCAGCACACGGCCCGACACGGCCCAGCCGGGGGCCGCCACGCCGTGGATCACGCGGCCGGCCAGGGCGAGATCGACCACGCGCCAGGCATCGTGGCGGGTTCGGTCGACCAGTTCCACCGACCCATCGAGCACCTCGAGTTCGAACGACACCGCCGCCCCGGTCGGTTCCGCGAGCGTGGCCAGCCATGGCGCGAGCACGTCTTCGATCGTGCTGCCCCCCGGCCGCACCTCGATGAAGGCGTCGCCGCCCACGAGCCGCATCGTGCCGAGGTTCCGGGGATCGAGAGCCAGCGCCGCAAGGCCGCGTTCGATGACGATTCGGGGCACGGCGACCACCGCCCGGCCCGTCGCATCGGCGAGCACGACGTCGCGATACTCGATCCCGCCGAGCCAGCTCCAGGTGGCGGCGCGGCTGGTCACGCTGCCGACGATGCCGGCGAACGCCGCCTGGAGCGGCCGGTCGCGCAGATCTGTGAGCACGAGCACGCTGGGGAGCATCCAGCCACACCCCAGGAGCACGGCGAGCGTGGCGAGCGAGAAGACGGCACCGCGCCGCGGCCTGCCGCCGGCAGAATATCGGGAGGAACGCGCCTTCATGGAGGCGGAGTATAGGTCGTATCCCCCCGGTCGCCGTAGGGCAATTGCCGGAGGATCGCCGCATGCTCCTCTGGCGTGTCGACGTCGCGAAACGAGTCGAGCCGTGGATCGATCACGGCGATCTCGGCCGTGCTGATCAGGTCGATCCTGAAGCCGTCGGAAGCACGCAGTGTCGCGAGGAGCCCGCGCAGGTCGCGCCGGCCCGATGCGAGCCATGCAGCCATCGGCCCGATGAGCGTGCGCCGCACCACCGACGCGAGCACCTGCGGATGGCCGTCGATCACCGGCACGGTCCAGTCGGCGTTCGCGGCGACGGCACGATCGAGCAGCAGCCGCACGACCGCCGCATCGAGCAGCGGCAGGTCGCACGACGCCACGAACACGAAGGGCTCCTCGGCGGTCGGCCCGATCGAACGGAGACCGTCGAGAATCGCGGCCAGCGGCCCGGCGCCGGGGGCGGAGTCGGTCACGACCTCGACGCCGACAGACAGCGGCGGCAGCGGCTTTCCTGGCGCCGCAACGACGAGTGTCCGGATCGTTGCGGCAGCCACCGCATCGACCACCCGCGCCACGAGCGGGCGGCCGCCGATCTCGAGCCATTCCTTCCGCACCGGCGGGCTGCCGTCCGCAGCTGTACCACCGGGCGGCTGCATCCGGCTCGACGCCCCGCCCGCGAGCACGATGCCGATCGCCACGGGCGAGGCGCGCGTCGTCACGGCAGGATCAGGCCCCGAGGAATCGGGCGATGCGGTCGAGCCCCGCCGCGAGTTTCTCTTCCGATGCGGCAAACGACATCCGCACGTGCCCCTCGGCCCCGAAGGCGCTCCCGGCGACGAGCGCCACATGCTCCTTCTCGAGCAGGCCCTCGCACCAGGCCGTGCTCGTCGTGATGCCATGCGTGCCGCGGGCGAGCGCCGCCTTGATGTCGAAGAAGGCGTAGAACGCCCCGCCAATCTCCGGCAACCGGACGCCGGGAATCGCCGCCAGCCGGCCGGCCACGAGGTCGCGGCGCCGCTCGAACGCCCGGCGCATGTCGGCCACGCATGCCTGCGGACCGGTGAGGGCCGCAAGTGCGGCGTGCTGGCTCACGCTGCAGGGATTGCTCGTCTCCTGGCTTTGCAGGTTGCCGATCGCCTTCGACAAGGGCTCGGGGCAGATCGTCCACCCGATCCGCCACCCGGTCATCGAGTAGGTCTTGCTGACGCCGGCCACCACCACCGTGCGGTCGGCGAGGCCGGGCCGCAGGGTGGGAAACGACGGCGACTGGCGGCCGTCGAACACGAGCTGGTCGTAGATCTCGTCGGCGATCACGGCGAGATTCGCCTCGATCGCGACGTCGGCGAGCGCGCCGAGTTCCTCGGGCGAATAGACGACGCCGGTGGGATTGCTCGGCGAGCAGAGCAGGAGCATCCTCGTGCGGGGCGTGAGGGCGGCCCGCAGCGCCTCCGGCCGCAGCTTGAAATCATCCTCGATCCGCGTGGGAATCAGCACGGGCCTGGCCCCCGAGAGCTTGATGAGCTCGGCATAGCTCACCCAGTAAGGAGCCGGCACCACCACCTCGTCGCCCTCGTCGAGGAGGGCCATGAAGGCGTTGTGGAGCGAGTGCTTGGCGCCGTTCGACACGACCACCTGGGCGGGCGTGACGGCGAGCCCCGAACGCCGGGCATAATCGGCCGCCACGGCCTTGCGCAGGTCGGGAATGCCGGCCGCCGGCGTGTATTTCGTCTTTCCCGTGCGGATGGCGGCCTCGGCGGCCGCGCAGATGTGGGCGGGGGTGGGGAAGTCGGGCTCGCCCACCGACAGATCGATCACGTCGACGCCGGCCGCGGCGAGGGCCTGGGCGCGGGCCGCCATGGCGAGCGTGGCCGAGGGTTCAAGCGCCGCCATGCGTCGCGCCAAGTGCAGACTGTTTCGGGTGCCCATGCCTGTGGTGCCATCGCTCCGTGGTTGGAGTTCGTGAGCGAGGTATGATACCACCGCCAAGGTCGTTTCCCACCCGCCGCAGCCGCGCCGGCCCGCACCTCGTCGTGCCTCGAAAGTCATCCCGCATGGCCCGCCCGTCACTCGGTCTCTGGATCATCGGCGCCAAGGGGGGCGTGGCGACGACAGTGATGACGGGGCTTGCGGCGCTCTCCCGCGGCGCGATCCCCTCGACCGGCCTGGTCACGGAGCTCGATCCGTTCACGCGGCTCGACCTCGTGCCGTGCACCGACATCGTCGTCGGCGGCCACGACATCCGGCCCGGCAGGCTCGGCGACGAGGCCCGGCGCATGTGGGTGGAGAGCCGGGCGATCGATCCCGACCTGCTCGCCGGCGCCGAGCCCTTGTTCACGGCCGTCGAAGCCAGGCTGCGCCCGGGCACCGTCGTGGCGGCGGGCGACAAGATCTGCGAACTCGCCGATCCCGCGCTCGTGGCGCAGGCCGAGACCCCACGGGCGGCCATCGCGCGCATCCGCGGCGACATCGAGGCGTTTGCCCGTGCCGAGGGCGTGCGGCACGTCGTGGTCGTGAACCTCGCCTCGACGGAGCCTCCCGCAGCCCGCCCGATTCCGACCGATTTTCGGGAACTCGAGCCGTTGCTCGACGACCCCGTGGGCTGCCCCCTGCCGGCGAGCAGTCTCTACGCCCTGGCCGCGATCGAAGCGGGGGCGTCGTACGTGAATTTCACGCCTTCGACCGGGTCCACGCCCGAAGCCATCCGGCAGATCGCGATCGACCACAAAACAGCCCATGCAGGCTGCGATGGCAAGACCGGCGAGACGCTTCTCAAGAGCGTCCTCGCGCCGATGTTCGCGGCCCGCAATCTCGACGTCATGAGCTGGGTCGGCCACAACATCTTCGGCAACATGGACGGGAAGGTGCTCGACGACCCCCGCAACAAGGCCGCGAAGGTGCGGAGCAAGGATCACCTGCTCGCCGCGATCCTCGGCTATCCCCCGCAAACCCACGTCTCGATCGAGTACATCCAGAGCCTCGGAGACTGGAAGACGGCGTGGGACCACGTCCACTTCCGAGGCTTCCTCGGCACGCCGATGACGTTCCAATTCATCTGGCAGGGATGCGACTCGATCCTGGCGGCACCGCTGGTGATCGACCTCGTGCGGCTCGTGGAACGCGGCCACCGCGCGGGCGATTACGGCGTGCTGGAGTGGCTCGCATGCTTCTTCAAGAGTCCACTCGGCGTCGCCGAGCAGGACTTCTCCAAGCAATTCGCCATGCTCGAAGCGTGGGCGCGCACGGCGCGGTGAGCGCGTCCTCGCAAAAAATCCGAAAAATTTTTCCGGATTTCTCTTGACAGTTCCTGGCGGAATCACTCAAAACACTGCCAGTGATGCTGCGACAGCATTGGCGGAATGCCTTGCAAAGCCTCACGAAAAGGATTTCGAAACGTCGCCCGATCCCTTCGCGAGAGCGCCCGGGGGATCGGGCGTGTGGTGTGTTTCAGGGCGCTCGTGGCAAGGAGCCATTCAATGGCGAAGAAGAAGAAGAAGGCTGCCAAGAAGGTTGCCAAGAAGAAGAAGGGCCACGGCTAGTCCTTCGCCCGTGCCTGCCTCGTTGATCCGCCATGCCTTCGGGACTGTCGGAGCGACGAATCGCCGGCCGGGCACGTCGACCGTATAACCGTCGACTGTTCAGACGAGAAAGGCCGGCCCGGGCCCTTGGGCGCCCGGGCCGGCCTGATTTTTTGAGGGTGGCTGTCGCCGCAGGAAAAGCCCTCTACGATCTGCTCCATGTGCTCCACCCGCCCGCCCCGAGGCGACTTTCTCCTCGCCACCTGCCAGGGGGGTGCTGAGGCGGCCCTTGCCGCCCGCCAGCAGGCGATGCGGCCCGCATGGTCGCGGGCTGCCTGGCGTCGTGGCGTGGTGACGTTTCGTGTGCCGGCGGGTGTCGAATCGCCCTCCCCGAGCGACCTCGACGGACTCGTGTTCGCCCGCACCGTGATTCACTCGTGCGGTCAGGTAGCGGGCTGCGATACCGACACGCTCGTGCGAGCGCTCCACGACCTCGCCGGATCGCATCCCTGGGAAGACGTCCATGTCTGGCTGCGCGAGCCGCGGGTGGAAGGCGATCCGGCGGCGATCCGCGCGGCGATCATCGCCGGCCTCGATCCCGACCGGCGTCGTTCCCTGCCCGCCGCAGGCGTGCCGACGAAGCCGGGTGCGCTCGTCCTCGACTGCGCACTCGATGGACCAGGTCGTTGGTGGGTGGGCTGGCATGTCGCCGACACGCCGTCGGGCACCTGGCCCGGCGGCATGTATCCCCGCAGCCTGCCCGAGGGCAAAGTGTCGCGCGCCTGGCTCAAGCTCGACGAGGCGATCACCACGTTCGCGCTCGGGCTCGAACCGGGCCAGCGTGCCGTCGAACTCGGTGCAGCCCCGGGAGGCGCCTGCCAGCGACTCCTCGAGGCCGGGCTCCTCGTTACGGGGATCGATCCGGCGCTCGTCGACGACCAGGTCGCGGCGCACCCGCGCTTCGAGCAGTGGCGCATGCGGGCCCGCGATGTGAAGCTCAAGCAGCTCCGCGGTTTCGACTGGGTGGTGGCCGACATGAACATCGACCCGACGAGCACGCTCGAAGCGATCGCGCGCGTCGTCTCGGCCCCCGGCACGCCCCCCCTCGGCATCATCGCCACGCTGAAGGTGCCGAACTGGTCGCGGGCGGCCGACTTGCCCGAATGGCTCGCACAGTTTTCCGGCTGGGGCTATGCAACGCGCGCCCGCCAACTTTCGACCGGGGGCCGCGAGATCTGCGTCGTGGCCGAGCGGGCCGGCGTCAGGCGTCGGCCTCCCCGTGCCACGCGGCGGCCGGGTCGCTGAGGCTGCCCGACTCGATGTGCAACCGTCCGGCGACGGTGTCGAGCACGAGGGCGCCGTGCCGATCGATGCCGAGGCAGGGACCGCGCACCGTGTCGCCAGAGGCGCCGATTCCGAGGCCCCGATACACCGTGACTTCATGGCCAGTGAGGGCGCAGAGTGGGCGATACCGGCCGATGAGCAGGCTGTCGTCGGCAGCCATGCCCTCGAGCAGGGCAACGAGACGCGGCACGAATGCTGCAAGCAGCCGCTCGCGCGGGACCGCCCGGCCGGTGACATCGGGCACTGTGGCGATCCGGCGGCCGATGCCGGCCGGGGCATCGGCGGCGGAGCCGATCGTGTTCACACCGACACCGAAGATCACGCGGCCGTCGGGCACCGCCTCCACGAGAATCCCGGCGAGCTTGCCGCCCTCGACTTCGATGTCGTTGGGCCAGCGCACGCGCGGAGCAAGCGCCGGCTCGACGCCGGCCAGCGCCTCGGCGAGCGCCACCCCGCACGCGAGCGACCAGGCGGGGCAGATCGGTCCGCCGTCGATGACCGCCGCATCGAGCACAAGGCTCATCACGAGCGCTCCATCGGGCTGCCACCACCGGGCGCCGCGCCGGCCTCGGCCGCGCACCTGCCGATCGGCGACCACGAGGGCCGGCAAGGGCATCGCCGGATCCGCGGCCAAGGCCCGAGCCTGATCCATCGTGGTTTCCACCTCGTCGAGATGTACGAACGTGGCGACTCCGGCCTGGGTCGCGAGCACGTGGGGGTCGATCGGGTCGGGGATCATGCGTGTGGCAATTCGCGTAGACCGGGCATTCTGCGGGATGGCACCGGACGTGGGCCACCCCCTGCGACCTTGACCCTGCTCCAGCGCGGCTGCTACCCCCCGTTTTCGGACCCGTGAGGGCGGCACGGGAGACGGTCTATTTCCTGGTTTTCCGAAGAGTCTGCGCGTGCGCATGTGGCGATTCATCCTGGCGTGGTCGACAACGCTCGCGGCGCTCCACGCCATGCCGCGCGCAACCGCCCAGACCGTCGCCCTCCCGTCGCCCGCGTCCTCGTCGCTCGACCGGCTGGCACAGGCCGGGTCGTTCGGCACGCCGCTCTCCCCACCACCGCCGGCCTGGGATCCCTACGCGCCGCAGGCGGCGCAGGTGTTTCCCACGCAGCCCTCGGCGGGCACGTGGGCTCCCGCGCAGGCCCCCTCGGCGATCAGCGGCCAGCCCGGCTATCCCGGCTACTCGACGGCCGCTCCGTCGCTCGTGCAGACGCAAAATCCGGCCGGCGCACCGAATTCGCTTTTTCCTCCCGGCTACCCCCAGCAGAACTCGACGTTCCAGCAGACGATGCGGCTCTATCAGGGAGCGCGGGGCAGCTGGGCCTACCTCTTCGGCAACGGCCAGGGGACGAATGTCGGCGTCAACGAACTCGATACCACGGCCACGTTCGCGCTGCCGTTTTTCCATAACTCACAGGTCAACCTCAACCACGCCCCCTTGCTGATCACGCCCGGCTTCGGGCTCCAGCTCTGGGACGGCCCGCAGACCACGGCCACGATGCTCGCCGACCTGCCGCCCAACACCTACGACGTGTTCGTCGACACGGCCTGGAATCCGCAGCTCACGCCTGTCTTCGGCGCCGAACTCGGCCTGCGGCTCGGCATCTATACCAACTGGGACGTGCTCGTGACCCAGAGCTGGCGCATCATGGGCCGCGCCATCGGCACCGTGCAGCTCACGCCGACGATGGTCGGGAAGGCAGGCATCGTGTACCTCGACCGCAACCTCGTGAAACTGCTTCCCGCGGTCGGTGTCACGTGGACCCCCGATGCCAACTCGCGCTACGACATCTTCTTTCCCGCGCCGAAGGCCGCGAAGCGGTTTACCCAACTCGGCAAGCACTCCGTGTGGGGCTTCCTCGCGGGCGAGTACGGCGGCGGCGCGTGGACGTTTCGCCGGCAGAGCGGCCAGATCTCCCCCTTCGATTACAACGACATCCGCATCTCGCTGGGCACGGAGTTCGTGCCGCAGACGCCCACCGGCCTTTCCGGCAGCTTCGAGGTGGGCTACGTGTTCGCCCGGCAGCTGTTCTTCGTCGACGGCCCGCCGCAGTACCAAAACCTGAGCGACACGATGATGCTGCGGCTCGGCCTCGCCTACTGAAGTCCCACACAAAAGATTCGGTTTTTCGAACAGATGGGTGACACCCTGCCACGTCGGAGACGGAGGCGAGGGGGTCGGCGAACGCTCGAGGAGCCTTGGGCCGCCGCGGCCCACGTGATGAGCCAATCCGCAGTTGGAACGGCGGACAAAAAAAGTTTGCCGCCCCCGAGCCGTCGCATTACCACCGCGGGTTTGCTCCACACGCTTGCTGCGGGTTTGCTCATCCTTTTCAGTTGCACTCCTGTGCGGGCCGACGACGAGGTCGTGCCGCTGCCGCCGGTGGAGCAGGGGGTCTTTGAGCGCATCCGCCTGGCGGCGCTCGGCGACCCGCAGGATCTCACCGAGCCGCTCCTCCCCGACGATCTCGCCCCGCCGGGCCAGCCGCGGCAGGAGTTCGAGCCACCGGCGGGCCGCAAGCTCCCGCCCGGTGCCAAGCCCGGCGCGCTGCAGCAGGTGATCTTCACCGCCACCGAGCTCCCGCGGCTGGGGTCGAACGGCCTCGGCCTCACGACGCTCGACACGAGCCTCACGATCGGCCTCCCGGCACCCACGATCGAATCACCACTGATCCTCACGCCCGGGTTCGGGGGCACGTTCATCGACGAGGTGTCGGGACCCATGGATCCGGGGCTGCCGGCGCAGCTCTACGATGCCTGGCTCCAGGCCAGGTGGCTGAGCAAGCTCGGCAAGTCGTTCGGCGTCGACCTCGCCGTGGCCCCGGGCTGGTACAGCGACTTCGTCAACGACACGCCGCAGGCCTTTCGGATCACGGGCCATGGCTTCGGGGCCTACGAAGCGTCGGAGAACCTGCGGATCGTCGCCGGCGTGATCTATCTCGACCGCTACGACGTCAACATCCTCCCCGCCGGCGGCCTGCTCTGGACGCCCGCCGATGACAAGCGGTTCGAAC
>Ga0075471_10001570_pt1 | contig 15042 bp, 11 predicted proteins | sample DEB19_08_DNA_2_FD_74787 | JGI IMG/M metagenome (GOLD analysis project Ga0075471, IMG submission 74787) | Aqueous microbial communities from the Delaware River and Bay under freshwater to marine salinity gradient to study organic matter... | ecosystem: Environmental > Aquatic > Marine > Coastal ... | reverse complement strand
CAAGGACACCGACCGCGACTTCATCATGAGCGCGGCCGAGGCCAAGGACTACGGCATCGTCGACGAGATCCTCACCAACCGGGAGCTCTCGTCGATCGGCATCCCCGCCGGGGTCAGCTGACCCACCCGACCGGCGAACCGGGGGAGCGCACGTGGCCAAGTTCGGTGACGGTGGCGACCTGCTGAAGTGCTCGTTCTGCGGGAAGAGCCAGAAGCAGGTCAAGAAGCTCATCGCGGGACCCGGCGTCTACATCTGCGACGAGTGCATCGATCTCTGCAACGAGATCATCGAGGAGGAGCTCTCCCAGAGCCCCGAGGTCCACTTCGACGAGCTGCCGAAGCCCAAGGAGATCTACGACTACCTCAACGGGTACGTCATCGGGCAGGAGCAGGCGAAGAAGATCCTCTCCGTCGCCGTCTACAACCACTACAAGCGGGTGCAGGCGGGCGCCTACGGCGACCCCGACGTCGAGTTGGCCAAGTCCAACATCATGCTGATCGGCCCGACGGGGTGCGGCAAGACGCTGCTCGCCCAGACGCTGGCGCGCCTCCTCAAGGTGCCGTTCGCCATCGCCGACGCCACCGCCCTCACCGAGGCGGGCTACGTGGGCGAGGACGTCGAGAACATCCTGCTCAAGCTGATCCAGGCGGCCGACTACGACGTCAAGAAGGCCGAGACCGGGATCATCTACATCGACGAGATCGACAAGATCGCCCGCAAGGCCGAGAACCCGTCGATCACGCGTGACGTGTCGGGTGAGGGCGTCCAGCAGGCGCTGCTCAAGATCCTGGAGGGGACCACCGCCTCGGTGCCGCCCCAGGGCGGGCGCAAGCACCCGCACCAGGAGTTCATCCAGATCGACACCACGAACATCCTGTTCATCTGCGGCGGGGCGTTCGCCGGCCTCGACTCGATCATCGAGCAGCGGGTGGGCAACCGGGGAATCGGCTTCGGCGCCGAGATCCGCAGCGCCGAGGACAAGGACCTGGGCCGGCTGTTCTCGTCGGTGCTGCCCGAGGACCTCCTGAAGTTCGGGTTGATCCCCGAGTTCGTCGGACGGCTCCCGGTCGTGAGCGCCGTCCACAACCTCGACCACGACGCCCTGATGCGGATCCTGATCGAGCCGAAGAACGCGCTCCTGCGCCAGTACCAGAAGTTCTTCCAGTTCGACGACGTCGACCTCGTCTTCACCGACGACGCCCTCGAGGCGGTGGCCGACGAGGCGCTCAAGCGCGGCACCGGCGCCCGGGGCCTGCGGGCGATCCTCGAGGAGGTGCTCCTCGACGTCATGTACGACCTGCCGAGCCGCACCGACGTCGTGCGCTGCGTCGTCGACCGCGGGGTGGTCCTCGAGCGGATGCACCCGACGCTCGTCACCGTCGACTCCGACCGCCGCACCGCCTGACCGACCTCCGGTCGGTCACGGTCGGCCCGACGGGGGGCCCACGACGCCGTCCCGCCTACGCTGGCCCCATGCGACGCGTCCCTGAGAAGCCCGGGCTCGAAGGTCTCGAGGACAAGTGGTCCGCGGCCTGGGAGGCCGACGGCACCCACCGGTTCGACCGGTCGGCCACCCGCGACCGGGTGTTCTCGATCGACACCCCGCCCCCGACGGTCTCGGGATCGCTCCACGTCGGGCACGTGTTCAGCTACACCCACACCGACGCCGTGGCCCGCTACCGGCGCATGCGTGGGTTCGAGGTCTTCTACCCGATGGGCTGGGACGACAACGGTCTGCCCACCGAGCGCCGGGTCCAGAACTACTTCGGCGTGCGGTGCGACCCGGCCCTGCCGTACGACCCGGCGTTCGAACCGCCGGCCGATCCGCCCAAGCAGGCGATCTCGATCTCCCGCCGCAACTTCGTCGAGCTCTGCGACCGGTTGGTCGCCGAGGACGAGAAGAAGTTCGAGGAGCTGTGGCGTCACCTCGGCCTGTCGATCGACTGGTCGATGACCTACACCACGATCGGCACCCGGGCGCAGGCGATCTCGCAGCGGGCCTTCCTCCGCATGCTGGGGCGCGGCGAGGCCTACCAGGCCGAGGCCCCCACCCTCTGGGACGTCGACTTCCGCACGGCGGTCGCCCAGGCCGAGCTCGAGGACCGCGAGCAGCCCGGCGCCTACCACGCTCTCAGGTTCCCCCGGGTCGACGGTGGCGACGCCGTGGTGATCGAGACCACCCGTCCCGAGCTGCTCCCGGCCTGCGTCGCGCTGGTCGCGCACCCCGACGACGAGCGCTACCAACCGCTCTTCGGCACCGAGGTCGCGACGCCGCTGTTCGGCGTCCGGGTGCCGGTCCTGGCCCACCCGCTCGCCGACCCCGAGAAGGGGAGCGGCATCGCGATGATCTGCACGTTCGGCGACCTGACCGACGTCACGTGGTGGCGGGAGCTCGACCTCCCGGCCCGGCCCTGCATCGGCTGGGACGGTCGTCTGCTCGCCGACCCGCCGGTCCCGCTCGAGGGAGCGGCGGCCGAGGCCTACGCGGCGGTGGCGGGCAAGACCGCGAAGCAGGCCAAGGAGGCGCTGGTCGAGCTGTTGCGGGCCTCGGGTGACCTCCTCGGTGACCCGCGTCTGATCACCCACGCGGTGAAGTTCTACGAGAAGGGCGACCGCCCGCTCGAGATCGTCACCACCCGGCAGTGGTACATCCGCAACGGCGGCCGCGACGCCGGTCTGCGGGCAGCGCTGCTCGAGCGGGGTCGGGCCCTGCACTGGCACCCCGACCACATGCGGTCCCGCTACGAGTCGTGGGTCGAGGGCCTCAACGGCGACTGGCTGATCAGTCGCCAGCGGTTCTTCGGTGTGCCGTTCCCGGTCTGGTACCCGGTGCGTCCCGACGGCAGCCCCGACCACGACCACCCGATCGTGCCCGCCGAGTCGGCCCTCCCGGTCGACCCGCAGAGCGAGGCGCCCCCCGGCTACGACGAGTCGCAGCGGGGCGTGCCCGGTGGGTTCGTGGCCGACCCCGACGTCATGGACACGTGGGCGACGTCGTCGCTGACCCCCCAGATCGCCTGCGCCTGGGAGGAGGACCCCGACCTCTTCGCCCGCACCTACCCGATGGACCTCCGTCCGCAGGCCCACGAGATCATCCGCACCTGGCTGTTCTCCACCGTGGTGCGCGCCCACCTCGAGTTCGGTGGCCTGCCCTGGACCGACGCCGCCATCTCCGGCTGGGTCCTCGACCCCGACCGCAAGAAGATGTCGAAGTCGAAGGGCAACGTCGTGACTCCGCTCGGGCTCCTCGAGCAGTACGGCTCCGACGCCGTCCGGTACTGGGCCGTCAGTGGGCGGCCGGGCACCGACACGGCGTTCGACGAGGGGCAGATGAAGGTCGGGCGTCGGCTCGCCATCAAGATCCTCAACGCATCGAAGTTCGCGCTCGGCGTGATCGGCGACGCCCCGACCGACGGTCCGGTGACGGCTCCGCTCGACCGGGCGATGCTGGTGGCCCTGGCCGACCTGGTCGACGAGGCGTCGGTCGCGTTCGACGACTACGACTACGCCCGCGCCCTCGAGCGCACCGAGCGGTTCTTCTGGGCCTTCTGCGACGACTACGTGGAGCTGGTCAAGCAGCGGGCCTACGGCGACGCCGGCGACGCGGGCGCCGACTCCGCCCGGGCGGCCCTCGCCCTCGCCCTCGACGCGCTGCTGCGCCTGTTCGCACCCCACCTCCCGTTCGTGACCGAGGAGGTCTGGTCGTGGTGGCGTGACGGCTCGGTGCACCGCAGCGCCTGGCCGTCGTCGGCGCCGCTGCGCGACGCCGGCGGTGACGGTGACCCGGCCGCCTACCGGTTCGCCGGCGAGGTCCTGGCCGAGGTCCGCAAGGCCAAGACCGTGGAGCAGCGGTCGATGCGCGCCGACGTCGAGCGCGCCACCGTGCAGGCGCCCGCCGACCGACTCACCCTCCTGGCCGGGGTGGCCGACGACCTGTGCGAGGCCGGGCGGATCGCGACGTTGGAGTCCCGGCCCGGTGACGCCCTCGTCGTCGAGGTCGTCCTGGCCCCGCCCCCCGCCGACCCGTCGTGACCGACGACCGGGCCGCGGCCTGGGAGGAGACCCCGGCCGAGGCCCTCGCCTGGCTCGACGCCCACGTCAACCTGGAGTCCCTCGGCGTCCCGGTGGGCCAGGACCGACGGGCCACGCACCCGACCCTCGAGCGCATGGAGGCCCTGGCGGCGCTCCTCGGATCTCCCCAGCTCGAGTACGGCAGCGTCCACGTGACGGGCACCAACGGCAAGACGTCGGTGTCGCGGATGACGGCCGCGCTGCTGATCGAGGCCGGGGTGTCGACCGGACTGTTCACGAGCCCGCACCTCGTCCGGGTGAACGAGCGCATGACCTGGGACGGTGAGCCGATCGACGACGCCACCCTGGCGGCGCGCCTCGCCCAGGTCGCGCTGATCGAGCCGCACCTCCCGGCGGTGCCGAGCTGGTTCGAGATCCTGACCGGGGTGGCGCTGACCTGGTTCGCCGACGTGGCGGTCGACGGCGCGGTCCTCGAGGTCGGGCTGGGCGGGACCTGGGACGCCACCAACGTGGTCGACGCGGCCGTGGCGGTGGTCACGAACGTGGCCCTCGACCACGTGGAGTACCTGGGGGACACCCGGGCGGCGATCGCCGCCGAGAAGGCCGGGATCATCCGTCGCGGTGCGACCCTGGTGCTCGGCGAGACCGATCCGGCCCTGGCCGGGATCTTCGCGGCCCGGGAGCCGGGCCGGACGTGGCTGCTCGGCCGCGACTTCGGGGTGCGTCGCAACGACACCGCCGTGGGTGGCCGCCTGGTCGAGCTGTTCACCCCGTCGGGGAGTCACCCCGACGTCTTCCTCCCGCTGCACGGTCCGCACCAGGCGGACAACGCCGCGATCGCGCTCGCCGCAGCGGAGGCGTTCGTCGACGAGCCGCTCGACCCCGAGGTCGTGGCGTCGGCGCTCGGTCGCGTCCGGTCGCCGGGCCGACTCGAGGTCGTCGGACACAGCCCGCTCGTCGTGCTCGACGGTGCGCACAACGTCGACGGTGCCGAGCACCTCCGGGTCGCGCTCGACGACGCCTTCGCGACCGCCGAGCGCACGTTGGTGGTGGGTCTGCTGCGCGAGAAGGACCCGATCGAGATGCTCACCGCGCTCGGGGCCGTCGACGCTGCGTTGCTGGTGTGCTGTGCACCGCCGAGCCCGCGCGCCCGGGATCCGCGCGACCTCGCCGACGCCGCCCGCGCGCTCGGGGTGCCCGACGCACGGATCGTCGTCGTCCCCGACGTGGCCGACGCGGTCGAGCGGGCGGTGGCGGCCACCCCCGAGGCGGGGCAGGTCGTGGTGGCCGGCTCCCTCTACGTCGTGGGTGCGGCCCGGGCGGCGTTGGGCGTCTCCTGACCGCCGGCGGCTAGCGTCGGGAGTCCATGAGCAACGCGAACCGCACCCTGGTCCTCTGCAAGCCCGACGCCGTCGAGCGCGGCCTCGTCGGCGAGATCGTCGGTCGCCTCGAGCGTCGCGGCCTGCGCATCGTCGCCCTCGAGCTGCGCACCCTGACCGCCGAGGTGGCGGGGGAGCACTACGCCGAGCACCGTGAGAAGCCGTTCTTCGGCGAGCTGGTGGCCTTCATCACCCGGAGCCCGCTGGTCGCGATGGTGGTCGAGGGCCCCGACGACACGTGGCAGATGGTGCGCTCCATGATGGGCGCCACCAACCCGCGTGACGCCGCACCCGGCACCATCCGGGGCGACCTTGCGCTCGAGACCCAGGAGAACCTGGTGCACGGCTCCGACGGTCCCGAATCGGCCGCCCGGGAGATCGAACTCTTCTTCCCCGGACTCTGATCCCCGCCTCCGGCAAGGCCGGGAGCAGGGTGGCTTGGGGGGTTCGCGGCCGAGGCCGTAGCCTTGCCCCCTGATGTCGATCCTGCGCACCAACAACATCCGCCTCACGGGCCACGGCGCATGAGCGCCGGCGCGTGGCTCTCGCCCGTGGTCGGCCGCGACATGGCCGTCGACCTCGGGACGGCCAACACCGTCGTGTACGTGCGGGGTCAGGGCATCGTCCTCGACGAGCCCTCGATCGTCGCGATCAACACCCGCACCCAGGCGCTTCTCGCGGTCGGCACCGAGGCCAAGCGCATGCTCGGCCGCACCCCGGCGCACATCCAGGCGATCCGCCCGCTCAAGGACGGCGTCATCGCCGACTTCGAGATGTGCGAGAAGATGCTGCGGTACTTCATCCAGCGGGTCCACCAGCGTCGGTGGGCGAAGCCCCGGATGGTCATCTGCATCCCGTCGGGCGTCACCGGCGTCGAGCGCCGGGCCGTGCAGGAGGCCGCCGAGTTCGCCGGCGCCCGGAAGCCCGCGATGGTCATCGAGGAGCCGATGGCTGCCGCGATCGGCGCCGGACTCCCCGTGCACGAGCCGGCCGGCAACATGATCGTCGACATCGGTGGTGGAACCACCGAGGTCGCGGTCATCTCCCTCGGCGGCATCGTTGCCAGCGAGTCGAGTCGCATCGCCGGCGACGAGTTCGACGAGGCGATCCTCGACTTCATGAAGCGCGAGTACTCGCTCGCCCTCGGTGAGCGCACCGCCGAGGAGGTCAAGACCAAGCTGGCGTCGGCGTACCCCCTCGAGGAGGAGCTCTACGCCGAGATCCGCGGCCGCGACCTCGTGACCGGCCTGCCCAAGACGGTGGTGGTCTCGACCGCCGAGATCCGTGAGGCGGTCGAGGAGCCGGTGGCGGCCATCGTCGACGCCGTCAAGGTCACCCTCGACAAGACCCCGCCCGAGCTGGCCGCCGACATCATGGAGCGCGGCATCGTCCTGGCGGGCGGTGGCGCGATGCTCCTCGGCCTCGACCGGGTGATCCAGGCCGAGACCGGCATGCCGGTGCGGGTGGCCGAGAACCCCCTGTACTCGGTGGTCCTCGGATCGGGGTACTGCCTCGAGCAGTTCGACACGCTGCGTCAGGTCCTGGTCAGCAGTTCGGGCGACTGACCGGACGCGCCGTGGCCGTCTACCGGAGCGAGTCGCGGCGGCGACCGATCCTCGTCCTCCTGGTCGTCACCTCGCTGGTGCTGATCACGATCTCGGGGAGTTCGGGCGTCGTGAGGTCGGTCCGCAGCGCGGCCCGCGACGTCGTCGCGCCGCTGCAGCGGGGGGTCCGCAGTGCGTTCCGGCCGGTCGCCGACGTCTTCGACGGGGTCGCCGAGGTCGGTGACCTGCGGGCCGAGAACGCGCGCCTGCGGGCGCGGGTGTCGCGTCTCGAGGGATCGCTGTCGAAGGAGCGGGCGATCGGTCAGGAGGTCGGCAACCTCGAGCAGCTGCTCGACCTCCCGAACATCGAGGACGCGACCGGTGTCGCCGCCCGCGTCGTCGGTGGCCCGCCCGGCAACTTCGAGCGGACGATCGTCCTGAACAAGGGGGCGGCCCAGGGACTGGTGGTCGGGATGCCGGTCGTGTCCGGAACCGAGGCCCTCGTGGGCAAGGTGACGGCCACCAGTCGGTCGACCGCCACCGTGACGCTCATCGACAGCCCGGGCCTCGGGGTCGGGGTCCGCACCGAGAAGAGCAAGGACCAGGCCATCACCCAGGGCCGCTCCGGTGACCGGCTGATGCGGCTGAACTTCCTCGGCAATCCGCGGGCCGACATCTCCGTGGGGGAGTTGGTCTTCACGGCCGGGACCGACGGTGCCGCCTACCCGCCCGACCTGGCGGTGGGGCGGGTGGCCAGCATCGACCGCAACCGTGGCGACCTCGACCCCGACATCTTCGTGGCTCCCGTCGTCGACCTCGACGCCCTGGTGTTCGTCAAGGCGCTGCACTGGCCGCCCCGGGCCGGCGGGTGATCGCGGTCCGATGCGCGCCGTGCGCTGGTTCCTCCTGATCGTCACGCTGGTCGTCCTGCAGACGGCGCTGTTCCCGAGCCTGCGCGTGTTCGGTGCCGCGCCCGACCTGCTCCTCGTCGCCACGGTCGCGGTCGCCTACCACCGCGGTGCGGAGGTCGGAGCGGCGTTCGGGTTCGTCGCCGGGTTGGTGATCGACTGCTTCCTGGCCTCACCGTTCGGGGTGTCGGCCCTGGCGTTCTGCCTGGTGGGCTTCGGGGTCGGTGTGTTCCAGAGCGGGATGCTCCGCTCGAGCCGGTTCGTGGCACCGGTGCTCGCCGGGGTGGCCGGCCTGCTCGGGGGAGCCCTGTGGGTCGTGATCGCCGCCATCGCGGGCCAGGACGACCTGTTCACGGGGCACACCGTGGTCGTGGTGGTGATCGCGGCGGCCTACGACGCCCTGCTGGCGATCCCGGTGTTCCCCTTCGCCCACTGGGCGGTCGGCGATCCCGACCCGGCCCGGCGGTGACCGGGCGGGGCGATCCCTGAGGAAAACCCCAGGTCGGAGGGGGTGCGCGGCCCGGATCCGGGCGTCGGCGACCACAATGGGGTCCGCATGGGCGGTCTGAGCGGCGACGCGCGGTGAACGACGGCAACAGCCGGTTCCGGCTGTCGGTCGTCGGTGCCGTGGTGCTGGCGCTGTTCTGCGCGCTGTTCGCCCGGATGTGGTTCCTCCAGGTCGGCGACGCCAAGAGCTACGCCGCCGAGACGGAGCAGAACCGGATCCGGACAATCCGGGAGCCCGCCATCCGGGGGGCCATCCTCGATCGCAACGGCGAGGTGCTCGTCCAGAACTCCCTCATCGACCAGATCTCGATCGAGCGGAACCTCACCGAGGAGGCTCGCACGATCACCGTGTCGAACCTGGCCAAGGTGCTCGGCGTGACCGAGGAGAGCATCCAGACCGAGCTCGACAGCCCGGACTACTCGCCGTACGAGCCGGTTCCGGTGGCGCAACGGGCCGACTTCGAGAAATTGGTCTACATCAAGGAGCACCCCGAGCTCTTCCCCGGGGTGTCGGCCCAGCGACGCAGCGTGCGCGAGTACCCGGTGCGCACGGCGATCGACGGCAGTCCGCCGGTGGGAGCCCACCTCCTGGGGTACGTGGCGTCGATCAACAAGGACGAGTACAAGATCCACAAGAGTGAGGGCTACAGCCAGATCGACCTGATCGGCAAGCAGGGGGTCGAGCAGTCGTTCGAGTCGGAGCTGCGCGGTTCGCCGCGCGTCCGGCGCCTCGAGGTCGACAGCCGCGGGCAGCTCGTCGGCGAGGCGTCGGAGATCCCGGCCGAGGCGGGGAACGACGTCCAGCTCACCATCGACGCCAACGTCCAGCGGGTGGCCGAGGACTCCCTCGACCAGGGCATCCGCTCGGCCCGGGGGTATCGCGACGTCGGCTACAAGGCGGGCTTCCGGAACTTCAACGCCACCGGTGGCGCCGTGGTCGTCCTCGACGCGAGCAACGGTGACATCGTCGCCCTGGCGAGCGCACCGACCTTCGACATCTCGGCGTTCACCAACGGAATCCCGCTCGACGAGTACTCGCGCCTCACCGGACCCGACTCCAACAACCCCTTGGTCGACCGGGCGGTGCAGGGCCAGTACGCGCCGGGGTCGACGTTCAAGATGATCACGGCGTACGCGGCGCTGCGCGACAAACTCCCCATGGAGGACGGGAACCCGTTCGACGACACGTACTCGTTCTACGACAAGGGGTTCATCAAGTTCGGTGCGACCGGCCAGGAGCGCGAGTACCAGAACTCGGGACGCACCGCGCACGGGGTCGTCAACCTGCCCGAGGCGCTCACGGTCTCGTCCGACGTCTACTTCTACAACATCGGTCTCGAGTACTGGCGGGTCTTCGGTCGGGGCAACGAGAGCGACGCCGACCTGGCGCAACCGCAGTACGGCATCCAGCGTGCGGCCCAGGAGTTCGGATTCGGCGAGACGACCGGGAGTGGGATCCAGGGCGAGGCCAAGGGGCGGATCCCCGACCTGGCGTTCAAGCGCTCGCTCAACGGCACCAACCCCGATCCGTCGAGCCGGATCTGGCTGCCCGGTGACGCGATGAACCTGGCGGTGGGTCAGGGCGACGTGCTCGTCACTCCGCTGCAGCTGGCGGCCGCGTACGGTGCACTGGCGAACGGCGGCACGCTCTACCAGCCCCGTCTGGCCACCCGGATCCTCAAGGCCGGGTCGTCCCTCGGCGACCCTCGCGTGGTCCGGAACCTCCCGGTGCAGCCGTCGCGCAAGATCGACCTCGACCCGGAGATCGCGGCCAAGATCCGGCCGGGGCTCGAGGGCGTGACCTGCTCGTCGGCCGGGACGGCCAGCGGCGCCTTCGTCGACTACCTGTGTGGCCAGGTGATGGGCAAGACCGGGACCGCCCAGACCACCGGCAAGCAGGACACTGCGCTGTTCGTCGGTGTCTCGCCCCCCCAGGCCGAGCCCGGTCAGCATCAGTACGTCGTGTGCGTCGTGGTGGAGGAGGGTGGCTTCGGTGGCTCGGTCGCCGCGCCGATCGCCCGTCGCGTGTTCGACGCCCTCAACGGTGACCCGAACCCGCCCCCGGTGCGCACCAACCCCCCGGAGATCGACTGAGATGGTGCCGATGCTCCGACTGCGAACGCCGTCATGACCCTCGCGCCGCGTCGCCTCGACCGGGGGCCCGCCGACTCCACCTTCCGACGTCTGACCGGACTCGACTGGCGCGACCTCGACTGGGTGATGATCGGGGCGATCGTCGCGATCCTGGCCCTCGGGCTCACCATGGTCGCCTCGGCGACCCGCAGCCTCACCGACAACCCCTACTACTTCCTGCAGCGACAGAGCGCGGCGCTGGCCGTCGGCGCGGTCGCGTTCCTGGTGGTCCTGCGCATCGACTACCGCAAGTGGCGCGACTTCTCGCTCCTGGCCTACATCGCCGCGGTGGCGATGCTGTTCCTGGTGGTGTCGCCGCTCGGCACCAACGCCAAGGGGGCCCAGGCGTGGTTCGCCCTCCCGGGCGGGTTCCACTTCGAGCCGTCGGAGTGGTCGAAGTTCCTGATCATCGTCGCCCTCGCCGGGTACGTGAACGAGCACCGCAACGACATCGACCCCTGGCGGATCACGGTCATCCTCGGCCTGGCCCTCGTACCGATCGGGCTCGTCCAGCTCCAGCCCGACCTCGGGACCAACATGGTCTTCGCGGCGATCGTGATCGGCCTGCTGACCGTGGCCGGCGTCAAGGGCCGCTACCTGGTGGTCATCGCGTTGCTGGCCGCGACCGGCATCTACGCCGTGGTGACGCTGGGGCTGCTCAAGCAGTACCAGATCGACCGACTGACCTCGGTGCTCAACCCGAACGCCGAGCAACTGGGCGCGGCCTACAACCAGAACCAGTCGAAGAAGACGATCGGAGCCGGCGGCCTGACCGGTGCGGGCCTGTTCCAGGGGAAGCAGACGGGCCTCGGCTACGTCCCCGAGCAGCACACCGACTTCATCTTCACGGCCGTCGGTGAGGAGCTCGGGTTCGTCGGGACCGCCCTGCTGCTCTCGCTGTTCGGGATCGTGATGTGGCGGACCTGGCGAACGGCCCGGCTCTCGCGTGACTTCTTCGGGACCCTGGTCTGTGCCGGGATCTTCTCGATGTTCGGATTCCAGATCTTCGAGAACATCGGCATGACGATGGGGATCATGCCGGTCACGGGCATCCCGCTTCCGCTGGTGAGCTACGGCGGCTCGAGCCTGGTGGCGACCCTCGCCTGCCTGGCCCTGGTCGTCAACGTCCACGCCCGCCGCTTCACCTGATCGACCCGGGAAGGCCCCACCATCGGCCACCCTGGCCGTTCCCGGTCTTCCGGAGCGCTCCGGGGACCGACTCGGGGGTCCCCGGGCCCACCGGCGGTCGGGGTGGGGGCCGGGGGGCCGGTAGCATCACGTCGATGTCCGACCTGTGGCCGAGGCTCGAGCCTCTCCTGGCCAGGGTGGAGAAGCCTGCCCGGTACATCGGGATGGAGCGGGGCAGCCGGCGGCCGGAGCACGGACCCGACCGGGTCGCCTGGCTGCTGCTGTACCCCGATGCGTACGAGGTGGGTCTGCCCAACCAGGGATTGCAGATCCTCTACGAGATCCTCAACGAGCGGCCCGACGCGGTCGCCGAACGGGCCTACGCGCCCTGGGTCGACCTCGAGGCCGAGCTGCGGGCTCACGGGCTGCCGCTGTTCTCGGTCGACACCCACCGTCCGGCGTCCGACTTCGACCTGCTCGCCTTCAACCTGTCGGCCGAGCTGGTGGCCACCAACCTCCTGAACTGCATCGACCTGGCCGGGGTGCCGGTGCGCGCCGCCGAGCGGGGGGCCCACCATCCCCTGGTCGTGGCCGGTGGGCACTGCACCTACAACCCCGAGCCCCTCGCCGACTTCGTCGACGCCTTCGTGATCGGTGACGGCGAGGAGGTCATCAGCGAGATCACCGAGGTCGTGGGGGCCTGGAAGCGTTCGGGTCGGGGCAACCGGGAAGGTGTGCTGCGGGAGCTGGCGACCGTCCCCGGGGTCTACGTCCCCTCGCTCTACGAGGTCGAGTACGACGGTCCGCGCCTGGTGGCGATCACCCCCCGCTACCCCGACGTCCCGGCCGTGGTCGACAAGCGGACGGTCGCCGACCTCGCCGACTGGCCGTACCCGAAGGAGCAGCTGGTCCCGCTCATCGAGGTCGTCCACGACCGCCTCAACGTCGAGCTCTTCCGGGGGTGCACCCGGGGCTGCCGCTTCTGTCAGGCCGGGATGATCACTCGGCCGGTGCGCGAGCGTCCGCTCGAGCAGGCCCGGACCATGGTCGCCGACGGTCTGCGGCGGTCCGGCTACGACGAGGTGGCGTTGACGTCGCTGTCGAGCGCCGACTTCTCGGGGATCGAGGGTCTCGTCGGCGGCATCGTCGACGACCAGGCCGGCACCGGCGGGGTGTCGCTGTCGCTGCCCTCCCTGCGCGTCGACGCCTTCACCGTGGGCGTCGCCAGCCGGATCCAGGAGGTCCGCCGAACCGGGCTCACGTTCGCGCCCGAGGCCGGTACCTGGCGGATGCGCCAGGTCATCAACAAGCTGGTGTCCGAGGAGGATCTCTACAGCGCCGTCGACGCCGCCTACTCCCAGGGGTGGCGGCGGGTGAAGCTCTACTTCCTCATCGGCCTGCCCACCGAGACCGACGCCGACACCCTCGGCATCGCCGAGTTGGCCCGCAACGTCGTGGCGATCGGCAAGCAGTACACGAAGGGCGCCAGCGCCACGGCGTCGGTGGGCGGGTTCGTCCCGAAGCCCCACACGCCGTTCCAGTGGTTCGGTCAGAACTCGGTCGAGGAGCTCCGCCGCAAGGTGTCGCTGCTCCGTGACGACCTGCGCCGGGGCAACGCGAAGCTCCGGTGGCACGACCCCGAGGCGTCGTTCGCCGAGGGGATCCTGAGCCGGGGCGATCGGCGCATCGGCGCCGTCGTGGAGCGGGTCTGGCGGGCCGGAGGCACCTTCCAGGAGTGGAGCGAGCGCTTCGACCTCGGTCGCTGGCTCGACGCCATGGCCGCCGAAGGCCTCGATCCCGACTGGTACGTCACCCGGCACCGGACGGCCGACGAGCCCCTGCCCTGGGACCACATCGCCGCCGGGCTGCACCGGGACTTCCTCTGGAACGACTGGCAGGCGGCGCTGGCCGAGCACGGCCTCCCCGACTGCCGGTGGACTCCCTGCTACGACTGCGGTGTGTGCACCGGATACGCCCTCGAGCACGTGGTGGCCTCGCCGGTGCCGCCCGCCGGCGGGAGCCAGGGGACCGGCCAGGTCCTCGGCGACCAGGCGGCGGTCCCGGTGCGGTTCCTGCAGCGGCAGGTGTCCCGTGCGCGGTGACGCCGGCCACCCGTACCGGATCCGGTTCGCCAAGCGCGGGCCGGTGCGGTTCATCAGCCATCGCGACGTCGCCCGGGCCTTCGAGCGGGCGTTTCGCATCGCCGAGCTGCCGTTGGCCTTCTCGAGCGGCTTCTCGCCGCACCCGAAGGTGAGCTTCGGCCCGGCCCTGGCCGTGGGCTACGAGAGCGACGCCGAGTACCTCGACGTCGAGCTCACCCGGCCGATGCCCGCCGACGACCTGGTGGCCGCGGTCACCGCCGGTCTGCCCGAGGGGATGGCCGTCACCGGCATCACCCACCTGGCCGACCGGGCGCCGTCGCTGCAGGAGGAGATCTCGTCACTCGGGTACCGGGTGACGGTGGGCGGGACCACCCCGGAGGCGCTCGCCGCCGCCGTGGAGGCGTTCCGCTCGGCGCCCGAGATCCGGGTCCCCGTGTCCCGGAAGGGCGTGCAGTCCGTCGACGACATCCGTCCGTCGGTCCTGGCCATCGCCGTGGCCGGCCCGGACGTCCTCGACGTCGAAGTCGCGACCCGGCCCCGCACCCTGCGGGTGGCCGACGTCGTCACCGGTCTTCGGACCATGTCCGCGGAGGCCGCGTCGCTCGAGGAGCTGCGTGTCCTCCGAACCCGTCAATGGATCGAGCGCGGTGGCGCGCGGTGTGAACCGCTCGACGTCGACCGCCGCTCGGATGCTCCCGAGGGAGCGGCGCGTGCGCTGGAGGCGTGCGCGTGAACCGAAAAGGATTCCCCGATGAACGAGCACACGGATCCCGTGTCGCGTCCCGCCGGCGACGTTTCGCCGGCCCCGACCCCCATCCCGACCCCCGCCGCACCGGTCCCGACGGCTCCGCCCGTCCCGACCGCACCGCCGCCGCGTCCCCCCGTCTCCCGCGCGCCTGAAGGGTCGGCCGCGCCGGCCGCTCCGGGCACTCCGGGCACGCCCTCGGCGACCGCTCCGGCGGGAGCCGCCGGTGCTGACCGGCCCACTGCCGGTGGCGAGGGCGGCGACGGTGGCGAGCGTCCGCCCGGGGCGCCGCGCAAGCGGCGCCGGGGCTCTCGTGGCGGCCGCAACCGGCGCAAGCCCGCCGGCGCCACCCCGAACGGGACCGACGGTCCCGGTTCCAGTTCCGGTTCCGGGCAGTCGGTCCAGGGCGGCCAGGGCGGCCAGGGCGGCCAGGGCGGTCAGTCCGGTCAGGGCGGCCAGTCCGGTCAGTCCGGTCCGCGGCCGGCCCGTCCGGCACCCGCGCGCCCCGCAGCGGGCGACGACGGTCCCGACGAGTCGGTCCCGCACGCCTTCGACCCCCGGGC
>Ga0075471_10001569_pt1 | contig 15049 bp, 9 predicted proteins | sample DEB19_08_DNA_2_FD_74787 | JGI IMG/M metagenome (GOLD analysis project Ga0075471, IMG submission 74787) | Aqueous microbial communities from the Delaware River and Bay under freshwater to marine salinity gradient to study organic matter... | ecosystem: Environmental > Aquatic > Marine > Coastal ... | reverse complement strand
CATCTCCACGTTCGCCTCGTCGGCCACGCTCGTCGAAGTGGCCATGAACCACTTCATCCGCGGCCGTGGCGGCGACTACTCCGGCGACCAGGTCTACTTTCAGGGCCATGCCTCGCCGGGCATCTACTCGAGGGCCTTCTTAGAGGGAAGGATCAGCGAAAAACACCTGGAAAACTTCCGGCGCGAACTCGCGCCCGGCGGGGGCCTGTCGAGCTACCCGCACCCGTGGCTGATGCCGGAGTTCTGGGAGTTTCCCACGGTGTCGATGGGCCTCGGGCCGATCATGTCGATCTACCAGGCTCGGTTCAACAAGTATCTGCAGGATCGTGGCATCAAGGACACGAGCAAGCAGCACGTGTGGTGCTTCATCGGCGACGGCGAAACCGACGAGCCCGAGACGCTGGGGGCGATTTCGCTCGCCGCCCGGGAGAAGCTCGACAACCTCGTGTTCGTCATCAATTGCAACCTGCAGCGGCTCGACGGGCCCGTCCGCGGCAACGGCAAGATCATCCAGGAGCTCGAGGGCGTCTTCCGGGGCGCCGGCTGGAACGTCATCAAGGTGATCTGGGGAGAAGACTGGGATCCGCTGCTGGCGAAGGACGACAAGGGGCTGCTCGTCAAGCGCATGAACGAGGTGGTCGACGGGCAGTATCAGAAATACGTCGTCATGCCGGGCGGCTACATCCGCGAGCACTTCTTCGGCGTCGATCCCGAGCTCACGGAGATGATCGCGCACCTCTCCGACGAGAAGCTCAAGAAGCTGAAGCGGGGCGGCCACGACCCCGAGAAGGTGTTCGCCGCCTACGACGCGGCGATGAAGTGCCACGGCAAGCCGACGGTGATCATCGCCAAGACGATCAAGGGCTACGGCCTCGGCGAGGTGGGTGAGGGCCGCAACGTCACGCACCAGCAGAAGAAGCTCAACGAAGACGAATTGCGGGCCTTCCGCTCGCGGTTCGGGATTCCGATCTCCGACGACGAGGTGGCCAAGGCGCCGTTCTACCGCCCGCCCGAGGATTCGGAGGAGATGCGGTATCTCCGCGAGCGTCGCGAGGCGCTCGGCGGCTACGTGCCGAGCCGCCCGAAGCAGGGCCCGCTCCTCAAGACACCCACGCTCGACGAGTATCGCTCGTTCATCGAGAAGAGCGCGGGCCGCGAGGTCTCCACGACGACCGGCGCGGTCACGCTGATGGCGTCGCTGCTCAAGGACAAGCAGGTCGGCAAGTACATCGTGCCGATCGTGCCCGACGAGTCGCGCACCTTCGGCATGGATCCGCTCTTCAAGCAGTGTGGCATCTACGCCCACACCGGGCAGTTGTACGAGCCGGTCGATTCCGATCAGCTCCTTTACTACCGCGAGGCGAAGGACGGCCAGATCCTCGAGGAGGGCATCACCGAAGCGGGCAGCATGTCGAGCTTCGTCGCCGCCGGCACGGCCTACGCCAGCCATGGCGTGCCGATGATCCCGATCTTCATCTACTACTCGATGTTCGGCTTCCAGCGGATCGGCGACCTGATCTGGGCGGCGTGCGACTGCCGGGCCCGCGGCTTCCTGCTCGGCGGCACGGCCGGCCGGACCACGCTCAACGGCGAGGGGCTGCAGCATCAGGACGGCCACAGCCACCTGTTCGCGATGGCCTATCCGACGGTCAAGGCCTACGACCCGGCGTTCGTCTACGAGACGACCGTGATCATGCTCGACGGCATGGAACGGATGTATGCCAAGGGCGAGGACTGGATCTACTACATCACGGTCTACAACGAAAACTACGAGATGCCCCCGATGCCTGCGGGTTGCGAGGAGGGGATTCTCAAGGGGGCCTACAAGCTCCGCGACGTCCCCGCCAAGGCGGCGAAGGGCAAGGGCAAGGCGAAGCTTCCGCCGGTGCAGCTCCTCGGCTCGGGCACGATCCTCCGCGAGGTGATCCGGGCCGCCGACATCCTGGCCGAGGAGTGGGGCGTGTCGAGCACGGTGTGGAGCGTCACGAGCTGGAAGGAACTGCGGCGCGAGGCGCAGGAGTGCCGCCGCTGGAACATGCTGCACCCCACGGCCGCGCCGCGGCGCAGTTATCTCGAGGAGACGATCGCCGCCGCCGACGGCGTGTTCGTGGCCGCGAGCGACCATGTGCGGGCCGTGCCGGAACAGCTCGATCCGTGGATTCCCGGCGGCCTGTTCGTGATGGGCACCGACGGCTTCGGCCGCAGCGAGACGCGCGGCCCACTGCGGCGGCACTTCGAGGTGGACGCCGAGTGCATCGCGATCGGAACCCTCTCGCGGCTGGCGGCGGAGGGTGCCATCGGCAACGACGTGGTCGCCGAGGCGATTTCGCGCCTCGGTGTGAATCCCGACAAGATAGACGCCGCCCTCGCGTGATTCGAACTCTGTTCGCTCCCTCCCTGGAATCAACTGCTGCACCCCATGGCCACAGAATTCAAGCTGCCTGATCTCGGTGAAAACATCGCGTCTGGCGACGTCGTGACGGTGTTCGTGTCGCCGGGCGACGTCGTGAAGCCCGGTCAGCCGCTCCTCGAGGTGGAGACGGACAAGGCCGTGATCGAGGTGCCATGCCCGCCGGGCGGACGGGTGGCGAGCGTGCTCGTCAAGAAGGGAGACACCGTCAAGGTCGGGCAGACGCTCGTCACGCTCGAGCCTGCCGCGGGAGGTGCCGCCGCGGCGCCTGCCCCCGCGAAGCCTGCCCCCGCGGCAGCCTCGCCCGCACCCAAGCCTGCCGCTCCCCCTGCGCCGGCCCCTGTCGCGCCACCGGCTCCCGTGGCCGCCGCGCCGAAGGCCGCGCCTGCGCCGGTGGCAGCGGTGGCCTCCGAGCCCGAAGAGCGTGGTGGCGCCGCGACGGCCGTCGAGCCTGCCGGCCCCGCGGTGCGGCGACTGGCCCGGGAGCTGGGGGTCGATCTCGCCCGCGTGCGCGGCAGCGGCCCCGGGGGGCGGATCGTGCGGGAGGATGTCGTGGCCGCCGTCCGGCAGGCGAGCGCCTCCGGGCCGACGCTCCGGCCGCGGGCCGACACGGGTGCCACGGAGCGCGACGACTGGGGGCCGATCCGCCGTGAGCAGATGTCGCGGATGCGCAAGACGATCGCGGCCAACATGGTGCGGAGCGTGCAGACGATCCCGCACCTCACGAACTTCGACGACGCCGACGTGACCGAGCTCGAGCACCTGCGCAAGGCGAGCGCCGCCGAGTATGCCAAGAACAATCTCAAACTCACGGCGCTCTCCTTCGTGATCAAGGCCGTCAGCCTCTCGCTCCGGCAGCACCCGAGCGTCAACGCGACGATCGACACCGAGAAGGGCGAGATCGTCTACAAGGACTACGTCAACGTCGGCCTCGCGGTCGACACGCCGCGCGGGCTGGTGGTGCCGGTGCTGAGAAACTGCGACCAGCTCTCCATTCCGCAGATCGCCCAGGCGATCGCCGACACGGCCGAGAAGGCGAAGAACGCACAATATGGCCTCGAGGACCTCAAGGGTGGCACGTTCACCATCTCGAACCTCGGCGCGGTCGGCGGAGCGTATTCGACGCCGATCATCAATTGGCCGGAGGTGGCGATCCTGCTCCTCGGTCGGTCGCGGAAGATGCCGGTGGTTCACGACGACAAGATCGAGCCGCGGCTGATGATGCCGTTGTCGCTGTCCTACGACCATCGCATCATCGACGGCGCGATGGCGGCGCGATTTCTAAACGAGGTGATCGGGTATCTCGAAAGCCCGGGCCGCCTGCTGTTGGCGATGTGATCGAGGTGACACAAGCGAGATCATGAGCACACCCGAGAATCCCGGCCCTGCCGGTGACGTCGATCTGGCGGGAACAGCCAACCTGGCGTTCCTGGAGGAACTGTTCGAGCGATTCCAGCACGACCCCGCGAGCGTGGGTCCGGAGTGGCGGGCCTCGTTCGAGGCGTTGGCGGCCGAGGGTGGCCTGGTGGTGGCGCCCGAGCGATCGACGCGCTCGGGAGCAGACAACGGCGCGGCCGCGTCCGCGGTGCTTTCCGTCAACGGGCACGTGAAGCCGGTGGCCCAACTCGTGGCGCCCGACGGCATCGCGACGGCCCACGCCGTGGCGATTTCCAACGGCGATGTGCGGCTGCCGGTGGCGCCGGCGGGCGAGGCGATGCCCTTGCCGTTGCCGCCCGTGGCGACCGGCACCAAGGGAGAGGAGCGGGTCGCGTTCCTCCAGGATCGCGTCGATCAGCTCGTGCGGGCCTACCGCGTGCGGGGTCACCTGATGGCCGAGATCGATCCGCTCGGCCGTCCGCGGCCCGGGCTGCCCGAACTCGACCCGCAGTTCTACCACCTCACCGAGGAGGACATGGACCGGGTCTTCTCGACCGACACGATCGAGGGCCCGCAGTCGATGTCGCTCCGGCAGATCATCAAGCGGCTGCGCAACACGTACTGCCGCGCGATCGGTGTGCAGTTCATGCACATGGACGACCTCCGCGTGCGGCAGTGGCTGCAGGTGCGCATGGAGGGCTGCGAGAACCGCATCCAGCTCGACCGGCGGCAGCAGTTGCGGATCTACCGGCAGATGACCACCGCCGCCGTGTTCGAGGAGTTCATCCAGAAGCGGTTCCTGGGTGCGAAGAGCTTCTCGCTCGAGGGGTCGGAGAGCCTGATTCCGCTGCTCGAGATGGCGATCGAGCGGGCCGCGGGCCAGGAGATCGGCGACGTCGTGCTCGCGATGGCACATCGTGGCCGGCTCAACGTCCTCGCCAACATCATGGGCAAGAGCCCGCAGCGGATCTTCCGCGAGTTCGCCGACATGGACCCCGAGCTGCACGTGGGCCGCGGCGACGTGAAGTATCACCTCGGCCACTCCACCGACTACCGGGCGGCGAACGGCCGCAACGTGCATCTCACGCTGTGCTTCAATCCCAGCCACCTCGAGTTCGTCAACCCGGTCGCCATCGGGCGGATGCGGTCGCGGCAGGACCGGAATGCCGACGTGCTGCGGCAGCAGGGAATGGTGATCCTCGTCCACGGCGACGCGGCGTTCGCGGGCGAGGGGATCATCCAGGAAACGCTCAACCTGAGCGAGCTCGACGCCTACCGCATCGGCGGCACGCTCCACGTGATCGTCAACAACCAGATCGGGTTCACGACCGGGCCGCGCGAGGCCCGCAGCTGCACCTACGCCACCGACGTGGCGAAGATGCTGCAGATTCCGATCTTCCACGTCAACGGGGAGGATCCCGAGGCGGTCGCCCAGGCCGTGAATCTGGCGATGGATTTCCGGCGCGAGTTCCAGCGCGACGTCGTCATCGACATGTACTGCTTCCGGCGCCGCGGGCACAACGAGGCCGACGAGCCGGCGTTCACCCAGCCGGCCCTGTATCGCGTGATCGAGCGGCGGCCGAGTGTGCACGAGAGCTACCTCGAAAAGCTTCTCAAGCTCGGCGATGTGAGCCGTGCGGAGGCGGTGGTGATCGCCGACGAGCACCGGGCCAAGCTTGACGCCGAGCTCTCGGTCGCCAAGAGCGACGACTATGTCCACAAGAGCGACCTCACTGGCGTGTGGTCGTTTTACGTGGGCGGGCGGGAGCGCGAGGCCGCCGACGTCGACACGGGCGCGAGGCACGACGTGCTCGTGCACCTGCTGGGGCGGCTCGTGTCGCTGCCGGAGGGATTCCAGCCCCATCCGAAGATCCAGAAGTTTCTCGAGGCGCGTCAGGCGATGGCCGAGGGCAAGCAGCCGCTCGACTGGTCGGCCGCCGAGGCTCTGGCGCTCGCCACCCTGGCCACGCAGGGCATGCGGGTGCGCCTCTCCGGCCAGGACAGCCAGCGGGGCACGTTCAGCCACCGGCACGCCGTGATCCACGACGTGGTGACCGACGAGACGTATTGCGCGCTCGAGCATCTGGCCAGTGATCAGGCGCCAGTCGAGATCTACAACAGTCCGCTCTCGGAGGCGGGGGTGCTCGGCTTCGAGTATGGCTACAGCCTCGACTGCCCCGATGGGCTCGTGATGTGGGAGGCGCAGTTCGGGGATTTCGTGAACGCGGCCCAGGTCGTGATCGACCAGTTCATCGTCAGCGCCGAGGACAAGTGGAACAGGCTCTCCGGCATCGTGATGCTTCTGCCGCACGGCTTCGAGGGGCAGGGCCCCGAGCACTCGAGCGCCCGGCTCGAGCGGTTTCTCGCGCTGTCGGCCAAGGACAACATCCAGGTCGTTACGCCGACCACACCCGCGCAGATGTTCCACTGCCTGCGCCGGCAGGTGCTCCGCGTGTGGCGGAAGCCGCTCATCGTCATGACCCCGAAGAGCCTGTTGCGCAATCCCGCCTGCGTGTCGGCGATGGAGGATCTCGAGAAGGGCACCTTTCAACGGGTCATCGCCGATGCATCGGGCGTGCCGGCCCGCGACGTGCGGCGCATCCTGCTCTGTTCGGGCAAGATCGCCTACGAGCTCGAGAAGCGGCGGCAGGAGCTCGGCCGCCGCGACGTGGCGATCGTGCGCGTGGAACAGCTCTACCCGCTGCCGCGCCGTGATCTCGAGACGGTGCTCGCCGACTACGCGCCGGGTACGCCCGCCGTGTGGGTGCAGGAGGAGCCCGAGAACATGGGGGCATGGAGGTTCTTCCGCATCCACTTCGGCGAGAAACTGCTCGACCGATTTCCGTTCTCCGGCGTGTGCCGGCAGAGCGCGGCCAGCCCCGCCACCGGCTCGAAGAAGAGCCACGACCTGGAGCAGAACGAGCTGCTCACCACCGCATTCCACAGTTAACCCACAGGGCAGTTCACGATGGCACTCGAGCTCAAGGTTCCGGAAGTTGGCGAGTCGATCACCGAGGTGATGATCGGCGTCTGGAAGAAGCGCGAGGGCGACGCCGTCGCGACGGACGACGCGATCGTCGAGATCGAGAGCGACAAGGCCACGGTCGAGCTCCCCGCCCCGACGCACGGCACGATCTCGCGGGTGCTCAAGGGATCCGGGGAGAAGGCCGTGGTGGGCGAGGTGATCGGCTACATGGAGCCCGCCGCGGCCGGCGCCCATCCATCTGCCGCTTCATCCCAGCCGGTCGTCGACGTGACCCGCAAGGATGGCCGCACCGACATCGGCTCCGTTCAGATACCGGCTGCCGCACCGGCAGGCCAGCCGCGCGTCATGCCCGCGGCCGCCCGCGTGCTCGGCGAGGCCGGGGTTCCGGCGACCGCGGTTGCCGGCACTGGTCCCGGCGGCCGGGTCACGAAGGCCGACGCCGTCGCGGCGGTGTCGCGCCCGGCGGCGCCCGCGAAGCCGGCCCCGCCTGCGGTGAAGCCGGCGCCCGTCGCGGTGCCCGCGGCGGCAGGTGGCGGCCGCGAGGAACGCTACGTGCTCATCAGCCCCATTCGCCGCAAGATCGCCGAGCGGCTCGTCGAGGCCCAGCACCAGGCGGCGCTCCTCACGACGTTCAACGAGGTCGACATGTCGGCCGTGATGGCCCTGCGGGCCAAGTTCAAGGACACGTTTCAGGAGCGCTATGGCGTGAAGCTGGGCTTCATGTCGTTCTTCGTGCGGGCGGCGGTCGAGGCCCTGCGGGCGGTACCGCAGGTGAACGCCGAGTTTCGCGATCCGCACATCGTGTTTCGCGACTACTGCGACATCGGAATCGCGGTGGGAGGCGGCAAGGGCCTCGTGGTGCCCGTGTTGCGGAATGCCGAGCTGCTCTCGTTCGCCCAGATCGAGCAGGCGATCGGCGATTTCGCCAGGCGCGCAGCCGACAACAAGCTCAAGCTCGAGGAGCTTCAGGGCGGCACGTTCACGATCTCCAACGGCGGCGTATACGGCTCGATGATGAGCACGCCGATCATCAATCCGCCGCAGAGCGGCATCCTCGGCCTGCACGCGATCCAGGACCGGCCGATGGCGGTGAACGGCCAGGTGGTGATCCGCCCGATGATGTACCTCGCGCTTACCTACGACCACCGGCTCGTCGACGGCCGCGAGGCGGTGACGTTCCTGAAGCGGGTCAAGGACACGATCGAAGATCCCACCCGACTGATGCTGGAGGTGTAGCCGCCGATGCAGTACGACCTGGTGGTGATCGGCGGCGGCCCGGGTGGCTACGTGGCGGCGATTCGCGCGGCGCAGCTCGGCATGAAGGCGGCGGTCGTCGAGAAGGAGGAGAAGCTCGGCGGGACCTGCCTTCGCGTCGGCTGCATTCCCTCGAAGGCGCTGCTCGAGTCGAGCCATAAGTACGAGGAGGCGGGCCACGAGTTCGCCCAGCACGGGATTCGCGTCGGCGGAGTATCGTTCGACCTCGCCACCATGATGAAGCGGAAGGACGATGTCGTCTCGACGCTCGCGAAGGGCATCGAGGCCCTGCTCGCCAAGAACAAGGTCGCGCGGGTCCGCGGCATGGGCCGGCTCGCCGGCCCCGGCCGGGTGGACGTCACCGCCGCCGACGGATCGAAGTCAGCCCTGGAGGCCGCCCGCATCATCCTGGCAGTCGGCAGCAAGAGCGTCGTGCTGCCCGGCATCGAGATCGATGGCCGGCTCGTCGGCACGAGCACCGAGGCGCTCGCCTTCGACGCGGTGCCTGGGCATCTGGTCGTCATCGGCGGCGGCTACATCGGGCTCGAACTCGGCAGCGTATGGCGGAGGTTGGGCGCGAAGGTGACCGTGCTCGAGTATTCCGACCGCATCCTCACGGGGCTCGATGGCGACATCGCCGCCGAAGCACTGCCCCTGTTTCGCAAGCAGGGGCTCGACATCCGCCTCGGTGCGAAGGTGAAGCGGGCCCGGGCCGTCGGTGCGACGTGCGTCGTCGAGTGCGAGGGGCAGGAGCCGATCGAGTGCGACCGGGTGCTGGCGGCGACGGGCCGTCGCCCGGCGACCGAGGATCTCGGGCTGGAGACGGTCGGCATCGCCGTCGACAAGCGTGGTTGCATCCCTGTCGACGGCCAGTTTCGCTCCGCCGCCGCCGGAGTGTATGCGATCGGCGACTGCATTCCCGGGCCGATGCTCGCCCACAAGGCGGAGGAAGACGGCGTGGCCTGCGTCGAGGCGATGCACAGCGGCTGGGCGCACATCGACTACGATCTCGTGCCGGCCGTCGTGTTCACGCATCCCGAGATTGCCGCCGTCGGCAAGACGGAGGAGCAGCTCGTGGCAGCCGGCGTGGCCTTCAAGAAGGGCGTGTTTCCGTTTCGGGCGAACGGTCGGGCCCGCACGATCAACGACACGACCGGCAAGGTGAAGGTGCTCGCCGATGCCGCGACCGACCGCGTGCTCGGCGTGCACATCATCGGCCCGGCGGCGGGCGATCTGATCGGTGAAGCCGCCGCAGCGATGAATTTCGGGGCGACTTCCGAAGACATCGCCCGCGTGTGCCACGCGCACCCGACGCTCCCCGAAGCCCTCAAGGAGGCGGCCCTCGCCGTCCACGGTCAGGCTATTCACGCGTAGCATCTGCGGGCGGAAGGCGAGGTGCTGGGGAAGATCCCAGCCGAACACATGGGTCGCCAGCGGGCAAGGGAGTCGTCCCCCGTCGTTTTCGGCGCCCCATCGCCGACAACCGCTTTTTTTCGATGAACGGCAACCTTTGGTCAGTCGCCGTCGTCGTCCGAGACTTCCAGGACTGCCGCACCGAACTCCTCGAGGTTCTCAGCGTCCTCCGAATCCTCCTCGCTTGCCCGCACGTATGCGAGCAGAGAGTTCTTCTCACTCTCTGAGATTTCAGCGTGCAGAAAACTGTCGATGATTTCGAGCGCTGGAGGTGCGGCCACGACACCCGTTCCCAGACCCCGCCGACGCACGTAGAGGTCGCACAGTGCCAAGAGTTCTTCTCGGTTCATGGACATGACTCCCGAAACACGCTCAACACCGTACCGGCGCGGGGTTCAGAGATCCGCAAACCCGGTGTTCCGAGTATGTACGATGCTCGTGAGGAATCGGTTCAGCTGCGCGAAATGGCAAAATCGGCGCGTTTGGGCCGGCGCATGGCGAGCCAGTACGCGACGGAGAAATCGGGCCAAATCACGTGATTTAGCCCGCTCTCGTGCATATACCAGCTGGTGCAGGGGAGCTGCCAGGGGCTGCCGTCGCTCTTCCAAACGCTCCGGTCGAATTTCCGCTGGAGGCGCTCGTTGAAGTCCCGCTGCGCTTCCTCACGGACCTCGATCGTGGTGCCGATGCGAGCGGTGGGCCGGTCGCGGTCGATCCACGAGAGGCATTGCAGGATATATCGCACCTGCGTCTCAATCATGAACAGAACGGAGTTATGTCCAAGGGCCGAGTTTGGCCCCATCAGGAGGAAGAGGTTCGGATAGCCGGCGACGGCGACACCGTGGAATGCCCGCGGGCCGGAACGCCACTCGTCGGCAAGCACACGCCCGTTGCGGCCCTCGATGTGGATCGAGGCCGAGACATCGAATGGCTTGAAGCCGGTCGCGGCGACGATCACGTCGAGCGATCGTTCCTGTCCGTCGGCCGTTACGACGCCCGTCGGGCGGACTGCCACAATCGGCTCGGTGACAAGGGTGACGTTGCTGCGATTGAACACCGGGTAGAAATCGTCGGAAAGCAGCACACGCTTGCAGCCCATCGTGTACATCGGAGTCAACTTGGCGCGTGTGTCGGGGTCTTTCACAACACTCGCGAGAAACCTCGCCGACCGCTTCTGTGAGCGGCCCATGAGTTTTGGCTTCACAGTGAATCCGATCGCGATCGCTTCGGCCTGCCAGAAGAGTGCCGCCCTCACGAGACGCTGCAGCCCGGGAACCATGGCGAAGGCGCGGCGGGACAGGACGGAGATCGGCCGCTCGCCGCGCGGCAGAATCCATGGTGGAGACCGCTGAAAAATCGTCAGATTCTCCGCGACTTCCGCGATGGGGGGAATGATTTGCACGGCGCTGGCCCCGCTGCCGATGACACCGACACGGCGCCCGGCGAGTTCGACATCGCGACGCCATCGAGCCGTATGGAAGACGGGGCCGGCGAATGAATCGAGGCCGGAGATCGCCGGCATCGTGGGGACGTGGAGGGCACCCGTGGCGGCAATCACGACGTGTGCTGAGAAGCTCCTGCCGTCTGCCGTCGAGAGATGCCAGAGCGCTGCGGGGCCATCCCACACCATGCGAACGACGTTCGAATTGAACACGAGGTGCCGCTCGATGCCGTACCGCAGGGCAAGTTGGCGAAGATAGGCCAGGATCTCGGGTTGCGCGGCGAATGTGCTCGTCCAGCCGGGGTGCTGCGCGAAGGAAAATGAATAGAGGTGCGACGGCACGTCGCATACGCATCCCGGGTAGGCGTTATCGCGCCACGTCCCACCGGGTGTGTCTGCCTTCTCGAGCACGATGAAGTTTCGCCGACCCGACTCGACGAGTTTGATGGCTGTGCAGATGCCGGCGAAGCCCGCGCCCAGGATGATCACGTCGGCATGGGGTGCGTTGTCGCGCATTCTGTCCATTTTATCGGGCTTGCCCAGTTCCGTGCGGTTCCGGTTTGGAGTTGCACTATGCGGCGGAATCTGGGATTTGCTCCGCAGGCAGGCCGGTGGCTCGTCCGAAGACTATGGGCAGAGGTATTCCGTCAATGGTCTTCCACGACTCAGCCCTCCCGACAATCCCAGCCGCCAGCCCAGGTCTCCGGCCGAGGTTCTCGGTGATGGTGCCGACATACAGGCCCGGGGAGATGCTACGCAGGTCCCTCGCTTCGGTCCTCGGGCAGGCCGCTCCCGATCTGGAGATGCAGATCGCCGTCGTGGACGATGGCTCGGACGTCGATGCGCTCGTGCGGCTCGTGCGATCGGTCGATCCGCACGGCCGGGTAGAGATCCATGCCCCGGGCCGCCATCTCGGCATCAGCGGCAACTGGAACCGCGCCATCAGTCTCGCCCGCGGACACCTCGTCCATCTGCTGCACCAGGACGACTGCGTTCTGCCGGGCTTCTATGCGCGGATGGAGCAGGCGTTTCTCAGGGCACCGCTCATCGGCATGGCGTTCTGCACGAGCCGGATCGTCGATGGCCAGGATCGCCTCATCAAGCGCCCGTGGCCCCAGCGCTGGTGGCCTGGCGTGATCCCGAACTGGCTCCCCCGGATCGCCATCCGACAGCGGATCCAGACGCCTGCCGTGGTCGTCGCCCGGACGACGTACGAATTGCTGGGGGGATACCGCGGCGATCTGTGCCACACGCTCGACTGGGAGATGTGGGTGCGAATCGCCGCCCGGATGCCGGTGTGGCATGAGCCGCGGCCGTTGGCCGTGTATCGACGGCACGAGGCGAGTGAGTCGTCGCGACTGCTCGCGCAGGGCATGGTGTGGCCAGATCTCGTGCACGCCATCCACATCAATGCCGAGTCGTTCACGGCGCAGGAACGAAGCGCGTTCGTCGCCCGCAGCGCCCACTGGTATGCGGGGTCGGCGCTGCGGACGGTGGAAAAGCAGATCCGGCGCGCCGACGCGATCGCGGCCCGCACCACGCTGAGCCATGCCCGTCGCCTGCTCGAGTGCATTGGCGACGTACGGCTGCGGAGCGACATCGAGGGGCATGCAGCCGCGCTCGGCCGACGCATCGAGGCGCTCGCGGCGGCCTAGCCGAGCCACGGGTGAATTCGCCGGAGCCGTCGCCATGGGGCGTGCCGTCATTGTCGCGCATCACGACCGCGACGGTGTCTTCGACGACCACATGGTGGCGGCGATCGATGCGTATCGTGCCGTGGCCGATCATCTCGTCGTGGTCTCGACGTCCGCACCGACCCTGCCCGCGGCCGCCGCCCCGCTCGTCGACCACTTCCTGTGCCGGCCGAACGGGGGCTATGACTTTTGCAGTTGGCGGGCCGGAATCGGCCTGCTTGGCCAGATGGCCGCATACGACGAAGTGCTCTGCGTGAACGACAGCGTGTATGGGCCGCTGTTCGATCTCGGGCCGGCACTCGCTGATCCACGGCTGGCGCATGCCGACTTCGGCGGGATGTGCCTGTCGACCCAGGATCCGGCGGGCGGCCGGACCCCGCGGCCACACATACAGTCGTGGTTTCTCGTCTTCCGACGCCCGGTCATCGAGAGCGATGCCTTTCGTGGTTTTTGGAGCAGCGTGGTGCCGCTGGAGCACAAAAGAGACGTCGTCGAACGGTACGAAGTCGGACTCTCGGAGCGGCTGGTCGAGGCCGGTTTTCGCATGGCCGCGCTGTACGACCAACGCGAGCATGGCCCCTCGACGCTTCAGGAAATGCTGCCGCACCTCTCGTGGCGTGCCCTCGGCAGATCGTTTCGTCATCTGCGAAAGGCGCGGCGCGTGGCGCACAATCCGAGCGAAGTGCACTGGCGGCGGCTGCTCGAGGCGGGCGTTCCGTTTGCAAAGGTGAGCCTCTTCGTTCCGAATCACTATGGGCTCGACCGCGGCGTGATTCTGCGAGGACTCAAGTCGATGACGCCCTACGACTGCCGGCTCATCGAGCGCCACGTGAATCGGCTGGCCAGTGGGCATCGTGCCCGCACGTCTTTGCAGTACGCCCGGCTGGACTAAAACCAGCGGGCTGCGCTTACGCAAAGCCTCGGCTTCGTGCCTCGCGTTGCTTGGCCAACCTCCGTCGGCTCTCGATGACCGGGCGTCCAGCCCTTGCCTCTGCAAGTACGCCCGGCTGGACTCGAACCAGCGACCCTGGGATTAGAAATCCCATGCTCTATCCACCTGAGCTACGGGCGCGAAAGGGATGGTTCCCGATTGCCCGGAAACCAAGCCCTATCATACCCGACGTCGTTTTCGTGGTCTGACCTCTTCGGGGCTCGCTCAATTCGGGACGGAAGGCTTTCGGCCGGCGGCCTCCGCGGCGGTTCCCTCCCGCGACATCACCATCGACTTCGGCCGGTCCTCCGGTGCGCTTCCGAAGGCCTTGTTCGGCTCCGGCCCCATCGTGAGGGCCAGCTCGCCGCCCGCCACGATGTCCGCGTGGGTGATATACGACTTGCCGTAGGGCTGGCCGTTTAACTCGGCCGACTGGATGTAGAGGTTCTCCGGCGAGTTGTTCTTGGCGACGACGGTGAATGACCTGCCGCCGGGGAGGGCAATCGTCGCCTTGTCGACGACCGGGCTGCCGAAGACGTAGACGCCCGCCACCGGGTTGACCGGGTACATCCCCATCGCCGAGAAGACATACCAGGCCGACATCTGCCCGCAGTCCTCGTTGCCCGACAGCCCGTCCGGCTGGTCGCTGTACAGGGTTGTGAGGATCTTCCGCACGAGCTTGGCGGTCTTCCACTGCTGGCCGACGAAGGCGTAGAGATACGTAGTGTGGTGCCCCGGCTCGTTGCCGTGGGCGTATTGGCCGATCAGCCCGGAGATGTCGGCCGAGGCGCCCTCGCTCTTGACCGACTCCACCGTGAAGAGCTGGTCGAGCTTTTCACCACAGGGCTCGTCGCCGCCGAGCAGTTCGATCAGCCCTTCGGGATCCTGCGGCACGAGCCACAGATACTGCCAGCCATTCCCCTCGCAAAAGTCGTCGCGGCGGTGGGACGACGCGACCGGATCGAACGGCTCGCGCCACGTGCCGTCTGACAGCTTGCCCCGCATGAACTTCGTCGTGGGATCGAAATACTCCCGATACGCCCTGGCACGCTTGGAGAAATACTCGAAGTCTTCCCGCTTCCCGAGCGCCTTGGCCATCTGGGCGATGCACCAGTCGTCGATGGCATACTCCATCGCCTTGGCGACCGACTAGCCTTCCCGCTCGGCGGGGATGTAGCCGAGCTCCTTGATGGAATCGAGGCCGCGCTCATCGCGCATGGCGGAGTTCTTGATCGCCTCGAAGGCCCGCTCCGGGTCGGCGTTCAGCAGGCCCTTGAAGTAGGCGTCGACCACCACCGGAACGGCGTGGTAGCCGACCATCGTGTCGGTCTCGTTGCCCATCAGGTGCCACACCGGCAGTTTTCCCTGCTGATCGCGGATGGCGAGCATCGTCTGGATGAACTGCCCGACCCGTTGCGGCTGGGTGAGGGTGAACAGCGGGTGCGCCGCGCGGTAGGTGTCCCAGAGTGAAAAGATCGTGTAGGTGTCGAAGTCGGCGCCGCGGTGGACCTCGCCGTCGGCGCCGCGATAGTCGCCGTTGCAA
>Ga0075471_10001568_pt1 | contig 15057 bp, 10 predicted proteins | sample DEB19_08_DNA_2_FD_74787 | JGI IMG/M metagenome (GOLD analysis project Ga0075471, IMG submission 74787) | Aqueous microbial communities from the Delaware River and Bay under freshwater to marine salinity gradient to study organic matter... | ecosystem: Environmental > Aquatic > Marine > Coastal ... | reverse complement strand
CGGCTGCGATTCTTTATCTATGATGGCGTCCGCAAGGAATCACCGGCCACTGACATCATCTCGGCCGATCCGATCACCGCGGGCTGCCGGATGATCAAGGACGCGCACGAACTGGCCCTGATGCAGAAGGCCAGCGACATCACCATCGAAGCGTTCCGCGCGGCGTTTGCCACCTTCAAGGAAGGCATGACGCAGGACGAGCTGCGCGCCAACATCTCGGCCGCGCATCGCGCGCTTGGCGCCACCGGCAGCGCCAGCGTCAGCTTCGGCGAATACACGGCCTTCCCGCACGGCAGCATCGAGCCGCAGAAGCTCAAGGAGGGCGACGTCATCCAGGTCGACGGGGGCTGCACGGTTGACGGCTACCAGTCCGACATCACGCGCACGACCGTGTTCGGCAAGGCGTCGGCGCGCCAGACGGAGATCTGGAATCTCGAGAAGAAGGCCCAGGCTGCCGCGTTCGCGGTGATCAAGCCGGGCACCCCCTGCGAAGCGGTCGATGCGGCCGCGCGCAAGGTCATCACCGACGCCGGGTTCGGCCCGGATTACAAGGTGCCGGGACTGCCCCACCGCACCGGCCACGGCATTGGCCTCGACGGCCACGAGTGGACCAACTTCGTGCGCGGCAACCGCACGCCGCTCGCACCCGGGATGTGCTTCAGTAACGAACCGATGATCGCCATCTACGGCGAGTTCGGCATTCGCCTGGAGGACTGCCTGTATGTGACCGAGTCAGGCGCGACCTATTTCTCGCAGCCGAGCCCGTCGATCGACAAGCCGTTCGCTTAATAGGCGAACAGGGGAACAGGCGAACGGGGAACAGCCTGTTACTTGTCTGAAAGCGATCTCCAGAGACCAGCGAGCATTCGACCCACCTCGGATGCTCGCCCGATCAGAGTAGCTACGTAGACGCGCTCGACCAGATCCATCCCTTGCTGCCAAACCAATAGATCGCGAAATGATTGAATCACAGCGCGCCTCCGCACTGTTCAGTGCAGACGTCGCGCCATCAACGTTTATGAGCGACTCGACAGATTGAGATGCGAAGGTACGCAGTTACCGCTACCCAACGCTCTGTAACAGGCAGTAATTCCTGCCTGTTCGCCTGTTCCCCTGTTCGCCTGTCAGAATCGCGCCGCGACTTCCTGGTAGCCAACCACCGCGAAGAGAACAAGAATCCCGACGAGCAATAAGTTCGTCACGACCGAGTTGTGCGGGACGGGCTCCGTCCACTTCACTCGGTTGTTCAAATACAGCATCGTCGCGGCGACAAACGGCACGAACAGGCTGCTGACGATCGTGTAGGTGATCACCACCTGGATCGGCTGGCCGGTGAATGCGAACGGCAGCGGCACCAGGGTGATGAACAGCAGGGCGAGCCGATACGGCGTGCTGGTGACCTTTACCGCCTCCTGGCGCTGCTCGGGCGACATCTTCGTGACGATGCCGAACAGATCCGCGTAGAGGTACGGCACGCTCTGCCACACGCCGAGCAGCGACGCGAACACCGCTGCCCAGAAGCCAACGGAGAAGGCGATGCGACCGAAGGTCCCGAGCACGTTCCCGAGCGCCTCCGCCATTTTCGGCACGGCTTGCGCGTTGGTCAGCGCCTGGCCCTGCACGAAGAACGCATCGTTGGCGATCAGCATGATCGACCCACCAAAAATTGCGGTGAACAGGTAGGCGATCGCGATGTCGCCGCGCACGAACGAGAGAAACCCGGAACCGCGCATGTTCTCTTCGCGCATCCAGTAGTTGTAGGACAGCATCGTGATCGAGCCGCCGACGCCGCCAATCAGCGACAGCACGTAGGTGCCGCTGCCTTCAGGGATGGTGGGAATCAGCAGCCCCTGCAGCGCCGGAAGCGGTTGCCCCAACATGAAGATCGCGCAAAACAGGATGCTGAATCCCATGATGCCGACCAGGATCTTCATTAACTTCTCAAAGCTGGTGTAGCCGCCCAGCAGCACGACCATGCCGCCGATCAGGCTGTGGGCGACGGCGCCCCACGATTGCGGGATCGCCCCGTTGGTGAGGTTCGCCATGCCGAGGCCGGTGGCGTTGGTCAGTGACGCACTAACCGACACCGTCCAGATCACGAGGTAGATGCCGAAGTACCATTTCACCCAGGCGGGCAGGTACTCGGCCCATCCCTCAACGGCGGTCTTGCCCGTGGCCAGTTGCCAGCGCGCAATGCCTTCCTGCAGGACGAACTTGAAGAAGGCTCCGGCGGCAATCGCCCACAGCAGCACCACGCCATAGCGCGCGCCGCCAACGGTCGCCGACACCACATCGCCAGAGCCGATGCCGGTGGCGGCGACGACCAGGCCGGGACCGGCCAGCTTCCAGAAACTGATCGATGGTTTGGACACGAGGTCTCAGAGCATACCGTTGAACGCTGCGAAACGTGCATCCGTACGTAAAACGGGCGCGACCCCGAAGGATCGCGCCCGTCGATTGCCTGTTCGGCGGTCGGCCTGTTAGAAGTTCAGGCTGAAGCCGATGCGGATGATGCGGGGCGACAGGATCGGGTCGCCACCGGCCGGCAGCAGGTAGGACCCGCCCACTGCCGTGGTCGTGTTGACCACCGTGTCCGCGTTCGAGATGTTGAACACGTCGATCTGCGGGCTGAAGCTGCGGCTGCCGAAGCGGAACGTCTTCGCCAGGCGCATGTCGAGCAGCACGACGTTGTCGAGGCGCTCTTCGCCGCGTTCGCTCAGCTGGATGGTCTGGCTGGCGCGGGTCAGGGTGATGCCCTGCGCGGCCGCGGCGGCGCGGGTCAGCGAGTAGGTCGAGACATACGGGTAGCCGTTGTTGGCAACCAGCGAGCCCGACAGGCTGATGTCAAACGGCAGCGTGTAGCTGCCCGAGACGCGCAGCGCCTTCTCGGAGTCGTTACCGACGATCCCCTTCGGGAAGCGCGTGTTGTTCGGGTCGTTGAGGTCGGTGCCGCCCGACACGCCACCGTCGTTCTTGCCGATGGTGAAGCCGGTCTGCATCTGCCACTTGCTCGAGAACCGCTTGGTCGCGGTGAACTCGATGCCCTTGTACTGGGTGTCAAGGTAGTCGACGTTGTCGCGGACGTTGTTGGCGGTCGCGACGTTGGCGGCGGCGCTGATGTTGTAGACCTGCGCCGTGGTCGGCTTGGGGTTGGCCACCGTGCCACCAGGACCGTTCGGGACGGTCACGGTGTGCGCCGTGTACGCCGACGCCGGCTGCGCGAGGTTGACCTGGCCGATCTGCTTGCGGTTGGTGCGGTAGTAGAACATCGCACCGACGCGAATGGCACCGGGCAGTTGGGTTTCAACGCCGGCGGTGACTTCGTCGGAGTACGGCCAGTCCACACCCGGAGCGTAGGCGGTGAAAGTGCCGCCGCTGAAGCTCGGGCAGGCGCCGGTCAGTTCGCCCTCGTCGAACTTGCGGTTGCCGTTGGCGTCGCCCCACGGGCAGTCGCGCGAGCCGACGGTGAACGGGTTGACGTTGGTCACGCGGTCAATGCCGACCTGGAGGCCGTAGCGGCTGACGCTGGCCTTGAGCGCGGTGCGGCCGTTGCCAGTGAGATCGTAGGACGCGCCCGCACGCCACACGGCGATGGTCTGGTTGATCGCTTCCTTACCGGGCTGCGTGCGCGCCGGCGCAAAGCGGCCGCCGGGCGACGACTGGTCGGGAATCGTGCCGACGTACTTGTCGAAGCGTCCGCCGATGTTGAGCGTCAGGCGGTTCATCGACCACGAGTCCTGCGCGAAGAAGCCGATCACCTTGGCGATGTTCTCCGAGAAGGCCGGCGAGTTGAACTGGCGCACCGACACCGGCGCGCCGTTGTTGTAGACCAGCCAGTGGTCGTTCAACACCGAGTAGTCCGAACCGTAGTAGAGCCGGCTCCACTGCACACCGGCCTTGATCAGGTGTTCACCACCCATGCCGCTCTTGCCAAAGGTGACGACGTTGTCGAACTGGGTGCGTGAGTTCGGCTGGTGCTCTTCGCGGGTCGATGCGTTGAACACTTCGGTCGTGCCGGTGTCGATGATACGAACCAGGCTGCGGTCGGTGTCCGGCTGGTAGGTGTAGTCGGTCTGGCCGTCCATCACGCTGAAGTTCGACTCGAACACCAGGCTGCCCTTGATGCCGGTGTACTTGGCCTGGGTCGTCTGCACCGGGTTGCCCTGGACCACCGAGGCGATGTCCGGGATGCGGTCCTGGCTGTCGCGGCGATGGCCGCGGATCTTGTTGTTCCAGAAGTAGCCGCCCGACAGCTTGTTGTTCGTGCTCAACTGGGCGACCAGCTTGCCCGAGTAGTTCTTCAGGTCGTTGTCGTCCAGCGCCTGCGTGCCGTCCGAGTTGCGGGCATTCACGAACTTGTTGACCACCCACTTGCGGATGGTGCCGTTGACCCACAGGCGGTTCTGGATGATGGCGCCGCCGCCGGCGAGGTTGAGGTCGTAGGTCTTGTCAGTGGCGTTGCCCAGGAACGTCGGCACCAGGGCGCGCGTGCCGGCGAAGTTCTCGGCCTGCAGGTCGTTGTTCGAGAAGTTGTAGCGGAGGTTGCCCTTCCACATGTTGCCGCCGTCCTTGGTCACCATGTTGATGGAGACGCCGCCGGCCAGCATTTCCGCGGGAATGGCGGAGGTCATGTAGTTGACCTCTTCGAACATGCCCTGGTCGTAGTAGATCATCGTCGCGCCGCCGCCGCCGCCCGGCCAGTTCACCGTGGCGCCGTCGATGTTGTAGCTGACGTCGGCAGTGTTGGAGCCATGCGCCGACATGCTGCTCTGCTGCATCGACTGCGTGCCGCCGACGTCATAGGTCGCCACCTGCACGCCGGGGATCAGCTTCGCCAGCGACCACGGATCGCGGCCGGTCGGGATGCCTTCCAGGATTTCCTGGTTCATGACGGTCTGCTGGACGTTGGAGCGGACGTCCACGGTCGGCGACTCGCCGGTGACCGTAATCGTTTCAGCGAGGCTGCCCACTTCAAGCTTGGCGTTGATGGTGGCCACAAACGCCGCGCTGATGCGGATGTCCGGGCGCTCCACGGTGCGGAAGCCCTGCAACTCGAACTTCACCGAGTAGGCACCGGGGACGAGGCGGTCGAAGCGGTAGACACCGCCGGTGTCGCTGACCTGTGTCTGCGGGCCGCCGATGAGGCGATCACCGCTCAGCGTCACTGTCGCGCCGGGCAGCACAGCACCACTGGCGTCGGTCACCGCACCGGTGATCGATCCCGTCGTCTGCGCGTGCGCGAGGGGGGCGGCCAACAAAATGGCCAGACTCGAAAGTACAAGGATCCGCCGAACAAGTGTCATTACCTCTTCCTCCGGTGTGAACAATAGGAAACGGCCTACGGACCGTCCAATAGATTCTGCTTATTGACGGATAAACCGCAGGGTATTGCCACTATCGACGATCATTGTGGCGCATTGTTCGGAAGAGTTGTCACCAAGTTGCCAAGATTACCGGGACGAAACGCGGGTTTATACTCTTTGCCCCATGCGGCAGATGTTTCAACTGCTCGGTGTGGTCGGCCTTGGGAGCTTCCTCGCAGCCCAGAGCCCCCAGGCCGGAATCGAACAAACCTCGGACGGGACGCGCCCGGCGGCGGCGATCACGGCGCAATTCGACGGTCTGGGGGTCGGTTTCGACGGGCCGCAAGGCACCGCCACCCTCCGCAACCCCTCCGACAACTCACTGGCCGTCGGCCGCGATCACATCGTGCAGACGGTGAATTCGCGGATGGCCATCTTCACCAAGCGCGGCACGCGCTTCGCCGAGACGGGGCGGATCCTGTACGGTCCGGTCAGCACCAACAACGTGTTCCGCAACTTCGGTGGCACGTGCGAGGCGCGCAACAACGGCGATGCGGTAGTGCGCTACGACCAGCTCGCGCATCGCTGGTTGATCGTCATGCCGATCTTCGGGCGCGCCGACGCGCGCCCGGACCAGCCGCCGGTGTGGACGGCGCGCGAGGCCGCTTACGTCAGCCCGATCGGGCGGCCGAATCAGCCGGGCCAACCCGAGGCGCTCTATCATCCGCCCGCGGCACCGGCCGCACCCGCGCCATCGCCCTCACCCGCCGCAGCCGCGACGCCCGCTCCGCCCCTGAAGGGGCCCTACTCGATCTGCTATGCAATCAGCGCCACCGACGATCCCACCGGCGCGTATTACCGCTACGAATTCCTGCGGCCGCTGTTTCCGGACTACCCGCGCCCGGCGATCTGGAACGACGGCTACTACGTGCCAAGCAGCACGGGTGACGAAGTGATCGAAAAGCACGCCTGCGTCGTCGAACGCGAGGCGATGCTCGTCGGACGTCCGGCGCGCGAGCAGTGCTTCGTCATCAACGACGTCAACTTCCTGAACAACGCCGACATCGACGGCACGCAGTTGCCGCCACGCGGCGCGCCGAACGTGATGATGGCCGCCGGAGGGACGCAGTTGAAGAAGCAGTTCGAAGACAGCGCGATCCTGATGTGGAAGATGTTCACCAACTGGGCGGACGCGTCGAAGTCGCGGCTCGAAGGCCCGGAACGCATCACGGTCGCACCGTATCGCTACCTGTGCGACGGACAGCTCACCAACTGCGTGCCGCAACCCGGTGTCGAGCGCCGGCTCGACGCGCAGGGCGACAAGATCATGTCGCGCCTCGTGTATCGGCGTATCGGCAACCAGCAGTCGATCGTCGGCGTCCACTCGGTCAACACCGCCAACGGAGGCGGCGGCGTGCGCTGGTATGAGTTCCGCGTCGACGGAGCCGGAAAGGTATCGCTGCACCAACAGAGCACCTACGCTCCCACCCAGCCCGGCCACTCCGCACCATCCTTCAGGTGGCTTGCGTCGCCAGCCATGGACAAGGCCGGCAACATCGGCATTGGCTACTCGTTCGGCGATGCGTCCACGTTTGCTGGCCAACGCTTCGCGGCGCGGCGCGCGGGCGATCCATTGGGTCAGCTCAGCTTGCGGGAGGCCGTTCTCGCGCATGGCGAAGCGGCCCAGACCTCGACGCTGCGGTGGGAGGACTACACGCAGACGGCCATGGATCCGTCAGATGACTGCACCATTTGGTATGTTGGCGACTACTTGAAGAAGGACGCTGCGAGTTACTCCACACGCATCGGCGCCTTCCGCATCCCGGGATGTTGATCATGAACCGCAGACGTGTCTGCATAGGGGCTGTTTGTCTTGCCGCAGCGGCCGGCTGCAGCGCCCCGAAGACACCAGAGCAGCAGTTTCTCGACGACGCGGTCACGGCGATCGGCGGACGCGCGAATCTCGATGCGCTGACGTCGATCTCAATCGAAGGCACGGGCGTGAACTACAACCTCGGGCAGGACATGAAGCCCGAGGCGGCGACGCAGACATTTGCGATCACTGAATATGCGCGCCAGATCGACATCGATGCCGGCCGGCAGTTGGTGAAACAGGTGCGAACGCCACAGTTTGCGTACTTCCAGGGGCCGCAGCCACAACGCCAGACGCAGGCGCTCGACGGCGAGATCGCGTTCAACGTGGGCGAGAACGGCCAGGGCTCACGATTGGCGGAGTGGCCCGAGCGCGATCGACGCGCCGAGTTCATCCACCACCCGGCAGTGGCGTTGAAGCTGGCGTCGTCACCGGGCGTCTCCATCACCAACCTGAGAACCACCGGCGCCATGCGCCAGGCGGATGTCACCTTCAACGACCGCGCGTTCACGCTATCGCTAGACGCCGCGGGTCTGCCCCTGTCGATCTCGAACAGCAGCTACAACGCCAACCTCGGCGACGTCGTCATCACGACCACGTTTGCGGACTATCAAGACACCAATGGCGTCAAACTGCCGGCGCGGCTGACGACCAAGGTCGACGATTTCACGATCGCGGAGATCCGCGCCGCCAGGCAAACCACGAACGCGCCGGTGACGATGCCGGCTGGCGTCAGCGGCGCCAGCCTCAAGCCGAACACGCCGGCAATGCCCAACGTCAGCGCCGAGAAGATCGGCAACGGCGTGTGGTTCCTCGCTGGTCAGTCACACCACAGCGTGCTCGTCGAGTTCGCGGATCACCTGATGCTGATCGAAGCGCCGCAGAGTGAAGCGCGGACGCTCGCGGTGATTGCAAGGGCGAAGGAGACCGTGCCGAACAAGCCGCTGACGCAGCTGGTGACAACACATCATCATTTCGATCACACGGCGGGCTTGCGCGCCGCGATCGCGGAGGGCATGACCGTGATCACCCACGCCGGCAACAAGGAGTGGGTCGAGCACATGGCTCACCGTCCGCACTCACTCGCGCCGGACGCCTTGACCAGCAATGCGACCCGCCTCGTCGTCGAGACGGTGGACGACGAGAAGTCGATCAGCGCGGCGTCCCAGACGGTGGTGCTGTATCACGTGGCCGGCAATCCCCACTCGGACACGATGCTGATGGCCTACATTGCGCGGGACCGTCTGCTGGTGGAAGTGGATGCGTTCAGCCCCGGATCGGCGGTCCAACCGTATGCGCCGAACCTGCTCGAAAACATCCAGAAGCGCAACCTGCGCGTTGATAGAATCGTGCCGCTGCACGGCGCCATCGCGCCGCTTGCTGAACTGATGAAGGCTGCGGGAGCCAAGTAAATGCGTCTACTCGTCACGACCCTCTTTGTTCTGTCGACCGCATCGGCGTACGCACAGACGGCCACCACTCAGAAGCCCTTCGAGCCCGTCTCCGGCCAGGCCGGCAAGGACGTAGTGTGGGTCCCCTCGCCGCCTGACATGGTCAACAAGATGATGGACCTTGGCAACGTCACATCGAAGGACTTCGTCATCGACCTGGGCTCCGGTGATGGCCGCAACGTCATCGCCGCGGCAAAACGCGGCGCCAACGCCCTTGGCGTGGAGTTCAACCCGGACATGGTCGCGCTCTCCAACCAGATCGCGCAGAAGGAAGGCGTCGCCGACAAGGCCAAATTCGTGCAGCACGACATGTACGAGTACGACATCTCGAAGGCCACCGTCATGGCCCTGTTCCTGTTGCCGGTGAACATGAACAAGCTGGCGCCGAAGTTCTTCAACCTCGCGCCCGGCTCACGGATCGTGGCCAACACGTTTGGCATCGATGGCTGGGAGCCGGATGAACGCGTCACGCTGCCGCCGACGTCAGAGTGCGAGAGCTGGTGCGAAGCCTTGCTGTGGGTCGTGCCCGCGAAGGTCGCCGGCACCTGGACGATGCCCAACGGTACGATGACGCTGACACAGGAGTGGCAGATGGTGCAGGGCACCATCACGGCCGGCGGCTCGACCGAGACGGTGAAAATGGGACGCCTGCGCGGTGAAGAACTCACCTTCACTGCGGGCGACGTGACCTACAAAGGCCGCGCGACCGGCGGCACGATCACTGGCACGATGACGACCGCGAAGGGGTCTCAGCCCTGGAGCGCCACGCGCAAGTAGGAGCGCTTATTGAGCCAGCTTTTCCAGGGCGACCGTGTAGGCGCGGCGTCCTGACTGCGGGTCGTAGACGATCACCGGCATCAGCTTGCCGCGGATGCGATCCGGATTCGAGCGCGCGTAGCCCATCAGGGTCGTGGCCAGCAATTGCTGCGACCCCTCTTCAAGCCCGGCGCGAGGCACGCCGCTGAGCAGGTCACTCAGTGACACATCCCAGGCTTCTCCCCACAGCAAGGCGTCCACCACCGTGCCTTTGACGACGTTGTGCGAGAAGTTGAAAAAGAACGACAGCGGCGAGTAGGCCGTGTCAGCCGGCCGGTATTTCGGGAATGCGGCAAGCAGCGCATCCTTGTGGCGCGTAAAACCCTCGACAAACTGCAGCCGATCAGCCTCTGACTCCGACAGCGACGGTGGCGGCGCCCCGATGAATGCGCGGGCGTCGGCCGTCAGGCCATTGAGGAGCGCCTCCTCGATCACGGCGCGGTCGCGGTTCTCGATCCCCGCGGAGACCATGCGGTCGTATTCGCGCATGACCACGGCCAGCGCAAAGCACAACCACGGGTAATCGGCGACGTTGTCGTCACGCAGCAGCACAGTGTCGCGACCGCACTGGGCTTCGAAACCGAAACGCAGGTGGCAGCCCATGCTCGAGGCGTGGCCGAGGCCGATCCGGAACTGGTGCGCGTGATCGAGCGTCCGGCAGCGCGACAGCAACAACGCGTAGCCGGACTCCTGCAGTTCGTAGTGCGAGGTGGCAATCAGCATCAGCGTTTCCGCGTCCGCGGCAAACTGCTGCCCACTGCCATTGGGGCCCTGCAACTCCGCCAGCATGGCGTTCAGGCGGTCGTAATTGGCATTTGGATCGCCCTCATCCCACACCCGCAACGTGAGCAGCGAGATGACGTGCATGAAGTAGTAGTCGAGCAGGATCGCGGGCTCGATGGCGCTGGCCGGCTCCGCGCCACGCTGCTCCGCGACGAAATGCAGCACATCGACCGGGATGATGTCGGGATTGACCTGTTGCGCGACACCGTCCCAATCGTGAAGGACGTGAAAGCCCTCAGCCCGGGTCTTGCCGTCGAAGTCCTTGACGACGCGATCCAGGAACACGGTGCGGCCACCAGCCTTGAAGCGATTCGCGCGCATGGCGTCGCGCAGCACGTGCAGCGACTCCGCCATCGTCTTCCCGCCAAGTCCGGCAACGATGTCCCGCCGGGTGGTGCCCCGGACCGCCGCTTCCACGAGATCGCATGCCTGAGAAAAGCTGATATCCATTCAGTAGCCAGTAGCCAGTAGCCAGCAGCCAGGACATCACTTGTCCTTCCGGCTACCGGCTACTGGTTACTGGCTACTAGAATACCCCGCATGAAACGTGTTGCCGCCGTCGCCGTTGCCCTGCTGTCAATCGGTTCGCTCGGAGCCCAGGGCCCGGCTCGCTTCAACGTGGTCGAGGCGACCATTCCGCAGATGCAGGCGGCAATGGCCAAGGGCCAGGTCACGTCTCGCCAGCTGGTGGAGCAATACCTGATGCGAATCGGCATGTACGAAGACCGCATCAACGCCACGCTTGCGGTCAATCCCAACGCGCTGACCGAGGCCGACCAGCTCGATCGCGAGCGCGCACAGGGCAAGCTGCGTGGGCCGCTGCATGGCATTCCGGTCGCGCTCAAGGACAACATCCACACCACCAACATGCCGACCACCGGTGGCGCGCTGGTATTTGCCGGCTACGTGCCCCCCTACGAAGCGACGTTGACGCGCAACCTCAAGGCGACCGGCGCGATCATCATCGCGAAGACGGGTTTGACGGAGCTGGCGAACTGGGTCGCCGGCAACCCGAACGCCATGCCCGGCAACTACAACGCGGTTGGCGGATTCGCGTTCAATCCGTACGATCCGCGGCCGGATCCACGGCCGGATCCGGGCGATGGCCGCCCCGTGCTTCAGACCGGTGGGTCGAGCTCAGGCGTTGGGACAGCGGCAAACTTCTGGGCCGGCAACGTCGGCTCCGACACCGGTGGTTCCATCATCAGCCCGTCGAACGCGAACATGCTGGTTGGCATCCGGCCGACGATCGGCCGGATCAGCCGCTACGGCGTGATTCCGATCACCGCCGACCACGACACCGCGGGCCCGATGACACGCACGGTCGCCGACGCCGCGATCATGCTCGGCGCGATGGAGGGTGCCTCGCCAGACCCCAATGATCCAGCGACGCGCACCTGCACTCCGCCCGCCAATCGCGACTACACCAAATTCCTGAACGCGGGAGGCTTGAAGGGGGCGCGGATCGGCGTGCCGCGCGCGTTCTACGTCGACCCGATCACGCTGCCCGGCGAGACGTCGCCGCGCGGCGGCGTCAATGGCGAGCAAGCCAAAGTCATGGCCGACGCGATCGCGGTGCTCAAAGCCCAGGGCGCCATCGTCGTCGATCCCGCCGAGATCCCGAGCGTCATTGCCAAGAACGCCAATGACAGTTTTCCACTGTTCGAGTTCTGCTCGGGCGCGGAACACGCGAAGGGCAAGGACCAGAACTGCTCCATCAATTTCAAGTACGGCATGAAGCGCGACTACAACGCGTGGCTCGCGTCGCTTGGCGCATCCGCGCCGGTCAAGACCCTGCGCGAACACATCGCCTGGAACAACGCCCACGCCAAGGGAGGCGCGATCAAGTACCAGCAGTCCCGATTCGACATCTCCGACGAGATCGACCTGGTTGCCGACAAGGCGCGCGTCGACGCGGATGACGCGAAAGACAAGCGGCTCAGCCGCGATCAGGGCATCGACGGCGTGCTGAAGGCGTATAACCTCGACGCGTTCATCACACCTGGCGGATCCGGCGCCCGCATTGCGGCTACGGCGGGCTATCCCATCATCGCCGTGCCGTTCGGGATGGTGGCCAACGCCCCGCAAACCCCGTTCCCGGCAGGATTCAACGCCAGGCCTGCGCCCTTCGGCGTCGGCTTTGTCGGTGCGCAGTGCAGCGAACCCAAATTGATCGAGATTGCCTACGCGTTCGAGCAAGCCACCAGGAAGCGCGTGCCGCCGGCCGCGACTCCGTAGCCGCGGTCCCTTACTGCGGAATGGCGGCGCCAGGCGGATCGCTGGCGCCGCGGGCGCGGCCGTTGCGATCGAAGGCGATTCGATTCGAGCGTTCGCCGGCCGTCGCTTGCGGGCGGCTGGGCAGGTCACTCCACTCGAAGTCCGGCACCGACACACTACGCTCGTTGAGGAGCGCGCCGGTCGGGCGAACGTCGCGGTTCGACAGATCCGCAAACGCCGGCTCGCGCGTGTTGATCCGGTTGTTGGCACGGACGTAGCTGTCGCTGCACGTCGGGTGGCTGCTTGGGCAGCCATCGTCGCCCAGGCCGAGCGCGAAACCGGCCGGACCATTCCAGACCACGTTGCCGGCAATGCGCAGGTCGTTGTCCGCGCGATTCGAGGTGGGCGCGCCGGCGCCACCGGCGTTCTGGTATTCACCGCCTACCTGAAAGTGCTGCCATTGGCTCGACGAACCTTCGGGATTGAATACGACGTTGTTCAGGATGAACACGTGCTGACTTGGAATCCGCACGAAGTTGTCGCCGTCGTCGACCGCGGTCTCCCCCAGGCACCGGCATCAATGCGCGACTGGCAGGCCGTCCGCTGTCACTCCACGTCCGCTGCGTCACAACTGCGCGCGCCGAACCCCACTTCCATCACGTGACTGCGGCTGCCAACCCGAAACAGCGTGTTCCACGCGACCAGGATGTTGTAGCCGCCGTTGACGCCAAGTCCGGCGCCTTCGGTGTCGTGAACGATGTTGTTGACGACGCGGATCCCGTAGGCTTCGTAGTGCAGCCACGGATCCGACATGAACTGCAGTCCCGTGCCCTGTCCGGCCGTAAAGCCGCCGGTGCCACAGTCGTAAACCTCGTTGCTGTCGACGAGGATGTTGGCCGACCCGCCTTTGACGTACGCGCACCAATCCTGCGCCTCGTGAATGCGGTTCCCGATGATGTGCCCGTTCTGCACCGCCACGAAGTCGATGGCGTTGTCGTCGGCTCCGCTGATGTTCGAGTCCTCGATGTAGACGTAGGTCGACTGATTCACCTTGATGGTCTCGTGCGCGACCGGCCGGTCGGAGCCCTCCGTCGGGCGGAGGCCGCCGTTGAAGGTCACGCCTCGAAGCAGGATGTGATCGCACGATTCGCAGTGAAACACGTCGGCGGAAGGCGCCGGCACGATGTCGAGATCGATGAAATACAGATAGGCAACGTTTGCGATGTTGAGCCCCGCGCGAAGCGTCGCGGTGCCAGGGCCACTGGCCGCGCGGAACACGATCGGCGCGGCGGCCGACCCGTAGCGCAATTCCATGTAGTGCGGGATGGCCGACTCGGCGTACTCACCCGGCAACAGCTGGATCTCGTATCCCGTCGCCGTCAATGGCGACGCCGCGCTGTTGCGCGGAACGCGGTTCCAGGCCTCACTGATCGTGCGCACGGCCTCGCCGCTGCTGCGTCCAGACGCGCGATCGTCGCCGCGCGTGGGATCAACAAAGATCTGCTGCAGGCTGGGCGAACCGATGCTGTAGCGAGGCGTCTGCGCTGCCGAAGCAGAGGCCACAGACAGGGTACACGCGAAGAAAATCCAGGCACGAGACGTCAACGAGATACCACCGGTACTTCCGATTATCGTCCGGGGTGGGCCAGCTTTTAATCCCCCGGACCGGCAAGGGCCAGGAGTTGGTCGACCGCTTCCTGCAAGTCACGGCTGAGCTGGCCGTGGTAACGGCGCACGAGCGTGTGGGCCACCGTCTCGTAGTACCACAACGTCCCATCCCGCTTGCCCTGGAATCGCTGCCACACCTCGTCGCCGTGCTCGCGATAGTCGCGGATGATTGAGCGGACGTTGTGTAATTTGTCGGCCGCCGACACCAGGCAGACCGACGCGCTCGCGTTGTCGAGGTGCGCGAGGTAGTTCTCCTTGCGCTCGATCCACGGCAGCTTGTCCTCGGGATCCTCAACGAGACTGTCGCTGCAGCCAAGGACGATGTCAGCGACGGCATCGCCGTACGCCGCGCGGATTTCGGCCAGCGTCGCCTCCCCGCCGCCGTCTTCGGCGGCGTCGTGCAACAACGCCGCGATGGCCTCGTCCTCGTCGGCACCGTATTCGATCGCCAGCGACGCCACGCCGAGGATGTGCGCAATGTACGCAATGCCCGTTCCCTTGCGGTACTGCCCACGGTGCACCCGATCGGCGTACATCATCGCGGATGCAAAACGCTCGGTCGTCGTGAACGGCATGACTTGGATGGTAGCGCGAAACACGGCTGCCAACGGTGAGCCGTCGGCCCTATTCGTTGGCGATCACAAACAGACCAATCGCGATCAGCGCCAGCAGGATCAGAAGGGCGATCTTCCAGGGGCTGTACGGATACTTTCCCGCGATCTCCCCGGTGTATCCGTTGACGACGACTTGATACGGCCTGGCCCCATAGGTGTAGACCAGCAGCCAGATCGGAACGAGCAGGTGCTTGAACGTCCGGCCTGAAAAGACCGGATGAATCACGAGGTTACGATGCGTGTCGCCGGGAATTTGCCGGATACACAACTGCTCGAGCGTCGCCCGCATCTGCACTTCTGAATCGCCGGCGGCGTCCGTCAAGGCGACCTGG
>Ga0075471_10001567_pt1 | contig 15062 bp, 12 predicted proteins | sample DEB19_08_DNA_2_FD_74787 | JGI IMG/M metagenome (GOLD analysis project Ga0075471, IMG submission 74787) | Aqueous microbial communities from the Delaware River and Bay under freshwater to marine salinity gradient to study organic matter... | ecosystem: Environmental > Aquatic > Marine > Coastal ... | reverse complement strand
CGAGTTGTCTGCCACAATACTCTTTACTCCGTCGAAACCATGTCTGGCCCATCAGAAGTATAATGCACTAGCCAGTTGAATACAGCCGACCAGTCTACCTTATCAGTGAAGTGCAATATACTTCTGGTGGACCAGGCGGGAGTCGAACCCGCGTCCGAAACACTTTTCTGCTTGCTTCATACAACTATAAGAATATATATTAACTGTTCAGGACTCTGGATACTGCAGTAATAACCGCAGTTATACGACCAATATCCCGTAACTGTTCAGTAGTATAGCCTTCTTTCTTTAAAGTCTCATAATGTGCTTTTACACAAAAGTGACATTTACCTACAATACTTGCGGCCAAGCTATATGCTTCAAAGCGAGCTTTAGTTGTACCACCATGACTAGCGATTGCATTCATACGTAACTGTGCTGGTAGACCTTTGAGATTTTCGTCCTCTGCCATTTCCACATAGGGATACCAGGTATTGTTCATAGCCATTAGGCTAGCAGCAGTAAGAGCAGCATCTGCTTCTTTGCGATCTTGAATTTCACTATGTACCCATGTCCAAAATTTAGTATTACCTGTAGCAAACGCCGCGGCAACCGCTACTGCTTCTGCTTCTTCCACAGGAAGACTACTACGCTTGATTACTGTGTCAAAATTGAGTCTAGTATCTTTAGCATAATCCGGAATAGTTTCTTTTAATTGATCAACCCAACTCATTAATATATTCCTTTAATAACGGTTCGTCATAAATCATTTGACCAGCAACTGCAACTAGTACAGCAGCACCAATCCATATAGTTCTAGGCCAGCGTTCCATAATCTTGGCTACCATTGTACTACCGAACAGTATGATGGGTACAGAGACCAGAAGTCCAAATATAATCAACCACCAATTACCGCCTGCGGCTCCGGCGATAGCAAGAGCATTATCTAGACCCATGACAGCATCAGCCCAAACAATCGTGGCCATGGCTCCCCAGAATGTACTAGCAGCAGCAACTTCATGTTCTTGATCGCCGCTATCCTTTACAAGTTGCCAGGCAATATAAAACAAGGCCAAGCCACCTATTAGTCTAAGTCCAGGAATCATGAGCAAATAAGTTAGTGCAGCTACACAGGCGAACCTAACGCCCACTGCACCAACTGTGCCCCATAGCATGGCCCGCTTACGTAGGTCTGGTGGCAGACGGCGACTGGCCATTGCAATCACAATAGCGTTCTCGCCGCCTAACACTACATCAATTAAGATGATGGCACCTAGTGCCCAAATGAGTTCAAGCATTACTTCTTATTCCTATTATCATAAAACTTGTTGCCTAACCATATGGCCACAGCAATACTCAAGCAAAGGATATAGAGCTTGATTTCATAAACATCCAAGATTGATGCGTATTCAAACATTACAGGGTCTCTCCACCTACTGCACGATTACATGGGCAAAGTTCACCAGTTTGTAGTGCATCAAGAATACGAAGAGTTTCTTCTGGACTACGACCAACATCTAGATTATTTACTGTAACGTGCTGAATAACATTATTAGGATCTACAATAAATGTTGCTCGTAAGGCTACACCATTTGCTCGATCAAGAACTCCTAATTGAGCAGCTAAACCATTTTCAACATATCGATCATTATTGTAATCTTGTGATTGTTTAATAAGATCGGCAAACATCCATGAATTAGTTTTCTTTAAATCTTCGTGATGATTACGCCAGGCAAGTTTACAGAATTCGTTGTCTGTACTACCCATTAACAATACTGCATCACGATCTTTAAAATCACTATTTAGTTTATCATATGCAACAATTTCAGTTGGGCATACGAAAGTAAAATCTTTTGGATAAAACATAATAACTTTCCACTTACCAGGGAAAGATTTTTCCGTCAGGTCCTCAAAGGCACCTTCGGGTGTAAGAGCACCGGGCTTTACACCAACGATTTGAAACGGTTCTAGTTTATCACCAACAGTTAGCATTTGCTTTTTCCTTTTTAGTTTATAAGTTGCAAGGGTAGGGTAACGTCGCATAATCATATTATAATTGATAAAGACTAGGTTGTCTAGCCTTTAGTTGACCATTCGTATTCGTCTCGTAATTTTATTAATCTACCTGCATAATCATCTCGTTTTCTTGTAAAAACTTGTGGATAGTCGTTTTCCACAGCGATCATGATTGTAATTCTTGGAACTGGTATTTTGTATCTTTCTTCAAACATTATTGCGTAAGCTGTAGTTTGTACAAAATATCCTTCTATCCAATCCTCTTGTTTTGGTTTAGATGATGTTTTAAAATCAATTACATTTAATTTACCTTTATATTCAGCAATACAATCTACAGTACCAGCCAAACGTAGATGATTAGAATATAAGTATTTTTCCTGCAAATGAATATTGTCAATGTGATTTAAATACGGAATTAATGATTTAAACATTTCCAATTGCATATGATTATCAATTTCCATATCCTCATTTGCAAGATATTTCTCAACTATTTTATGTAGTTTAGTGCCTCTATTGCTAGCTGCTCTGGATATCTTATTTGCCTGTTCATGTCCAATTCTATTTCGCCATTCCATTATAGCTTGTTTGCTAAAATGAGATAGCATAGTAGTCACGGAGGGATATCTATTTCCCTCCGGTGTAACATAAAAACGTTTTCCTGATTCTTCCGTGATTTGTTTAAGATCAATGTCAGGTAATTTTACATGATTAAAATTCATAAATTATGATTGTAGTATTTCTAGTGCATGATTATAATGTTTTACTCTGTCATCTAAACCAATGAAGCCACCATTAATTTTCTTTGTCATCATTCTTAAATCTTGAGCATCGGCTAATTCATTTAAACCATTTGATGTCCAAAACCAACATGCGGAATGAATAGCATAATATGGTTGAGTTAATACATCTGGATTTTCTAATAAGGTTGAATCACCAAACATTGCCTGGGAACAACGTGTGTAATTAGATTTACCTGTTAGTTGAATCAATCCTCTACCTCTAAATTTCCAACCCTCACCGCTTTGTTCATTACCATTTCCCATTCTATTAGCATAAACTCTATTTGCTATCTTCTCAGGCTGTCTATGGTATTGTTGCGCCATTTCTGTAGTTGGGAAGTATTTAGGAAAAATTTTTCTTAAACCATCTGCAGAATAATTTAAATTTTCCTGCAGAGTGGTAAATCCGCCTGACTCGTGAGCACATTGAGCAATAAATGCTGCTACTCTAGCGATATCATATATATCATACTGAGGAAGTATTTCATATAGACTAGTATACCATTCATTGAGATTTTTTACTCTGGGAATAAGATGATGTAATTGTTCTTCTGTAAAATAAAAATCAAATTCTTCAGCCATTTATTACTCCGTTTTAATTTGTTGTAAAACATCCAGATGAACAGAATATGTGGCAAGTAAATCCTCCGCCCGTCACAACAGTACCACCTGTAGCATTTTGTGGTCCACAATATTTAATAATAACTATTCCTGATCCACCAGATCCACCTGGACATTTATGCATACATGTACTTTCATTACACTGAGCGCCCCAACCACCTCCACCTCCTCCAGTATTAATAGAACCTGGGCAACCACCCGCAGCTGTTAGTCCACCTGTTCCAGGTCCACCTCCACCTAAGCCGCCAGGGCTACCACCTGTTTGACCTCCGCCTGCTCCGCCACCTGCATAATAAGATCCTCCCCACTGACATCCAACTCCTCCAACTGCGCCACAAGTTTTACCGTTACCAAATCCGCCTGCTCCGCCTGCTCCGCCGCCACCTCCACCGCCAGAATTATTTGCACATGTGGGAGATCCCCAATCGCCGCCTGGATAGCCTTGTCCAGGAGTGCCTGCTCCTCCTAATCCATTAGCAACAGATGATCTTGCTCCTCCTCCACCTGAACCTCCTGTGTCTCCTGCTGAACAAGTTTTACACCCTGGAGTTCCTTCTCCACAATGAGAACCTCCGCCTCCGCCACCGCAGGCAGTAGCATAGGTATCGAAACAAGAATTAGAACCAGGGGTTGAGTAAGTAGTTGCAGCATTTAGACATCCTGCATATTGTCCTCCTGTGCCTCCTCCACCGACTACAACACAATAACTAGTTAAAGGCGCTAATGGGGAGAAAGAACATCCAACTATCATACCGCCTGCGCCACCGCCACCACTTCCTCCTGAAATAGAAAAACTACCATATGATTTTGCACCGCCACCGCCACCGCCTGCTACAACTAGATATTCAACATTTGGTGGTGGAGATAAGCTAGTATCACCTATTGATACAGTTGAAGCAGAGGAGACTATTGTTCCTGTAGTTGAACCTGTTCTAACATTAAATATAACTGTTTCTGAACCTTCTGTAGTTAAATCTTCCGATAATGTTAGTGTAACACTAGCAGTGTTTGCAGATATACTGAAAGATCCGCTGTTTATATTTTCCACAAAATCTGCAGCATTACTTGTGCCAGAATTAGTCCAATATAATGTTGTACCATTAGCTACATTAGAAGTATTAATCGTGAATACTACTGATTGACCTTCATTTAATAATGTGGTATTTGGAGATACTGAGTAACTTGGTACTAATGTTAAACTAGTATCGCCTACTGTGACAGTATTAGCAGTTGCAACTATTGTTCCTGAGGTTGATCCTGTACGAACCCTGAATATTATTGTTTCTGAACCTTCCGTTGTCAAATCTGAACTAATATTTAGTACAACACTAGCTGTATTTGCACTAATTGTAAATGCGCCACTGTTAACTGCTTCATTGAAGTCTGGGGCAGTTGTTGATCCAGAATTAGTCCAATACAATGTAGTACCGTTATTAACATTAGATGTATTAATAGTAAATGTAACAGACCCACCTTCATTCACTGACGTAGTGGATGGTATTACCGAATAGGTAGCCACTGGAGCGATACTTGTATCAGTTATCGTGACCGTGTTAGCAGTAGCAACAATATTACCTGATACTGAACCTGTACGAACATTCAATATAATTGTTTCTGAACCTTCTGTTGTCAAATCAGCTTTAGTTGTTAGTGTAACACTAGCAGTGTTGCTTGAAATGGTGAAGGAACCATTATTTGCATTACTTTCAAAATCTGAAGCATTGGATGTACCAGAATTAGTCCAATACAATGTAGTACCGTTACTAACATTAGAAGTATTAATTGTATATGTTACTGCTTGACCCTCATTTAACAACGTGGTATTTGGTGTTATCGAATATGTTGGTATTATAGAAGTACTTGTGTCAGCAATGGTAACTGTATTAGCAGTAGCTACAACCATACCACCGGTGGATACAATTCTTACTTCTAGTATAATAGTCTCAGACCCTTCTAATGATAAATCTTCAACTGTAGTCAATACTACACTACCAGTATTACCATTAATTGTGAACGAACCACTGTTTATGTTTTCCACAAAGTCTGCAGCATTGGATGTGCCAGAATTAGTCCAGTATAATGTAGTACCATTAGACACATTAGAAGTATTAATTGTATAAGTTACCGCTTGACCCTCATTAATAGATGTGGTAGAAGGAGTAACTGAGTATGTACGAACATTTTGGCTGGTATCGTTAACAGTTACAGTATTAGCAGTAGCAACTATATTACCAGTGATAGAATCTGTCCTTACATTTAGTATTATAACTTCTCCATCTGCTTCTGTCAATATATCTGATCTTAATGTAAGTGCTACTGTACCGGTATTACCTGTAATAGTAAATGAACCATTGTTTACTAAACTTACAAAGTCATTAGCATCAGTATTACCTGAGTTAGTCCAATATAATGTAGTACCGTTAGATACATTGGATGTAGTGATTGTGAATGTTATTGTTTCACCTTCATCTATGAAAGCACCATCAGGTGTTACAGAATAGGTGGGTATGAGATTAGCTACAGTTAAACTTGTATCAACTATAGTTACAGTATTGGAAGTTGCTACTAGATTTCCACTAGTTGATCCGGTCTTAACATTAAATATGATAGTTTCTGAACCTTCTGTTGTAGAATCTAATGCTATATTAAGTGTAACATTGCCGACATTGCTTGTAACTGTAAATGACCCACTGTTTACGGCTTCGTTGAAATCAGTAGCATTGGCAGTTCCCGTATTAGTCCAATATAAAGTTGTACCATTATTTACATTAGACGTGTAAACGCTAAAGGTTATTGCGTTACCTTCATTAACAGTTAAAGTGGAGGGAACTATGTTATAAGTGGCAGTTGGTACAAATGTAATACTTGTATCGGTCACTACTACTGTTTCAGCAGTCGCTGCTAGATTAGAATATAATTCATCAGTATATATACTAAATATTATTGTTTCCAACCCTTCTGTAGTAAGATCATTTGATAAAGTAAATGTTACATTTGCAGAATTGTTTATAATTGCAACGTTACCAGAATTCTTAGCTTCTACAAAATCATTAGCTGTGGTAGTTCCGGAATTATTCCAATACAATAGTGTAGAATTGGTCACGCCTGTGGTAATAATATTAAATACAACAGATTCACCTTCATCAACAAATGTATCTGAAGGTATTACTGTATAACTTGGTTTGATAAGACCAGGGTCAAACGTAAAAATTGTATTTTTTACTGTCCAACCCCTAATTATGTGACCCATTGTTTCTCTTCGTTAAATTACAAAACGAAATCAGATTGAAAACAAATATTACTAGAAGAAGTGAATATGTGAACTGTATTACTACCTGATTTAAACGTATTTCCCCCAATAGCACGTTGTGGACCGGCATATCTAATTATCACTAACCCTGAACCACCCGGACACCCATAAACGGTGCCCCCTGCACCCCAGAATCCTCCTGCTCCCCCTCCCCCGCCAGTATTTGGTGAGCCCGATGCTGCGCCATATCCATTATCACCTTGCCCACCTCCGCCAAGCCCGCCACAAGGTAACCCGGAAGCATATCCGCCACCGCCGCCACCTGCGTAGTAAATATCCTGCCCAGAAATAGATGATACACACCCTGCGCCACCATAAGCATTTGACGGTGCGCCAGCTGTGCCTGGTTGGCCTGCACCGCCACCGCCTCCAGTACCTGAACCACCAGGACATCCTTGTGCTGGCGATGTGGGAGGAGTATTTCCTAATCCACCTGCACCACCCCCAGAGCCCCCATTATTACCAGAGGATGGCGAATTACCGCAGTTTCCTCTGCCACCACCGGTAGAACAAATATGAAAAACGCAAGAATTAGATCCATTAGTGGCAGGGGAACCTGTGCCCCCAGCGCCAACTATAACTTGTAAAGGCCCACCGACATTAGCAGTATTTACTGGTAAAACACCATATCTGAATCCGCCAGCACCCCCACCTGCAGCAAGGCCTTGACCATTAACATAAGTACCTCCTGCTCCACCGCCAGCTACAACTAAATACTCGATGTTAAAAGGATAGATAGGGGTACTCTTCAAGCAATATCTTGATATAGTATATCCGCGTATTTCTAATCCCATTTTTAATAATTAAATTATGTAACAACTACAAAAACATAAACAATCAGAAGAACAGAAAATATGTATAGTATTACCAGCTATAGATAGAACATTCCCGCCTGTTGCTCGTTGTAATCCGCAATAAGCAACTACAACTATACCTGAACCGCCTGGGCAACCTACTATTAAGTTTTGTCCATATCCTGCACCACCGCCGCCTCCTCTATTGGTGCTTCCTGCAGTTTGTGTCCCAGAAGGACCTGTGCCTCCACATCCGCCCCCACCTAGACCTCCGTTCCATGGGGAAGGAATAGCAGTAGCCCCACCGCCACCTCCAGCATAATACAAACACTGACCAGTAATAACAGAAATGCGACCATTGCCACCAAACCCTGGTGGCGCAGATAGTCCTGTCTGTCCTGCACCGCCACCTCCTCCGCCACCATATGAAGGAGCTCCACCTTGTCCAGTTCCTCCAGGACACCCTTCTGCAGGTGAATATCCACCTAGATTTCCTGGAGCTCCACCTGCGCCGTTGCCACCCCCGCCACCAGAACCGCCAGCTCTACCGACACCTGGGCTAGCTGACGAAAGCCCACCACCGCCACCACCACTAGATGTTACTGAAGAGAAAGAAGAAGAAGCGCCATTAGATCCCGCAGTTCCTGCTGGTGCTGCTGCGCCGCCTGCTCCTACAGTTATAGCATAACATTGTTGTGATACAGTTATTTCACCTGCTCTAAACCCGCCTGCACCACCGCCACCTGCTCCTCCCTGCGATGGTGATGAAGAACCACCTGCCCCACCGCCAGCAACAACTAAATAACATACTGGATATGGATACGTTAACGGTTCTAAAAAGTCAGACACAAAGCATAAATTACCTGAAGAAGTAAATATGTGAACGGTATTTCCACCACAAGGATATGCATTACCACCAAGTGCCCTCTGCGGTCCTTGGTATCTAATTACCACTAATCCTGACCCACCCGGGCAACCTGCAATAGTTCCGCCTGCTTGCCAATATCCGCCGCCACCTCCACCGCCTCCTGTATTAGTATTACCGGAAAACGCTCCATAACCATTATCACCTCTACCTCCACCACCACAACCACCACATGTTATACCTGAGGCACCATAACCTCCACCTCCGCCACCAGCATAAAAGAGATTTACTCCAGTGATAGAAGATTCGCACCCGCATCCACCATATGCTGATCCTGATCCTCCGCCTGCTCCGCCACCTCCAATACCTGCTTGAGAAGCACCACCACCGCCACCTGCCGATGACCCCCCTGGATTGCCTTGTGCTGGTGATGTAGGAGGGGTATTTCCTGCTCCATCTGGTGCACCGCCAGAGCCGCCTGCTGATGAAGGTATACTACCACAGTTTCCCCTACCTCCACCTGTAGAACAAATATGGAAAACGCAAGAATTAGATCCTGATGATGCCGGGCTTGCTGACCCACCAGCACCAACAACTACTGAAAGTCTAGTTTCTACATTTGCTAAGGTTACTGGTATTTGACCATATCTATAACCACCGGCTCCGCCACCGCCAGCCAATCCTTGTCCGTTTACATAAGTACCTCCTGCACCGCCACCAGCAACTACTAAATATTCAATATTGAATGGATAGATAGGGGTAGCTTTAAGGCAAAACCCAGATATCTGATATCCTTTTATTTCTAATCCCATTTCTTTTTCCTAAAAATACTCATTGGTTATCTGAAGCTACCCAGCTTGTGCAGAAGCATAAATTACCTGATGATGTAAATGTATGTATGGTATTACCTCCAACATAAGTTACGGTACCTCCAGTGGCTCTTTGCAAACCTGGATAGGCTACTATGACGATACCTGAACCGCCTGCACCAGGCGCACAAGGATTTTGTCCTCCCCCGCCTCCACCACCTGTATTTGTAACTCCGTTTCCGCCGAAGTAAGTAGCTGGGGTGGGCCCATATGCACCAATACCTCCCCCACCTATACCACCATTTGCACCTATACTGGAAGTTCCATATGCGCCACCTCCACCTCCGCCATAGAATACGTTTGAGCCTGTTATCCAAGAAGGTGCGCCTGGACCTCCATTTCCACCCATACTAAAAGCAGAATATCCTAATCCTGGTCCACCTGCGCCTCCGCCACCTGTAGCAGCAGAATTTTGAACACCTCCAGTATCACAACTAGCCTGTCCACCACCAGGGTATCCTTGAGCGGGAGAAGTGGGCGGAACGTTCCCTAAAGCACCATAGAATTGAGGCCCACCGTTTCCTGGACCATGAGTGCCTCCTCCTGATCCACCAGATTTGGCGGGAGTCGTAGGATCACTTGCGCCCCCTCCGCCACCTCCTCCACCAGTACTACAGATATGAAACACACATGAATTACTACCATTATTTCCAGCACCGCCAGCTGTGAGGGCAGCACCTCCTGCGCCTACTATTATACATAATGTAGTATTCACATTAGAACTATCAACACACACACTTCCCGTTCTAAAACCACCTCCACCGCCACCGCCACCAGTTCCAGACCTAAAGGATTCTCTTCCGCCCGAACCACCACCTGCCACAACTAGATAATTAACAGGATATGGATACTCGGGTGGATCTACGTATTCATTTAAAAAGCAAATATTACTTGATGATCTGAAGATATGAATAACATTACCTAAACACGTTTGGACATTTCCACCAAGTGCTCTCTGTGGTCCAGGGTAACGAACAACAACGATACCTGAACCGCCTGATCCACCTGGACATGAAGAGGAGGCGGTTGCCCCGCCTCCTCCGCCAGTGTTTACGTTTCCTTCCAACCCCGGTGATGCTGCTGAAGTAGGGGCTGCGTGACCGCCACCTCCTAAACCTCCTACGCCTGCGCCGCCAGGACCTGTACCTGTTCTACCATATCCTCCCCCGCCCCCAGCGTAGTAAATATTTGAACCAGTTATAGAAGATATACAACCATTGCCCCCGAACCCTCCAGAATTAGGGACATTACCTGTGCCGCCAGTTTGACCAGCACCTCCACCTCCACCTCCCGCGTTTCCTACTCCACCTACAGTGCAGCCACAGCCTCCAGGATTTCCTTGGGATGGAGATGTGGGTGGAAAATTTCCTGCGCCGCCAGGTGCAAAAGGTACAGCAGTCGATCCTCCTCCTCCACCGGACCCACCAGCATAACCGGGAACATTAGTACTATTACTTACACCTCCAGCACCTCCACCGCCTGAACTGATTCCTAAAATACTAGAACAACCTCCATTACTACCAAAAGTAAAAGAAATTGTGCCGGAACCACCCGATCCCACTACAACAGGCAACACTGTGCTTACATTGGAAGCATTAACACTAACTACTCCAGTTCTGAAACCGCCGGCACCGCCGCCACCATTCAAGCCACCGCCACCGCCCCCAGCAACTACTAAATATTCAATGTTGAACGGATAGACAGGGTTGTCTTTAAATGATATGCCAGTAACATCTGATCCGCTTATTTCGTATCCCATGGTTTATCCTAAACTAATTTTTTAATATTTATTTAGACAAAGTTTGATAGTAAACATAAATTACCTGAACTTGTAAATGTGTGAAAAATACAAGTACCAGATGTAGTTACTGTTCCCCCAGTGGCCCTTTGTGGTCCTTCATACATTACAACAACTATACCTGAGCCACCGCTACCAGCGGGACATCTCATGTAAGGACAAATTGATTGTGATGGTGTTGCACCATATGTAGTATAAACCCCACCGCCACCTCCACCAGTATTAATGCAGCCATTTTGAGCTTCTCTACAAACATTGCCTTGACAAACTAATCCTGATGCTCCACCGCCACCTGTTCCACCTTGACTACCTTGACACGTAGGAGTTGAACTCCAATTACTAGTGCCTCCGCCTCCACCGCCCCCATAATATGTAGCATTAGGCACCCATTGCCTGCCTGGGCCGCCAGGCGCTCCGCACGATACTGTTGGACCTGTAATCGCTCTTGCACACCCTGGACCACCTGCACCCCCACCGCCACCTGAATTAGTATATGTTAAACAGGCAGCTCCTCCAGGATAACCTTGTCCCGATGAACCTGGACCACCTACACCACCAGATCCTGCGGTACCATTAGTGTTTGGAAATGCTTCTGCATTGTAAGATGCACCACCACCTGAACCACCATCTTGACCATTACAACAATTTATTCTACATGCACTAGGTTGAGCAGGAGAACCAGATACTGATCCTGTTCTATTTCCTCCTGCCCCTCCCCCATATGCACACATCGGATTACCACCAGATAATAACCCTTGTAAGCAAGAATATCCGCCCGGCGAGTTCATAGCAGGTTCATTATATGATAATCCAGAACATGGTTGAGTACCAGATCCACCCGCACCTATGATAATACAATATGTTCCAGCAGAAAAAGATTCAGTACCTTCTAGATATCCACCTCCGCCACCACCTGCACCGCCGCCGAAAGCAATACCACAATAAACTCTAGTAGTAGCTCCACCGCCGCCTCCACCTGCAACAACCAAATAACAAAGATTAAATGGATAAACCGGGGTTGGGCTTCCGCCACCAGGCGAGGCTGATCCTTCAGAGAAGGTCAACCCATTAATCGACCAACCGTTTAATATATGTCCCATTACAAATTTAGTAAGTAGTCACAGTGCAGAAACATAAATTGCCTGAACTAGTAAAAGTATGTATTGCCTGTCCGCCAGCATAAGAGATACTACCACCTGAAGCTCTTAAAGGTAATGGGTAAGAAACTATTACAATGCCAGAACCACCGGGACATCCTTGTGCCCTTGAAGGACTAGCTCCACCACCACCGCCTCCACCAGTATTTACGCAACCGGAGGTTACCCCCGCATACGACCAGCTTCCTCCGTTACCTCCTCCGCCAACACCGCCTATGGATGGAATACTTACTCTTGGGGAATTAGCTCCGCCACCGCCACCGCCACCGCCAGCATATGCTACATTGGAACCAGATATTGTGGAATATTTTCCAGGCCCACCATTCCCACCTTGGTAATTAGAAGAGCCTGGTGGTCCTACACCATTTTGGCCTGAACCACCTGCTCCCCCACCTGCTGAATTAGTTGTAAAGTTGGCACCATCAGTACAACCACTTGTACCCCCAGCACATCCTTCAGCTGGAGTGTAACCTCCGAGATTTCCCGTGCCACCGCCTCCTCCACCTGACCCACCAGGAGAAGCTTCTCTACCTCCGCCTGTGGAACAAATAGTAAACAATTGAGAATTGCTACCGCTAGTCCCGGGATTATCTGCAGGAAGAGATGCACCACCACCGCCAACTATTACTGTTAAAGCAGAAGCAACATTAGCGCTAGATAATGTTAAAGTGCCTTCTCTAAATCCTCCAGCTCCCCCGCCTGCAGCATAGAAACTACTACCCCCAGATCCACCCCCAGCAACCACCAAATAACACACAGGAAATGGGTATGAAAATTCTGATACAAAACTATTACGAAAACACAAATTACCTGAAGAATTAAAGGTATGTATTGTATTACCATTACAAAAATATGCATTTCCACCGAGCGCTCGTTGTGGACCTTGATATCTTATAATAACAATACCTGAACCTCCTGGGCATCCTTGGAAGTTTGGATTACCACCAGAACCGCCACCTCCGCCACCACCCGTATTTTCCGTACCGGGAGCTCTTTCAGAACCTCCCCCACCTAAACCGCCCGGAGCATATGCGCCTTGGTTTCCCCCGCCGCCGCCACCTGCATAATAAACATTAGCACCTGATATTGCTGAGATACAACCATTACCGCCAAAATTAGTATATGCAGTGCCACTACCAGGACCACCTGTTTGGTTTGCACCACCGCCACCGCCACCGCCCCATGGTAAAACTGTTGCACCTGAACCACCTGGACATCCTTGCGCTGGAGAAGTAGGTGGACTATTTCCTGGGCCTCCTGCTCCGCCGTTATATCCACCACCTCCACCTGAACCACCTGAACCACCGCCACCGTTACCTGTACTTCCACCAATACCTCCACCGGTACTACATAAACCAAAGAAACAAGAACAACTACCTCCGGTTGAAGTTGCTGCTCCTCCCGCACCTACTATAACAGGCAACGTAACACCTACATTAGCAGTAGTTAATTGTGCTGTACCAGTTCTAAACCCTCCACCGCCGCCACCACCGCCGGCTCCTGTGTTGAATCCTGTGAATCCTGCACCACCTCCACCTGCAACAACTAGATATTCTAAATTGATAGGATAAACAGGAAGTCCTCTAGTAAGAGCACCTCGTATTCTAGTTCCTTTTATTATTAATCCCATTATAGTACTCTTAAGTTACGTAACAACTACAAAAACATAGATTGCCGGATGATGTAAAGATATGTACTGTGCATCCAGGCAATGATAATACGTTTCCGCCTGTAGCACGTTGGTATCCTGTATAGGCAACAATAACTACACCAGAGCCACCGCATCCTGCCGATGGGCTGGTAGGACCACACCCTCCACCTCCACCGCCGCCTCCAGTGTTAACATTACCAGACATAGCATTTCTACAAGATTCTTGTCCGCCTCGACCGCCGCCTCCACAACCTCCTTCATTAGAACATATTGAGGCCGAGTAGGATCTGTGGCCTCCGCCTCCGCCGCCCGCATACCATAGCGCAGAACCACTTATACTTAGGCAACATCCATTACCACCTTTTAAATACATATTAGAATGGAGTCCTCCGCCCCCTACATAACAACCAAATCCACATTCAGATGCCCCTCCTCCCCCCTGGCCAGCAGCATAGACGACACCTTGTCCAGCATAAGGATATCCTGGGTTAGAACAAGCCCCACCTATTCCTTGACCACCTGGACAACCTTGCCCCGATATTCCTGCTCCCGCAAAGGTCGTACCAGGACTACAATAGGCTGCCCCTCCTGCACCTCCGCCACTGCCCCCTGATTGGGCAGGAGTATTATCATAAGCTGCTCCTCCTCCGCCCCCCACGGCGATAATAGAACCAAAACAGGAATTAGAACCTCTGCATCCTGTAGGATATCCTGTTGGAAAAGATTGAGCAGTGCCACCTGCGCCAACTACAACACAACATAAACTTGATGTTACCGAATGATTTGAGCAATATAATAATCCCCCAGCTCCACCTCCTCCCCCGTCTGAACCATATCCGCCGCCACCACCACCGCCAGCAACAACTAAATAACATACTGGATATGGATATACTAGAGGAGGAATAAAGTTTGGAACAAAACAAAGATTACCTGAACTTGTAAAACAATGTATCGTGTTGCCATTACAAGAATAAGTAAAGCCACCAAGTGCTCTCTGTGGTCCAGGATATGAAATAATAACTATACCAGATCCACCACATCCACCAACAGCTATTGATGGAGGAGGATCAGTAGTGCCGCCGCCACCACCACCACCACCAGAATTAACATTACCTGCAAATCCAGCTGTAGAGCCATTACAACCACCTGGGCCTCCGCCGCCGCAGCCACCACGACCAAAAAATCCGGATCTTGCACCACCCCCACCGCCACCTGCATACCAT